>Ga0197143_1000025_pt1 | contig 154450 bp, 166 predicted proteins | sample GBS70_MetaG_FD_148603 | JGI IMG/M metagenome (GOLD analysis project Ga0197143, IMG submission 148603) | Sediment microbial communities from Great Boiling Springs, Gerlach, Nevada, United States - GBS 70_MetaG | ecosystem: Environmental > Aquatic > Thermal springs > Hot (42-90C) > Sediment... | reverse complement strand
TTTGATTAAAAAAACGAAAAACCACTTCACCCTCAAACTCATATCCACGAGGCACGCGTTCTAACGAACGAGGATTTGGGGGTAATTTTTTTAAAGAAACTTCCATCTTTTCCTCAGTAATATTTTTACCCTCTTCTTTTAGTTTAAGAATTTTTTCTTTTGTTTTATCGTTAACAAATAAATCACGAACAAGAATCACGGTATAGTCAATTTCTTTTTCTTTACTTTTTTCCGCCGGTGCCCCAAATAAAAACTCAATCAATGTACGCTTATTATCATCTCCAAAATACTTTGTCTCAAGCAAACTTCTGATTTTTCCTTTTAAAGATGAACCAGGAATATAGGGGTAACCTGTCTCAAAGTCTTTAACTACCGGATTATCCATCCCCCCCAATCTCAAAATCCTCCCCTTTTCCCGCCCCAATATGAAGACCAGTTAAAACCGTAATTTTGATTTTGTGTTTGACGATTTTCATTTTTATTTTTTAATTCTCAACTTTTAACTATGATCAGATCTAAAGGATTTTTTTATCCAAGAAACCCGTTGTTGAGCTCTCAACTCATAGCTTTTAACAATAATCAAATCTAAAAGATTTTTGTATGCTTTTTTTAAAACACTCATTTTATCTTCATTTAGGTTATTCAAATCTAAAAGAAAGCTTTCTGTAATATCTTTAAAAAAATTAATTAATTGATCATTTTTTCTTAATTGGTCATCTCGTAAAATTTGATACAAAACTCTTTTTTGAGAAAATTTTACTTTGTAATATAAAACTTCCTTATCATCGGCCTCCAAAGCGTTTTTCAAAATATCAACAATTTTTCTTGTCTGAGTTTTTTCTGGCAATAATGTTAATTTTTCAACCTTATCAAATATTCTTTTATTTGGTCTATAATTATCATCAAGATAAAACATCCTTGTCACCCCCTTTCTTACGCCTTGATAAAATTATAATCTCCATAATTGTTTTTAAATTATTTCTTATAAACTCAATCTCTTCTTTTTGCGTCTCATCTTTATACAAGCCAAAAATAAGTCTTAATTTTTTCTCAATTTTTATCAATTTTTCCTTTTTAATCTCGTCCCTTTCCTTACCTACATAGCTTTCAAAATTTCTTAGAAAAAAGTACTTCATTTTATTTAAAGATAACTCCTTTTGATACTTATCATTTTCTTTAAATAGTGATGATAACTGATAGATACGATAGTAAAATGAGCTGGGGATGGTATCTTCATTGTCAACGATTAAATTTTTTACCTCAGTATCGATCCTTTTCCAATCATCTAACTTTAGGATTGACTCCAAAAAGGCAAACTTTCCTTTTTTACCTTCTTGATCTTCTTTTTTTGCCTTACTCAAAAGCTCTTCTGCTTTTTCAACCACTTTCAAAACTGGCTCATGTTCTTTAAAAACAACCGCTGCTGCCGAAAAAGTCAAATCTTTATTAAAACAGGTTAATTTTTTAAATTTTTCATCTAATTTAAAAACAAAAGGCAAAACATTACTCCAATGAGTAACCAAAACAAAATCATCACCGCCAGAATAAATAAGATAAACTGGCTCATTTTCCTTTTCAATTAAATTTGGTAGATAAACTTGAAAAAAAAGATTGATTCTTCTGGCAAACTGAAGATAGGGAGAAAGTTTTTGGTTATTTTTTTCTTTATTATCTTTTATTACTAAAAAATCACGGCTTGAGTTAAATATATAACTAACTATTCTTCCCATATTATCAACATCTCCTTTTATCAAAGCAAGATATGCTGCTCCTTCTCCCAAAGTTTTTAATTCTTCAAAAGTAAGAATTTTTTCTTCTTTTTTTGGAAGATAGATATTGTAAAAAGTAGTCTTTGAAGGTGCTTTAAAAAAAACTTTGCCCTGTTTTTTTTCTATTGCCTCATCCAATTTTTGGTATGATTTCAAAATAAAATCAATCTTTTCACTCTGAGGTTCTTTAAAGTAAAGAAAGTAATCTAAAAAAATATCAAAACCTTCACTTTCTTTAGTTTTTGAAAGATATAAAAATCCGTTTTTTCGATAATATTCTGCCAGTTTATTAAAAAAGTAACACCTTTTGCAAATCTTTTCCTCCTCATTCTCAAGTTTATTCTCCCCTCTATAAACCCCACAAAAATCACAGATATCACTATCAGTTGTTTTATAATTTTGATCCTCACTTAACAAGTCTGAAATATAAAAGACAACTTCTTGATGAATCTTTGACTGGCTCTTTAATGCGTTATAAAAGCTTTGTTGAAATTTTTCTTTACTTTTTATTGAAACATAGTCCAAATGATATCTTAGTTTTATCCCAAAGTTTTTAAGTAAACTTAAGGTAAGTTCCTTTATCATCAATTCCAATTTTTCTTTATCATAAAACTCTGTTTGAGGAAGAAGCAAAATTGTATTACCACCAAAGTTTATCAGTTGATTTTGAGGAAAAACAACTCCTTTTAAATCTTTTTGATTTAAAAAGTAAAAAGTTATTAAATCATTTAATATCTGAAGAAAAAAGGAGCGGCCCCGCAGAATTTTACTCGCATTTTTTGTTTTAGTTTTAAAAATAAAGTTTTGAATTCCGGAAATATCAAATTTAAGATAAATCATTTCTTCATTGTTAAAGTAAAATCCCTGACTAAAAATCATCGTTAGCTTTGAGTGATCATAAAGATTGGAGAAAAGATTTAAATCACGTCGATCATCGGGAATTGAGGTTAAAAAAAAGTAAAAAATCTCATCTAAAAAACTCATTAAGTTAAAAAATGTAAAATCAATTTTTTCTAAAGGCTTTTTAATCAAAAAGCCCAAATTTTCTTTGGAAAGAAGATTAGCATAGTCTTTTTGATTTTCATATTGAAAAAACTTTTCCTTTTTTTTAGCAAAAAAATAATCGTCTTCTGTTTGATAAACTGATGTTACCTTGTAAAAGTAATCCTGTGGTAATTGTTTATTGTTTAAATGGCTTAAGTAAGGAAAAACACTTTTTATGTTTACCTCTGTTGGCTTGATATTTACTTCACTTAGTGACTCTCTTTCAATTTAAGCAGAAAGCGAATCAGCTTTTTTTAAAATTAAAACTAAATCATCAACTACTCCTTGACTATGGCTTTCCTCAATTATCGTTTTTGCTTTCTCAAAATCAATCTCCTCACTTAATTTTTTATTTATTTGATCTAAAACAAAGGAAAAAGCAGCTGACAACTCATCGTGCTTAACACCCGGAAATTTATCCGATCGTTGGATAAACTTGCCAAAATCATGAAGAAAAGAAGCAAAAATTAAAGTTTGGTAATCCCTTTGATTAAATATCATTTAATTGATTTAAAAAAAATCTTTATAGATTTTTAATAATATGATACACAATTCAATAGTAAAGTCAACAAAAAAATTTATTAAAATTATTTTAAGTATTGGTAATTGACTTTTAATTCCTATACCCAATCTTAACAACCAAAAAAGAAGTTAAAATAATATTCTATGAGCTTATTATAAAAGATCTCGGATTAAATCCTCAAAAAAGAAAAATTTTGATGATTTTATTAGGTTTTTAGAAATAAATTTTTATGATAATGAAAAAAACAATTTTTAAAAAGGAATAGGATTTTATTATTTACGAAACTCATAAGAAAAAAAGCAAGAAAAAAAATTATAAAAAAGGAGGTTTTATTTGCCTTACCAATATTACTTGCTTGGCGCGAATTTGATCTTTATTCAAGATTAAAAAAAGTTTATTTGAATTTTTCTTAAAAACTTATTTTCTAAATTTGCATACAATATTTGTAAAATTAAAAATTTTCTATAAACTAAAGTAAAGTTTTAACAATTGTGATAAAATTAACATTATGAAACTCCAAAAAAACGTTGGTGAAACCGATAAAAAAATAAGGATTGCTTTGGGAGTTGTTGCTGTTTTCCTAGCCACTCAAATTCCTGATTGGCCAAGGTGGGTGCTTTTGACAATGGGTGTTGTTTTAATTTTTACCGGCCTTTTTCAGTTTTGCGGGCTTTATACGATTTTTGGTATAAATACGTGTCAAAGAAAACATCAAAAAGAAAAATAATACTCCTCAAAAATTTTTCTCAAAATAAGAAGTGAAGAAACAGGAACTTTTTCATAAACAGTATGAGCGTCGATATTACCATTGCCGATGTTTACTGTTTTTATCCCCCATTCATTTAAGATACTAAAATCACCAACGGAATAACTCTTTATTGGTTCAAAGTTAATTTTTAATTTTCGAAAAACTTTTTTTATAGCTAATAAATCTTTGTCTTTTAACTTATATCCCAGACAATAAGGATAAAGCTCAAGCTTACTTTGAGTATTAAATTTTTTATCTAAAATTGGAGTAATTGTTTTTATTTTTTTAAAAAAATTCTCATAAGTTTTTTTATCATAAGTTCTTATCTCACCAGAAAAATACAAAAAAGAAGGAATACTATTAAAACTTTCACCCATTTTAATTTTTGAAATATTTACAATAGTGTCTTTATTTATTTTTCCAAAATGGATTTTTTTAACAAAATTGATAAGAAAATTTAAAGGATGACCAACATTGTTTGCCAAAAGTCTTACATGACCACCAGAAAAAGAAATATTTATCGCATACCCACCAACATAAGAACCGGAAGTCATCACTTTTCCAATTGGCAAAGAAACATCAGAAACTAACGCATGTTTTGCTTTAATTTTGTTTTTGGGGAAATATCTTAATCCACCTTCTATTTCTTCTTTGACTGAAAAAATAACTTCTAAATTATTAAAAGCCTTTTTTCTATCAAAGTTCTCAATAAAGTCTAAAATTGCTGCCACCGCCACCTTATTATCTCCTCCCAAAACATATTTTCCTTCACCTTTGATAACATCTTTTTCGATAAAAATTTTTTGTTTGCCGGCTGGTTCAACGGTATCCAAATGGGCGGAAAAAAGAAGAAACTTATTATTTTTTCCCAAAATTTTTAAATAAATATTACCCACCTTATCAACAAAAATCTCATCAACTTTATTTTTTATTTTGCTTAAGACAAAATTAGCAATTTCCTTTTCCTTTCCCGATGGAGAAGGGATAGAACAAAGTTGAATAAATGTTTTGATTAAAGAGTTGTTTTTCATTTTTTAGTAATTTGTTTCAGCTACTTGAAAACATACCAATCCTATCTCTCTCCACATTTTAACCACACTGTTTCTGTCTTCTAAAATAAAGTCAATGTAATATTTGTTTTTTATCTTCGTCTGGTAAAAAAATTTTTTATTCTCTGCATCGGGTAAACCTTCTCTATCAACCAAAAAAAGCTTATCAAAAGGAATTTGGTTTTTTTTAAGCCAAAAAAGAGTCTGTTGGTAAATCTCTTTAGTGTTGGGACGACCCGAAATTATAAGAATTTTTCTTCTTTTATCATATCTTTTATACATTATCAAAACTTCTTTGACTACTTCATTTACCTTATCTTTTGTCACATCACTAAAATCTAAACCATTTCTTACTCCATCAAATATCGCCAAAGTTCCATCTAAATCTACAATCAACGCCCGCGTTTTTTTTCTCATTTTATTTTTTATTTTATTGAGATAATTCTAATAATAACCTCCATTTATCCTCATAAAAACCAATAGGATCCTCCCCCCTATATGTAGCTAAGAATTGAATCAATCTTCTTTGCAAAAACGCTAACGTAACTTCTTTATTTGGCCATTCACGGTAACCTGTCCAAAAAGCGGATATTACTTCATCTGAATGACCAGGAAAGGTCCACAATTCCAATATTGCAAAATCTTCATAAGGAGAACCTATTCCTGCCAACTCCCAGTCAATTACTTTAATTTTACCCCCAACGGTTATTATAACATTACCAGGCCAAAAATCTCTATGAACTCTTGTCGTACCACGCCTAAAAACCTCGTCCCAATCGATTTCCCTTAATGTAACACGAGATATATCAAAATGTTTACCTTCTTTAACCTCTTCTAAGGCTGTTTGCCATTTTTTTTCCAAATCTTCTTGAAGATATAAAGGGCTTCTTCTTACCGGAGTGTGTATATTACGCAAAACTTCTCCTAATTTTAAAAATAATTTTGTTTTTTGCTTATCATCATTTAAATTACATAATACTTCTTCTAAATTATTTCCTTCTACAAATTCTTGCCATAAAAAATTATTATCTTTAAAAAAAAGTTGTGGGGCTATTCCCCGTGGATAAAAACATCTAAGAGCCAAGGCTTCACGCCTCATTCTTTCTCCTCTTTCTTTACCTATTTTTTCATCGCCAGCATATATTTTTTCAACTACTCTCCTATCAACTTCACTAACTAAACAAACGTCATTAATAAAACCTCCAGCTAATCTAATTCTCTCAATTCTCATAGTAAAAGTTTATTTATATACTCAACCCTCTCTCCAAATCATCAATCAAATCCTCAACCGCCTCCAATCCAACCGAAAGCCTAACTAATCCTTCCTCAATTCCTGCTTTTTTTCGCTCATTGGGGGTTAGCTCAGAATGAGTCATTGAGGCTGGATGCTCAATAAGACTCTCAACCGCTCCCAAAGAAACAGCTAAATTAATTATTTTTACGTTATTTACCAAACTTTCTGCTTTTTTATAACCACCTTTTACCACAAAAGACAAAACTCCACCAAAATCTGTCATTTGTTTTTTTGCCAAAAGATAATTTTTATGACTTTTTAAACCTGGATAATAAACTTTTTCAATCTTTGGATGTTTTTCAAAAAATGAAGCGATTTTTAAGGCATTTTCTGATTGCTTTTTGATTCTAACCTCAAGTGTTGTTAACCCTCGCAAAGCCAAATAAGCAGAAAAAGGTGATAACGTTGGGCCAAAAAAGATAAAACTTTTTTGAAAAAGGGGCTCAAGATATTTTTTTGAGCCAACAATTGCTCCCCCAATTAAATCAGAATGACCACCAATATATTTAGTTAAGCTATGAATAACAATATCAACTCCTAATCTTATTGGATACTGAAGTGGCGGTGGCGCAAAAGTATTGTCAAAAACGGTTAAGATATTTCTTTTTTTGGCAAAATCGCCGATTTTTTTAATATCCAAAACCTCAAGTAAAGGATTGGTTGGGCTTTCAAAGTAAATAATTTTTGTATTTTTTTTAATTGATTTTTCAAATTCTTTTTCATCTGAAAAATCACAAAAAGAAACCTCAATCCCAAACCTTGGCAAAATCCGACTGATAAACTCAAAAGTACCACCATAAATTACTTTATGAGCCAAAAGATGATCACCTTTTTTTAAAAAGTGAAGTAAAGTTAAAGAAATTGCCGCCATTCCTGATGAGGTAACTATCGCCATCTCTGCCTCTTCCAATGCCGCCAGTCTTTTGGCTAGTAAATCAACAGTTGGGTTGGTAAAGCGAGAATAAATCATTCCTTTTTCTTTTCCCAAAAAACGATTTGCCCCTTGAGCAGCATTTTTAAAGCGATAGGTAGAGGTGGTAAAGATAGGAGAAGTTACTGAACCAAAAACCGGATCAACATCATCAAGACCAAGATGGATATTTTTAGTTGATAGTCTCATTAAAATTAAATTATACCATTTTTATTCACAGCAAGGATCTTTAAATCCACAGTTTTTACAAATTGCATCGCGTGTTCCGGGTAAAGCTGAGATTTTTTCACCACATAATGGACAGTTTTGAAGAGGGATATAACATTTTTTTATCTCAATATTTTGACTATCTTTTTGATTACTGTCCATTTTTAATGGATAAATTTTTTATATCTTGTAAAACTTCTTTTGCATGAACTTCTGGTTTTACCTTATCATATTTTTTAACAACTTCACCTTTTGGGTTAATCAAAAAACTAATCCGCAAAATTCCCTCAAACTCCCTCCCCATAAACTTCTTCTTTCCAAAAGCTCCATAGGCTTTAATTGCTTCCTTTTTCTCATCAGATAAAAGAGGAAAGTTGAGATTATATTTTTTAGCAAATTTTTGATGGGAAGAAACTGAGTCGGCTGATACTCCCAAAACGAAAACATTATGTTTTTTTAAATCGTTTAAACTATCACGAAAACCGCAAGCCTCTTTGGTGCAACCTGGAGTATCGTCTTTTGGGTAAAAGTACAAAAGCACCCAACTACCCTTATACGATGAAAGAGAGTGAACTTTTCCATTTTGGTCAGGTAAAGAAAAATCGATTGCTTTCATAAGAAATATTTTTTATAGTTTATAACTATTACAAATTAAGTATAAGTTAAAATTTATAAAAACTCAAGACATAATTGATCTAAGAAAATATAAAAGTGAAAAAAACGTTTCAGATTTTTTTCTTTCCCGTTTTAGTCCAAGAGTTTTTTCAGGTGAGGAAGTGCCAAATAGCGATCTTGAAACAATTTTAGAAGCAGCTCGTTTTTCACCATCATCCTACAATCGTCAAGCCTGGTTTTTTTATGTAGCAAAAAATGGTTCTTATTTTTTTGAAAAATTATCAGAAACTATAGTTGAGAGTAATTTTTGGGCAAAAGAAACACCAGTTTTAATCTTAGAAAAAAGTTGAGATAAAAATGAAGCCCAAATGATATTTTATTTTAGGTTCAATTCTTATTTTTTTAGGAACAGTCTTTTAAACTATTTCTACCATCTTTGTTTTTAACTTAATTCTCTTTCTTTTACGCCGTCATTATGGTCCGATGTATCAACATCGATTAAATTTAATCTTAACCAACCTTCCTTAGTGGATAATTTTGGTTGGAATTTTGGGAGTGATTTTGGGAATAAAACTTTTAAAAGAATATGAGTTTTTCTATAAAAAAAATTTTTCCTAATTTTTGTTTTCTATCTTTTAGCCATTTTTTAAGTGCTTATCTTATTGATCTTTTTAATTTAAATCGGTTTTGGTATCAAATGGGGTCATTAAGAAAGCAATATCAAAAAAATAAAATTTGGAAAGATAATAATTTTTACAAAAAAGGACCAAGATGGCTAAGATAATTTAAAAATTTCACAAAAAAATAACATAATCATAATTATAAAATTATGATATTTTTTAATAAAAGAAAAGTTGCAAATTTATCTTAAATTAACCTATGAAACTTCAAAATAAGGTGGCAATTATTACTGGCGCTGGATCTGGAATTGGCAAAGCAATCGCCATTCTTTTTGCCAAAGAAGGAGCCAAAGTGGTTGTTGCCAATCGCCGAGTTGATAAAGGTGAGGCAACGGTTTTGGAAATTAAAAATTTAGGTGGTGAGGCAATTTTTGTTCAAACCGATGTTTCAAAATGGGAAGATGTTGATCGAATGGTTTCAAAAGCAGTGGCAACATATGGTAAAGTTGATATTTTGGTCAACAATGCCGGAATTGTTCGCTTTGGCCCACTTCATCAAACCGATGAAGTAATCTGGAATGAAATAATAAACATCAATCTAAAAGGTGTTTTTTATTGTATGAAGCGAGTAATCACTGAAATGCTAAAAATTGGGAAAGGAAAAATTGTTAATATCGCCTCAATTGCCGGCTTGGTTGGTTTTGATCAAATCGGCCCATATTGCGCCTCCAAAGGTGGAATCATTGCCCTAACAAGAGAGGCGGCTTTAGAATACGCTAAAAATAAAATCAACGTCAATGTGATTGCTCCAGGAGTAATAAAAACTGAGATGACCGAAGGGATGCTCGCTGATGAGGAGGTCAAAAAAGGATTTGAAAGCCAAACGCCATACCCACGATTAGGTGAGCCGGAAGACATTGCCTATGCCGCTTTATATTTAGCTTCTGATGAGGCCGATTTTGTCACCGGTGAGGTTTTGGTCGTTGATGGCGGTTGGACAGTAAAGTAAAGATAGAATGAAAAACATTATTTTGTTCTTTTCTAAAAATACTCAACACACGACTACGAAGAGAGGAAGGAATGGTATAAGAAGAATACACTCCAAAATAGGTATTGATTAACTCTTTTTGTCTTTTTTCAACTTCTTTAAAATATTCTTTTTTAAACAGTTCAATTAACTCTCCTTTTGCTCCATTTTTGTAAGCTAAATAAAAAGCCAAAAGCTGTTCATCTTTTCCCAACCCTGATCCACCATACGAACTTAAATCGCTGTCTCCATTAAAAATAACATATAAATTTTTCTTTTTCAAAGAAAGCATATCATTATTATAAAAACCCACTCTTTCTGGAGAAATATTTAACGCTTTTAAAAAAATATAAATTCTTGCACACTTCTCACAAACTCCACACCAACGCTTTTTTTTGGCCTCTTTTTCTTCAGAAAAACAAGACATTTGAAATCTGCCAATTTCAGGATAACGATGATGAAGAATATATAAAGCAAATATTTCATGAATAGGTTCAACTAAACTCCCAATGTGAGTATTGATAAAAAAAAGCTTTGGAATATCTGATAAATGCTGCATCGCCAAAACACTTTGCTCAAAAACTGGATTGATAAAATAACCTTCTTTGTCTTTAAGATAAAAATTGCAGCTTTGTTCATTACCAAAGAAAAGATAACGAGCTTGATGATAAAAATAAAAAGGCAAAAGCACAAAAGCATATTGAGAAAGAATAACATCCCATCCCCAAAAAAAGCCTGTTGTCTGACGCAACTTACCAAAAGACAATGGAAAAAATAAAATTTCATTATCAAATTTTTCATAAAAACGGTTAGCTAATCTCTTTTTATGAGCATTTTCAAAATAAGATTGGGGTTCCCGAATAAAAATTGGAATAATATCAACTCCAAGCTCATCCAAAAGTCCATAGGTCAAAAGTGATTCCTTACCAAAAGAAAAAAGAAGCAAAGCTTTATTTTTTAATACCCGTTTTACTTTTTTACCACTATAAGAGTAATTTAGACCTTTAAAATTGATTTGAAAAAAAGCGTTGTAAAATTCTTTTAAAATTTCACTCGTCTTTAAATTTTTATTTTCAAAAATATTCATCGGTAGTGAATAAGCCAAAATCTTAAAAAAAACCGATTCAATCGGTGGATGGGGAAAATGATAAATAACTGGTTTTTTTTCAACTAAAGATAAATGCCAGGTGGCAATATAAGTTAAAGAGTCGGCAAAAATTTTATGCAAAGATTTAGGAAATTTTTCCCAAACATAAGAAGGATAAATCGTTAGATATTTTTTATTTTTTATTCTGATTTCTATTCCGTTTTTGATAATTTTTCGAAAAATATGAACGGCGTTTTTAACCATGATAAAAGTATTTAATTTTCAATATTATATACCACACTTTAAAAATTAAAAAAAGAAGTTTAAAATCTTTATAAAAAAAGATATTTTTATCGCAAGTATATTCTTAAATAAAAACAATTTTTAAAACTTTTCAAAAAAAATAGAAGATTGAGGAATATTTTTTTGAAGCAAAAATTGGCGTAAAGATTCAACCACGCCTCTTCCTCCACAAAGATAAAACTCAAACTCGGCAATCTTATCTTTTATTTTAGGATATAATTCTTTTTCAAAAACATAATCCACATGACCCAAAGAAAAAAAACGACTTTCAACTGGATTTAAATTTTCTTCTTTAGATAAACAAATTTTAAATTCAAAATTTTTATCTTCTTCTTTTATTTTTTTAAATTCCTCTAAAAAATAAACATCCTCTTTTTTCCTCAAACCCCAAAAAAGAAATTTTTGATTTTGTTTTTGAGTTTTGAAATTTGAGTTTTGAAATTCTTTGATCATACTTCTTATTGGCGCAATTCCAGTACCTGTGGCAAAAAAAACTTTGTTTTTATCAGTTTTTTTTAAGGTAAAAATTCCAGCGGGTCCTTTAAAAAAAACCTGATCGCCTATTTTTAAGTTTTTTAAATAAGTCGAACCCATTCCTTCCTCAATCAACTCCACCACTAACTCAAATGTGTTTTTTTGCCAAGAAGGAGAAGCGATTGAATATAATCGTGAAAAACTTTTTTCCTTATGGGGAACCGATAAGATCAAATACTGACCGGCTAAAAAACTAATCTCTTTTGGCTCAACTAAAGAAAACTCAAATAAATAAACATTACCTGCTAAATTAACTTTTTTAGTTAGTTGAGTTTGATAGGAAATAAGCATGATAAAAAATTCAAAATTTAAAATATTAAATTAAATCATTTTCATTTTGAATTTTACTTAAAGCCTGGCTCTTTGAGCAATCTCTGCCTCAACCAACTCTTTTGGTTTTCCATATTTTAATCTTGATAATTGAACGATTGCTTGAGCCAGTTTTTCGTTGGCTTCTTTCTTAATCTTTTCAATATCTTTTGTCATATCAACAGAAAAAGGAGGAACTGGTTCGTTGTTGACAATTGTTTTCATATAAGCATGAAATCTTTCTACATTAATTAGATCTGATTCCGAAAAAACCGGTTGAAACTCACGCTGAACATATGAAGCATCAGTAACTCCTATTCGAAAAGAAATCAAAGTACCCACATTACCAAAAACCGCATTTTTTACCTCTTCCTCCATCTGACCAATAAATTGGTTAGCCACTGTTAGACCTAAATGATATTTTCTTGCCTCCGATAAAATCACAGCAAAGTCAGGTGTGGCAAAGTTCTGAAACTCATCAACATAAAGATAAAAATCTCTTCTTTGTTCTTCGGGAATTTCTTGCCGACTCATGGCGGCAACTAAAATTTTTGGGATAAGCACTAAACCTAAAAATGAAGAGTTTTCTTCTCCTAGTCTTCCTTTTGAAAGATTAATTAAAAGAATTTTTCCCTCATCCATTACTTTTCGAAAATCAAAAGCACTTTTTGACTGACCAATAATATTTCTCATTGTTTTATTGGTAACAAATCGGCCAAATTTGGAGACAATATAGTCTAAAACCTCTGATTTATGAAAATCTGAAGTCTGAGCAATCTGATCAGTCCAATATCTTCTTACAATTGGATCTTGAACTTTTGGTAAAAGCTCTTGAACATACTTTGGATCAGTTAAACAACGAACCACCTCAACAAAAGTTGTCCCTGGCTCACTCATCACCGTTAACATTGCATTTCTTACCGCATGTTCAAACCGAGGGCCAATAATTCCTGTTCTTTGTGGATCATAAAGTTTATACATTAAATTAATAATTGAGGTCGTAATAAAATGTTTTTGTTCTTCAGTGTATGCCTCCATAATATTTAGCCCCATTGGTCTTTGGGTATCAGAAGGATCAAAATAGATTACTTCTTCGGCTCTTTGGGGAGGAATATACCGCAAAATATCTTCAACTAAATCACCGTGAGGATCAATAACACAAACTCCATACCCCGCTTTAATATCCTGCTTTATCATCTCTTTCAAAAGTTCTGATTTTCCAACTCCTGTCTTTCCGATAATATAAGTATGGCGCATTCTGTCTTTTGGAAGAATATGTACCGGTCTTTTAATCCCTCGATAATAACCAAAACCAATAAATGTTCCCCCACTCTTTGGCACTTCAGCGGGAACCGGCGCTGTTTTAGCCTTTAACCATTGAATGTGCGGTGTTTCAATTGTTTTGTTGGGAAAGTGAAAGATAGTTGCAAGCTCCTCACTTGAAAGAGTAGAGATAGATTTGAAAAAAGGAAGATCAATAATAGGAAAAAATTTATAGATAAAATTAATCATAAAACCACCAGCAAACAAAATTCTTATGCTTTTAAATCCATTTAAATCAGAGCTAAATTGAGAAAAAGCGGTTTTTAAATTTCTAAGATGGGTATGGGCTAAATCTTTATTTCTAGCTGAAACAACAAAGCGAATTACTACTTCAAACTGAGGTTTTGAAGCCTTATCATCAACTTTTTCTAAAATTTTTGGATCAACTTTAAAGCTTGCTTTTTGGGGATCAGCCTCTTGTTTTTTGGTTGATGAAACATAAGACTTTCCCATTTTTTTTACCTTACCCGAAGCCGGTCGAATCAGAATCTGAACCATGGCCCCCTCATCCTCACCCATTTTTGACAAAGCCGAAGTAATTGCTGCTAAAGGATCGGTGGGTAAATCTTTGTAAACTTTGATGGGATAATAATGAGCATCTTTCAAAACCAACCCAGCAAAAGCCACTTTTCCCTCTTCGGAAAAAATGTTGGGTTCATCAACTCTTTTAATATCAGCTTGCGGATAAAAACCATAAATATTCTTTTCAACTAAATCAATCAAACGCGATGGGGCAGAAACATAAAAACGAATATCAGCTTGCTTACCAACTATCTCAAACGCTAAAACATCATCCACTTCTAAAAATGAAAAAAAACCCGATTTTTTTAAAGAAGAAAAAGAAGAAAACATCTGCTCTGCTGCATCAATTTTAATCTCGTTGTCTTTTGGCAGTTTTACCTCAAGAGTAACCATTTCCAAAGAGATTTGTTCTCTTTTTTTGATTCGAAAGTACAAAACAATAAGATAAAAAAGCAAAAAAGTAAGAAAACCGGCGATCAAAGATGCGGCTAAAGCTAAAAAAACAGTAATTAACCGATCAATAAAAATTTGATAATCTAAAGAAGGGCTCATATAAAAATTATAATCTCAAAAATTTTTTTTGTTAGAATAAAATATACTAATGAAAGTTAAAGGTAAAAAAAATAATCTTGACTTTTTTTTTAGAATTTTTCCATTTTTTCTTACTTTTATTTTTTTAATCATCAATATTTACTTCTCTCAAAACATCTCGCTTCTATATCAAGGAATAATAAATTATGAAAAAGAAGCGATTATTGACTATTTAAAAAAAATAAAAAATCAACCTTTTTTTGAAAATGAATTAAAGAAATTTACCAAAATTTTTAATCAATCAATTGTTCAAGAAGTTTTTCTTGAAGACAAGGAGAGGAAGATAAAAATTCAAAAACTAAAAGAAGCTTTGAAAAAAAATCCAAAAAGCCGTGATCTTTTAATCAGTTTAGCTATTCTTCACAAAGAAGAGGGTAATGATAAACTAGCAAAAGAGTACCTTAATAAAGCAAAAGAAGTTGATCCTGATTTAAATATTGCTATAAAATAAAAAATATGGTAAAACAAGCTCGTCTTTATATTAAAGGTGATGTAATTGGAGTTGGTTTTCGAGCGTGGACTAAAATCCAAGCTAAGATTTTAGAGGTTTCTGGTTGGGTAAGAAATGTTTATGATAAACCAGAAATTTTTGGAATTTCTGGTGGAGTAGAAGTTGTAATTCAGGGAGAAGAGGAAAAATTAGAAAAAATGATTGAGCTTTTAAAACAAGGACCACCAGTATCGCGGGTTGAAGAAGTTGAAATATTTTGGGAAACACCAAAAGAAAATTTTGACAGTTTTGAAATAAGAAAATAAAAACAGTGGACTATCATGAACGAAGTTAGCAACTTTTTTAGGAAGAAAAATAATGTGTCTTTAATTAATTTCTAAAAAATTTTCTCATCTTGATTTTATTATTTTTTATTATTTTTTTGAATAAATTTTAAAATCATTGAAAAATATAAGAAAAAAAATCAAAAATAAATAACGAATAAAATTCTTATATATTTAAAACTTCATCGTCTGGATTAAATAACACTCTAAATGAACTCATTTTTTTAGCTCTAATACTAGGATCAAACAAAGTGGGTAAGGTGCTTGAGGGGATAAATAACGAAGGATAATCACCTCTTTTTATCCCAATTCTATACTGATGAAATAAGTATCTATCGGCTAAATTGCTCCAAAAAAAAGCATTGGTCATATCATTTTGACTTATTTTTCGTTGAGATTCTGATTTTAATTCTTCAATGACTTCTTCTCCTAAAATTATTAGACGTGATATACTCCAAGCTCCAAAACGCACCAAAGCTGATGAATATGGATCTGTTGCTAATGATTCATAAATATCTTCAATAGGATAAAATCCAAAACTGAAACTATTAAGAGGGCTTAAAAAAGATCCACTTTTTCTTGTTTCTTGAAAATTTTGATAAGTGATTCTAATAACATATTTTAAAAAAGATTTTTTTACTAAAAATTCTACATCAATATCAGATTTTCCTCCAGGCTCTCGTTCAAGATAATAACCAGTGGGGCATCTATATTTTTTACAACCATAAGGAAATTCATTAGCAATACCTAAAGCAGCAGAGCCGGTTATACTTATCGCTAACACACCATTTTCTCTTAAACTATTCCCACAATTGCCTACAAAAACCTCTATGTCGCTTAATCCTTGTTTACTGAATGAATTAAAATCCTCCCTATTTTTATGCCCTAATGGAAAATAAGGGCTAAAACTCATAAACTCTAAATCTCTAAGTGTTAATCCTCTATTTCTTATTAATTGCGATAATTCTTGTGGAGTTAAATTAAATACTTCTTTTATATTTCTCATATTTATCATATATTATACTATAAGATATTTAGATTTTGCTGTTAAAAAATAAAAATAGATAATCCAATAGAAGTAAGAAAAGCTAATAAAATTATAAAGAGAAGTTTAATTTTTACCCCACCCCTGACTCCATTATTTTTTGATTTGATATCCTTAAATTTCTTTTCTCTTATGTATCTAAAAAAGTTTTTAATTATGCTATAAAAGTTGTTTTTACTCTCCTCCATGTATCATCTTATTCTTTATCTATTCTTAAAGGGAGTAGAGTAATGATGATTGTATTTTTTTATGTAATAAATTTATGTAACAAAAAAGTATTAAGATTTATTTTAATCTTCGTTTATTTTTTTAAATAATCATCTATTAAATTGTGTTTTAGTTTTAAAAAATATTAAAAGGTTAGACTATTTATTTGTACAACAACTTAATTTTGAGTATAACAATATTTATTAGCTAATTCATTAAACACCGCCATATTTTTTTCGGAATCTTTTTTCACAAAATCAAATCTTGTTTCAAATTCTGTTTTACATCTTTTTATACAATTATCAGCCTCTTTAATACACCTTATGGCTTCTAGGTTATCTTCAATTTTATTGCAAGAGTTTAATTTATCATCACAAGACATTAAGCATTTTACATTATCATCACTTATTTGTTTTGCTTGTCTTTCATTTTCTTCTAAAGTATTAATAATTTGTTTTATAGCATCATAATGATATTTTTCACAATATACCACTTTTTTAGTAAAAGGAATAACTACTGAAAATTTTTCTTCATTTTTTTGAGCTGATGACCCGGTGTTTTTACTTGGAATGTAATCAAAACTTTCGGCAGTGTTTTTGTTTATAGTAATATTTTCTTTATTTTTGTTAGATTTTGCTAAATTTATACAATTATCTTCGTTTGTTTTTATTAATTCTATTTCAGGAGCGTTATTTAAAGGAATAAATCTTCTTCTACCATCTTTAGTATCTTCAACTTTGTACTTATGGTTATTATATGTTATTTCTTTTCCGTCATAAAAATCATCTTTGTTATAGATTTTTGTTAATTCTGAAAAACAAAGCTCATCAATTGTATAGCTTTTTCTTTGAGGAGTGATTGGTGAGGCTTTTTTATTATTTAACTGACTTTGATAAATTAACAGAATAATTAGAAAAATTACAACTATCAATAAAATTATATTGGCAATTTTATATCTTGTTATAATCTCTTTGTTTTGCATTATTTTATAACATTTAATTATACCCCATAATCATTACCGTAATTCTTTCATTTGAATAAGCACAAACATCTTTCCATTTTTTATTTTCTATCTGAAGTTTATGAGAAGGACTCTTAAGCCAAAAATCAAGAGCATCTTTTGGTGAATCGGCAATTATATATAATTCAACTAGATCTTTATAACCATAAATCTTTTGGATTCCTTCTTTTTCTACCCACTCAGCAAAACCCTCATGTTGTTTACCTTCTTTTATTGCTTTCCAACGGGATACTATGTTATCACATAACTCTTCACTCAATTTAAGTTCATTTATTCCATTACTTTTTCTATGTTCATTGACTAATCTTAATACATCAAAAGCCGTATAACCTCCCCCAATTCTAAAACTTCCTCCTCTAATAGTACCCATAAAATAAGTAGTGAATATACCGGCAATAAAAAATGTTAAAAATCCCACTTTAACAGAACCAAAGTTAAATAAAGGTTTTATTTTTTCTCCCCTTGCAATTATTCTCAATAAACCAGTAAGCAAAGTAAATAAGAAAGAAAAAAATCCTAGAAATAAAGAACCAATCATGGGTAAAAGATAATTTTCTTCACTACAGCCCGGACCATAACAAGGATCTTCAGTTAATCCTTTAGTTGATAAAAGAATAACAATAATAAAAGACATCGTTGATGTAAACCAGATGTAAGAACTTAAATTATTTATTTTTGAAAGAAAAAATCTATGTTTCTTATCTAAAAAAATTAAAATCAATGAAAAAGAGACTAGCCCGATAATTAAAGTAATCAAGCAAATTATTAGATAGATAGGTTTATCTTTATCTAAATTAAAAAAAGCATAAAAAAAGAAAACCAAAGAGATTATCCATGATGCTAGTGGAATAAAAATATTTGATTTAAATTTTGTCATAATAAGTTAATTTTTAACTTTTAATATTTTTTAAACCTTAATACAAGATTTACAAATTTTTTTATAACGCTTAGTTTCTAATATATCTTAAAACATTCAACTAAAAAAAACAAGAAAAGCTATATAAAGCCATATCTCCACCAACAATTATTTTTGCTTTGCTTAACTTTTTTGTCCACCTCCTTCAATTTTCTAATTTATCAATCTTCATTAACTTTTTTATTTCCTTTGGCAACATCAAAAACCTATGATTTAACCGAAAATCAAAATATTTAGTCATAAATCTTACTCGTTTTGAGTAAGTTGATCATTTTTTAATTATTTTTTAATTATTTTTTAGAGTTTCTTTTAAAGCTAATTTTAATTATGCTTAGATTAATCGTTTATTTCGAAAACAAAACCAAAAGAATATTTGTTGTTATCGCCCAATTATCTTAAGTATCAAGTTAGTCTTTTTTTAAGATTGGTTGCGTAACCAATATATTGAAGACCAAAAAGAATGTAAACGTAGTATTTGGAATCGTCTGATGTTTCCATATTTAAAAAATAAACAATATAGGAGGGGGTAAGCTGTATCTGAAGTGATCTGCTTCAAACTTGGTTTCTTTTAAAAACGCGGTTTGATTGGTGGAGATGCCGGGAATTGAACCCGGGTCCGGAAAAGGCCTTTTAAAAATGTTTAGTTGGGGATAGGTTATTTTTTAGCTTTTTGCTTTTTGGTAAAATAACCAAAACCCAAAAAGCTTGTTGGTTGAAGATTTAAAGTTTCCCAAAAGCCAACCAAAAACTCCTTTGGGAAACTACCTGGTTGGTTTTCCCTTCTTAAGTTAAACCAGGCGAAACTTAAGAAGAGGCTCCGTTTTGGCGTAAAGAGGGTTTAAACAGCATAAGCAAAAAGCTGCCTTGCTGCTAAAGCCTCATATGCCTCACGAAGCTCTGCTAATTTGTTTTTAGCAGTTATTTTTTTCTATTTAACGCATAGATGCGCCCCAACCATTTTTAAAAGTGCTTTTCCGTCGAAACCGTTCATCCCCATCTTTTAATCCATTCTTTTACTTCTTTTTCCCCCTCCCTTTCAATCTCTCTTTTCTTCTCCAACTTTCTTTTTTCAATCTCTTTTCTTCCTCTTGCCAAAGCAATCTCCAATTTTAAAAGCTTCCCCTTATTATAACAGGAAACAGGAACTACTGTCAAGCCCGATGCTGATTTTAACTTTGTTTTTAGACGAATTATTTCTTTTTTATTCAAAAGAAGCTTTCTTGATCTTTTTGGATCATAGTCTTGACTGCTGGCAAAACGATAGGGTGGAATTTCAGCATTTACAAGATATGGCCCATCATCTAAAAACTTAACATATGAATCATCAAGTCTTAATCTTCCCTCTTTTATTGACTTTACCTCTCCTCCAGTCAAAACTATGCCTGCCTCAAAACTTTCAATCGCTTGATAATCACGACTAAACTTTCTATTGATAATTTTCATCTCAAAGAAAAATACAATTTTTAACTTTTAACTTATTTTATAATATCATTATGTCAATTATTGCCGATTTACATCTTCACTCCAAATATTCGCGAGCCGTCTCTGAAAAAATGAACTTAAAAGAAATTGGTTTTTGGGCTAAAAAAAAAGGGATTAATCTTATCTCAACTGCCGATTGGACTCATCCTTTATGGTTTCGTGAAATTAAAGAAAATTTAACTGAAAAATCACCGGGAATTTTTAGATTAAAAGATGGCAGTTTTCCCGAAGTTTCCTTTATCCTCTCAACTGAGGTTTCATCGATATATAACCAAGATGGTAAAACAAGAAGAATTCATAATCTTATTTTTTCCCCCTCTTTGGAAACTGCCGAAAAAGTAATAAAAAAACTTCAAGAACAAGGAGTTAATCTTTTAGCCGATGGCCGACCAACAATGGGGATTTCTGCCAAAAATCTTTTGGAACTTCTTTTATCAATTGATGAAAACATCTTCTTAATCCCCTGTCATATTTGGACTCCTTGGTTTTCTTTGTATGGCTCAAAATCAGGGTTTGACTCAATTGAAGAAGCTTTTGGCAACTATTCAAAGTATATCTATGCGGTTGAAACAGGACTTTCTTCTGATCCGGTAATGAACTGGCAAATTGAGGAGTTAGAAACTCGCGCCATTGTTTCTTTTTCCGATGCTCACTCTGGTCAAAAATTAGGCCGAGAAGCAACTGTTTTTGTAAAAAATAAAACCAATACCTCAAATGAACTTTCCTATTTTGACATCATCGATGCTTTTAAACAAAAAAAAGGTGGGAATTTAAAAATTGGCTACACAATTGAGTTTTTTCCAGAAGAAGGAAAATATCATTGGTCAGGTCATCGCCTTTGCGGTGTGCGCTATTCACCCGAAGAAGTCTTAAAAAAAGGTGAAATTTGTCCCATCTGCCGTAAACCACTCACTATTGGCGTTGAAAATCGGGTTTTAAAACTGGCCAAAAAATTTTTAAAAAACGAGGATCTTTTTTTGGCAAAAAATAAATTTGATGTTACTTTTGTTTATGACAAAGAAAAAAAGAAAACTCCGTTTATCTCGCTGGTCCCCCTTTTGGAAATTTTAGAAGAAATCTATCACTCACCAAAAAAAGCCGAGGATGAATATCAAAGGTTAACAGAAAATTTAGGAAAAGAGTTTGAGATATTGTTTAGAAAAAGTTATGAAGAGATTGAAAAAATAGGTGGTAAAAAACTAAAGGAAGCTATTGAAATTGTAAGAAATCGAAAGGTCTTTGTTGATCCCGGTTTTGATGGAGTTTTTGGCGTGGTTAAAATTTTCAAAACAGAAGAAAATGGATCGTCAAAAAAACAAGAAAAAGAACAACTTAATCTTTTTTAAAATTAAATTTTTTTTACCTTATATTTTTACTTTTCTTTTACCCACTCAACTAGGTCGGCACTTCTTTTTCCCTTTCTCTTATCTTAATGGATTAAGAGTAGATTATTTAGCCCCAACTTTATATCTTATTGATGTTGTTTTTTTTCTAATCCTTATTTTCAATCTCCCTCTTTTTTTTTCTTTTCTAAGGCAAAAAAAAATACTTTTTTTATTTTTATTTTTAAGCCTCAATCTTTTATTTTCTTTATCAAAACCAATTGCCTTTTACTCAATCTTAAAAGTACTTCAGTTTTTGTTAATTTTTTACTTTTTTTACAAAATAAAACTCAATTCCAATTTTTTTCTTTTAAGTTTTTTATCAATAACGATGATTGAGTCTTTTTTGGCTTTATATCAATTAAAATTTGGAAAGTCGTTTGATGGTTTTTTTTATTTTCTAGGAGAAAGACATTTTAATCTCTCAACTCCAGGCATTGCCAAAGCTTCTTTTTTTGGTCAAGAACTACTTCGCCCTTACGCTACTTTTTCTCATCCCAATTCCTTGGCTGGTTTTTATCTTCTTTTTTATGTCTTTCTTTTAACTTATAAAAACTTTAACCAATATTTTTGGCTGAAAAATGTACTTCTTTTTTTATCTTCACTTCTTATTCTTTTTTCTTTTTCCAAAGTGGCAATTATTAGTTTTTTAATAATTAATTTTATTTTCTATTTTCAAAAAATAAAATCTTGTCGGCTTTGTTTATTAGCAAAGATTAGCGTTTTTTTTAGTATTTCTTTAATTTTTCTTTTTGCAAAAGGCGATCCTTTCACTTTAGAAAAAAGAAAAGAACTAATTTTAAATAGTTTAAATATCATTAAAAATTTTCCTCTTTTTGGAGTCGGATTGGGCAACTATCTTTTTGCCCAAAAAGATTTTTCTTCATCTTTTTCTTTATTTTTTAACCAACCAGTTCATAACATTTTTCTTCTTTTAATAGCTGAGGTGGGGATTCCTTTTTTTATTCTTCTTCTTTTTTTTATTATTAATTTTTTTAAAAAAAATAACAAAAAAATCTCCCTTAATACTTACTACTTAATCCTTACTATTATATTCACTGGTTTTTTTGATCACTATTGGTTAACTTTAAAACAAAATTTTTTGCTTTTAGCAGTGCTTTTTGGATTGAGTTTAAAAAGAAGCTAACTTTTTTTTAATTTCCTCATTAATTTTTTTTATCTCAAGAAGATAAAAATTCTGGCCTTGACTAACCTTTTTGAAAAACCCATCAATTACCTCAGCGTGTTTTTCATTGGCGGTTTTTATTTCTTCAATTAACTCTTTTGGGAAAGTTTGGCCCTGTTTTTTAGCCTGTTCCATTAAAAAAGGAATTTCAAAAAAATATTTCTCACCCTTGGCCAAAGTATCTAAAGCCATTTTTTCTTTTCCTTTATCAAGAAGAAGTTGGGCCGAGGCGGCTCTTTTATTGGAATACAAAAGGTAAACCTCTGTTTTCTTTTTTAAATCACGAGTAGTAAAAAGATGTATCCGATCACGGATAGCTTTTAAAAAGTATAAGGGATGATCAGGTAAAATGCCGGGGTAAGGAAGGTTATAGACTACTTTATTATCAGCTTTTACTTCAACTACTTCGCTTAAATAAACCACTAAAGGAATACTAACAACTAAGATAAAAAAACTTAAAAAAATTAGGGCTTTCTTAAGCATAAAAATATTATACCACTTATTCTTTAAAAACACAAATCCCGCTTCCCCTTTCCCCACTTAACAATCAAAGCATGATAGTTTTGAAAAAGAAAAACATCAGAAGGCAAATTTTCCATAAAAAACTTTTGTAGTAAATCATAACTCTTTAAAATTTTGATACGCTCGTGTTGTTTTTTTAAAGAGTCAAAAAAATATTTTTCAGCAAACCTTTGCGTGTATTTATCAACAACAAAAATTGGTTTTTCCAAAGCATAAAGTAAAATGGCGTCGGCGGTTTCCTTTCCCACTCCTTTTTGTTTCAATAACTCTTCTTGCGCTTTTTGTAAAGAAAGTTTGGAAAAATTTTTAAGATTTTTATAATTTTCAATGATAAATTTGGCTATCAAAAACAACCTTTCTCCTTTTTGATTGTAAAATCCAGCTGGGCGGATAAGTTTTTTTAAACCCTCAATATCTTTTTTTCCAAAAAGATAGATTGAGCTTAAAGTATTTAAATTTTCTCTTTTTAAATTTTTCATTGCTTTTTCAACATTTTTCCAAGAGGTATTTTGGGTTAAAATAGATTCGATGATAATTTCCTCTTTAGTTGATGGCAATTTATTTTCAAACCAAGGCCAAGGACCGGCAAAACCAAATTTTTTAAGAAGAAAAAAATAAAGTTTTAACACGTTGTTTATCTGCCAAAGACTTTTTCCCAAATCAACCTTTATTCTATCTTGGTCACGATCGTTTTCAAGATAGAACTTTACTCCTTCGCTTTTTAACTTAAGATATTGGCCTTTTAATCGACCAAAAGCATAATTTCGCGAAAGCCTACCATCGGCAAAAACGACCCGATGACAGGGAATTTTTTTTTGGTTTTTATTTTGATGAAGAATTTGGCCGATTAATCTTGATGATTTAATCGATAAAATTTCGGCTACCCGGCCATAAGTTAAAACCTTGCCTTTTGGAATTAAAGAGACAAGATGATAAACTAATTGGTAGTTAAAATCAAGATTTTTAGCTGGCATTTAAAAATCAAAGGTTTTTTCTTATTTTTTCAGCAAGTTTACTTAAAAAGTTGCGACTAATATTTTTAACCTCCGGTACAAATTCTTCTTCTCCTTTTTTTCTTGGCATAATATGAATATGAGCATGAGGTACTTGCAAACCATGAGTTAAATAAGTAATAAAATAAGGATTTAAAGCTTTTTGCATCGCTTTGGTTATTTTTAACGCCCTCTCCCAATAAGCACCAAAATTAGGCACATCATAAACAAAGCGGTAATGTTTTTTGGGAATAACTAAGGTGTGACCTTCAACTCGCGGATAAATATCCAAAAATGCCAAAAAATCCTCATCTTCATAAACTTTAAAACAAGGCAGTTTCTGAGAAACAATTTGGCAAAAAATACAGTTTTCTACCATATCAGAAAAATAAAAAAGTTTACACTATTAAAGCATCTTTTACCAGTTTTTCTTTAATTATTATTTTAAAATCATCATCAAATGAGGCTAAATAATCTATTTTTTCTTCTTGAATAATCTTTAAATGAAATGCGTCTCTTGGTCTTAAACGATACTTTTTAATTAGTAAAAAAACTTCAAACATCGTCTTTTTACTCCAATAAATATTAACATATTTAGGTGAAAGAAGACTAATATTTTTTAAAGAAAATAAGATTTGATTGAAATCAGAAAAATATCCAGCTTTAAAATATTTTAAAACAATGTATAAATACTCATCTAAAGCTAAAGGTGAAAGACAAAAAGTAAACTTCTTTTTAATTAATTTCTCAATTAAATTTTTTGCTTTTAAATAAAAAGGGTGATTTTCTATCTGATAAGCAACCAAAATATTACTATCAAGATAAACCTTGTTCATATAATTTCCTTTGCCTCTTTAAAAAGTTTTAACGCCTCACTTTCTTTTATTGGTTTTGAAAATCTAAAAGATGGCGGCGCGATTTTACTCTTTCCTTTTTTTTCTTCGTTTACCTCATTCTCTAAAAGAGAGAGTTTAGCGATTGGTTTTCCTTCTTTTACAAGAAGAAGAACTTTAGTCTTTTTTAATTTGTTGATTACCTCACCTGCATGACGACGAAAATAAGTTAAAGGAACAATTAATTTGGTTAATTCATTAATATTACCAACAATTTTCATAAGAAAATGATAACAAAAAAGTGTTTGATTTGTCAATCATTAAAATGTGTAAAAAAATTGTTAATTTTTCATTTTCGCCTTATGATAAAATATATTTATGCTCCCATAGTTCAATGGATAGAATAGAGGTTTGCGGAACCTCTGATGGCTGTTCGAATCAGCCTGGGAGCACATAAAAAATTTAAAGTTTAAAATGCAAATCTCAAAATTAATTTATTATAGTTTCAAATTTCGAATTTAAATTGGGGGTGTAGTTCAATGGTAGAATAGGGGTCTCCAAAACCTCTGATGGGGGTTCGATTCCCTCCACCCCTGCTTGATATGTATTATGTTTATTTATTAAAAGACAAAGATTGGCAATATAAAGATTTTGATAAAATATAATAGAAACAGATAAGGATGGCAAAAAGGTCTCCAACCCCGCCCTTCGCGAAGGGCGGGGCGATTCCCTCCACCCCTGCTTGTTAAATCGTGTAAGCTAAAAAAGAAATCGATAATCTTTTCTTTATCAAAAAAAACTATTTACCCCATTCTTAGAAAAATAAAAAAACTTAATTAATTTATATAAATTATGTTATAATAAAATTAACTTTATTACGGGGTAGTGTACGGTGGCACACGAGGCTCATAATCTCGTAGACCGGGTTCAACTCCCGGCCCCGTAACCAAAAAATGTTATAATAATCTTCATGACAAAAAATAACTTATTTCTTTCTATTGTTATTCCAGTTTTTAATGAGGAAAAAAATATTCAACCGCTTTTAAAACGACTTTTGCCGGTTGTTAAAAAATACAATTTTGAAATAATTTTTGTCAGCGATGGCTCAACTGACAAGACTAATGAGTTAATTAAAGACAAAGCAAAAAAGGATAAACGCATAAAACTTATTTCATTTTTTCGAAACTTTGGTCATCAGATGGCTCTTTTTGCTGGGTATGAAAATGCTAAGGGTGATATAGTTGTCTCATTAGACGCGGATCTTCAAGATCCACCGGAGATAATTCCAAAAATGATTGAAGAGTGGCAAAAAGGTGCAAAAATTGTCTATGCTAAAAGAGAAGAAAGAAAAGTAGACTCTTTTTTTAAAAAAACTACTGCCCAAATTTTTTATAAATTAATAAACTTTATTTCCGATGTTCCCATTCCCCAAGATGTTGGTGATTTTAGACTTCTTGATCGAAAGGTCGTTGATTTTTTAAAAAGTCTTTCTGAAAAACCAAGATTCTTAAGAGGTTTGGTTGCTTGGCCCAACTTTCCCTCAAGTTTTGTTTATTTTCAACGGGAAAAACGCTTTGCCGGAAAAACTCACTATCCACTATCGAAAATGATCAACTTTGCTTTGGATGGAATTACTGCTTTTTCGATTAAACCTTTACGTTTGGCAACTTACGTAGGCTTCTTTGCTTCCTTTATGGCAATCTTAATTGTTTTTTATAAATCTTTTCAGCACTTCATTTTAAAGCAGGGCGATTGGCTTCCTGGTTGGGCCTCGCTTTTTTTTGCCATTGTGTTTTTAGGGGGAGTACAACTAATAACGATTGGGATTATTGGTGAGTATGTTGGAAAAATTTATCAAGAAATCCAAAAACGACCCAATTATTTAGTGAAAGAAAAAGTTAATCTTTAACACCTCGGAGCTGTTATAGATATAACAGCTTGGGGAAAATTGGAAAAAAATATGAAAAAAACCATCGGTTTAATTCTAATTGCTTTTGGTTTAGCTATCATTCTTTTTGTAATTTACAACCTTTGGCAAGAAAAAAACAAAATTCTCTCGCCAATTCCTGAAGAAAAAGGAATTAAAGTAATCTATATATCTCCCACTGAATAACATTTTTTAAATTGTAATCCAAATCTTTTTTTGCTACATTAAAATTATGAAAAGAAAAATTACTATCTTTTTTGTTTTAATTTTTTTCCTTCTTTTTTTTCCTCTATCAAAAAATCAAGCCCAAACAACTATTCCTTCACCTAAACTGACAATTAGGTCCCTCACCAATAATAATCCTGGTTTTGATATTTTAGTTGACTTATTAAAAATAATGCTGGGTATGGGGGGTACAGATGAAGAAAATAATTCAACCACCAATAATAACAATTCAAACAATAACCCAGTATATCCCTCAATTATCACGCCTTTTATTACTATAAACCCTTCAGATTTTTCTGATAATAATGTTACTTCAGATAACAATGGTTTGGTTTACTATTCCCAATGTAAAGGTCCATACGACAACTATCCGCTTCCCCAAGGAGGAACTCTTTGTAAAGCTGGCTGTGGACCAACAACTGTTGCGATGATTGTGGCTTCTTATATTGATAAAAATATTAATCCGCCAAAAATTGTTGAAGAGTATAAAAAAAGCGGATATTATTTAGGTTCTTCTGGTTCTTATTATAGTGACGCTGAAAATATTATAAAAAAATACGGTTTAAAAACAACTTATATTTTTTCTGACAATAAACCAAAAACTATTGATCAGATAATAAATAATTTTGGTCAAATTATAAAAAATTATCAAAATGCCGGTTGGACCTTTTTTGCTTTGGCTAACTTTTGCAATAATGGCTGTGGCCATTATTTTTGGATTATCAAAATTGATGAAGAATTAAATATCTGGGCCTATGACCCAGCTTATGACATAAAATTACCAAAACCAATAAATCACAAAGTTCGTTATCCGTTTCCTAAATTCCGAGCTATTTTTGGTGTTAAAAAATAAAAAAATTAGATGATTTTTAACGTTAAATGTATTATGAATTTATAAAAATATGGAATTAAACAAAAATCACTACCCAATTATAATTTTTTTTCTTTTTTCTTTGGTTATAATCCTTTTGATCTTAACTTTAATCATTCAAAATAGTAAAAAAACAATTAATCCATTTCCCCAAACCCCAACACTAACCTCCTCAATTCCCACTACTCACCAAAGAATACAAACCCGAATTACTCCTCCTCCTCCTTTTATTACCTCAAGTATTAATGAAACAATTACCCCAAATCTTACTCCAATAGAATTTACCGGAGCAAAAGATGAACCTATTCCCCAAGAAATAGTCGACTTTACCCAACAAAAATTAACTCTTATGCAAAAACTGCCTTTGAAAACAATTAATTTTACGATTGATTTTGATTATAATAATGACAGATTTATCGTTAAATTAAATCCACCAAAAGAAGAAACTCAAAAAAAATTTGAAGAGTGGTTAAAAGAAAACTATCCCTCAATTCCAAACGACCTATTTATTTTTCAATAAATTTGACTTTAATCGTTTAATTGTTATACAATCAATTTATGTTCTCTTTCTATCTTTTAGGTGCAAAAAAAATCTTCGGTTTTATTAAAAGGGCTTTTATTGTAATTACGGTTTATTTTATCGTCATTTCTCTTTTTCTTCATTTTTTAAACAAAGATAAACCAAAAATCACTTACGACCCAATTCAAAAAAACCGGGAAGAAATTTACAAAGTGATAAATGATCCAAAGCTTAAAAGCACTGATGAAGGAAAAATAACAATTGCCTTATACCGAGCGATGCTTTGTGGCTTAATAGGTGAAGCATGTACCGATAACCCAAAAGATGGTGATAAAAATTTTAATCACTCAGTTTTTGGGTTTATCACTAATTTAATGGTTCTTCCCTATGTCAATCCACCCGCTTCAGGCATCTATTGGGCTTATTCAGGACTACAAAATGCTGGTTTTGTTCCCAAAACCTATGCGACTGAAGGCATTGGTTTTGCTGCAATTAAACCTTTTATGAATATCTGGAAAGTTTTTCGGGATATCTCTTATATGCTTTTAGTTTTGGTTTTGATCGCCATTGGTTTTATGATTATGTTTCGCGCCAAAATTAATCCACAAACGGTAATCTCGGTGGAAAATTCTTTACCTAAAATCGTGGTGGCTCTTCTTCTTATTACTTTTTCCTTTCCTATTGCTGGCTTTTTGATTGATTTGATGTATGTAATGATTTTATTGATAATCTCTATTCTTTCACCTTTTATATTTGAAGGCAGTCACCCGGTTGATAAAAAAGAATTAGTAGCCCAATATCTCAATCCTGGATTCTCCAAAATTTTTCCACCTGGGTTTAACTTCCTTACTTTAGGAGGAATAGGAACTGCTTTATTTAATATTCTTCCTGAGTGGTTGAGAAGTATTTTAGGACCAATACTTCAATTTGCTGCTGGCGTAATAAATTTTTACATATTAAAAAACGTTATTGGCGCAAATAATAATGGTAATCCTGCTCAATCAATAAGTGATTTTTTTACTAACATAGGAATATTAAGTTTTAATATTGGAAAAATTCCTCGATTGATTGGCTTTTTTATAGACATTATTTTTTTCTTTTTCTTTGCGATTTTTGGTGTTCCTTTTCTTTTAGGATTTATAGTTTTTATTACTGTTATCTTTCTTCTTTTCCGTATTTTTTTTGTTCTTTTTAAAAACTATCTTGAAATTATTCTGTTGATTATTTTTTCCCCAATTATTTTAATTTTTGAAGCTATTCCTGGAAAAAGCACCTTTTCTTTTTGGTTTAAAAATATTCTTATCAATCTTTTAAGTTTTGTAGTCGTTATTGCTCTTATTCTAGTTTCTGGGGCGTTAAATCATGTGCTTTCTAATGATATAAAACAACTTCCTTGGGCCCCACCTTTTATTTATGGTATTGATGGAAAAACCGTTGGTGTTTTAGTTGGACTGGGTATTTTTCTTCTAATTCCTGATATTTTAAAAATGATTAAAGAAATGCTAGGAGCTAAAGGATTACCAATAAATATTGGGCCGGGAATTTTCTTTGGTGGTTTTGGAGCTGCTTATGGTGGTGGGATGGGTGCATTACAACAGGCTAGTTCACTGCTTCAAGTACCTGGAATTGGTAGCTTAATTAGAAAAACTGGGGCTGGTAAATGGTTAAAAGAAAAATTAATTCCACCGAGCGCTTATGAGGTTCAATTAGAGGCTACACTCACCCAATTACAAGCCATGTCAGCCGGCGCAACTTCTGATCAAGAAAAACAAGAAATTGAAAAATTAATAAAGGAAACTCAAGAAAAATTAAATAAATTAAAAGGATAAACATAATAATACCAATTAGTTTTTAAAATAATAAAGACATGAATTTATTGATAAAATTTAAAACCGATTTTCTGTTTCTTTCCAAAAACCCTTTTAGTTGATACGGGAAAATAAAATCAATTAAAGTGCTACCAAACTTCCTTTTTTCTTGATAAGAAAGATTAATCACTACTGTCTTTTTTGGTTGATAGGTTATTGTAATATAAAATAGCTAAGAATCTTTTCAAATATTTAATGTTTAACGATTTTTTAACCATATAAAGTAAATTTAAGCGCGATTTCTTACCAGTCAGGGTTAAAATTATCTTTATCTAAATCCGGGAATCTTTAAGATATTAACCCCAATTAGTCTTAAAATAAACACGGAAAAGATAATAAGCATAAGTCCCATAATACAAGAGGTCAAAAGCTCCTGAGCTTTTTTTACTTTTTCGGCATTGCCAGAAGAAGTTTGAATTTGAAAGGCGGCGTAAATAATACAAAACAAAGAAATAATCCCAGCCAAACCCACCCCCCAACCAAAAACTTTTTCTTTAATAACAGTTGACAAATCAGAAGAAAAACATCCCAATGCTGTCCAAACTCCCCCCCCGTCTTTCATACACTTATTAAAACATTGGTTCTGCTCACTATTGCTACTTAAAACACCGCAAAGTTTTGCCGCTGATAAATTAAGAGAAGAAACACAAGTACACTGATCAAGATTCAGCTCGTTACTTGGATAACCTCTAACACAATAACCTCTTTTTTCTAAATGAAAAAAAGAGGAAGGTAATTTAAAAATGGTACTAATAATTGGATTAAAAATCCTACCCATTAATGAAGGTAAAAAAGAAGAAATGGTGCCAAACACCGACCCAGGTAATGTTAATTTAAAAATACTTCCACTAATAAAGTCGGATATTTTTTCTATCTCAGGACTTACTTCTTTGCCGCAACAAATCTGACCTACCTCACCACATTTTAATTCAGAATTAAATAACTTTTTATACAACATATCTGAACTTCGTTGCCTCCATTCAAGTGGATTATCCCAAGGATTATCGGGATTACTATCTTCAAAAAGAGTATAAGTAGGTGTTGGTTGCATCTGGGCAAAAACAGGAGAAAAAAGAAAAAAATTAACGTTAATTAAAAAAGATAAAAAAACAATAAAAATGAAAATTAAAAATTTTTTTCTCATAAATTTATTCTAATAAATTTTTTTTTATTTTTTCTTCCCTTCTGTCTCCTCCATTGCTTTTTTAATATAAACCAAAAGCATAAATATCAAAATAGACCAAACCACTTTAGGCGCCACATCGCCAAAAATAAATTCCGGCATACTAGTTTCAAATACCCTATTTAATTGCTCCATTCCCCAAGGACCTTCCGATTCGATATTAATCAAATGGTCCTTTCTTAGCATCTCAAAATAAGTCCGCAAAGCATTACTGTCCATTGAGAAAGCATAACGATTATTGGTTAATATTTTTGATAAAGAAGTCTTATCCCCAATCCCCAATCTTGCCAACCAACCTAAAGGCCCAAGCCAAGCCCATTTTGGATCGCGCAAAACACTATGCTCAGCAAAAAAATTAGCCACAATTTGAGCCAAAATATAATTGGCTCGCCAAGCATATTCTTGACTAACAAAACCTGAAAGAGTGCTATAAATTGATTGGTGAAGTTTCATTATTTCTGTTAAATTACCACTTTGCGATGCGTTCCATAAAAGTTCTTCTAATTTTCCCAACTTCGAAAGTACTTCTTTATAAGTAACTAAATTTCCCTCAAATGTCCTTTTAATCATATCCTCACCAGCAAAACTAATTGCTTTAAAAACCTCATAATAAGGAATATCAGCTGCAAAAGGATTAATATCGCCGTTATTTAAAAACCAGTTGTGAGCTATATTAAAAAATATATTCATTTCTCCCTCCCCCTCCATACCACCAAATTTTTTAAAATATTGATCAGCGTCTTCAAAAGCCAAACCGGTCATTGCCTCAAAAAATCCTCCTTTTCCCGCAAAAATTTCCCACATTTCTTCAAAACCTAAAAAATCTTCTTTGCTAAGATAAGCGCGCAATCTTCCCAAAAGCGGGGTAATTTTTTGTTTTTTTTCTGAAGAAGAAAGATTAGGGTTGTTAAAAATTTCTTTTATTTCTTGAACGAGCGGTTCATTGGCTTTTTTCATTCGAGCATAAGCGGTAGCTGAAGCATCATAAAAATGGTCAAAGAACTTTTTTTTGCTGAATTTACCATCAGCGTCTAAGAAATTTTTATTTCCTGAAACAGCTATTTGGTTATACCATTCATGAACTCTTTTAAGTTCTTCATAACTTCCTTTCCATCTTTCCCAAAAAACACGATGTTTTTTAATGAAAACGTCGATGTGTTCTATCCCATCTTTTTTTAATAGTCTCCTTAAAACTTCTTCTGAAATATCTGGTCCGTACTTAAAAAGAAGATCATGTTGATTTGGATCACCGGGTAAAGAAAAAACTTCTGGACAAATCTGATGCAAAATCATCAAAAAATCGCCAGGGTTACGACGAAGATAGCGAAAATAAAGCTCACCTCGCCTTTGTCCTAATTTTAATTCCTCAAACTCTACATAGTTTAATTTTTTTCTTTGGCCATTAAAACTAACCTCAATTAAATTTCTTAACGCATGCTTACTTTTTATTTCAGCAATTTCCGCCTTAGAAAAACCCAAAGCACTAAGTCGTCTATCAATTTCTGCGGTTAATCGACTAAGTTCGCCTTTTATTGACCACCATAGAAAACTTGTTCCATGAAGATTAAAACCAAAATCAAATATTTTTTGCCAATCGTCGCCGCTTAATTTCTCACCTTCTTTAACATTTTTTTCAATTGCTAATCTGGCTAATTCAATAAACTCTTGGGGAATCTTTTGAATTCGCCAACCATCCCAGCTATTAAAGGAATTAGGAAGATTAAACATAGACATAAGCTGCATATAAAGTCCGCTCGCATTAAAAATGTTATCAATGATTTCTGCGCCTCTAATCTCAGTTAATGCATCAATTTCTTTTTTTATTTCTTCTGGAACAAATCTTTTTTTACTAAACAAACGTTTTAAAAGACCTCGTTTTTTTGGATACATCTCAACGGTCATTCCCAAAAGATATTTGGTAATTAAACCAGCAGCTCCACGTCCTCGACCAGTAAGCCAATTATGTTTTGCTGAAAGAAGAGACATTAAAGGATGAACATTGCGAAAATGAGAAACCGGATCAGAAGTTGCCAAAACTTCACCGTCTAAAAGAGTTAGCGCCCCAATTGCTTCAGAATAAGTGGCTGCCATTTCAATTTTCCATTCATTTTCCTCTAAATATTCAAGTTCTTTCTCATTTCCTTTAGCCAATTCTCTTAATCTTTTTTTTAAGCGCTCCCGATACTCCTTTTTAAACCACTCCTGCCAAAAAACACCTTCTCTTTGATACTGGCCAGAAAGAAGTGAACCATCATATTGATTACCCCGATCAACTAAATATTTTCTAAGAAGCATTGTCATCTCATCCCGAGCAATCGTCATAAACATCAGATCATCGTCAAAAAGCTCCGCCAGTTGTGAAGGAAAAAGATATCTTAAAAAATCAAGAATTTTCTCAGCTGCCCCCAAATCTCTTGTAAAAAGTGGAACATCATGAAATACCTCAGCCTGGCTGTAAACTCGAGAAAGATAAGCACCACTAACATCGGTAAGAAAATAAATTAAATCGCTGTTTTCTTCAGTATCAGGGATTAGTCTTCTTATCTTATCAAAAGAGTCTTTTACTACCTGTCTTATCATCGAAATATAATAAACAACGTCTTGATGTTCGCCCATAAGCTTATGAAAAGGCTGCGAATGGTTTTCGTGAATAGTGCTTAAACCAAGATAAAGAAATCTTTTAATTCTATCTTTAATTAACTGCCTATCTTCTCTTGACAAAACAATTTTTCCATCTTTGTCTCGACGAAAATATCGCTGAAGATTTTCCATACTAAATTCTTGTTGAGCTTCTTTTACATATTTTACCCAAGCGGATGCATATTGTTCCAAAAGCCCAAATTGTAATATTTCTTGATTTATTTGCCGGGTAATTTTTGCATATTTTTCTACCATCTCAGAAGAAACTCCAATTTTGGCTGCCACTTCATCAAATTGAGCTAATTTTTCTCCAGTTAAAAGAAAATGATTAATTGCTGATAGTTCTGCAAAAGAAATTTGCTTATTTTTAAGAGCGGCCACTGCTTTTTCGTTTATTTCCCTAAAAATTTTTTGTCGCTCTTTTTCTTCTTGAGAGGAAACCCTTGAAGATGAGTGGTAAGGGGTTTCTTGGGTTTTGAATTTGTTTCTTACTTCTTCAACTGTTAACCCAGTAATTTTTCCTTCTTCAGCGGCACGCCTTACGGCTTCAGCTAATTTTTCAGCCGCTGGGTGATTTGTTTTTGCTAGTTCAGAAAACTTAGTAACAGCTTCTTCAGTAATTTTCCCTGAAAAATCAACGAGGTTTTTATCGCCAATTAAATAATCGCCAAAATAGTAAATAATAGCAGAAGCGACTGAAGGGGTAAAATCTACTCCAAAATCGGCTATTTTTTGTAAAATAGCTGCCCCCGCTTTTGTTTTGGCAATCTCAGAAGGATCAACTCCTAATCTAATGGCTTCAATCGCTCTGGTTAAAACGCGCAAAACCTTTTTTCCTTCTTCTTTTTTATGAAAATCTCTCCCTCTCATTCTTGCTTCCACTTCATCAAAAACCGCCTCTTGAGCAGCTAACTTTGCTCTTTCTATTTCTTCTCTAATTTCTTTTCCTAACTTTCTTTTTTCTTCTTCAGGATTGGAACTTTTATTTGCCTCATCAACTTTTTTTTTCACTTCCTCTTTTATTTCATTAACAAACCTCGTCATCTCATCGACTCCCCCTGCTCCAGTCTCATTTGGATTTGCCATATAACTTTATTTTATTAAAAAAACAAAAATAAAGCAAACTAACGAAAAATGTTATAATATCATTAATAAAACGTCAAAAAACAAAAGAAGAGGATTTAGATTTTTTCTAAAAATAAATCGGGAATGGAAATTGATCCTTGGCTTTTAGTCTCTGATTTAGCTTTTGCTGTTAGAATTCAAACACCTTGCCTAAAATGATAGAATTTTTAACTTTTTGTTAACTAACACGTTATTTTGATTTTATTAATTTAGCCAAAAAATTAGGAAGCAAAGTCTTTAAATAATTATGACCAAAAAATTTAAATACTGCCCAAACTGTAAAAACAAACTTAAAATAATTGGTAAAAAACTCTTAGATTGTCCTTTTTGTGGTTTTCATTTTTATCTAAATCCAGTCCCAACCGTGGCTTTGATTTTAGAAAATGAAAACGGAGAAATTCTTTTTGGAAAAAGAAAGCTTTTGCCAAAAAAAGGGTTTTTCGATTTACCGGGTGGGTTTATTGAGTTTAACGAAAAAGCCGAAGAAGCAGTAATCCGTGAAGTTAAAGAGGAATTAGGAATAAAAATAAAAAAGTCAAAATTTTTTGGTACTTATATTGGTTTTTATTCTTATAAAGGAATAAACTATCAACCACTTTGTGTTGTTTTTTTTGGAAAAATTAAAAACGAAGAAATTAAAAAAATAAAACCAGCCGATGATATTGCCTCAATTTGTTTTTTTGAAAAAGAAAAAATTCCTTGGCAAAAACTAGCTTTTCCCGATATTAAAAGTGCTTTGAAAGAGTATCTTGAACTGAAAAATAATCAACATTCCAAGAAAGCCAGTCAATAATATTTTTGGTATCTAAAAATCTATCCTCACTTTTTAAAACAACAATGATAAACTGGTGATTATTTTTTTTGTAAAAAGAAACTAAATTTTGACCTGCTTCTTGGGTATAACCTGTTTTTACCCCACCAACCCCAACTACTTCGCCTAAAAGTTTATTTACATTAACCAAGCGATGAAAATATAGAAAATCAACATCTGATACCACAATTTCTTTCACAGAAACCATTTTTGAAAGATAGGGATGTTTTAAAATTGCTCGAGCAGCCAAAGCTAAATCAAAAGGAGTAGTATATTGATTTTTATCTTCACTTAAACCCGCAGGATCAACAAAATGGGTGTTTTCCATTTTAAGATTTTTTGCTTTTAGATTCATTAAATCAACAAACTTTTGATAACCAAAATGATTGGCCAAAGCAAAAGCAGCATCATTGGCTGAGTGAACTAAAACTCCATACAAAAGATTTTCAACCGTAATCTTCTCTCCCAAAACCAAACCCATTGTTTGTCCTTCATTAAATACTTTTTTTATTTCAATCACTTCTTCTGGCTTATAAACATCGTAAGCAACCGAAGCGGTAATTATTTTTGCTGTTGAGGCTGGTAAAAATTTTTCTTTAGCTTTCTTTTCCAAAACCGGCGTAAATGAGGGAAGATCAACAACATAAACCCCTTGAGCAGTTAAAAAAGGAAGTGCTTCTGTTTTTTTAAAAGGAATAGGATTTATATTGTAAGAAATATTTTTTTTCTCTTTTTTATTAAAAATATCTCTGTTGTAAGAAAAAATATGAAAATGAAAAGAATCGCCCGGATAAAAAAGAAAAAGAAAGGTATAAAAAATAAAAAGGAGAAGAAATTTTAGGCGCATATGATAAAAAATTAAAAATTCAAAATTCAAATCTCAAAATGACAATGAAAAATTAAAAATTATTTTAAACTAAAAATTAATTAATTTTTCATTTTTAATTTTCATTTTGCCCTCCGAATCGGAGGGTGAGATTTAAACTTTAAATTATTACTTAATTTCAATCCCTAATTCTTTCAACTGTTTTTTATCAACTTCAGATGGAGCATCCATAACGGCTGTTTTTCCAGAAGAAGAAGCCGGAAAAGCAATCATCTCGCGGACTGATTTTTCATTTAAAATTACCTGTAAAAGTCGATCTAAGCCTAAAGCAATTCCCCCATGCGGTGGCACACCATAGGAAAAAGCCTCCAAAAGATGACCAAATTTTTCTTCAACTTGTTTTTTAGTATGACCCATAATCTCAAAGATTTTTGTCTGAAGTTTTGGATCAGTAATCCGAATCGAGCCACCACCAACCTCAAAACCATTTAATACCAAATCATACTGATCAGCTCGCACCTTCTCATATTCGCCTTTTTCCAAAAATGGTAAGTCTTCTTTTTTTGGTGAGGTAAAAGGATGATGAGTGGCGTCCCAGCGATTCTCTTTATCTTTCCATTCAAAAGCAGGAAAATCAACTACCCAACAAAAGGCCAAGATATCAGACTCTTTTTTATCCCTAATATCTGGTCGATCTGATTGATATTTTTCTAAAGCTTCCTGATAACTAATTTTAGGAAAAGGCACTTTTAAAAACTTTTTTTTAGGAAAAACTTTTTTAATCACTGTCACCAAAAGTTCTTCAATCAATTCTTGAATTTCCTCTTGGGTAGTAAACGATTTTTCAATATCAAGTTGGGTAAACTCGCCATAGGCGCGATCAGCTCGTGGATCCTCATCACGAAAACAACGAGCAATTTGAAAATATCTTTCAAAACCCGCCACCATCAAAAGCTGCTTATACTGCTGGGGCGATTGAGGTAAAGCATAAAATTTTCCCGGCTGAAGACGCGAAGGAACAATAAAATCACGAGCGCCTTCGGGTGTGGCTTTGGTAAGAATTGGAGTCTCAACTTCTATAAAACCCTTAGCATCCATAAAGTAGCGAATTTCTTTGATAAATTGGTAGCGAAGAAGAAGATTATTTTTTAATCGTTGTCGACGTAAATCTAAATAGCGATATTTTAATCTTATCTCTTCATCAATTTGATAACCATCGTTATCAATCTGAAAAGGAAGCGCTTTGGCTTGACTTAAAATTTTTACCTCTAAAGCTTCGATTTCAACCGTGCCAGTTTTTATTTTTGGATTAACTAAATTTTTTGGCCGCTCTTTCACTTTTCCTTTGATATATACAACATCTTCTAATGATAACTTTTTAACCTCTTCCCCACCAACCACTTGTACTATTCCACTTCGATCACGAAGATCAATAAAAACTACTTTTTTATGATCTCTTTTTGAGGTCACCCAACCATAAAGCTCAACGATTTTTCCAATCATTTTTGTTGTTTCTTCAATAAAGATTTTTTTCATATGGTTTAATTATATATTACTTTTTTTATTTTTTTCGTTTTTTTATAATAAAAATCATCTTCTATTTTAAAACCAATAAAATCAAATTTTAATGTTTAAGGTCTGTTGATAAAATATTAACTAATGGTAGTTTTTAAAAATCGGTTTGACGCCGGAAAAAAATTGGCGAGTTTACTTGCGCAAACATATTTTTTAAAAGAAATAAAAGATAAAAGAAAAATCAGTGTTGTTTCTTTGCTAAGAGGTGGGGTTGTTGTTGGTCAACCAATAGCCGAAAAATTTAACACAAAAAATTTACCTCTTCCTGTGGCCAAAATTTCCTCACCCCAAAATCAAGAATTAGCGGTTGGTGCTTTCTGTTTCTCCCAAATCTATTGGAAAAAAGAAGTTTTAAATCTTTATTTTTTTCCAAAAGAAGAAATTAACAAACAATTAGAAAAAGCAAAACAAAAGTTTTTTTATTACTGTCAAAAATTTAACATCAACGAAAAAATCTTTGATAATTTAAAAAATAAAACTGTAATTTTAGTTGATGATGGAATAGCAACAGGCGCCACCGTTTGTGCTGTTTTTTATTTTTTAAAAACAAAAAAACCTCAAATAATGATTCTAGCCGCTCCGGTTGGTCCTTCTGACTTTAAAAATCCCGGTTTTGATAAGGTTGTTATTTATCATAAGGAAAAATATTTTTCCGCCATTTCCCAATTTTATGAAGATTTCTCTCCCGTTGAAACCGCTAAGATACCTATAAATAACTAGAATTTAAAGCTAAAGTAAAGAAAAATGGAGATTAAGAAAGTAAAAATTTAGTATATAAAAAATATAAATGTTTTTAATATTTTTTATTCCAACGAAAAACACATCAATAACTATTGAAAACCAACCCAACTTAACAAAAGCATGAATCTTATAAAAAGAGTAAAAATCCTAATAGATTGTTGGTCAATTCATTAATGACAAAAAAATCAATATTTAACGTTTAACGTTGAACGTTTAATGATTAACGTTACATGTTATTACGTTATTGGCTTTAGTTTCCACATTATACTTTTTAAGGTGTTTGGTATTAGAAGGCGCTTGAATTTAGTTTTTGGTTTTATTACTGAGGGGAAAAAGAAGAAATAAGTTCTTTGACCATCTTTTTTGGCGATTTTGCTTTAACAAAATGACTAGCAATTAATACTCCTTTGACACCACAAAGAAGAGCGTTTTTAACATCTTCTCCACTTTTTATACCAGCACCAACGATTAGAGGATGCTTTAGTTTTTGCGCTAAGTCTTTAATAATTGAAGCTTGAGTCTCTAAAATTGATGTTTCAGTGGCAATTAATCTTTCATCTTCATATGCTAAAAAGTCAATTGGTAGTTTATCAAAATTCAAAACCATCTCTTTTGTATGACCAACAAGTAAAGTTTTTAAACTATTTTCCTTCGCTTTTTTTATAACAAAAATAATCGCTTTTTTTTCTAATTTATGCTCGCTGTGATTAATCAAAACCCCAGAAGCTCCAGCTTGTTTTAAAGAAAAAGCTGAAATATAACCGGTAGCCCTTCCCTCATCAATTGGATCAAGATGTTGAGCCCAAACCTCGATTCCCAACTCTTTTTTAATCCGGTAGATATCGGTTGCTTGAGCAATGGGAATTATTTTTATCTTACTTTTTATCTTTTTTAAAAAAGACAAAAGTTTAATTGCCCTTTTGCCGGTTGCTTCTTTGTAGGTTTTAAGATTTAAAAAGATCATGATTTTATTTTATAATACTTTTTGTTTTATGTCCGCCTTATTTTTTCGAAAGATTAAAACCGACCCCCTTCATTTTGAAAAAAGGGGAGAAGAAAAAGAAACTCTGTTTTTTGGTTTTATTTTTTTAATTTTTGTTAGTCTCCTTACCCTTTTTATTCGTCTTTTTCAGTTAACCATTATCAAAGGCAATTACTATCAAAAACTAGCCGAAAAAAACCGCATAAAAGAAATAATAATTGAACCCCAAAGAGGAAAGATTCTTGATCGAAAAGGCTTTGTTTTAGTAGAAAATTTAGCCGCCAATATCAAACAAGAAGAAGAACGTCTTGTCTCCAAACGCCTTTATCATGAGGGAAAAACATTGGCCCACCTAGTTGGTTATCGAAGTTTGGCTGATAACCAAGATTTAAAAAACGACAGCTGTTTAAACAAAATAAAAATTGGTGACAAAATTGGAAAAAAGGGGGTGGAGGCTTTATTTGAATGTCAACTTCGCGGAAAAAAAGGAAAAAAACTAATTGAGGTGAACGCTTCGGGTAAATTTTTAAAAACGATAGCCATCGTTCCCCCAAAAAATGGCAAGGATTTAAAACTAGCTTTAGATTTTTATCTTCAAAAAAAAGCTTATGATTTAATCAAAGAACGAAAAGGTGCAGTAGTTGCTCTTTTGCCAAAAACGGGTGAGATGATTGTCTTTGTTTCTTCCCCGTCTTTTGATCCCCAAGTATTTGAGAACGAAAATAAAGAAGAAATTAAAAAGTTACTTACCGACGAAAAAAAACCACTTTTTAACCGTGCCTCAGAAGGTGAATATCCCCCCGGGTCTGTTTTTAAACTCGTTGTTGCCTCAGCTGCCTTAGAAGAAAAAATCATTGATGAAAAAACCCAAATTGAAGATAAAGGAATCTTAAAACTTGGGTCTTTAACTTTTGGTAACTGGTACTATCTTCAATATGGTAAAACTGAAGGTATGGTTGATGTAGTAAAAGCAATCGCCCGCTCCAACGATATCTTTTTTTATCAGGTAGGAGGAAAAATTGGTGAAACAAAAATTAAAAAATGGGCAGAGTTTTTTGGTTTGGGAAAAAAAACCGGTATTGGCATTGAGGAAAAAGAAGGACTTGTTCCTTCTTCTTTTTGGAAAGAAGATAGATTAAAAGAAAAATGGTACTTGGGTGATACTTATAACCTTTCTATTGGACAAGGTTATCTTTTAACTACCCCCCTTCAAATTGCCGTTTTAACTTCAATCTTTGCCAACAATGGTTATCTTTGTCAACCACAATTATTAAAATTATCAAATGGGGGGGAAAATTATCACAAATCCTTCCCCAATTGTCAAAAACTGCCACTTTCTAAAAAAACTCTTGACTTAATCAAAGAAGGGATGAAGCAGGCCTGTTCCCCAGGTGGTACCGGCTGGCCACTTTTTAATTTTAAAGTTAATATTTTAGAAACAAAAACCCAAGAAATCCAAATTGCTTGTAAAACTGGTACGGCTGAATCTCAGTCTAAAGAGAGTTTACCTCACGCTTGGATTACTGTTTTTGCTCCCTATAACAATCCAGAAATTGTGATAACTGTTTTTTTAGAAAACGCTGGACAAGGATCGGATATAGCCGGTCCAATTGCCAAGGAGATTTTAAAAAGTTATTTTGAGAGGAAAGAGTGATTAAAAATTAAAAAGGCAGAGTCAAAGAAACACTTTTTTTTCCATTATCACTTTCCAAATATTTTTCCCAATCAACTGTGATCTCCGCTTTACCATCGGGTGTTAAGTAATATATTTTTTTATTTTTTGCCCCATAATCAAAAATCTCTTTTGTTAAAATTACATCATCCAAACAATAATTTCGTAATTTATCAAACTCTTTGTTTTTATAATACTCAATTGCCAAAAGACCATGACCACTTTTTTTCTTGTTTAAAGTAGCAATCAAAAGATCATTCAATCCCAACCGCCGACCCACTTTTTCTCGAACATCTTCTAAAATATCAAATACTAAAAAATCCTCAATTTTTCCGGGATAATAGGCCTGAAAAACTTGAAGATCAAAGCTTTTTATATTGTAACCTATGATATAAGAAGCATTTTCAAAATAGGAAAAAGCTTTGCTTATTTCCTCTTCCAAAAAAGTGACTCCTTGGTTAGTAGCATAATCGTAAATGGCCAAAACCGAAATCTTTAATTTTTTTGGGTCGGTAAACTGACGAAAAGTATATTTGGTTTCTAAATCAATAATAATTGGTTTTTGTTTCATAAATTAATTAAGATTTTTTCTATTAATTTTGGGTCGAAGAACTTCAATCTCAAAAATTCCAAATTTTGCGTCTTTTAAATTTTCAGTCTTAAGAATCATTTTTGGTAAAGAAACAACGAGCTTATTTTTAAGATTATCAAAGTATTCTAATAAAATAGCAATTTCTTGTTCTGATAATTTATCGTAATAATCTTGGAAAAAATCGTCAAATTTTCCAAGACTCCAAAGAGTTTCAACAATTTGTTTATTAGAAAGATCCAAAAGAGAAACATCACCTAAAACTGGTTTAATCTTAAGACCCATCATCACAATTTCTTCAACCATTTTCTCCACTGAAGGTTTGTTTTTAATTATTTTCTGAAAATTCTTTAAAAGTAAAAATACATCTACATTTTTTTTATCTTTTTTAAGTGATTTCATAAGTATTAAGTATTATATATATTTTATATTTTTTTTTCCTTTAAATTGCAAGAAAATTACCAGTATAATTTTTTTATGAGATTTTTTAACAAATTTTTTTTAATAATTATTTTTTTTCTTCTTTTTTCTTCCTCAATAAAAAACCTCATCAATTATCAAAACGCGCAAAAATTTTATCAAAAGTACAAAGAAAATTTTGAAAAAGAAAAAAAGAAAAATCAAATGCTTAAAACTCAATTGCTGAAAAAAACAAGTCTTTTTGAAGTGGAAAAAATCATTCGTAATCAACTTAATCTTCTTCAGCCTGATGAGGTTGTTGTCCTTATTCCTACTCCAACCATCTTCTTAACCCCAACGCCTACCCTTTCTTTACCAAATTGGAAAAAGTGGCTTTATCTTTATCAAGGAAAAGCAAATTTTAGTAGATTTTAATGCTTTTTTTAATCGTTTACTCCCACTCCATTGTTGCCGGTGGTTTGGTTGAGATATCATAAACAACGCGAGAGACATCGGGAATATTTTGGGTAATTTCTTTGGCAATTTTATCTAAAACTTCATAAGGTAGTTTTACCCAAGAGGCACTCATAATATCACTACTTTCATAAATTCTTATTGCAACAACTTCCCCATAAACCCGGCCATCACCCTTAACCGCCGTACTTTTTATTCCAGTTAAAATCGGAAAACTTTGAAAAACTTTATTATAAAATCCTTTTTGTTTTAAAATATCATTTAAAATTTTATCGGCAACTTTAATCTTTTCCAATCTTTTTTTTGTCACCTCCCCAATTATTCTTATCGCGTAGCCTGGTCCAGGAAAAGGTTAGGCAAAAACAACCTCATCAGGTAACCTCAGTTTTTTTCCAATCTCTCGCACCTCATCTTTATAAAATTCCCGCAAGGGCTCCAAAAGCTTAAGTTTTAGTCTTTGAGGCAACCCACCAACATTGTGATGAGATTTGATAACGGCCGATTTTCCTTTGGAAGCCCCGCTTTCAACCATATCTGAATAAATTGTTCCTTGAAGTAAAAAATTAGCACCATTTATTCTTTTTGCCTCTTTTTGAAATAAGCCAATGTATAAAGCACCAATTATTTTTCGTTTTTTTTCTGGATCAGTTATTCCTTTTAACTTTTTTAAAAAAAGATTTTGGCAGTTTATAATTTTTGGCTTTATTTTTAGCATTTTTTCAAAAATAAAGATTACTTTTTCTTTTGTTTTATAGCGCATAAGACCGTTTTCGATATAAATCGGAATAAGATCTCTCCCAATTGCTTTAGCCGTTAAAAATGAGGCAACAGTTGAATCAACTCCGCCAGAAACAGCCGCAACCACTTTACCACCACCATTTTTCTTATAATCTTCTTTTATTTTTTCAATAATTTTATTTGGGTCTAGTAATTGAGACTTTGTTTTTAAACCACAAACCTTTTCAATAAAATTTTTTAAAATTTCGGTTCCATATTGAGTATGAAAAATCTCTGGATGAAATTGAACGCCAAAAATTTTTTGATTTTTTTCAACAATTGCTGCATATTTTACTTTTTGGGTTGAGGCAGAAACTTGAAAGTTTTTTGGCAACTTTACTACTTCATCACCATGCGACATCCAAACAGTAAAGTTTTTTGGTAAACCTTCAAAGATTGCTGATTGATTAACTATAGTTAAAGTCTCACGTCCATACTCTTTTTTTCCGGCAATTACTTTTCCGTAAAGAAGATAAGCGGTTAACTGCAGTCCATAACAAATACCTAAAATCGGAATATCTAAGAAAAAAATCTTTTTATCAATTTTTGGCGCGTTTTTTTCATAAACGCTTGATGGTCCACCTGATAAAATTATCCCTTTTGGGTGATTTTTATTAATTTCAGTTATTGCTTCGTTTGGAGTAACAATGATACCTTCAACTCCAATCTGCCTTAGTCTTCGAGCAATAAGATGGGTGGTTTGTGAACCAAAGTCGATAATAATAATCATTGTTTTTTATTATAATTTCCTCCAAAATCAGTAATCACAATACTATGAGGATGACTTCGATAATTCCCGCCCGGGATATCTTTACAAATCTTGACTTTTCAAAAAACTCTTTGATATTTCTTGCGCCCAAATAATAAAAGCTTGAGCGAAGAGAACCAGCAATTTGATATAAAAAATCAGAAACTTTTCCTTTATACTCAACCAATCCCTCAACTCCTTCAGCAATTAATTTTTTTTCATCGGTTTGCCTTTTTTGTCCATAGCGCTTTAGCCGCTCCTTTTTTCATGGCTGCAATTGAACCCATTCCTCGATACTGTTTATATTTTTTACCATTTATTTCAACTGTCTTTCCTGGTGCTTCATCACAGCCGGCCAAAAGCGACCCAAGCATCACACAATCTGCCCCAAATGCCAACGTTTTGGCAATATCACCTGGTTGTTTTATCCCCCCATCGGCAACAATTTTTGCTTTTCCCAAACTTCCTTTAACCGTCTCACCAACTACTGTTAATTGCGGCACACCCATTCCGGTAACAATTCGGGTAGTACAGATGCTTCCTGGCCCCATTCCAACGCGCAAAATATCAACTCCCGCTTTTACTAAAGCCAAAGCTCCTTCTTTGGTGGCAATGTTTCCTGCCATTAAAGGTATTTTGGGAAAGTTTTTTTTGATAAATAAAACTGCTTCGATAATAAATTTAGAAAATCCATGGCCTGAGTCTAAAACCAAAAGATCAACCTCTTCTTTAATTAAAGCCTTTAATCTTTCTGAAAAATCATCACCGGTACCCACTGCCGCCCCAACTAAAAGACGATTTTTTTCATCAACGGCCGCTTTTTTATCATAAGTTTTAATCTTTTTTATTTTTTTAACCATTGATGTTTGCTTTTTAATCGATAAATTGCGATGAATTATCCCCAAACCACCACTTTCTGCCATACTTTGTGCCATTTTTTCCTCAGTGACAGTATCCATTGGTGATGAGATGATGGGAAGCTTTAATTTAATTTTTTTATGAAGCTCAACCCTTAAATCAACATCTTTTCTTTTAAAATCGGTATAATTGGGCAAAAGCAAAACATCATCGAAAGTAATCCCCTCCATCATCTGTTTTAATTTTTTTTCTAAAAGTTTTGTTTTGTTCATATGAATGATTGATAATAAGAAAAATTTATAATCTGTTTGGCTTGGATTTTAGAGATAATCTTTTTTTTGATAAGAATTTGATATTCTTTTTTAACATTAGTTGAAAAAAACTCCGGCCCATCGGAGTTGATTGTAAAAGGTACTTTATTGGCAATAAAAGTTTGAATAATTAATTTCATCTCTTGCCAATTTTTTACTACTTGGGTTTTAATATTTGAGGTTGGGCAAATTTCTAAAACAATTTTTTTTCTTTTTATTTCTTCCATCAGGTTTTTATCTTTATAGGCAGCAATTCCATGACCAATACGATGAGGGAAAATTTTTTTTATCACTTGCCACATTTCAGAAGCATCAGTAAATTCTCCAGTATGAAAAGTAATCTTTAAACCATTTTTTTTAGCAAAAGCTAAAGGTTCAATTAAGTCATCTAAATTAAACCCATTTTTTGGATTTGGGCCTGAAACATCAACCCCCACCACCTCCATATTTTTATATTTAATCGCCTTTTCAACAATAATTTGATGATATTTTCTGTTAAACTGACGATCGGTCTCCAGGATTATACCGGCTTTTATTGGATATTCAATCATTGCTTTGTGAAGACCCACAGTTGCCGCCAAAACGATTTTATCTACATCAAAAAGACCTTCTTTATTTCGCAAAAAAGGATTAAAACGAATCTCAACTTTTTTCAAAGACCACTCTCGATAAGCGCGACTTACAATATGATGAATACATTTTTCAACCGCCAACGGTGAAGATTGAATTTTTTGGGTTAAAACAAACGGAGAAACATCTTTATCAAATAAGCGAAGATATTGGTCAGAGGTAGTTTTTTTAATTTTAAAATACGCCAAAAACTGCCAATAGTTTTTTTGAGATAAAGAAATTCCTTGTTCATGAGCCAACTCCCACAAAAAATGAGATCATGTTGAAGCCCCTAAATGAAGATGAATATCGCAAAGATTTTGAAAGACATCCTCCATATTAAATTATAACCTATTTTTTAAAGTTGACAATATTATTTTTTTCTTAGGATTTCCAAAAAACACCAAAAACAAAACTCCTAAAACAAACAAAAGTGGAGTGTTTTTGTCAAAATAATAAAAAAGCTTGCCACTTGCCAAAAAAAATTTAAAGCAAGATAAAAAAAGTTTATTTTTAGCCATAAAAATCATTTTTAAAAATCTTTTTCTTTTGTTTTTTCATAAAACTCAGCCAGAGCAATTTCTAAAGGTAAAGATTCAATTGGTGAAATCCGAAGATTAGAATATGCCTCAAGCAAAAGCTTAATTAAAATGGTTATTTCTTTAGTTGAAAGTTTAGTTTGATAATCTAAATCAACCAAAACCCCTTTTTTTGCTAAGAGTGAAAGACGCAATTTTTCTAAAATATCTTCAATTAGGTTTTTAAAATTTCCCCCTTTTTGAGCAAATTGTTCTATAAAAGAAAAAGCTAGTTTTAGGTCTTTTTTTTCCAAAATCTTCAAAAAATTTTCTTTCCCTCTTATTCCTAAAAAAATTTCAATCTCTTCTTTTGTCTTTAAATTCTGAGCCATCACTTCTTGTAAGATTTTTGCAGCATCACGAAAAGAAGACTCACTGTGATGAGCGATTAATTTTAAAATTTCTTCATCAAAAAAAATTTTTTCTTTTTCCAAAATTCGTTTTAACATTGAGATAATGTCATTAATTTTAGCCTTACCAAAATTTATTTGAAAACAACGTGAGGTAATTGTTTGGGGAATTTTTTCCGGATTGGTTGTGGCAAGAATAAAAATAGCAGTTTTCGGTGGCTCTTCCAAAGTTTTAAGTAAAGCATTAAAACCTTCGTTGGTGATCATATGAGCCTCATCGATAATAAAAACTCGAAACCGGCCAGCCATTGGTAAAAACGAGGTTTGATAAATAATATTTCTTACCTCATCAATTCCCCGATTGGAAGCGGCATCAATCTCAAAAACATCAGGAAAAGATGATTTATCAATTGATAAACAATTTTGACATTGATTACAGGGTTCAAAAGAATCATTTTTTTGGGCAAATTTATTATTTAAACAGTTAACTGCTTTGGCCAAGATTCTTGCGGTTGAGGTTTTGCCTGTTCCTTTTGTTCCCACAAACAAAAAAGCATGGGGTAAATCTCGACTTTTTAAAATGTTTTTAAGCTTTTCTTTAACCTCACTATTATCAAGCTCAAAAACAGTCTTTGGTCGGTATTTTAAATAAAACATAAACAATCAAAAAACAATAAACTTCTAATTTAAAAAACTTAAAAATCTTAAATAATCTTATCAAAAATTTCGATTTTTTATATAATCAAATTTATGAAAAAAATTTTTTTATTGATTGCATTTTTATTTTTGATTTTTTTACCGCCAAAAATTATTTTTGCTCAAGAGCGCTTGGCTTCCTGTGATCTTTGTGGTTATTGTCAAGGTAAAACCCCTCCCCAAAACTGGGAAAAATGCCGCGCTTGCATTTATCCTAACGCTTCTTCACAACCCGAAGTTGGTGATACGTTAAAAGTTGATCCTCAAACCAACCTTCCACCCACCCCCTATCCAGGAAGATGGTATACTTTTTTAGGTTGTATCAGTACCAATCTTGGTAACTTTGAACAACCAGGAGCCGCCGCAAGTGTAGCTCAACTTCTTTTAAACATTATTTTTTCTTTTGTTGGGGGCGCCTCCCTTCTTTCTTTACTCTATGGAGCTTTTATCCTTCTAACCTCCCAAAGCAACCCAGAAAAAATCAATCAAGGAAAAAGAATTATTTTTGGAGCAATTGCTGGTTTGATCTTTGCCTTTTCTGCTGTGTTCTTAGTTAATTTTATTGGCGAAAAAGTTTTACGTCTTCCTGGATTTACTCAATAAACACCAAAAATTTTTTAAGCTTTCTTTCGAAGATAAAAACCAACCGCAAAAGTGGAGATAAAAAAAGGTAAAAAAATTGTTGGTGAACCGGTTGAGGGGATGGAGGAAGGAGTTTTGGTTGTTGTTTGATAACGATTATAGGAAGAACTTGAAGTTGATGTGGAAGTAGTTTTGGAAGAAACAACAACCGAAGAAACAGGTGTTGGAGTGGGAGTTGTTTCTACTTTGGTAGTTGGGGTAGCTTTAGTAGAAATAAAAGGGAAACTCTTTTTCAAATTAAGTCGCCCAGTTAAAACCGCAAAAAAAACAATCACCACCACCAACCCTAAGATAAACGATAAAACCTTATTAAAATTATCCATATAGGAAATATTATAATACAAAAAAATCAAAAAATCAACAACTCCTTTCATTAAATTTGTTAAAATATTCTTCGATGTTTTTCATCTTTTTTTTCTTTAAATTAACCCATTTAATCATTAGTTTTCTTATTGATAAAATAATTCCTTACCGTGGTTTTTTTGCCTATCCTGAGACTTTAAAAACTTATAACTTGCCAAAATTTATCTATTCTTTTGCCAATTTTGATGGTGTTTACTATCTAAAAATTGCCAAAGACGGCTATCAACAGTTTGAACAAGCCTTTTTTCCCTTATATCCTCTTTTGATAAAAATTTTAACTTTTTTTACTAAGAACTATTTACTAAGCGGCCTTTTAATTTCTAATCTTTTTTTTCTTCTTGGTCTTTTTTTATTTAAAAAATATCTTAAAAAAATTAATCAATACTCACCTTGGGTTTTTGTTTTTTTACTTCTTTTTCCAAGCTCATTTTTTTTTCTAACCGTTTACACCGAAAGTCTTTTTTTTGTTTTTTTAGTTTTATTTTTTTATTTTTTTTCTCAAAAAAAGTATTTTACTGCCTCTTTTTTTGGTTTTTTGTCAAGCATAACTCGCGTCAATGGCGTGCTTTTAATGCTTCCTTTTTTATTTCTTTTTTGTAAAGATATAAAAAATAAAAATATTAATCTTTCTTTTTTGTTTTATTCTTTAATAGTTATCACCGGCCTTTTGACTTATATGATTTACCTTTTCAAAACCACTGGCGATCCGCTTTTGTTTTTAAACGCTCAAAAAGTTTTCGGCGCTAATCGATCAACCACTATTATTTTTCTTCCTCAAGTTTATTTTCGCTACCTTAAAATATTTTTTACCGCCTCTTTTAACTTTCAATATTTTGTTGCCGTTTTAGAGTTTTTTATTTTTAATTTGGTTTTTTTTGTTTTGGTTTTTGATTTATTGTGGGTTTTTAAGAAAAAAAACCAAGATCTTTTAGCGCTTAATCTTTTTTCTTTGGCGAATTTAATTTTGCCTACTTTAACCGGCACTTTTTCCTCAATTACCCGCTATAGTCTTTTATCGTTGTCTTTTTTTTTGTTTCTTTCAAGAATTAAATCAAAATCAATAAAAATAACTTTAGGCGTTCTTTTTTTAACTCTTCATTTTGTTCTTTTTGGCTTTTATTTGCAGGGGTATTTTATTGGGTAAACTATCTTTTTAACGCTTCAATCCCAGGAAGAGTGCCTTTTTCAATATACTCAAGCATCGCTCCCCCACCGGTTGAGATATGGGTAATTTTTTCCAAATACTCTTTTTTAGAAATTGCCGCCAATGTATCACCGCCACCAACAACAGAAATTGCTTTTTGATTTTGGGTAATTGAATAATAAATAAAGTCTGTCCCGTCGCGAAAATTGGGATTTTCAAAATAACCAACCGGGCCGTTCCAAATAATTGTTTTGGCCGAAGCTAAAATATTGCCAATTTCAGCTAAAGTTTGTGGTCCCAAATCAAAAATACAGTAATCTTTTGGAATTTTAGAGATTTTTACCACCATTTTTTCTTTACTTTCTTTGTCTTTGGCAACAACTGCATCCTTGGGAAGAACAATATAAGGTTTCTTACTCATCTGTTTGGCTAAAAATCGATGAGCGATTTGGGTCGCCTCATACTCACAAAAACTATTGCCAATTTGATAGTTTTGAGCACATAAAAAAGTATTGGCCAGTCCTCCACCAATTATCAAATAATCAACAAGCTTAGTTAGTCTTTCTAAAAGATTAATCTTGGTTGAAACCTTTGCTCCACCAATAATTGCCACCACTGGTTTTTGAGGATTTTTTAATACCTTATCAAGCATAGAAATTTCTCTTTTTAAAAGAAGGCCCCCATATGATGGTAAAAATTGAGGAGGACCAACAACCGAGGTATCAGCCCGATGACAAACTCCAAAAGCATCATTTACATAAACATCAGCCAAAGACGAAAGTTTTTGAGCAAATAAAGTTGAGTAATTTTTCTCCTCTGGAAAAAAACGAATGTTTTCTAAAACAATAACTTGATCGTTTTTTTCTTTTACCTCCTCCAGGCTTTTCGCCAAAGAAATAGATACATCTTTTAAATATTCTTTCAATCTATCAACAACAACTTTTAAAGATAAATTTTCATCAAAGCCTTTGGGCCGACCTAAATGAGAAATTAAAATCAGTCGATTATGGTTTTTTAAAAGATAATTGATCGTGGGTAAAGCTTGGGTGATACGGGCATCGTTGGCAATTGAATGATCAGGATTTAAAGAAACATTGAAATCAACCCGAAGAAGAACCGTTTTCTCTTTAATCTCAACCTCATCAATATAAGTAATTTTTTTCATATAATAAATTCAAAAAAATATGCTATCATTATATTATGACACAAGATAAATATTTTTTCACTTCAATCATAAGGCGCAGGTCTTTTTAATTTTTTTCTTTTCAAAAGACTTCTTTTTCTATTTTGTTAGAAATTTTTTTAAAAATTATGGAACAATTACGGTATTTTTTATCAGAATTATATTTTTTATCAGAATTAAAAGATGGGGAAAAATTATTAAAAGATGGGGAAAAATTTAAACAATTTATTTCCCAGTGTTGGTTAACATTACCAGGCGATTTTTCTAATTTGTTAGAAAATTATCAAATTGTTTTTAAAGAATTTGCTAAACATTTAAGTGATATGATTTCTAATGATCCACATATGCTACCAATAACTCTTGAAGAAATTATGACGGCTTTTTCAGAAAGGCAGAGCAATTTTGTTAACTGATCCCGAATTTTTCCAACCAATTGGCTTTGCTAAATTAGCACCTTGGAAAAATAAAGACAATCAAATTGTTTGTTTTGAGTTAGGAAGTGTTTGGGTTGATCCTCAACTTCGTGGTCATCGTTTGGCCCCATTTCTTATTGAAACACTACTTAACAATTCAAATGGCAAAATTCTTGAAGTACCAATCATTGCTGTTGTCACCCACGACAACAAACCATCAAACAACTTATTTTCCAAACATTTAAAAAATTGGGAAAGAATTTGCTTAACAGCAGAAAACACTAATGATTTTAATTATTTTCCAATCAATGGTGTTAATATTTTTGCTGGTTGGGGAAAACCATCAGATGTTTATTGGTATAATAAATCGAGTTCATTTTAAAAATTAAAATAAAAACCTATGAAAAATCTTAAACAAATTTTTGAAACCATCGTTAAAATCGACAGTATCTCTGAAGAAGAAGAAAAAATGCGAAACTTTTTAATGCAGTTTTTAAAAGAAAAAAAATTAAATTTCAAAGTTGATAAAGTGGGTAATCTTTTTGTCTATCATTATCAAAAAAACCAAAAACCTATTCTTCTTGTTTCACACATGGACACAGTTGAGCCAGGGAAAAATATCAAACCGATTTTTGATGGTAAATATTTTAAAAGTGATGGAACAACAATCTTAGGCGCCGACAATAAAGCTTTTTTAGCAGTAATCTTATCACTTTTACAAAAACAAGAAATTTATAAAAAAAGCTTTGAGATTATCTTTTCGGTTAAAGAGGAAACTGGTGGTGGGATTGAGTTTTTTCCTTTTTCCTGGGTGAAATCGAAATGGGGAATAATTTTTGACAACGCCAATCCAGTGGGAGGCATTGTTCTTCGATCTTCTTTTATTATTAATTTTTATATAGACTTTATTGGCAAAGCAACTCACGCCTCAACTCCTCAAAAAGGAAAAAACTCGCTTATTGCGGCTGTTGATTTTTTAAAGAAAATAAAACTAGGCTTTACTGACAAAAAACAAACAACAATCAATATCGGTCTTTTAAAAAGCGGCACCAGTATCAATACCATCCCAGAAACTACTCAATTAAAAGGCGAAATTCGCTCTTATCAAAAAAATCTCTTTGAAAAAAATCTAAAAAATATAGAAAATAAAGCCGTTTTTTTTGCTAAAAAACACCAAATTAAAATAAAATTTAAAACCGACGGTTTTTGTCCAGGATATGAATTTAAAGAAAATGACTCTCTTGTAAAAATGGTTTGTCAAAAAATAAAACAAACTGGGATAAAACCAAAATTTTATTATTACTCAGGAATCTCTGATGCTAATATCTTAAACGATAAAGGGATAAAAACAGTTGTTTTATCTGATGGAGTAGAAAACCCGCACACCACCAAAGAAAAAATTAGTCTTGAAAGTCTTAAGAAAATGGAAGAGATTTTAAAAACTTTTTTTACCAGCCAAAATCAATAAAAGTTTAAAAAGATTTTTATTCAAACACTTCCCCAGTCTTGTTATTCAAAGAATAAAAATTTAATTTTAAAACTTACTTTAAAGGATCCAAACCCCCTTTGGAAAAAGGATGACAGCGAATAATTCGTTTTAATCCTAAAAATAATCCTCTTATCACTCCGTATTTTTCAACCGCTTGATAGGTGTATTCTGAACAAGTTGGGGTAAAACGACAAACTTTATCGGTTAAAAAAAGTTGCCTTGCAATTGTTGTATGAAAAATTGAGCTTTTTTGATAGAAACGGATAAGTTTTAAGATAATTTTTTTTAGCATATTAAAATTTTAATGTTGCCGTTATTTCTCCTTTTATTTCTTTTCTCTTCTTTAAATCCTTTAAAACTTCATCTATTTTACCTCTTATAAACTCCTCAAAAATCTTTGTCATCTCGCGGGCGATTGATATTTGGGTATTGGGGTTGATTTGATAAACAATTTCTAAAGTCTCAATTAGTCTTTGCGGTGATTCAAAAAAAATAATGGTTGGTTTTTCTTTTTGGATTTTAAGATTAGATAAATTTTCAAAAAGTCTTTTTTTATCACTTGGTTTTTTTGGCAAAAAACCTAAAAATAAAAATGGTTGTGGCGACAAACCTGAGGCAATTAAAGCGGTTAAAATCGATGAGGAACCGGGAATAGGAATAACTTTTATATCATTTTTTATCGCTTGCTTGACTAAAAAAAATCCTGGATCAGAAATAACTGGTGTGCCAGCATCTGAAATCAAAGCCAGATTTTTTCCTGATAAAAGTTTTTCTAAGATTTTTGGGACAACATATATCTGATTTTCATCAGATAAATGAATCAGTGTTTTTTCAATATTATAGTAAGAAAGCAAAATTTTTGCTTTGTCGGTCGATTCGCAAATTATTTCGTTAACCTCTTTTAAGACTTTTACTGCCCGAAAGGTAATATCTTCTAAATTGCCAATTGGGGTGGAGACTAAAAAAAGCGAACCTCTCATATATTAAATTTTTAGAGGAGCAAACTTTAAATTGGGAATTAGTTTAAAATGTTTTTTATTCTTAGTTAAAAGAGGAGTTTCTAAATAAAAAGAAGTCGCGGCGATAATAATATCATTAACACCTATTTTTTTATAAAGATTATATCTTCTATTCAAATAAGCGGCAAATTTGGCAATTTCTGAATTAACCTCTTGAATTTTAAAGAAAGAAAAAAGAAGATCGGCTTTTTCTGAAAAATCTTTATCTTCCAGCTGTCTAGCCGAATAATACTCAAAAACAGTAATGGTTGAAACAACAAGGATTTTTTTTGTTTGAAAATATTTTTTTAAAAGCGGGTCTTTCCCTTTATCATAATCAATAATGATATTGGTATCAATAAGAACTGAATTACCATCCATATTTTTTTGGATCATTAGCTTTTTTTTCTTTTTTTATAACTTTTTTATCCTCGTAAGGAAAATAGGCTTTTTTGCCAGCCAATCGACCATAAATTTTATCTAAAATCTCATTCACATCCTCAATCACCGGCTTTTCACCGGGAGAGATTTTAGCAACAATTCGATTTCTTCTTTTAATCATCACCTCACCATTATAAGTATTTACCCAACTTAAAAGCTCAAACCATTTATTTCTTGCCTCCGTTGCTGAAATAACTTTGATATTGGCCATATATGTACATTTTAGTCATTTTGAACATTATTGTCAAATGAAAATATTTTTTTTATAATAAATGAATGAAAATCTCCATTATTACTCTTTTTCCCAAAATGATTGCTTCTTTTTTTGAGGAAAGTATTGTCAAAAAAGCCAAAGATAAAGGATTAGTTGAAATAGAGCTTATCAATCTTCGTGATTTTGCTTTGGATTCTTATGGTGCAGTTGATGACCGACCTTATGGAGGAGGGGCGGGGATGATACTGAGGGTTGATGTGTTGTATCAAGCTATATTAAAAATCAAAAATCAAAAATCAAAATTACATCTTAAAAATCAAAAAGAGAAAATAATTCTTACTTCCCCAAAAGGAAAGTTATTTAATCAAAAAAAAGCAAAAGAATATGCAAAACTAGATCATTTAATAATTGTCTGTGGTCACTACGAAGGCGTTGATGAACGGGTATTAAACTTTGTTGATGAGGAGGTATCTTTAGGTGACTTTGTAATGACTGGTGGAGAAATTGCCGCCTCAGCCATTGCTGATGCGGTTTGTCGTCTTATCCCTGGTGTTTTAAAAAAGGAAGAAGCAACTGAAATTGAAAGTTTTTTTGAAGTTAGTCTTGATAAATTAATAGAAGTGGTTGGTGAAGATAAAATTTTAAAAAAATTAAAAGAAAAAGAAGTAAAAAAAGTAAAACTTTTAGAGTATCCTCAATACACAAGACCGGAAAATTTTTTAGGCTTTAAAGTGCCAAAGATTTTGCTTTCTGGAAATCATAAAGAAATTGAAAAATGGAGACTTAAAAAAGCGTGGGAGGAGACAAAGAAGAAAAGAAAAGATCTACTTAAATAATTGATAAGCTCTTCTTGCATCATTAACTATTATTTTATAAAAATAAAAAAATCACCTCTTTTCTATTTTTCTTTTTCAATAAAATCAATTACACGTCTTGAAATTACCGAAAAATTTTGTTTTATTTTTTTCTCAAATATAAACTAACGCAATTTTCATATGGCTCATTATAAAAACTTAGTGAACAAGAAAAATTAACTTTGATAGTATTGGTTATTTAAAATAAATTAAAAAAATAAGAATTTAAAAAATTAATAACTTTATTTTATCTATAAATTTCTCGTCGATGGCCAATTCGTAAAATTACTGTTTTATTTTTATCAATATCAAATAAACATTAAAAAGACATTATCGTGGGTAAAAAATTACCATTTTCATATTCTTTTCTTAATTTTTTAATCCAGTTTGATGGTGCAAAATATAAGTTTTGTTCTTTTTAAGATTAAAGCTTTGGTTTTATCTGTCTTCTTTTTATTTTATTAATTGAGTACATTATTCTTTTGTGAAGATCAATGTTTTTAATTCGGGCAAAACGAAGAATGGCTACCAATATATCCCCCAACTCCTGATCATATCTTTCATCTCTCTGCGCCGCCAAATTAGTTGGTTTTTTTCCATGAGCAGCCAAATATGCCCGCGCCATTTCACCAACCTCTTCAACTAAAGATAAAATAAGAATCGAGCCAAACTCTTTTGACTCTTTCCATTGACGATCGATGTCTTCAAGTTTTTTATAGTAGTAACCAAAAAGGGAGCGAATTTTTCTGGCTTTTTTTGGAACATTCATAATTAGTATTTTAACATTTTTTTATCTTCTTTTTAAAAAAAGAAGTCGAATGAGAATAAAATATGAGGTAATAATAAAAAACATTACTAGACTAAAATCTTGTTGTAAACCAAAATTATTTTTTAATAAATGTCCAAAAAATGTTGATTGGTGAGGAAGAAAAGGTAGTTTGATTGGTAAGATATTTTTTAAGTTAACATCAAAATAAACCTCTAAAAGTTCTGTAATACCGTTTTTAACTAACGAGGCACCAAGAAGGATGATTAAAAACTCAGTTAATTTATAAACTTTATTGATTGAAAATTTCAAAAAACCAAGATAAGTAAAAATTCCAAAAACAAAAGAAACAAAAAAACCTAAAATCAAACCAGAAAGATTTTCAATAAATTTAAAAAAAAGAGAAGTAGTAGCGGTAAATAAAGCAATCTCAAAACCTTCACGGACAACAAAAAAAACAATCGTTAAAAACAGAGAAAAATCAAAAATATTATTCTCAAGTTTATGATGACTTTTTATAATATCTTTTGATCGGTTCAAAACAAAAAAATTATGAAGAGAAAAAACTACATAGGCAATAAAAAATCCAGAAAAAATCATCAAATAAGATTCTAAAATTTCAGCGTTTTTCTCTGTTAAAATTTGAGTTGATTTTTCAGAAAATATAAAAACTAAAACCGGCAAAATTATTGAAATAATAATTCCGATAAAACTAGCAAGAATAATTTCTTTTTCTTTTTCTATTTTTAATTTTTTTGAAATACCCAAAAAAACACCAATAATTAAAAAAACTTCCAAATATTCTCTCAAACTGATGATAAAAGTGCTAAACATTTTTGTTATTGACAAATTATTAAAATTTTGTTTTAATTAAACTATTACCAATTTTATAATAGTTAACCTATGAAAGTCAACCAAATTTCTCCAAAAACCTTTCCCTCAAAAATTTTTGAGATGAAAGGAATTTCCAAAAAAACAGTTGAGGAACATCTAAAACTTTATCAAGGATATGTTAATAAATACAATGAAATTCAGGAAAAATTGACTGCCTTAACCGATGATGATTTTTCAAAAGCTAATCAAGTTTACTCAATAATTCGCGGACTTAAAACTGAACTTTCTTTTGCTTGGGGAGGGGTTGTTAATCACGAAATTTATTTTTCTCATTTAGGAGGAAATGGTGGTGGGCCATCTGATAAATTATTAAAACAAATTGAAAAAGATTTTGGTTCTTTTGAAAATTACAAAAAAGATTTAAAAGCAACCGGAATGGCCGCTCGTGGTTGGGTCTGGACAGCGTGGAATGAAAAAGAAGAACGTCTTTTTAATTATTTAGGTGATGCCCAAAATACCTTTCCTGTTTGGTACGCAAAACCAATTTTAGCGTTAGATACCTACGAACATGCTTATTTTCTTGATCACGGTGTCAATCGTGGCTTATATATCGATGCATTTTTTGATAACTTAGACTGGGAGGTAGTTGAAGAAAACTTTAATAAAGCTACCGCTTCTTTCTGCGAATGTTGTTGTCAAGAGGAAGAAGAATGTGGGGAATGTTAAACGATAGATATTTTTCTATCTTGTATTTTATCTTCTTTTTTGTTATATTTTTTTTATTTATAAAAACTTATGATTCTTCTTTCTTCTGTCTCTAAGTTTTTTGGTCAAAAAAAAGCGGTTGATAACATTTCTTTTAAAACAAAAGGAGGGGAGATAATTGGTTTTTTGGGTCCAAATGGAGCAGGAAAAACAACAACAATGCGTTTAATTTTAGGTTATCTAAAACCAAGTTCGGGAAAAATCTCTATTGGGGAATTTGATCCAATTGAGAATCGAATTGAGGTTTTAAAACAAGTTGGGTATTTACCAGAAAATAATCCGTTGTATTTAGAAATGAAGGTAAAAGAATACCTAAATTTTATTGCTCAAGCTAAAAATGATAACCAATGGCAAAAAGTGGCCATCGATGTTGGTTTGGGGGATGTTTTACTAAAAAAAATTGAGGAGTTGTCGCGTGGTTTCAAACAAAGAGTGGGATTGGCGGCTGCTTTAATTGGTAATCCTAAATACTTGATTTTAGATGAGCCAACCTCAGGTCTTGACCCATTAGAACAAGAAAAAATTCGTTTTTTAATCAAAAAATTAGGGCAAAAAAAAACAATTATTTTCTCAACCCATATATTATCAGAAGCCGAAGCAGTCGCTAATCGTCTAATAATCATTCATAAAGGAAAAATCGTCTATGATGGTAAAAAACCAAAAGAAAAAGGTGGTGTAGAAAAGCTGTTTAAATTAAAAGTTAAAAATCAAAATTAAAATATTATTTTAAATAAAAAAATAAAAATGAAAAATTTAATTAAAAAAGAGTTGAGTCATTATCTAAATAATCCTTTAGGCTATATTGTGATTGTTCTTTTTGGTATCTTTGCTAATCTTTTTTTTGTTAAAGATCTTTTTTTAATAGGCTCTGCTTCGTTGCGGCCTTTTTTTCTTCTTCTTCCCTGGCTTCTTTTAGTTTTTATTCCATCAATAACAATGCGCTCCTTTTCTGAGGAAAAAAAGAACAATACTATAGAAGTACTTCTTACTCTTCCTTACTCCGAAACTCAAATCGTTTTGGCAAAGTTTTTTGCGATTTTAATAATTATTACGATTGCTTTATCTTTAACATTAAGTCTTCCTTTATCTCTCCTTTTTTTAACAAAAATTTACCTTCCTGAAGTTCTTGTTGGTTATGTAGGTGTTTTGTTTTTGGGGGCGTCTTTTTCTGCCTTATCACTCTTTTTTTCTTCGCAAACTAAAAATCAAGTTATTTCTTTTTTGTTATCAACGATCATTTTGTTCTTTATTTTAATTTTGGGAAGCGACTTTTTGGCTTCTTATTTACCAAGATTAATTCAGGAGTTTTTTGTCCCATTTTCTTTTTTTTATCACTTTAATAATTTTACCAAAGGAGTTTTAGATTTTCGCTCTTTGTTTTATTTTTGTTCTTTTATATTTTTATTTTTATTTTTAACAATTTTAGTTCTTGAAAAAAGAAATTAGTATGAAAAACTTCTCTTTCTTTCAAAGATTAAATCTAGTAAAAATCTTTAAATTAGAAAGACCACAAACAGGGATAATCATTATTCTTTGTTTTCTTGTTTTTTTTGTTTTTAATTTGGTTATTAATCTTTTCTCCTTTAAGATCGATCTTTCTTTTGGTAAAGCATATTCCCTTTCTCCCTCAACCAAAAAGATTATTAGAAATTTAGACGACGTAGTAAATATTAAATTTTTTGTCTCTTCAGATCTGCCACTTAGACTTTTGCCTTTAAAAAACGAGGTTTTAGACTTTTTAAAAGAATACCAAAAGGAGAGTAAAGGAAAAGTTGTTTTTAAGGTTTTGGATCCAAAAAAAGACGAAAATGCTAAAAACCAAGCTTTAGAAGCCGGTTTACCTGCTATTCAGTTTTCAGAACTTCAGCAAAATAAATATCAAGTCTCATCGATACACTTTGGTTTGGTTTTATCATATGGAACAAAAAAAGAAATTCTTCCCCAAGTTACCAATTTAGAAGATTTAGAATATAATCTTACCTCCTTAATTTATAAAACGACCAAAAAAGAAGTTGAAAAAATTGCTATTTTGGGAAAAGAAGAAAAACTTAACTTTAAAGAGGATGATCTTTTAAGTTTTAAAAACACCGCAAAACAACAGTTTGTTTTAGACTTTATCAATGTTTCAACCACATCAGCTATCAAAGAAATTGATAAAAACTACAAAGCAATAATTGTTTTTGATGATAATAAAAAAGAATATGATAATCAAGAAATTACTGCTATAAAAAACTATCTTCAAAAAGGAGGAAAAGGTCTTTTTTTCGTTGATGGAGTTTTGGTAGAAGAGAATCTTCAGGCTTTTCCCTCAAAAAATAATCTTTTTTCTGTGTTTGCTGATTTTGGTATAGAAGTTAAAAAAAATCTTCTTCTTTCTTCATCTTCGGAGTTAGTAAACTTTGGCAATCAATTCTTTCAATTTATTACCCCTTATCCATTTTGGATAAAAACCAACCTTTTTAACCACAATCAACCTTTTTTTTCCAATATCCAACAACTTTTGTTTCCTTGGGTGTCAGAGGTGGTAATAAAAGATAAAAATAAAGCTTTACCTTTGGTTTTTACCTCAAAAAACTCCTGGGAACAAAAAGAAAACTTTATTCTAGATCCGCAAAACATTCCAGACCCAAACCCAAAAAATTTAAAACAGTTTATAATATCTTCTTATGCAAAAAACAAAAACCAAGGAGAAATTGTGGTTATCCCCTCATCTCGTTTTATTCAAGAACGTTATCTTTCTCAAACCAATGACAACCTAGAGTTTGTCTTAAACATCTTAAATAACTTGATAGCAAAAGGGGCTCTTTCAGGAATAAAAAGAAGATCGGTTTCGTTCTATCCTTTACCAGAACTACCTGAGAGTCAAAAAGATCTTTTTAAGTACTTAAACATCTTTTTTTTACCGTCGATTTTTGGTTTATTTGGAATTTTTAAATTAACAAAAAAAGGCTAGTCAATAAGATAGTCAAAAGAGATAGCGGGCACAAAAGCATAAAAATTATCTTCACCAATAAAAAGATAGACAGGTTCAAGATAGGGCTGATAAAAGTCGGGGTCTAAATAAACCAAAGTCATATGTTTAATTACCACATCTTTTTTATCTTTGGGATTTGATAAGACTACTCCTTTTCCCTTAATAAGCTCCTCCCATGCCAAATCTCCTGTTTTTATTGGATAAACTCCAACTTCTACCTCTGATTTCTCAAAAAACTTAATTTGCGCCCGAAGAACCTTATACCCATCTTGATAAAAAACCATCAAAATAAAATTATGACTGTTGGGAAATTTTGGTGAAATAACCGGATAGCCATCGATATCTTCTCTAAAAAAATCCACCTCAACCACATTGGCATCATTGGCTCTATCAACTAAAGAAAAGGTATTGAGGTCTTTTTGATAATAAAAATAAAAAACGCTTGTTTTTCCCTTAGCCAACTCATCAGGGTGGCGATTCACTGTTTTTAAAAACTCAATTGCCTTATTCTCTATTTCTTTTTTTGGAGGAATAATCGTGTTTTCAAAAATGGTAGCCTTGGTTTCAAATTGATAGTTGTAAAAAAAATTGTAGTTTGTAATATCAATCTCTAGTCTTTTTTCCTCATCAGAAAAAATAGCTAAGTTTTCTTTAAGTTGATGTTTTATTTTCTCTGTATCAAAACCAAAGTTTTTTGCCATAAGATAGATAGTTGATTTGTAGTTTAAACGACTTACCGGTTTGGGAAGAAAAAAAACTTTTGCCGCTAGAGTGGCAGTTTTGGGATGTCCTTCAATAGTGTCAAGAACAAAATTTATCCCTGAAGAAGTATTTGTTTGACTCACTTTTGGTTTAGGAATTTTTTGAAAGAGAGGATTATAAAAAATAGTTGGCTTTGGTGGTGGGGTATAAATTAAGATAAAAAGTTTTATTAAATAGAAAAAAATTAAAAAAAGAAAAAAACCAATAATAACTAATGGGAAAAATTTGCGACTGTAATAAGAAAGCTCAGTTAATGTCATAAAAATGATTATACTGAAAAATTTATCAATTTGACTTTTTTAAAAAAACATTGGAAAATAGAATTATATGCTAAAAAACCCTCAGATTGTCTATTCGTGGAAAGCACCTCTTCGTCCTTACAAAAAAAGATCAAAACTAATTTTGCGATTTTATTTGGCTCTTTCCATTATTTTGTCTTTAATTGTCTTCTTTTTTGGTGATAAAATTCTTCTTCTTCCAATCTGGTCAATTCTTTTTCTTTTTTATACTCTAACCATTACCCCACCCCCCGAGGTAGAAAATAAAATCACCACCTTTGGTATTGAATCAGCTGGAGTAATTGCCTCTTGGGAAAACTTATCTCACTTTTATTTTGGCCAACGTTTTGGTTTTGATACTTTAACCATTGTTAGTCAACCGCCTTTTTTTTATCATTTTTATTTAGTTATTCCCAATAATGAAGTTAAAAAAAAAGTTTTCTCTCTTCTTACCCAACATCTTATCTATCAAGAAAAACCAAAAAAAACATTAACGGATAAACTCGCTGATTTTTTTTTAAGTCTTTTACCAGAAGAAGAGGAAGAAACAATTACTCCAAAAGATACTCCAGTCGCTTCCGAAAACCTAAGGCCGGCATAATCTTTACCCCAAAAGTCTTACCCCATAACAAAACCCCTTCATCGGTTGAAACTAAAAACCCATTGATTTCTTTGCTTAAAACAATTAAATCTAAATCAGCAGTACTATCCAAAAATCCAAATCGGGTTACCTGACGATAACGAAGGCGAAATTTTTTAATTATTTCACCAATGCTTAGTTCAAATTCTTTTTTGGAAAGTTCTTGTGTTATTGATAAAAATTTTTTGGCGGCATTTTTTATCTCCTCCTCACCAATATTTAACCCTCGATGGGTTCTTTTTCTCACATCATCAACTAAAAGATAAAAAACACGCGCAGGGAAAAAGACATTGTCAATTGTTGGATTTTTAACATTAATTAAACTTAAAAAATCGGTTAAAAAAGATTGACTCTTGTCTTCAAAAAAACTTAAAAACTCATCAACAATGGTTGGAGGCATAAAAAACTCGGCTTTTTTTTCTTTTTTTAATTTTTTTATTATGGTAATTAAGTTAATAATTATCTCTTCAGTTTTTTTTCCTAAATTTAAATCAGAAGAAATATTAAAAAAAATATTGGTGTCTAAAACATATTTTTCCATAAAAAGTTATTTTTTAAGAAATTCTTACCGGCATAATAATGTGAAGAAAATTTTCTTTTTCCTCATCTTTAAAGGAAACTGGTGCGTCGGGTCGCAAAATCTCAATCATAATTCTTTCTCCCCAAACATGGTTCAAAAACTCAAGTAAGAATTTTATATTAAAAGCAACTTTAATCTCTTCTCCTTTAACCTCAGCCTCTAAAAAGGCTTGATTTTGTGTTGTTTCTTCCTCAGTTTTTGGTCGAAGATAAATCCCATCTTTTTTTACATCTAAAATAACAATGTTGGAAAACTCACGACTAAAAACACTAATCAACTTAAGATTTTGTAAAAAACTATTTTTTTCAACCACCGCTTTAGTTCTTCCTTCTTGGGTGGGAACTACTTTTTCAAAAGGTGGATACTCTCCTTCAATTATTCGGCTATAAAGCTCAATGTTGCCAATTTTAAAATAAACTACCTTTTCATCTTTAGAAAAAGAGAAAAAGATTTTTTCTTCTTTGGTTACTAGTCCTAAAACTTCACGCAAAAACGAAGCTGAAACAATCATATTAGGAAAATGGATTTCTTTTTCAATTTTAAGAAGAGAGAGTCGAAAACCATCAGTGCCTACTAATAACATCTTCCCATTTTCGGAAACAAAATTTACTCCAGTTAAAACCGGCCGATTTTCATCAGAGGCACAGGCAAAAAGCACTAGTGGTAAATTTTTTTCTAAAACCTCTTTTTTTATCTCCTGTTGTTTTTCATCAATCTTTGGGGGAAGAGGAAAATCTTCTTTTGGAAAAAGGGGAAATTCTCCTTGATTTTTTTCTGCCTTAATAATTATTTTTTTGTTTTCGATTAAAAAATCAAATTCGGTTTGAGTTAGATAAGAAAGAAAGTCAACGACGTTTTTTGGTTCTATTAATAAATCAAAATTTTTTTCATCCTTAATTTCTAAAGTGGAGTGAAAATAGAAATTGAGGTTAGTAGCATAAAAATGCAGAAGTTTTTTTTCTTTTTTAAGATAAACACCCGAAAGCAAAACATTTGAAGAAAGTCGTGATGCGGTAAACCTTGAGGCTAGTTTTAGATTTTTTAAAAAATCATCTTTTTTAAAAACCATTTTTTTAGTTTTAAAATAGTAACAGTAAAATATGTGTATAAGTGTATAAAAAAACCAAAAAAAAAGCAAGAGAAAGATAACAAAAAATAAACTTTTGTTGAAAACAGGTGAATTTTATGTTGATAGTTTAAGATTTTGGATTATTTTATTAATTTCTTCTTTAATTAATGGATTTTTTAGAAGAAGTTGTCGAACTTTTTCTACTCCATGAATAACGGTAGTATGATCTTTTTTTTTTAAAATATAGGCGATTTCTTCTTGTTTTATTTTTAAATATTCTCTCAAAATATACATTGCTATCTGTCGGGGAAGAACAAAATTGGAGATGCGACTATTACTTTTTAATTGGCTTATTTTTATATTGTAAAAAGAACATATAGTTTTTAAAACGTCATCAACTGTGACTTTTTTTTGGTAATTTTTTGTTTGTGAGGAAAAGTATTTTTCAACCATCTCAAGATCGATTTTTTCTTTTTTTTCTTTAACAAAAAAATTAGCAAAAATAGTAAGAAGCGTTCCCTCAAGCGCTCGGCAGTCGATCACTCTTTCAGCAATAATTTTTGCCGCCTCAATATCTAAAAAAATCCCTCTTTCCTTAGCTTTTATTAAAAGAATAGCAGTTCTTAATTCAAAATCTGGTGGTTGAATATCCACGGTTAAACCACCAAGGAAGCGAGATCTAAGTCTTTCTTCTAGTTTTTTTATTTCGTTTGGAGGGCGATCTGAGGTAAGAATAATTTGACCACCACCAGAGACAATGCTGTTGAAGGTGTGAAAAAACTCTTCTTGGACTCTTTCTTTGCCAGCGATAAACTGAATATCATCAATAATTAAAACATCTAGAAACCGATATCTTTGACGAAATTTTTGGGTGGTTTTGTCTTGAATTGACTCAATTAATTCGTTAATAAAAAGGTCGCCTGGACAAAAAAGAACTTTTTTTTTGGGATTATTTTCTAAAATTTTTCTACCAATAGCTGATACCAAATGTGTTTTTCCTACCCCCACCCCACCATAGATAAAAAGCGGATTATAACTTTTTCCAGGCTGAGCAACAACCGCCTGTGAAGCAGCAAAAGCCACTTGGTTGGTTGAAGAAACAGCAAAGTTTTCAAAACTATATTTTATAGAAAGACGGGCGCTTTCGAGAATTGTTTCTAAGGTTGATTGGTAGGAAAGAAGTGGTGGGTTTTTTTTTGTTTTTTTTTCAAGTAAAGTAAAACGAATTCTTAATCTTTTTTTAGTAAAAAGAAGAAGTTTTTCTTCAAGTTCTTTTATCTTTTTTTCAAGAAAGAAGCGGACACCGTTATTTTCACAGGCAACCACCACTTCTTTTTCTGAAATTTCTACAAGTTTTGTTTGCTTAAGAACAGAGTAGATAATTGGTGGATTTTCTTTTTGATCACCTTTTTTCGGTTTATAATAGAAGGAAATTAGTTTTTGCCAAAGTTCCTCAAGCATATGTTTATAAAATGTGGATAACTTATCCACAAATAATAAACATTTTTAAAACTTCTGTCAAGTGGATTTTAAACTTTGGGTTTTAAAGATAATTTAATATTAATTTTTAGTTTAGGGAATTTACTATTAACTAAGATTTAAAAAAGTTAATAAATAAAAATAATTAATTAAATAGCGAGAGAAATAAAAAAATTACCAGCAATTTTAGTTTTTTCACCCCTTCAACACCCTAACTACCCGACCGTGAATAACTTTTAAAGAAAGATGGGTTTTTTTAAGAAGATATAATGCTAAAGTTGCCAACCACCGTAACGAGGAGGAAATTGGAGCATGAAGACCAATGATAATTTTATCATCACTTAGAGGAAGTTTTATATTTTGATACTGGGGAAAATCGGTGGTAGGCACGGGTTTTAATCCCAGTTTTTGAATATTGGGTGGTAGTTTGATGATTTCCTCTCTTTTTATAATATGAGGTTTTATTTCTTCCTCAATTTCTTTTTCTTTAACTTCTTTAAATTCTATCTCTTTTTTAGGGATGGGTTCGGTTTCTTTGGTTGGTGGGGAAAAAAGTCTACTTTGTTGCCATTTTTTAATTAAATCATCAATTGGGGTATAGTTTTTTTGGGTCATATAAATTTTATTATAAAAGTTTTACTCCAAAATTATCTCTTTTTTTTGATTCTTTCTTGCTAAAAGAAAAAAGAAATCAGAAAGACGATTTAAGTATTGAATAATTACTTGATATTTTTTTTGCCATTTTTTTTGATAAAGAAAAAAAGTAACCCATCTTTCCACCCTTCGACAAACAGTTCGTAGATAATGAAGAAAGCTTGAGGTTAAGTCCCCAGATGGTAAAATAAAACGATTTAGTTTCGGAAGTTTTTTTGATAAAAATTTAATTTCTTGTTCAATTTTTTTAAGATGATTTCTCAATTCTTCTATGTTCTTTTTTTCTTTTATTTTTGCTTCTGATAACAAAGAGTTTATCTGATAAAGTTTTTTTTGAATTTCTAAGAAAAGATTGATTTCTTCATCTTTTTTAAGATAATTGGTTACCAATCCCAAAAGGGCTGAAAGCTCATCAACTTGTCCCAAAGCCTCAATTTGTGGATTAAACTTTTTAACTCTTTTTCCTCCAAAAACCAATGTTTCCCCCAAATCGCCGGTTTTAGTGGTAATCATCTAACATCTAATAACTAACGTTTAACAACTAAACACTAACATTAATGAAGAAATCCTCTTTCGATTGAAATAATTTTGATATTTGCGTTTTTAATTTTTACCCACACTCACTATACCCACATGAATAACATTTCTTACATCCTTCTTCATGAACAAATAAGGCTTCACCACAAGATGGACAAATATCAAAGATTTTTTCTTCATTTACGGAAAAAGCGGTGAGAGTTGGTTGGGTTATGTTTTCTACTAATTTTGGTTTTTCATTTTTGGTTAATTGCCCATTACTATTTAAGTTAATTTGGTAATGCATTGCCAAAACCTTGGCTACCGCATCAGGAAGGCTTCTTATTTTGTCTTTTCCAAAGCCATAGCTTCTGGCTCCTCCAATATCTTTTAATTGATTAATAATCTCTCGTACTCTAACTTCAACCGGAAGATGCGATGAAAAGCGCAAAGCCGTTGAAATTACTCTTCCCAACCCTTCGGCCATAGCATAGACATCGGTACCAGCTTTACCTACATTGATAAAAACTTCAAGTGGTTCAGGGGGGTTACCGCCATTAGTATTTATTGTAATAAAAGCGGTTCCCACAGGTGTTGTTATCCGGTATGTTGAACCATTAACTACCATTGGTCGGGGTTTGATAATGTAATTTGAGGGTTTTTTTTCTTCTTTTTTTTCTTCGGTTTTTCTTTCTAAAACCCCCTCTCTTGATCCTTCTCTAAAGTAAGTAATCCCCTTACAACCTAATTTATAGGCCAAAGTATAAAGTTTTTTGACGTCTTCAACGGTATGGTTTTTTGGAGCATTAACTGTCTTTGAGATTGAGGCGTCGACATATTTTTGAATTGTTGCTTGAACGTAAACGTGGTCTTCGGGAGTAAGTTCATTAGCTGAAACAAACCATTCTGGTTTTTTAATTTTTCCTTCTTTTATCTCTTTTTCATGTTTTTTATACCATTTATCATAAAGATGATGGCGAATAATATGAGTGCCAAGTCGGTCTTTTCTTACAAATTCGAACTCAAATACTGGTTCAATTCCCGAGGTGGTATTGGCCATTAAAGAGGTTGATCCGGTTGGCGCCTGCATTAAAAGAAGTGAGTTTCTAATTCCGTATTTTTTAATTTTTTCTTTTATTGACTCTGGTAATTTTTTAATAAACTCTCCTTTTAGATAAAGTTCTTTATCAAATTTTGGAAAGGCGCCTTTTTCTTTGGCAATTTCAGCTGAGGTTTCGTAAGCAACATCACGAATAATCCGGTAAACTTTATCAATAAATTTTAATGATTCTTTTGACCCATATCTTAAATGAAGCTTTATTAAAGTATCCCCCAAACCCATTGTTCCAAGACCGATTCGTCGTTCTCCTTCAAGTTGAGTTTTTTTAATCCCAGGAAAGATATAAGGGTCCATATCAACAATATTATCTTGGAAGCGAACAGCAATTTTGACTATTTTTTTTAAAGTGTTAAAATCAAAACGACCCTTTTTTTCAATCCCATCCCCCTTCACTAAGGCGGAAAGATTGATTGAGCCTAAATTACAAACTCCCCATGGCGGTAACCCTTCTTCACCGCAGGGGTTAACGCAATTGATTCGATTCCAGTACCAATTATTATAAAGCTTGTTATAACGCTCCATAAAAACAACTCCTGGTTCAGCCGAGCGCCAAGCAGCTTGGGCGATAAGGTCCCAAATTTTTCTTGCTTTTACTGTTTTGTAGACTTTAACTTTTTTACCCATTTTTTGCCACTCAACCAAGTCACCATTCCATTTTTCATCGTACTCTGGATCATCTAAGTCGGGAAAAACAAGTTGCCAATTAGCATCTTTTTCCACTGCCTCCATAAATTTATCAGAAACACAAACTGAAAGGTTAGCACCATTGATACGTGATAAATCTTGTTTTACGGTAATAAACTCTTCAATATCTGGGTGCCAATCCCAAAGCATAAGCATCAAAGCGCCTCTTCTTGTTCCTCCTTGTTGAATTATGTCTTTTGTTGCCACCGAAAAAAGCTCTGCCCAATTACAGGGACCTGAAGAAAAACCATTAACTTTTTTAACTCTTGCTCCTCTTGGGCGAAGAGAAGAAAGATTTATTCCTACTCCTCCACCCCGCGCCATAATTTCAACCATCTGTTTTAATGTTTCCAAGATTCCATCGCGAGAGTCTTTTGGTGAGGGAATAACAAAACAATTATAAAAAGTAACAGCAAAGCCCGAGCCAGCACCGGCTAAAATTCGACCTCCTGGAATGTATTTAAAGTCTTTCATTGCCCAATAAAATTCTTTTTCCCATTTTTTTTGATTTTCTTTTTTTTCCACTAAAGCAGCCGCTTTTGCTACTCTCTTCCACATCTCTTCCGGTTTTTTTTCAACCGGATTACCTTGTTTGTCTTTTAAAGCGTAGCGATCTAAGAAAACTTTTTGGGAAACACCAGAGAGAGTCATAGAGCAAAAATTTTAATTAATTTTTAAATTTATAATAATTAAATTAATAATTTATAATAATTTTTTCAACTCATTTTCAAAATCTTCAATGTCAACAAAACGTTTAAAAACCGCAGCAAAGCGAATATAAGCCACTTTATTTAATTTTTTTAAATTTTTCGCCACCAGAGCGCCAATAGTTTTGCTTTCTACTTCATTACTTTCTTTTTGTTTTAATTCGGTCTCAACTTGGGAAACAATTTTTTCAATTTCTTCAGCAGAGACATCGGTTTTTTCGCAGGCCTTAATGATTCCTTCTCTTAGTTTTTCTCGACTAAATTTTTCTCTTTTACCATCACGTTTAATTACCAAAATTGGTAGCTCTTCCATTCGCTCATAAGTGGTAAATCGTTTATCACAATAAAGACAACGTCGTCTTCGTCTTACTGCTAGACCATCTTCAGAAACTCGGGTTTCGATAACCTCTGTTTCTTTATATTGGCAAAAAGGACAATACATATTTAGTGTTAAATTAAAATTTAAAACACTATTGGTAGTATTTCAAGAGGTCTAAATATAATCAAACTGTATCACTACCTCAAAAAACATCATTTTTAAAAAGAATATTTATTTTCTCAAAATTTTTTTGAACAAAAAGAGATTTTTTTGGTTGTTATAATCATTATTAAAATTATGTCTTTAAAAGACTTTTTATTTCCTAAAATTTGTGTTGGTTGTTCATATTTGGGGGCTTATATTTGCCTCAAATGTCAAAAAAAATTGTTCTACGTGGAGAAAGACACTTGTTTTTTTTGTAAAAAACCTTCTCCTTTTGGTTTAACTCATCGTTCTTGTCAAAAAAAATTTTTTCCTCAAGGACTAATCGCCCTTTTTTATTATAATGATCTTTTAAAAAAAATTATAAAAGCAACTAAATATCACCTTGCCACAGAGGTTTTAAAAGAGTTATTTGCGATTACCAACCCAAAAAAAATTGAAAAACTTTCTTTTTTTGCCGATTTTAAAAACATCGCTTTTCAACCTATACCCCTTTATCCTAATAAAGAAAGAAAGCGGGGCTTTAATCAGGCAAAATTAATCACTTCTTTTTTTCAAAAATTTTTACCCTTCCCAGAAGTTAATTATTTGCAGAGAAAAAAAGAAACCAAGCCTCAAGCTGAAATTAAAGATATAAAAAAACGCTATTTAAATATCAAAGGGGCTTTTTCGATTAACCCTAAGGTAAAGATTGAAAAAGAAAAAACTCTTATTGTTGTTGATGATGTTGTAACCACCGGCTTAACTGTTTTTGAGGCAGTAAAAACCATAAAAGAAGCAGGTGTTGAAAAAGTTTTTGTTTTGACATTGGCAAAGGCATAGTTACAATGGTTTTGTTAATTTTTTCCTTAACGTTGATTATTTTTTAATCTTAAAATTTTAATACTTGCCTAAATTTTTAATTTTTAAACCGAATTGGTTACTTTTCCAATGAGAAAATTTTGGATATTTTTAATCGTTGTTTCTAAAATCCTAAATAAAGCCTCTTTAGTATTAAAGGCATTATGAGGAGTAATAATTACATTTGGGTGATTTACTAGAATATGATCTAAGATTAACGTTTTTAAATCGGTTTCTTCCCGGTAGCTTTCGGTTAAAATTTCAATTTCCTCCATCAGTTCTTTTTCGCCCTCCAAAACATCCAAAGCCACACCGGCAAAAATTCCCTCTTTTAGTCCAAAAACTACAGCCTCAGTCTCAATTAACCCACCTCTTGCAGTATTGACTAAAAAGGCCCCTTTTTTGATTTTGGCAAGGTTGTTTTTGTTTATAATATGCTTGGTGTCATCTGTCAAAGGTAAATGTAAAGAGATAACATCTGATTGAGAGAGAAGTTCATCTAAACTTTTATAAGAAAAACCAAGTTGTTTTGCCAAAACCTGGTCTTGGGTTCGAGTATACACTAAAATATTCATCCCAAAACCATGGGCAATTTTTACTACCTCTTTACCAATCTTTCCCAAGCCCAAAACTCCCAACGTTTTCCCAAAAAGATCCACTCCTCTTATTTTTTCATGATTAAAATCAAAGTTTTTCGCTTGGTTAATTGATTGATAGATTTTTCGCGTTAAAGTTAAAATTAAAGCAAATGTATGTTCAGCAACTGTACGTGAGCCATATTCTGGGACATTGCAGACAGTTATATTTTTTTGACGACAAAAATCAATATCAATGTGGTCGAAACCGGTTGAGCGGGTGGCAATTAGTTTTAAATTGGGAAGTTTTTCAAGGATTGGTTTTGAAAAATTGGAATAAATAAAAGAAGAGACAATTTCGGCATCGGTAAACTCAGAAACATTTTCTTCGGCCAGTGGTTTTTCAACTAAAATCGCCTCTGGAAAATTTTTGCTTAATTCTTCTTTTTCCCAAGAAGCAACCTCAAAAAAAATAATTTTTGCCATAAAAGATATTATAATAAAATTACCATGAAGATTGTTGATAGAAAAATTAGTCTTTTTGAATTGAAACAAATGGCCAAAAGAATGTATGGCGATTTGGTAAAGGCGGTGGTGGATATTGAGAAAGAAATTATGGTTGTTGATGGCGAGATGCACGCCGACGAAGAACGGCTTCTTTTAGAAAAAGGCTCAAAACAAGAGAATCTTTGGGGGATAAATCTTTATCCTGATCTTTTTGAAGAAAGTTTTATTGAGTTTGACTCAGTGATTAATCTTCGACCAAGATTGAATAATTTTTCTCGTTTTATCGAAGATGAAAAAATAAGAAAAAAAATCGTTGAAATTGTTAATAAATTAGTGGCAAAATGAGTTTTTTTAATCGTGATTTTTTAAAAAAATGGTTTCTTTTATCTTCAGTTGAACAAATGGCCAATATTGGGGCAGAAGTTGGCCGGGCTTTAAATTGGAAAAAGAAAGGCGAAGAAAAACTATCTCAAAATGCTTTGTTTAGGGCCCTTGATTTAATTGATGCCTCAGTTTGTGATAAGAAAAACAAAAAAAGATTGAAAGAGTTTTTGCGAACAAGGGAGGTTTTGGTTGATTATTTTGTTGGAGAGAATATTTATCAGACATCTGAGTCTCAGCTGGAAAAGTACTTTTATTATTTTAATTTTGCCTCAAGAAGACAAGAATAGATGTTAAAATTAATTTATGAGGCGAGTTTTTATTGTGGTTTTTGTTTTATTTTTTATTTTTAGTATAAACAAAAAAATCAGAGGTCAAAGCATAGATGAGCAAATTAATCAAATTAAAAATGAAATAAACACTCTTAGTCATCAATTAAAGGATAAAAAAATAAATCTTGAAAAAACAAAAGAACAAATTTTATCAATTAAACGAAGAGTAACAATTATTAGTGAGGAGATTATTAAAAAAGAAGCTGAAGTTAAAAAAGGAGAGGCGGCATTAATTTATCAAAAAAAACTTTTAAATGAAAGAGCCCGCTCTTATTACAAAAATCTTTCCAAAGCCTCGTTTTCTTTAATTAACCTTTTTGTTGGAAAAAGCCTTTCTTCATCTTTGGAAAACTTTTTTTATCAAAAATCGGTTGTTGATGAGGATAAAAACACCATCATTAAAATTGTTTTACACATTAAAAATCTTGAAGAGAAAAAGAAAAGTTTGGAACAAGAAAAACAGCAGATGTTGGCCATAAATCAACAGTTGGATGCCCTTTCTCAGAAATTAGGCGAAGAAATTAGTCAAATAAAGACAAAGATTGCTCAGTTAACCGCCAAACAACAGGAGCTTATTGCTAAAAAATTTGCTGAAAATCCTATTCCAAGAAGCGCTGAAACATCGCTTGGAGGTTGCCTGCCTGATTATGATTTTATAAACAATACAGTAATAAAAGATCCCGGATTTTCACCAAAATTTGGTTTTTTTAGTTTGGGAGTAGCCAATAAGGTTGGATTAAATCAATTTGGCGCCTATGGTAGAGCAAAAAATGGGCAAAACTTTAAACAAATTTTAGAAGCTTACTACAACAATATTCGTTATGAGTGTCGGAATTTTCCTAATAACAAAATAAAAGTTCAAGGTTATGGTGAGATAGGTATAAAAGATTATTTAAAAGGTTTAGGAGAGATGCCTTTGGTTTGGGGCGATTTGGGTGGTTATGAGGCTTTTAAAGCTCAAGTGGTAGCAGCCTCCTCTTATGCTTATTCTTATACTAATGGTGGAGAAAAAGAAATCTGCACAAGTGAGAGTTGTCAGGTTTATTTAGGAAGAAATAAAGGTGGTAGTTGGGAGAGGGCGGTTGAGGAAGTAAACCAAGAATGCGGGGATGGAGTTTTAGTAATGGTTTCAAACGATACCAATCAGGTAATTACCGCTTGGTACTCCTCTACTCATGGGGGGGTGAGTCTTCGTTCGGGAGAGATTGGTTGGAGCGATAAACCTTGGACAAAACACGCTTTTGATAGTGATGAACCAATAAATAGTTTGCAAGATCTTTTGTTTAAATCTTATGATTCGCCTTTGAAAATCGATGCCTCAAATATCAAAAGTTCTCCCTGGTTTTATTGTAATTGGGGCAGTCGACCAGAATATGGAGGAAGTGCTTGGTTAACCCATAATGAAGTTTTGGAGATCGTTAACGCCTACATTCTTTTTAAACTTGATCCCTCAACTTTTCCCCATCTTTCTCAACTTGATAAAAACATTCCCGATACTTGGGATGATAATCGAGTAAGACAAGAAATAAAAAATAGAGGTGAAAATTATTTTTCAAGAATTGATTTTATCCAAACGATTTGGGATGGAACAGGAATTAGTAGGACAATTATTGTAAGAGGAGACATTGGAGAAAAACAGTTTAATGCGCAAGAATTTAAAGACATTTTTAATTTAAGAGCAAGAGGAAATTTGATTATTGTTCCCTCGTGTTTAATTACTCAAAGTAATCAAGTTGGGGTTTGCAAAAACTACGCGCTTTATGATGTGGTTATTAAATAATTTAAAAATTTATCTTTATTATCCTCCCGGACAAATACTTTTGCAAGAACTTCATTATCATCCCCATCTCTTGCTGAACAACCACAATTATTTAATTGAAAATAAGCCTCTTCACAAGATAATATTTTAGAACAAGTTTTACCACAATTACAAACAAAACCACCTGATGATTTATTAATAGTTGATGAATTAGTTTGGTTTTGAATTGAGGCTTTTTTAACCATCCCTTTTTGAATCGCCGCGGTCGGGAGGGAAAAATTAATATATTTTGACTCTAAGAGTCAATAATGGTTGTGAGGTAGATCGAAGACCGCTTCACAACACTGAAGCGATCTTTAATCTGCTTAAGTGTCCAGGGGGGAGGATTCGAACCTCCGCAGGCTTAAAAGCCGACGGTTTTACAGACCGTTCCGATTGTCCACTCCGGCACCCCTGGTTTAAATTTTATAAAATTATAACAAATTGTGACAAAAATAAGTTGAAAAATAAAGCCTTTTTTCTTTATAATTTTTATTATTATAATTTTTATTATGATGGCAAAAGAAGAAAAAATCTATAAATTTGAGATTTCTCATCGAACAATTATTTTTACAATTTTTTTTCTTTTATTTTTAAAATTTTTATGGGTGATTCGTGATCTTTTATTTTCTTTGTTTATTGCTTTTATCTTAACTTCGGCTCTTCGACCTTTTTTAAATCGATTAATAAGATTAAAAATTCCTCGAGTTTTAGCTGCCTTTTTGGTTTATTTTTCTTTTTTAAGCATTGTAGTTAGCCTTTTATCAATTGTTTTTCCTCCATTAATTAAAGAAACCATTCAATTGTCACGTCAATTACCCTTTATTTTTCAAAGTTTTATCCCCTCATCCTCTTTTTTATTTAATTGGGAATCACTTTTTCAGTATCTACCAACTGCTACCAACCAAGTTTTTAATTTAATTTCTAGTATCTTTTCCAATGCTGTTTGGTTTATCTCAACTTTGTTTTTTGGCTTTTATTTTTTAGTTGAAGAAGACGCAATTAAAAAAATTTTGGCTGATTTTTTTTCTGAAGAGAAAACAAAAACTTTAGTTGATTTTTTTAATCTTTTGGAGAAAAGAATCAATTATTGGTTTTGGGGAGAGGTAATTTTAATGGTTATCGTTGGCGGTCTTACATATATTGGTCTTAATTTAATTGGGATAAAATATGCTTTGTCTTTGGCGGTTTTAGCTGGTCTTTTGGAGGTTGTTCCCAACCTTGGGCCAATTTTAGCCGCTATTCCTGCTGTTTTAGTTGGGTTTTCTCAATCTTCTTTTTTGGGAATTTCAGCTTTGGCTTTGGCGGTTTTGGTTCAGCAACTTGAGAATAATTTAATTGTTCCTTTGGTGATGAAAAAAGCCGTTGGTTTAAATCCAATTATTACCTTAATGGCTTTAATTATTGGGGGAAAACTCGCTGGTGTTTTGGGAGTTTTGCTTTCAGTGCCAACCGTTGTTGTCATCCAAACTCTCTTTTTGGAGTTTTTAAGTAAAAATAGGTAGTTTCATTTTAAAAGAAGATTAAATTTTTGGTAAAACTTATCAAAAGAAAATATTTTATCTAAGTGATAAAACCTAACCATAATCACATTTAAACAATCGACCCAAGAAGTTCCTTTTTTTGACTGTTGAGAAAATAATTCGTCGGTTAAAAAGATTATCTCTTTATTAGTTGAAAGCTCAATCAATTTTTTCTTTCTTACTTCTTTTAAAAATAAAATGGCGGCTTTTTGAGAAACAGTATAAGATAAAACAGTGACCGCTTCAGCAATAGTAAAAGGAGTAATATATAAGTTAGAATTTTTTATTTTTTTAGCAATTTCAACTGCTTTTTTATGATTAGTATCATCAATTTTAGCCAAAGCCACTAAAGCATCAGCATCAACTAAGATTTTCATCGATAAAGATAAAGGTCAAAATTTTTGCTAATATTTTTTGGCCCGCCTTTGATTTTTAAATCGGCCAAAGATAGAAGATCGTTTCCCCCCAAAAAATTTTTGGAGCTAGTAATTCCTTCGTAAATTAATTTTCTTATGATCTTTCCCATTGAAAGATTAGTTTTTTTTGCCAAAAGCAAAAGTTGTTCGTGTAGTTCTTCAGGTAAATAAATTTGAGTTCGGCGCATATATTATGATGTATATCATAGATGTATATTTTTGTCAAGAAGATTTTGTTATAATTACTCAATGAAAATTGCGGTTTTAGGTGGTGGTTTTACTGGTTTAACTTGTTCTTATTATTTTGCCAAAAAAAATTGCCAAGTTACTCTTTTTGAAAAAGAAAAGATATTGGGGGGGATGGCTTCTGGATTTAAACAAAAAAGTTGGGGTTGGTATTTGGAGCGCGCCTATCATCACCTTTTTGCCAATGATAATGATATTATTAATTTTTCAAAAGAAATTGGTTTTAATAAAATCTTTTTTAAAAAACCAGAAACAGGATCACTATATGAAAACTCAAAACTCAAAACTTCTGCCTACGCTAAGACTACGGTGGACAAGCAAAACTCAAAACTACAACTTAAAAATAAAAGCTATATAATTTATCCTTTAGATACACCTTTAGATTTATTAAATTTTCCTCTTCTCTCTTTTTCTGATAAAATCCGTGCTGGGGCCACTTTGGCTTTTTTAAAATTTTCTCCTTTTTTGCCATTTTTTGAAAGACAAACAAGTATTTTATTTTTAAAAAAAACCATGGGTGAAACAGGATATTCTGTATTATTGGAACAACTTTTTCGGAAAAAGTTCGGGAGTTTTGCGGAAAATATTTTACTCTCATTTTTTTGGGCAAGAATTAAAAAAAGAACTAAAAGTTTAGGCTATATTGAAGGTGGATTTCAGGCACTTATTAATTATTTAGAGAAATTATTAAAAAATCTGGGAGTTAATATTTTAACCGGTTATGAGATAAAAGAGATAAAAAAGAAAAAAGAAAAATTTTTGATTGACGATAAAGAATATGATTTGGTGATTTCTACCCTCCCCACTCAAATAACTGCCAAAATTTCAAAAAAAATATTTCCCGCAAATTTTCTGCAAAATTTCCGCAAACTTTCTTATCTTCATTCTTTAACTTTAATTTTAGAAACCGATAAACCAATCTTAGAAAAAACTTATTGGTTAAATATTTCAGTTTCCGAAATTCCAATTATGGTTTTGGTGCAACATACAAATTTTATTGATAAAAAATATTATGGGGGAAACCATATTGCTTATTTAGGTTGGTATTTAGATAAAGATGATAAATTGTGGAATATGAATAACCAAGATTTATTAAATTTTATTATTCCTTACCTCAAACAAATTTCCAATTTTAAATTTCAAATTTCTAATTATTATGTCTTTCGCGCGCCTTTTGCTCAACCAATATTTGATAAAACTTTTTTAAAATACAAACCTAACTTTTTTACTCCAGTTAAAAACTTCTATATTGCCAATTTAGATATGACCTACCCTTATGATCGGGGAACAAATTATGCGGTAAAATTAGGGAAAGAGGTGGTTAAAATAATCTTTGCGAAAATCTGCGGTAAATTTGCGGGAATTATTTTAATTATTTTTTTATTTTTTATTCTATAATCTACCCATATGACTCAAATTCTTTCCCAAATTGCCACCGTTTTATCAGATCTTATTGTCTTTGATCGTTTAAATCTTGATCAGTTTTTAAAGAAAATTATCAACTTAATCAACAAAATTGTTGATGTTGATTCTTGTTTTATCTATCTTTACCAAAACAAAAAACTGACTCTTTTTGCCTCAAAAAAACCACACAAAAATCTTTTGGGAAAAATTGCTTTAAAACAAGGGGAGGGAATAACGGGTTGGGTGGCTGAACATAAGAAGACAGTTGCCATCAAAGAAAAAGCCTATCTTGACCCACGATTTAAATTTTTCAAAGAGCTACCAGAAGATTACTATGAGGCGTTTTTATCCGTTCCGATTGTTGATAAACAAGGATTGGTGGGGGTAATTAATCTTCAAAATAAAAAACCAAAGGTTTTTTCAAAAAAAGAAAAAAAGATGGTTGAGGTTTTTGCTTCAGTGATTGCCTCAGGTCTTAGAAAAGTAATTCTTCAAGAAAAAGTTGGGCTTTTGGAAGAAAAACTTGAAGAAAGAAAATTAGTTGAAAAAGCCAAAGGGATTTTAATGAAAAAAGAAAAGTTAACGGAAGAGGAGGCTTATCAAAAAATGAAAAAAGAGGCAATGAAAAAAAGAAAAAAGCTAAAAGAGATCGCTGAGGCGGTAATTCTTCTTTGGGGATAAGATTAGATTTTCATTTGACAAAAAGTTTATTTTTATTATAATAAAATTATCTTCAACGGCGAAGAGAAGACAAAGAAGTCTTCGTTTAAAATCAAAGACAAAGGCGTCTTTCTTTTTTTAATCCCTAAAAATTATTAATAGTTTTTTGACTTTATTAAAAATATGGAAGCCAAAGACGTTTTTAAGTTACTTGAAAAAAATTTAATTGATTTTGTTGATTTAAAATTTACTGATCTTCGGGGGGTTTTTCAGCATATGACGATTCCGGCAAAAGGATTTACTAAAGAAAATGTTGAAAAAGGCTTTGGTTTTGATGGTTCATCAATTCGCGGTTTTTCCAATATCTATGATTCCGATATGCTTTTAAAACCTGACCTAAAAACAGCTTTTTTAGATCCATTTTTTGAAAAAAGCTTATCGGTTATCTGTGATGTTTGGGAACCAGAAAAAGATGAACCTTTTAAAAAAGATCCGCGTTTTACCGCAAAAAAAGCAGAAGAATATCTTAAAAAAACCGGTATTGCCGATGTTTCTTTTTGGGGGCCTGAGATTGAGTTTTTTGTTTTTGATGGTTTAGATTTTTTACTTTTGCCTCATTATTCATTTTTTAAAATTAAAAGCGCAGAGTTTGCAGAAGAAGAGATAAAAGATGGTTATCCTATTGCCGTAAAATCTGGTTATTTTCCTGCTCCTCCATTTGATAAACTACAAGTTTTTCGCTTAGAAATGGTAAAAATTTTGGAAAATATTGGAATTGAGGTTGAGGTTCATCATCATGAGGTGGCAGCAGGCGGCCAGGTAGAGATTGATTTAAAGTATGATACTTTAACTAAAATGGCAGATAAAGTAATGCTTTATAAGTATGTGGCCAGAAATTTGGCAAAAAAATATGGGATGGTGGCTTTCTTTTTGCCCAAACCGATTTTTGGCGATAATGGCTCGGGGATGCATACTCATCAGAGTCTTTTTAAAAAGGGAAAAAATATATTTTTTGATAAAACTGGTTATGGTCAGATATCAAAATTAGCAGAAAGTTATCTGGCTGGACTTTTGGTTAATATTGCTCCTCTTTTGGCAATTACCAACCCAACGGTTAACTCTTATCGGCGATTAGTTCCTCATTTTGAAGCCCCAACGGTTTTGGCTTTTTCTAAAAGAAACAGAAGCGCGGCAGTAAGAGTTCCAATGTACTATCAAAACGAGGAAAAATCAAAGCGGATTGAGTTTCGCTGTCCTGATCCAACCGCCAATCCTTATCTTGCTTTTTCAGCGATGTTGGTTTTTGGAATTTGGGGAATAAAACAAAAACTTAATCCCAAAAAATTTGGCTTTGGTCCATATGACAATGAAAATTTATGGGAAAAAGAAGGATTAAAACAAACACCAGATAATCTTTTGAAGGTTCTTGAGGAACTTAAAAAAGATAAAATTTTGACCAACAGTGGTGTTTTTGATAAAAGTCTTATTGACAGTTATTATGAGATTAAAAAAGAGGAGGCGATTTTGTCTTTACGCTACCCAACGCCGGCTGATTTTTGGTTTTATCATGATATTTAGGTTGATATAAAAATCTTTGCGGAAAATCTGCGGTAAATTTGCGGTAAATATTTTAAATCTCCTTCAATCTTTTTTTAAAGTAGTCAACATAAGGGATAGCGGCGGGGTTTTCTTTATATAAAACCGAAAGATACATTGACAAAAAACTTCCCAAAGCCATTAATTCAAAGACTTGTTCGATTTTGTTTTTTCCCAAAAGCTTGTAAGTAAAAGTTTTAATGTTGTTTTTTTCCACCACCTCTTTAGTAATCAAAAACCGTTTTTGGACTGGGGGGGAGTAAAGGGGAGATTCAAAAAAAACAAAAACCAGTAATTTTTTTAAAATTTCTGGATGTTTAAGTCCCTCCATCAGATGATGGTTTAACTCAGGAATTACACGAAAATCAGAAATTGCTTTGGCGGTTTCATTGGTTTGGTTGGCTAAAGCATTACCAACCCCTGTTAAAAATTCAGAAACAATATAAAAAGGGTACTTTTCAAAGAGAAAAGAAGCTAGTTTTTTAGCCTCATTGTTTTCAAAAGGAGTTTCGATAGAAAAGTTTTTTATAACTTCAGTTAAAAAACCTATTGCTTTTTCAAATTCATCCTCTTTTATCTTTAAAATTCCCAAAGACAAAAAAAGCCCCAAAAGGCCGCCTACTGCATATCCAAAACCAATTCGCGGTTGTTTTGATGGATTGTAAATTGGATTAAATTGATAAAAAGGAACTTTTAAATTAGTTAATTTTTTTGCTAACTCGCCCCCAGCCGTAATCCCAGAAATTAGTATTTTTTTATTTTTTGCTTCCTCTAACATTGCTAACACTTCCTCGGTTGTTCCTGAGTAAGATGAGGCAATAAACAATGTTTTTTTATTAACAAAAGCAGGAAGAGTATAGTTATCGTTTATAATAACTGGTTTTTTTAGTTGATCTTTAAACAAATAATAAACTATTAAAGCAGGAAAACGTGATCCGCCCATCCCCCCAACAAGAATGTTTTCTATCGTAAAATATTCTTTGGAAAATTTTATTTTTTTGGCTTCGAAATATGTTTGTTTTATTTGTTTATCTAATGAATAAATTGAAGTAAGTACTTTTTCATCACTTTGAAGATTTAAGATCTGTTTTTTATCGTCTAAGATATTCATAAAATATTAGCATATTAGCAAAAAATGTTTTATAATTCAATAATAAATGGAAAAAAAAAGGTTTTTTTTGTATCTTAAACTTCTTCGAGTTAATCAGTGGATTAAAAATGTAATTGTTTTTACCGCTATTGTTTTTTCTGGTAAACTTTTTGATGGTGATCTTTTTCTGAAAAGCTTATTAACCTTTTTTATCTTTTGTCTTCTTTCATCAACTTCTTATGTTCTAAACGATATTGTTGATTATCAATATGATAAAAAACACCCACAAAAAAAATATCGACCGATTGCCGCTGGTCTTATTTCTTTACCCCAAGCCACTTTTATTGTTTTCGTTTTAACTCTTGTTTCTCTTATTTTTTCTCTTTTTTTCTCCCTCTCTTTATTTTTCTTAAGTTTTTTATTCCTTCTTCTTCATTTCTTTTACTCGCTTTATCTTAAAAGAAAACCTTTGGTTGATATTTTCTCAATTTCTTTTTCTTTTATGATTCGTGCTTTTGCGGGAGAGATAGCCACTGGCTATCATATTCCAGTTTGGCTTTTTTTAACAATCTCTTTTGGGTCTTTATTTATGGCTTCTGTCAAAAGACACGCTGAGCTTTCTTCTTTTGGTAAACATGCAAGGGAATCTTTATATCGATACAATGAGCATTTTTTGGATTTTCTTACCTATACTTTTGGTACCGCTACCATTATTGCCTATGCTACTTATACCTATGTGGAAAAACTTCCTCCATTTGAGGGTTTTTTTCATAAATTAATCGTAAGTTTTTATCCGGGTTTTGAAGTAAGAAAATGGATGATGATAACTATCCCTTTAGTGGTTTATGGAGTGGCTCGTTATGCTCAACTTTTATATGAGAAATATGAAGGAGAAAGGCCAGAAAAAATTATTACTACCGACATACCTCTTGTTTTTACTATTATTCTTTGGGGATTGATTGTTGTTGGTTTGATTTATTTTTTGTAGTCTAAAAACTATTGACAAAAATGAAAAAAGTTTATAAAGTTTTAAAAGTTTAAAAATTTTTAAAAATTATATGAAATCCCAAGACACAAACAAAAAACAAGCGATAAATTTTGCCATCGAACAAATTCAAAAACAGTTTGGTAAAGGGGCAATTATGCGTTTGGGTGAGGCGCCAAAAATGGCGGTTGAGGTCTTAAAAACTGGGATTTTGTCTTTGGATTTGGCTTTAGGAGTTGGTGGTTTACCAAAAGGGCGAATTATTGAGGTTTTTGGTCCAGAATCATCGGGAAAAACGACGTTATGTCTTTCAACCATCGCTCAAGTACAAAAAGAGGGTGGAGTGGCAGCTTTTGTTGATGCCGAGCATGCGTTGGATCCCTCATGGGCCAAAACTTTGGGGGTAAATTTAGATGATCTTTTGGTTTCTCAGCCAGATACGGGGGAGCAGGCGCTTGAAATTGTTGAGACTTTAGTTCGTTCGGGAGGGATTGATTTAATTGTTGTTGATTCAGTGGCTGCTTTAGTACCAAAGATGGAGATTGAGGGAGAAATGGGAGAAGCTCAAATTGGTCTTCAGGCACGGCTTATGTCTCAAGCTTTGCGAAAGTTAACGGCGGTGGTTTCCAAATCAAAGACAATTATTATTTTTACCAACCAAATTAGATTAAAAGTTGGGGTAATGTTTGGTAATCCAGAAACCACTCCTGGTGGTTTGGCGTTAAAGTTTTATGCTTCTGTTCGGATGGATGTTCGAAAGATTGAGACTTTAAAGAAAAACAACCAAGTTTATGGGGCAAGAATTAAAGTTAAAATTGTTAAAAACAAAGTGGCGCCTCCTTTTCGGGAGGCAGAGATTGTTATCACCCAAGAAGGAGTTGATAAAGAAGAAACTGTTGTTGATGTTGCTTTGGAAAAAGGGATTTTAGTAAGAAGTGGTTCATTTTTAAAGTTTGGTGAAAAAGTGGTTGGTCGTGGAAAGGAAGAGGTCAAACAGCTTTTAAAAAAAGACGCTGATTTTAGAGAAAAAATGATAAAATCAATTGGCCAAAATTAGTTTTTTAAAAGATTATCGATAAAGAATAGGTTTTTTTGTTGGTGGCAAAACTAGACTTAAGCGACGGTTTTTTTTGTTAATTCTTTCAATGTAAACTTGGATTTTTTCTCCAATTTTTATCTTCTCATCACCTTTGAGTTTGCTTATATGAATTAGACCTTCAATTCCCGGTTCTAGTCTTATAAAATAACCATACTTTTCTTTTCTAACCACCTCACCTTCAATTAATTTATCTTTTGGATACTTTTCTTCGATCTTTTCCCAAGGATCTGGGGTAAGTCTTTTTATGGAAAGATTTAGTTTTAAATCTTTTTCATTTTTTTCAACCACAACAACATCTATAGTTTGTCCAGAGGAAGCATAAGAAGAAGGATCAGTTACTTTTTCCCACGAGATTTCTGAAATATGGACCAATCCTTCAACACCATTGACCTCACAAAAGATTCCAAACTCAGAGACACTTAAAACTTTAGCCTGATATTTTTCGCCTACTTTTATTTTTTCAAACCTTTCTTTTAATTCTTTTTGGGAAATACCTTTAACAGCTGCTTTTTGAGAAACAACAAGTCTATTTTTTGCTTTATTGACTTCTAAAATCTTTACCTTGATTCGTTGCCCTTCGAGTTTTTCTGGTTCGTTAAGATAAGGTTCGGTCAGTTGGATGGTAGGAATAACTCCGCGAATTCCCATAAAATCAACAAAAACTCCACCTTTTCCATATTCGCCACAAATTACTTCAATTAGTTCTTCTTTTTCTTTTTTCTCAGCCAAAATTTCCCATTTTCCTTTATTAAAAAACTTTTGTAAAGAAACTACTGGGAAACCATTTCTTGATTCTTCGGCAATAACAGTTACTTTTATCTCATCGCCTTCCTTCAGGTAAGGAAGATATAGAGAAAGTTGGGGAAGTTCTTTTTCTCCTAAAACCGCTAAGGCTTTTCCACCAATATCAAAAAGAGCTCTTTTTTTTGATAAAGAAACGATTTTTGCTTTTATTTCTTCACCTTTTTTGATTTTTTTTGGTGGATTTTTACTCAAAAGTTTAGCCATTAAGTCGGTGTCTTTGTTTTTCATCGTTTTTTACCTCCTTTTTTGAGAGTAAAAATATATTTTAACAAAAAAATTTTAAAAAACAATTTGTATTTTTTGGCTTTTTTTGGTATATTATAGGGTAATATGGAGAATTATAGTCTTTCTTTTTGGGTGAAAAAGTTTATTGACTATCTTATTGCCCAAAAAAAATCGCAGTTTACTTGTATTGCTTATAAAAAAGATTTAGAACAATTTAGTGGGTATTTGATTACAAAGGAAGTGGTTGATGTTAGAGAGATTAAAAAAGAAGATATTGATGGTTTTATTCAAAAGCTTATTTCGGAAAATTATACTAAAAAATCGGCCTCAAGAAAGTTGAATTCTATTCGAACCTTTTTTAGATTTTTAAAAAATGAAAAAGTGATTAATTTTAATCCAGCGCTAGAAGTTTCTCATCCCAAATACAACCAACCCTTACCAAGAATTTTTTCCCCCCTTGAATATCGAGCTATTCGTGATGTAGCCAAAAAAGATCCACGAACTTATGCCTTAGTTGAGCTTCTTCTTCAAACTGGGATGAAAATTGGGGAGTTAGCTAATCTTAGGCTTGAGGACTTAAAAAATTCGGAGATTGTTGTTCGCAGTTATAGCAAATCACCAGAGAGAGTCATTCCTCTTAGTAAATCAGCAAAAAAAGCAATTGAAGATTATTTAAAAGTAAGGCCCAAATCAGAAAGTCCTTATCTTTTTATTACCAGAAACCACAGACCTCTTCTTATAAGAAACATTCGTCAAATTATTGATCGGTGTTTTGAGGAGGTGGGGATTAAAGACGCAACGGTTAACGACTTTAGAAGTACTTTTATTGCGTATCAGCTCCAAAAAGGAGTTTCAATTGATTATGTAGCCAAAATTGTTGGTCATCGACGGTTATCTTCTACCGAACGTTTCTTACAACTTATTAATCCTTCTTCAGAAAAAAAAGAAAAACTTGAGGAGCTTTAATTTTTTTAGAAGCTGGTGACGAAAAACTCTGAAGGAATTTGAGGATATGATTGAAAAAGCTTAACTTTTTTTTCAATTCCTGTATTTGAACGAGCAGAAGAAATAATGGTTGTGCCTTGAGGAGGGAAGGGATTATTTGCCTTAAAACCAATTTTTGTTGAACCATTACTAATTATTCGTACAATTAGAATACGACTGTTAGTACTAATATCTGTAGCCGAAATAGTGTAAAGACTGTTAAATGAAGAATTAGGGCAGCTGTTTGGGTTTGCTGAGGAGGCGTTTGAAGCATTTTCTATAATAGAACTATCATTTGGATTAATGGCGTATTTTTTAATTGTATAATCGCTTTTTATTATAGTAATCTCCAATGCTGGAGTGGGGTGTGAAGTACCAAAGCAGATATTTATATCTTGTGATAATGAATTACCATTAAAATTTTTTGTTTGTAAATTGTATTCAGATAAATAAAACGTGTATTGTTCGTCTTTTTGAAGAAGAGGAGTTATAAAGATATTACTTCCTTGATTATTAATTTGAACAGAACTTTGGAAAGTATTAATACCTGATAGATTAGATAAACCTAAAGAAACAAAACTTCCTTCTTGTTTTAATTGTAAAGCCTTTTCAATACCTGCCTCAGCCGCTGCTAATGCTTTTTGATTTTCTTCTTCGAGTTTGGTTATTTGGGTTTCGGTAATTGATTGATAGGTAGCAGCTAAAGCGATTGTTAAAGCTGTTGCTAGAAGCATTACTAAAATTATTAAAACCTGTCCTTTTTTCATATATAGCATATATAGTTATTGTAACTGTTGCCAGTCATATTTGGAAATTGATAAATAGGGTAATAAGTCTAAATACATTTGAGATTTAAAAACGATAAATAAAGAAGGAGAGGTATTATTGGATTTTGATATAAGGCTTACCGCATTTTTTGAAATAAGATTTCCTAAAATTTTAAGACCATTATTACTTTGATAAGAAAATTGGTTGGTGGCGATAAAAATCCCTGAGGCGGTAGTAACTGATGAAGAAAAAGTAATATCTTTTGCCAAAATCATTATTGATTTATTGTTGGGAATATTGAAATTATTAATATTTATAGCCACACTTCCAAAATCGGTGTCGTTTGAGTTTCTAACAATTAAAACAAAATTATAACTTGGTGGTTGATTAGAAATAGTTAATCCATTTGTTTTTATAAAATAAATACCATTTTTATCAATAGAAGAAATATTTGATTTTTCTTCTATCTGTTTTCTTGATTTTAGATATTGATAAAAGTTATCAAGCATCGGTTGATAAATACTTCCATAAGAGCCAATGTGCCAATTACTTGAATGGGTGAAAGGGGCAACTTTATCGGGAATGGGATTGTAATTTGGTCCTGGATTGTAACTTCCGGTAGATAAAAGTACGCCTCCATTTGAACCGGATGAGGCAATAATTACAGCCCGGGTATTGTTATCATCAAAATCAAAAGGATCAACATTTTGAACTACCGAAATATTGTGATCGCCAATTTTATTTAAAGAAGCATCTTTTAATTTATACCAAGGACCAGGATTTTGGACAGTAATTGTTCCATAAGAAGAAGTTCCATTTCCATCAGTACCAGGACATTGATATCGAGGCGGCCCATCAACACATCTACCTCGACATTCAGCAATAGCATCGTTCCATGCGCGACAGAATACTTCATAGGTACCCGGAGTGGTTGGTGTCCAATTGAATGAGTATGTTCCATCTCCTCCTGATTGAGTAGAATTTAGAGGAGAAAACGAGCAACTTCCTTGAGGATTAGCCACCATTCCTACAGAAGTGACTGGTCCATTGAAATTTTCATATTCAGCAGTGAGAGTAATTGTGTCGCCGGTTAAAGAGGTAAAAGGAAGATTATAATTGTTAGCTTTAATATTTTTACAGTTGGGAATAAGGGGTTTGAAATGCCACCAAAGATCAGCGTAATTGGTGGTGCCGGGATTATTACTGCATATATAAACGGAATTTCCAGAAACTGGGGTATTAGAATGGCAGTTTATATTATTGTAACAAAGAGTGTAACCAACCGATGAGCCAGCAGGGGAAGAAATAGAAACACGATGGATGGTGTTGGCAGAAACATTGGTAAAATAATAAGGCTGAGCTGTAGTTTGACTACTACCATCTAAATAAACACTTTGCTCAGAAAAAGGAGATTGGTTTGGTTGTTTATATCCCTGAATAGTAAAATTTGGACAGACACAATCAGTATCGGTTGGGCAGTAAGGATTACGACAAACATTGCCCGCACCTGAATAACAAGCCAAACCAGAATTACAACTTCCTCGATTGTAGGTTAAAACACCAGTTGTTTCATTACATGTAATATTAGCAGCACCAGAGCATATTTGATTGCAGGCATGTTGGGCTAAAGAAGAAGATACAAAGATAAAATAAAATAAAAATACTACAAAAAACCAGACTCTTTTCATTAAAATTAGAATAACAAACAAATTTTTTCAAGTCAATATGATTAGTTTTTATCTATTTTTATTGATTTTTTTTCTTGAGGGGGGAGCGCTTTTAAATCGTGAGTATATTTTTCTTCTTTATTCATTAATCCCAGCTTTTTATTATTTAGAAAAAGAGTTTAAAAATGGAACAATTTTTTTACCAAAAAAATTTTTTATCCTCTATTTTCTATTTATTATTTTTTCGTTTTTTTCTTTTTTCTTTTCTGTTGATCGAATAAACACAATTAATCATTTATTTTTTTACATTGTCGCCTTTTTTGTTTTAATTATTGGTTTTAATGAGAAAGAGAAAATTATCAAAAGTTTAAAAAAAATATTAATATTTTTAGGAGGAGCTTTTTCTTTACTTTCGCTTTTACCAAAAGAATTATTTATCCCAACAGCCCTTCAGTTAATTTTTCCTTTTTACCCAAACCATAATCATTTGGGTGACTTTTTAGGAATGGTTATGGTTTGGCTTTTTTATGATTGGATTGATAAAAGAAATAAAAAAGATGTTCTAATATTTTTTATTTTTTTACCTTTTTTTTTATTTTCTTTTTCCAGGTCAGCTTATTTGGACTTTTTGATTATTGGCGGATGGGTTTTTTTTAAAAATAAAAAAGTTGATCTTAGGGTAAAAAAAACAATTTTTGGAATTTTAATGATTGTTGTTTTATTTTTTGTTTTAACCCAAAGAGAGACTTATCAAATAAAACCCCTAGATCAACTATTGCCTTTAATTAAAAAAACGGTTAATTTTGAACCACGCAGTTTTTTTTCCCAAAGACCGGAGTATTTTTTTCAAGGAATTAGAGGATTTTTAGATAAGCCTTTTTTTGGTTGGGGCTTGGGAAACTATATTTATTTATCTCAAAAATATGTTTCTCAAAATTTGCAACAAGTTAACTCAGCGCTTAATTTGCCAATTACCATCCTGGCTGAGGTTGGGGTCTTTGGATCTTTTTGTTTTTTGATTTTTTTTATTTTTCTTATTAAAAAAATCAATTATCAAGAAGGACCGCTTGGTTTTTTGTTTATTTATTTAACTTTAAATTTTTTAACTGATTATACTTACTCTATCTATGGATTATTTTTGCTTTGGTTTTTTTTGGGAGGATTATCTATAAAAGAAAAAAAAATAACCAAAATTAATCTCTATTCAACTTTTTCCTTACCGGTTTTAATTTTTATCTTTTTAAAAATAAACGCATTAATTTTTAATCAAATAGGATTTAGCCAAATTAGTTTTTACTTTTTTCCTTTTAGTCATCAAACATATCAAGAATTGATTAATCAAAAATTTAATAAGGGAGAGATTATTGAGGCAAAAAAATTAGCAGAAAGTTATTATAAAAATTCTTCGATGTCTTTTTCAGCTTTAAACTTTTTAACTAACTTTTATGAGAATTTAGGTGAGAAAGAAAAATCTCTTTTTTTTGCCCAAAAATTAACCGATAGTAATCGCTTTCCTCCTTTTGATGCCTTAAAAAAAACCTATCAATTAAAAAAAGAAGTTGAGGGAAAAGAAAAAGCCGATAATTATTTTTTAAGATTTTTTAATGACTTAAAAACAGTTTTTTGGATGAATAAGAATCTTGAAAATGAGGTTTATGACTTTTGTTTTAAAGAAGATATTCTTTATTGTCGTTATCGTTATTATAATCCACCAGCGGGAAAGGGCATAGAAAAAACTAATGAAAATGATTCCTATCAAGCCATCTATACTTTAAATAACGATGGTTTTAATGAGCGTTTTGATTATCAGGTTAAAAAACCAAAAGATGTTTTTCGAATAATAGTTATTGGTGATGCTAATGCCTTTGGATTTTTAGTTAACACTAAATATAATTGGACAGAACAATTAGAGGGTTTATTAAATACCCAAGCTAATAAAAAATACAAAAAATTTGAAGTAATTAATTTGGCCTATCATAGTTTTGATTTGGCTTATCAGATAGAGCGATTTCGACGGCAGGGACTAAAATATAAGTCTGATTTAGTAATTTGGATGAACAACGATTTTTCAAGAATTAATGAGATTTTTTTACCTTTGACAGAAAAATACGCTTGGATCAATCAATCAAAAAAGGAATTAAAAAAATATCAAAAAGAAGGAAAATATTTCCCCTCTTGGGATTTGGCGTGGGAGGATTATCAAGAAAAAGTAAAAGATGAAAAAGTTGATGTTGATGCCTATCAAAAAGAAAGAATTAAAGAGTTTTTTGATTTATATCAAGGTCCTGTTGTTTTTATCAGTCTTTATGAGATTGCGGATTTTGCTAAAGAAGAATTTTTAAGCCATCCAAATGTACATATTTTTAATCCAAAAGATTTTCCCCAAAATCAAAGTTATTATTTTGAAAAAGTAAAAGCGATTAATCCTTTTGGCCATCAAGTTTTAGCCGAGATGATTTTTGAGTTTTTAAAGGGGGCGATTTTAAAATAAGATATTTTTTATCTTATTTTTTTGAGCTAAAATAATCAACGATGAACCAATCGGAAAACTTATATATTTTAATAACCATGCTTCAAGTGAAATTAGTTTTATTAAAAACCAATTAATAATTTTAGGAATATCTACAACATCTGAGACCTCGTTTTTTAAAAAAATATTCAAAATTTTTCTTTTTATAAATATTAAAGGAAAAATAAAAAAGAAGATATAAGATGATTTAATAATTGTGAAACCTTCTTTTTCTAAAATTTTTCTTAAATAAAAAAGAGTAAATCTTTTATTCCCGTAAAGAACTTTATCGTGCGCGCTTTTTAAAAAATTAAAAGCACTATCGGTAATTAAAAGGTAGCCATTTATTTTTAAAACGCGTTTTGCTTCTTTGATAACTTTTTGTTCATCCTTGACATTTTTATGATATAAAACATCAAAAATAGTAACCAAATTAAATGAAGATTTTTTAAAGGGTAATTTTTGTGCATCACCAATTTTTATATTTAATTTTCTCTTTTTGGCTAGATTATAAGCATATTTATTTTTTTCAATACCAATAACTTTTCCATAGTAACTTAAAAATTTAGTTAAACCGCCAGTTCCACAACCAACATCTAAAATACACAAATTTTTATTTGGTATATATTTATCAATTATTGTTTTTACAAATATTCTTTTTCCTAAAAACCAAAAATGTTTTTCTTCAAGAAGAAACATTTTTTTATATTCGTTAATTTTCATTTTTAGACTCCCAATTAATAATTTTGCAAATATATCTAACTTCTTTTTTTGTCAAGGTAAAAAAGGATGGAAGAAGAAGACCGTGTTGATAAAAATATTCTGAAATTGGATATTTTTCATTTTTGAATTTATCTTTGTAAACTGGTTGTAGATGAATTGGTAGAAAAAAATCTCTTGTTTCAATCTTTAATTGATTAAGTTTTTTTATTACTCTTTTTTTTATATTTTTATTTTTAAATATTATTGCTGGAAACCAGTAATTGGGATGACAGTTTTCTATTGGTTCAATAAACTTAATATTTTGATTGTTTTTTAAAAATTCTTTATACCAAAAAAAGACTAGTCTTCTTTTTTTTAGCATTCTTTTAAAATTATTAATTTGAGAGAGGCCTAAAGCAGCTTGAAGTCCAGAAAGAACTAAATTGTAACCAATAAGATTGTGTTTAAAATGAGTTTTTTCATTAAAATCAAAAAAAGAAATTTTTTTAGCTAATTGGTAAATATTTTTGTTGTTAGTGCATAAAGCTCCCCCGTTACCGGTTGTTATGATTTTATTTGAATAAAGGGAAAAACAAGAAATATGAGAAAAACTACCTGCGTTTTTTCCGCCAAGTGTTGAACCCATTGCTTCAGCTGCATCTTCAATAATATAAATATTGTATTTTTTTGCTAAAAGCGATAGTTTATCCATATCAACCATATATCCATATATATGAACTGGAATGATTGCTTTTGTGTTTTTGGTAATTTTTTTCTCAACTTGATCAATTGAAATATTCCAATTTTCTGCTGATTGACAGTCAACTAAAACCGGTATTGCTCCAGTCCAGATAACGGCGTTTATAGTAGCAATCATGGTAAAGGTGGGAATAATTACTTCATCACCGGGACCAATACCTAATATTTTTAAAGCTAAGAATAAAGCCGAAGTGCCACTATTGACTGAAGCTGCGTATTTTGTTTGACTAATATTTTTAGCAAATTCTTTTTCAAATTTCTCAACCCAAGGACTTTTTGAGGAGATCCACGTTGAATCAAAACATTTTTTTATTTCCAAAAAATCATTTTTTGAAAGATATGGTTTGGAGAGGGGAATTTTGTAGTTCATAAATTAAATTATAGAAAATTATTCTAATTGAAATTTTAGCCTTAGAGAAACTAAAAGATAATTAAAAAACATTTTAATTAAATTAGATTTACTTTTACCAAATTTTCTTTTTGGATAAAATACAGGAATTTCTTTTATATTAAAACCCATTTTTTTTGCATACCATACTAAACTAAGATGATATTCGCCATAACCACGATAAATTTTTTTTAAAGGTAAAAGATTTAATTTTTCTTTTTTAATCGCATAAAAACCACTCATGTTATCCATTGTTGGAAAACCTAAAATATGTTTAAGGAAGAAGTTAAAAAGATAGGTAAAAAAATAACGTAATCTATCTTCCATGCCACCACCTTTTATGAAACGAGAGGCAACAACAAGATCAGAATTTTTAACCGCTTCTATTAGTCTGGGAATTAATTTCGGCGGATGGTTAAAATCAGCATCCATCCCAACAATAATTTCTCCTTTAGCTTTGTTTATTCCGTAAAGAATGGCTGTTGCAAGACCTCTTTCTTTTTTTCTTATAAAAACTTTTACCTGTTTTTTGTTTCTAAAACGAATTTTAACTTCTTTTGCAGTTTTGTCAGGGCTATTGTCATCAATAATAATTATTTCAAAATCTTTTTTTATTATTTTAATGATCCTTTCTATCAATAAACAGATATTTAATTTTTCATTATATGTTGGGATGATAATGCTAATCTTCATCTTTATTTAAAAATAGTTACTAAATTTTTTTCTTGAGAAAATAGATCATAAATTCTAATATTTTTATTTGGATAATTATTATTTAAATTAAGATAAAGATAGTTTTTATATGAAACACAACAATTAAAAAAAATAATCGATATATTTTTTTCAAATTGATTCATCTCTAAAATTTTTTTAATTTCATCATTAATGTGCTCAATGTTTTTTGATCTTATATTATAAATTTTTATTGATTTATTTTTAAATTTATTTTGAAATATAGGATTAAAATAATAATTGCTGATAGGATAATAAAAGTATAATTCATCGATTAGAACAATAATCCCTGTATTTTTTTGACTATTTATTAATTTTTTATAATTTATTTCTTCTTTTATGCTTGAGGGAATAAAACTGGTGTTAGTTTCTGTAAATAAACCAAATACAAAAAAAATTGATAATAAAGCCCCCAATATTTTAATCAATTTAAATTTTGATTCTGATAAAAAGTAAATAGTAAACGCTGAAAGAATAATAACAAATAAGTAAAAAGGCCAAAATGATCTTTCGATCATTAGGGTTAAAAAAAATTTATTTGTAAAAAATAAAAGAAAAATTGTTCCAATTAATGAAAATAAAACTAAATTGTTAACATATAGAAATCGATTAGCAATTTTATTTTTTAAATTCAAAAGTATATTTAAAAATATTAGAATTAAAAAGAAAATTAAAGAAAAATAATTGTCTTTTCTAAAAAAGATTATTTGGAGTAAATGATTTAAAAAACTAAAAAAGCCGGAGGTTTCATATTTTATATTTCTGATAAATAGATTATTCTTTCAAAATTATTAATAAACTGAAATATGCCAGGAATAATAAAGATTAAAATTATTAAATATGAGTTTAAAATCAAATAAGACTTTTTTATGCCTCCCTTTTTAATTATTAATTTAAATAAAATGTAAATTAGTATTAAAAAATAAAAAATTGCTAGGTAAAAAAACGAGTAATCAGAATAAAAAGCCAAAATTGTTGAAACAATAAATAAAAAATAATAAAAGTAAAATTCTTTATCTAAATTATTTTTAAGAATAAAATAAATTAAACTAAAAATAGAAACAACAGCAAAGAAAGAAACAAGATTAAAAGGACTGATCCAAGAGTTTAAATAAATAAAATAATGATTGAAGGAATACAAAAATAAAAATGCAGTTGTTAAATATTTTTTTCTAAATATTTTATTAAATGTGTAAATGATAAATATTGATATCAAAATATAAAGGAAAATATTAGAAAATCTTAAAATCTCAATTGTTTTGGTAAAAAACAAAAAGGGTTTTAGAAATAGATAGTATAAAATTCCATGATCTTTTATCCAGTGATTGATGAATATGATATCTTTTATACTATTTCTAATTGCTACTTCAATATAAAAGACCTCATCAGTAAAAATATTTCGTTCTAAAATTAGATATATCCTTATAATTAACCCAAAAATAATAATTAAAAAATTAATCATAAATTTTTTTATATAAATTTTTTCAAAATTCCGCCATTAATCTATTAACGCCAATACTTAAAAAACGAAAAAGCCTTCTTTTTAGAAGATATCGGTTTTGTTCTTTTTCTATTTTTTGCCAATCTAAAGTTTTTGAAAAATCTTTAGCTTTCTTTTTAACAAAATTATTAATACAGTTTCTTATTTCCTCTCTTCCCATTGTTTTTGATAAAGAAGCAAAATTAAACCAGCAAGATTTTTTAGTTCTTCGATAATAGCCTAGAAGAGAGGAAATATAGATAAACTTTCCTTTTAAAGAAAGAGAAAGATAGGTTGGAATATCAACAAAAGGATAATGCTTATCATTTTGAAAACCGCCAATATCCACAAGTGTTTTTTTTCTAATCATTACTGTTTGGGAGCCGATATCAAATTTTAAGGTGAAAAAAAGATTTAAGATTGAAGGAGGAGGATCGTTATTTAAAAATTCTTTATTAAATTTTTGATAGCTTCTTATATAGACTATTTTCCCAGACTGATTAGTCATTGCCCAATTACCATAGGAAAAAATAACATTTTTATCATCAAAGGCTTTTATCTGTTTTTCTAATTTGTCTGTGGGCCAAAAATCATCTCCTTCTAAAATAGCTATTAAGTCCCCTGTTGCATATCTTAAAGCTTGATTATATGTTTTTTTTAATCTTTTTATTCCCCAGTTAGTTTTATGATGAATAATTTTTATTCTTTTGTCTTTTTTGCTAAAATCTTTGACTATTGATAAAGTTTTATCGGTTGAAGCATCGTCTATAATTATCATTTCCCAGTTTTTATATGTTTGGTTGATAACTGAGAAAATACATTGAGAAATATATTTTTCATGATTAAAAGTCGGGGTGATAATTGAAATTTTTTTCATATTTTTTACTTATTTATAAGATTATAGTTTATTGATAGAATTTCTTTATGTTAAAACTAGGATTTTCATCAGAAAAAAATAATGATTTATTATTTTATTTATTTTTGATTAGTTTTTTTTTATTTAAAATTCCTAATTTTTATCTATTTATTTTTTTTAAGAATCAATTTTTTACATCTCAAGCGATAGCAAGATTTATCGTCATTATTGTTTTTTTGTGTAATATTTATTTATATTTAATAAAAAAGAAAAGAAGATTTTGGTTAATTCAAAAAGATAAATTATTAATTAATGCAGTTTTAATTTTATTTGTTCTTCAATCTTTTTCTATTTTGTTTGCGATAAACTTAGAGTCATTTTTATATAGATACAAGGACGTTTGCATTAGTTTATTTTTTTTTATTTTGGCTGCTTTTTATAAAGATAGAGTAAAAGAAATTATTTTTGTATTGTTTTTATCATCTTTTTTAAATATTATATATCAATTTATTCTTGTTTTTAGAAGTGATTTTTTTATCAGAATAGTCAGTAATTTCATATATCAAAAACATTTAAATTACGTCATAGCTAACTTAGATAGAGGTAGAATATATATAGATACATTTGATGAAATGATAATTCCTTTTTTATTTTTAAATTTTGAAGCTAGAAAATTATTTAGTAATGTATTAAAAAAAATCCTAATTATTTTAATTATAATTTTTTCCTTTTTATCAAATTTTAGAACAAGAGTATTAATGGTTTTTTTTGCTTTAATAACTTCATTTTTGATTTTATTAAAAAAGAGAAGAGAAAAAGAGATACGTTTTATTTTTTTAATAATGATGATAATTTTAATATTTTCTAACTTTTCTTCTTTTTATATTAGAGGAATTAATAGATTTAACAATATTGATGAGATTTTAAACACCACTAGTATAATGACTCGAATTGATCAAATAAAAATATCTTTTAATATGGGGAGATTAAGTTTATTTGGCGTTGGTCTTGGGAACTATTATGATAATCTTCCTAGTTTAATAAAAAATAAAGATATGATATTATCTAAATCGATAAGTTTTATTAAACAAGGAGCAGAAGAATATGTTCATAATGTTTTTGGATTTATTGTTTCAGAGTCAGGTTATTTAGGATTAATAACTTTTTTATATATATTATCCATCTTTTTAAGAAATGATTTTTTTTTATTAAAAAAAAATAATGAATATGATAAAGCTCTAATAATTTCTTTTTGGACAATTTTTATATATGGGTTATTTAACCCAATAATACCAGCTTCTTATCAAGTGCTATTTTGGACATTGAGGGGATTATTAATTAAATAATTTATGTTTAAATTTAATCCAAAAAAAGTCTGCATTACCGGTTCTTTAGGTTTAATTGGCTTTGAAGCCGCTGTTTTTTTTCTTAATAAAAATATTCAAGTTATAGGGATAGATAATAATATTAGGTCTAATTTATTTAATATAAAAACAAATTACGGGTTGAAGCTTGATTATTTAAAAAAATATTTTAAAAATAAATATTTGCATTTCCAAGACGATATAAGAGAAAAGGAAAAGTTAGAGAAGATATTTAAAAAATATAAAAATGAAATTGGTTTAATTATTCATACTGCTGCTCAAACTTCTCACGATTGGTCAGCCAAAAATCCAGTGGTAGATTTTTCTATTAATGCCATAAGTACTTTAAATTTACTTGAACTTTATCGAATTTATTGCCCAAAAGCAGTGTTTATTTTTACCTCAACAAACAAAGTTTATGGTGATTTGGTAAATAATTTTAATTTTAAGGAATATAAAACACGGTTTGATTTATTACCCAATGACAAATATTACCAAGGAATAGAAGAAAGTTTTCCAATTGATCAATCAATTCATAGTCCGTTTGGAGTTTCAAAAACCTCAGCCGATTTATTGGTTCAGGAATATGGAAGATATTTTGATTTAAGAACCGGAATTTTTAGATTAGGAGTGGTGGCAGGTAGTGGTCAAAATGGAGCGTTGGAGCAAGGATTTTTGTCATATATGATTAATAAATTTAAAAAAAGTGAAAAGTTTGAAATTATCGGTTATAAAGGAAAACAAGTAAGAGATATTATTCATGCTAAAGATGTTGTTTATGCTTTTTATTTGTTTTATAAAAATCCAAAAAGTGGGGAAGTTTTTAATTTAGGGGGAGGAAGAGAAAACAGTGCTTCTCTTTTAGAATTAATTGAAAAAATAAAAAAAATTACCGGAAAAACAACAGAAGTTATTTACCAAAATAAACCAAGATTAGGAGATCATAAATGGTGGATTACTGATTGCTCAAAGTTTAAAAAAAATTACCCACAATGGGATATAAATTACTCAATAGATGATATTATTTTAGATATTTATAAAAACAGTCTATGATTTTTAAAGGAAAGTTTAAAATCATTGAAAATAAAATCACTGCTTGTGATTATGGATTTGTTTTAAAAAAGACAGAACAGGCAATAAAAAATAAAAAATCACTTTTAATTTCTCCTATTGCTTCTCATACATTGGTTAGAGCAAAATATAATAAAAATCTCAAAAAGATTCTTGATGGTTTTGATTATTTGGTACCCGATAGTCAATGGGTGAGATGGAGTTTAGATTGGCTTTATGGAATAAAACTTCCTGATCGGGTTTATGGACCAGAGTTGATGCTTAGAATTTGCGCATTATCAGAAAAAAAGTCTTATAAAATTTTTTTATATGGAACAACTTTAAAGACTTTAACTTTTTTAAAAATTAATCTTAAAAAAAAATTCCCAAAACTTAAAATTGTTGGTTTAGAGCCATCCAAGTTTAGAGAATTAACTAAAAATGAATGGCAGTATTTGGTAGATAAAATTATAAAAAGCAAAATAGATATAATTTTTATTGGTTTAGGCAGTCCTTTACAGGAAGTTTTTTCTTATAAGTTAAATATTTTATTAAAAAAAAGAAAAATTTTTAAAGTGATTATCCCAGTTGGAGCTGCTTTTGATTTTATATCCGGTATTAAAAGACAAGCGCCGAAATGGATGGGAAATTGGGGGTTAGAATGGTTTTTTAGATTGATAAATGAACCAATATTATGGAAGAGGTATTGCTTAAGTGTTTTTTTTATTATCTGGAATATTATTATTAGAAGTAAATACTTATTAGATTATCGGCGTAAATAATCTACTACAGTACTTAAAATTATAAAATATGATAGGTTAGGCTCGTTATTATTATTAAATAAAGTAGCATTTTCTTGCCAACTAGCTGATCCAAGACCCCAAAAATTTATCTGGCTTACTACTCCAGATTCTAAAGCGGCTTCAATAACTCTGCGAAATATTTCAGCCCTCAATTGTTCATTTTCTGTTGGACAATCTAACTCTGTTATGTAAACAGGCACACCCCAGCTCCTAAAATTTTGTACAAGAGCATTTGTTGAAGGAGGATTTTGCGGATTAATGTGCATTTGAATACCTATACCATCAACAACAATACCTTCCTTTATTAAAGCATCTACTAAATTTCTGATATTTTGATATTTTTGACCTGATGTTTCAATTCCAAAATCATTAAGAATCAAAGGTCTATTTGTATATTTTCTAGCTGCGAGAAAAGCTTTAATTATATAATCAGGATAACCAAAACGTGAGGCAAAAAAATCACCCGGATATGGTTCATTGACAACTATCCATGCTGTAGTAGTTGGGTAATGTTGTATTATTAAACGAATTATTTCATTGATTTGTTCCTGAGTTAAATTGCTATTTTTTACCCAATCTGGTAGGAAATCAGGATTTTGCCATAATAGAGCTCCACCAAAAGTTGGCATTCCACTTTGATTTGCTAATGTGTTAATACTATCGGGTAAAGAAAAATTTATATTATTGGGATTTTTTAACATAACATGCCAATATATTGGAAGAACTAATGCATTGAAGTTTTGGGTGGCAATTTTATTAATAGAGTCATTATTTCTACCGGGCTCTAAATATACACCTACAGGGATGTTGACTAAATTAAAAACGTTATTAGGACGTGCTCTTTCCCACCTCCACCCATTCTCTCCTCTTTGAGCAATCAAAAGGGGGATTGGTCCGGCAAGGTCGCGGTATTGTTTGGGGAAAAGGGAAGGATCAAGGTTGTAGACTGCAACAACAAAAGGATTGCCATCTTGATCAACTAAAGGTGTTCCATCTTCTTTGGTTGAGACATAGGTTATACCTTGATCGATTTGTTCAGAAGTTAGATCTATTCCAGCATTGTTTAAAGCATTAGCAAACTGAGGGATTGGGGCTTCGGGATTGGTTAAATCCAATAGCCCATCTGGAGGATATGGAATATCGGTTATTTCATCACCAATTTGGACACCGGTAGGTTTAAACATGTGTTCAACTTGTTGAGGATTGGTCACTTGATCCCAAGAGGTTAAAACCATAAACCAACTGCCATCAGGATTGGTTATTCGATGATAACGTAGTTGACTGTTTTCATCATAAACTGCTTCAATTGTTTGACCTTGTTGAAGAGTTAAGTTTTTTGGTGGACCAAGATAAAGATATCGTCCATCAGAAAGAAGAAGATAACTTTCTGGATTCATTTGAGGATTGATTCCTGCCTGTTTTAAGACTTCATTTTGATAGATAACTCCAACTTGAATATTACCGTTAGGATCCCTAAGCATTACAGCCATATCAGGAACAGCGGTTGGTCCAGCCATTTGTCTTTCTTCATTCCAACCACCTGGTAAGGCCACTTGAGGGAAAAGAATCTCGTTTGGATTTTGCGGATTTGTCCAGACTTGATTTTCTTCATCCCATTGATAATTTGAAGGAGCATGAGGGAGAATAAGATGATATTTTCCTTCAGTATCAGAAAAAATCACATTAAAAAACTCATTGTTGGGACCACCAATAATTGTCCATTCTTTAAAATCTTTTCCTAAAAGTTGAGCTATTTCGCTGGTAGAAAACCTTTTAATCTCCCCGTTTACCCCACCCAGGGATAAAGTTTCACCCCGTTCAACATCTGGAATAGTTTCACCGAGTTCAGAAGTAGGAGTGAGATTGGGTTTAGGTATTTCGGGGGTTGGTTGGGGAGAGGGAGTAGGAGTAGCTACTGCTACTTTTTCGGGTGGGGGTTGTTGAGAAGGAACACAACCCGCCCCTAATCCTAATAAAGAAGCTCCATACCACAGCGCAAACAGTCTTGGTTTTCCATTATTTGTGTCTGGGGGTAAACTTCCTTCTTGGCCAGGATATTGGTTTAATGTCTCTTTAAGAGCCATTTTGAGGTATACTTATAAATTATTTAACATTATAAGATATTTTTGAGAAAATGTCAAGTAGTGAACGATTACCATTGATTCTTGATCGTTTGTCAGGTTATTTTCTTCCAGAGGAAGATAATCGATATTGGCAGGCTTTATCTTTTCCAAGTGAAAAAGAAAGAAAAATAATAGAGAGTATAAAAAAGTTTAGTCAAGAACAGAAATTAGAATTAACACAAGAAATCAAAGAAAACGATTGGCAGCTTTTGGGATATTTAATTAAAAGATTTTCTAAAGTTTTTTCAAAAGAACCTTTTGATGAACAAATTTTAGCATTAGTAAGATCAATTCAAGCCTATAAAAACCCGCAAAAAAGAGGACTTATTTTACAAATGGCAACAGGGGAGGGAAAAAGTAGTGTAGTTATTCCAATTTTGACTGCTTTTTTATATTTTAAAGGTGAACGGGTGGAAATCTACGAGATTAATCCCTATCTTTTAAACGAAAGTTATCAACTTTTTTTAAAGTTTGCAAAAGAGCTTGGGATTGAAGAAGAAGTTGGGGTTTTGGATGATTATCAGGATAGGAAAAAAGCAAGAAAAAAGCCGATTATTTTTGGTTATTGGCCAAACTTTATCCATCATCGCCAACATCAATTTTTAACTGATAAAAGAGAAGATCATCAAAAACCACCAATTATGATTTTAGATGAGGTTGATCCACTTCTTAATGAAGAAGCAACTGTTCCAGCAGTTATTGGTGAAGAAAAAGAAAAAAAGACAACTGCAATCATTAATAGTTTAATAGAACTAGCAACCAATTTACCAAAGTCAGAGGAGGTTAGCCAAGAAGAACAAAAAAGAGAACAAGAGATAAAAGAAAGATTAAAACACTTCAAAATTAGAGGAAAAGAGGTTGATTTATTTGAGATAACCGAAGAACAGCCAGAAAATCCGGAAGAATTTTTTTTAAGAATTAGAACTATTTTTGAACATCTATCAATGATGATGAGGGAGAACGAAGATCTTCAAAGGATGAGTAATCATCAAAAAATGAAAGATCTTTTTAAAATCTATATGTGGCGACTCTTTGTTAATATCTTTGAAATGAAAAGTGATATAAATTTTGAAGTTTTATCAGAAAAAGAAAAAAAAACCTTAGGGAAAATTTTTCCTGATTGGATGTCTTTGCTTTGGTTTAGTATTTTTGGACAAGAAATAGTTAATTCGTTTTTAATGGAAGAAGGTAGAGATTATGTGATAGAAGAAAAAGATAATAAAATTCAAATTATTCCTTTAGCTTCTCAAACAGGATATCAAGAAAGAAACAAAAGATTTAATTTTTTAACCCACCTTTTTCTTCTTATAAAACACGCCAAAAGTCTTGAACAATTGCCAGAAACAATTAATGTGGGAGAAAAAGACATAATGTCAATTTTATCTTATTATGTTAATGCGATTGAGGGAGGGAGTAAGATTCTTGGTTTTACTGGTACAGCCACTGTTGTGGCCAAAAGAATAAGAGGTGTTTATGGTTTGGAAACAACGGTTTTACCAACTCACTTTGAAACTAAAAGACATGAAAATCCAATGGAGTTTTTTGAAAAACAAGAAGATAAAATTATAAGAACCATTGAAATTTTACGCTCTCAGCCGCCAAGAAATACTTTGATTGTAGTAGAAAAACCTGAAGAGGCAGAAGCAATACAGAAAGCAATTGAAGAATGGTTGGGTGATTTGGTAGATTTTCGAATACTTTCCGCAAAAAATGAGGAAGAAGATGATGATTTATATAATTGGCTTTCGCAAAAAGGAGAAAAAAGAAAGATCTTAATTTGTGTTAAAATGGTTGGTCGAGGAGTAGATTTGAAACCAGATGAGGGAGTGATTAAAGAAGGCGGTTTTTTTCTTATTTCTTTAACTTCTTTTAAATATAGGCGCAGTTACCAACAACTTTTAGGTCGGGTTGGTCGACGAGGAGAAAGAGGAGAGGTTTATACTTTAGTTTCTTTGGATGATGAAATTTTTTCTTATTTGTCGCCAGAAAAAAAAACTCGGTTAACCGAGTTTATTAAACAGGGAAGATTTGATAAAATTCGAAAAGCGGTTGAGGAGGCTTGGAATTACTGGGAAGATGAAATAACTCAACACATGCGTTATTGGATAATTTTTAGTACCCCAATTGAAAGAATTAGGCTTTGGATTGAAGGAAAGATACAACTACCATTTTATGAAGAAAAAGAAATTTTATTCCATAATTTAAATCCCGAAGAATTTAAGCGTTATCTTCGTACTTTTTGGTCAGATATTTTAAACGAGCTAGAAGATACTTATCAAGCTTGGTTGGCAGCTGGTCCTTTAACTTCTTTTGGCCAATCAACTAATCCAAAATCGTTTTGGACTAATTATGTGTTTTCTTATCTTCGTAATCGATTTATGGGGGAATTTTTTTAATAAAAAGTATATTATGGTTATTTTTCTATTCCACTTTGGCGACAATATAATCCTGAAACTGAAAGTCCTGGGTAGCTAAGTTGATAGTTTTTCCCGGGGTAATGATTTGCTCTTCAGCAAAAACAAATTTATTATCTTTGATTTTACCTTTGATTTTGAGTTTAACAAAGATATATTTTCTCTGTTCGGGGGCAATATCAGGATAATTACCCAAAGCATCGCTAATCAAAGTTTGGGTATTTTTGGCATTTTTTTCTAAAATTTCAACCACTTTTTCCTGACCGTCAAAATAAAAATCACCAACTTTTATTGAATCATATTCCCAGGGATTAGCGTTTCTTTTGGTAATTATAATTGTTTTTTCCTGATAATTTTCTTTAATTGGTTTCTCAGAAAGTTCGATAATTGTCCCTGAAAATTGAACTTTTGGGAACTCAAAGTCAACCGGTGCGCCAACACCAATCGCTGAGCGCTTAAAATTATATTTTCCTGATCCCATTTTTGTGACCTTTAATTTCATCAAAAGATAGACATCATATTGATTAGACCCCCACCAAGGATAATATCGGATCGATAAAACTTCGGCTATTGGTTTACCAGTTAAATCTTTTTCTTGATCTTTTTTTAAATTTTTAAATGAATCGATAAACCAGGCCGGTGGTTTTTGGGTAGAGGCCCACCAAAGGCCTTGACCCACCTTTACTTTGACATAAACATATGTTGGTTTAACAAAAAAAAGTTTGTAGATTGAAACTAAGGCAACAAAAGCAATACAGGCGAAAAAGATGGAGAGAAAGTAGTTGTTGATAAAAAATTTTAAAATTTTTTTGAAATATTTTTTCATTTTATTATTTATTTTACTATAAAATTTGTGTAAAGATAGTGTAAATGTTGTGTAAAAATTGTGTAAAAAGTTGTGTAAACATTGTGTAAAAGTTAAAATAGATTTATGAAGGTGACTAAAGTTGAAGATTTTGAAATTTGGAAGGAATCAATTGAATTGGTAGTTTTAGTTTACAATCTTATTAAAAATACAAATTTAAGAAAAAAACAAAAATAAACAACGTTTACACTATTTTTACACTATGTTTACACTATATTTACACTTTCTTGAGCGTTTGTTTGCTTTTTTTATTCTAATCTTCCTTTCCCCTTTGTTTGTTATTTTATATCTTTTAGTAAAACTTACCTCCAAAGGCCCTTTTTTATTTAAACAACTTCGAGCGGGAAAAGATAAAAAACCCTTTTGGATTTATAAAATAAGAACAATGGTTGAAAACGCAGAAAAATTAAAGGAAAACTTAAAACATCTTAATCAAGCCGATGGACCAGTGTTTAAGATCTACAACGACCCAAGATTTACAAAAATTGGCCGATTTTTAGCCAAAATAGGAATTGATGAATTGCCACAGTTGATAAACATCATAAACGGTGAAATGAGTTTTGTTGGCCCAAGACCTTTTCCTTTAGATGAAGCCAAAAAAGTTCCAAAAAAATATGAGAAAAGGTTTTCAATCTTGCCAGGTATTTTTTCATCTTGGGTGGCCGAAGGCGCATTTCACAATGATTTTAAAAAATGGATGGAGCTGGATTTGAAAGATGTTGAAAATAAAAGTTTTTGGTATGATTTAAAAATTATATTGCAGTCGGTGGTTTTTGTTTTAAAATTGATGATAAGAAGTGTAAAAAGTAGTGTAAACATAGTTTAAAATTAAAAATTTGTAATTTTTTAATGTATCAAATCCAAAAAGGTTTAATCATCCAAAAAATAGACAAAGAAACAATTATCTTTGATGCTGAGGAATCAGTACTTTACACATTAAACGAAACGGCAGCAGATATTTTTAAAATGCTAAAAAAAGGTTTAAAAGAAAAAGAGATAGTTGAGAATATGGTAAAGAAATATAAGGTGAAAAAAGAAAGAGTGGAAAAAGATGTAAAAGAACTTGTTGAAGAATTAAAAAAAAGAAAAATTTTGATTGTTAAAAAGTAAGGAGAGTTGACAAAGAGAAGCTTTTATTTTACCATTTTATTAAATGGACAAAATTAGGAAGTATCTGAAATGGGATTATTTTGAAAAAGTTGTTAAAGAAAAAAATTTTTCTTATTTTAGTCTTTATGATTTAGAAAGAATCTTTCCCTCTCATCGTTTAGCTTTAAAAAAATTCTTAAGCCGAAAAGTAAAAGAAGAAAAAAATAATAAGACTTAAAAGAAATCTTTATTGTTTGACTGATAAAAAGCCTTCAGAATACATTATTGCCAATGTTTTATATCAACCCTCTTATCTTTCTTTAGAATGAGCTTTGTCTTTTTACTCACTTATTCCAGAAGTAATTTACCCAATTACCTCAGTAACGACAAAACCAACACGGGAGTTTAGTGTTTTAAATCGGGGTTTTTTTATATCAAACCATCAAAAAAAAGACTTTTACCGCTTATGTTATCAATCAATCAGAAGGTGGTAGTTTTTTAATCACCGCCCAAGAAAAAGCCTTAGCTGATTATTTATATTTTGTTCATCTGAGAAAAAAGATACTCAACGAACGGATAGATTGGAAAAAAGTAGATAAGAATAAAGTCAAAGAACATTTACTTAAAGAGTTTAATCTCTCTTTATCTTTATTATTTATTATCAGTTAAACGACTAAATTATTTTTTATATTTTTTTTATCGCCATGGTTTTCTGAGGATCTAGATTTTTCAACCTTAGTTTTTTCCAATTAAGTGATTGAAAAGTTAATTGAAGAAGCACTAGTGCAGTTCCTATCTTAATATAAAAATGGAAATTAAAGAAGCAAAAGAAACCAGTGGCGGTTATTTTTTTGATTCAAAAATAAAGATTTTTTCAAAAGAAGTTGGTATCAAACTAAATTTTATTTTTAAAAAAGAAGCTTTTGGTGAGCCAAAAATTATCAATAGTCTATTTTTGCCGCCTTATAGTCTTGTTGTTTTAAAAGAAGAAGATCTCGTTGGCGAAAAAATAACGGTGCTTCTTTCCCGAAAAAAACTGAGAGACTATTTTGATTTATACTTTATTCTTCGTTCATCCTTGGATAAAACCCGAATAAGAAAAAGTTTAAAAGAAATCTTATCTTTGGTAAAAAATACCAATTTAGACTTCAATCAACTTAAACCCTTTCTTCCCAAAAGTTTTTGGATTATTCTTAAAGACTTTAAAGAAAATCTGGTAAGAGAACTTAAAAAGTTGAAAGAATAAAATTAAAACCGTTTACCTTTAAAAACAACCCTATTAAAATTAAAATTTTTTTTTAATTTTAAAGAAGAAAAAAATATTTTCCCTGGTTTGGTTGTTTTTGGGGGAAGATAGTTGAGTAAATTTTTCTGCCATTTATTTTTTTATGTTTTAAAATTTAAAATTAAAAATTTGTAATTTTTCTATATGTACCAAATCCAAAAAGGCCTAATTATCCAAAAAATAGACAAAGAAACAATTATCTTTGATGCTGAGGAATCAGTACTTTACACATTAAACGAAAACGGCAGCAGATATTTTTAAAATGCTAAAAAAAGGTTTAAAAGAAAAAGATATTGTTAAGAAAATTTGTTAAAAAATATAAAGCAAAAAAAGAGAGAGTAAGAAGGATATTAGAAATTTATTTTTAGAATTAAAAAAGAAAAAAAATAATTAGTTAAATTAAAAAAAATACTGATTTTTTAACCTTAATTTATAATATTTGTATAAACTAAAATAAACTAAATTTATAATATTTGTATGAACTAACAAAGCCAAAAAAAGACAGAAGCAGCTTAAATTTAAATTACCTCATCGTTAAAAAACTGAGGTTTTTTATTATAAGATGAAACAAAAGAAGATGGTTAAAAAAACTTTTTTTTTATCTATTGCCTCCTTTTATATTAAAATTAATTTTTATCTGTTTACAAAAAAAAATTATGATTATGATTTACTATTTAATATTCAAGAATTATACAATCCTTATATAGTTGATAGAACAATAAAAATAGATTTTTTAATTAATGTTTTTCCAAAAAATGAATATTTTTTTTTGGAAAAAAAAGGAAATCATTATTTATTTATATTTGAAAGAAAGAAGAATAAGATTAATATATTAAACAATATTAGTATAAGTCAATTTAATTATATTATTACTCAAATTTTAATTGAGTTGTTAGCAAAAACTGGTTTTTTTTTCCATGGTTCAGTTGTATTAAATAAAAAAAATGAAGCATTAATTTTTACGGGTAAATCAGGTTCAGGAAAAAGCACGATTTCAAATTTATTATCTAAGAAATTTAAGAAAATAGCTGATGATAGTTTTTTTTTCAAACTTGAAAACAATACTTATTTTGTTTACACAAATCCCAATGATTTTGCCGCTAATAATAATTGTAATTCCGAATTATATTCTATAATCAAAAAGGGGTTTCCTCTTCGACGAATTTTCTTTATTAAAAAAGCTGAATATAATAAAATTTATAAAATTAATAATTGGCTTGATTTGACAAAAAAAATGTTTCAACAAATAGCAGTTAATGAAAACCACAAACAAACTCAACTTTCTTCAGTGATTAGGTTTATAAAAAAAAACCAAGAAAAAATTTATTATCTTTATTTTAAAAATGATAATGATATTGTAAAGTTTATAGAAAAAAATGAAAAAGAAATTGATTAGCAAGATTTGCTATCACAACCAGGAGGTAATGTGCATCGATGACACGAGTTTGGAGTATAATAACACTGACCACAGTAGATAGAAAGTAAATCTTCACCGGAATTATTTGATAGTCTATTTAAAAATAGATTTAAGGAAATTTTTTGTTCTTTTATTTTAGGAGAGCGATATTTAATTTTTTTCATATTTATTTAATATTCATCTTTCAATAATAATAGTAAACTCAATCATTTGTTTGTCTAAAAACTTTTTTAAATTATTTAGGTCAGGCTTAATACTGGGATCCCATTTTTCTAATTGTAATATAGTGTCGCCTTTTTTAATGTCATATATAGAAGCTTGTTTTAGTTTTCCGTTTTTTTTAAGAAAAACTTTAGTATTTTTTATATTTTTTTCTGTTAGGTATTTCCAAGTAAATTCTTTAGGAAAATTTTTTAAACTTACTTTATAAGCAAAAGGAAAGCATATCTTTCCCGGATATAAAATTCCATTTCTTCGATCTTCGACACAGCTATTGGTGGAGGTTTCTAAAACCTTCTCTTTTGATTCTTGGAGAATATATAATTTATGATCAGGGGTTTTTATAATGTTTGAAAGTGTTTGTAAAACGGTTGGATCAATAGCTTTTTGAGAATTTTCTATTTGTTTTTGTTCTTCTTCTGAGTAATAAATTGATTCATGGAGTGTTTTTTCTTTGAAGAAAAAAAGAAAACCAAACTCAATGATTATTATGAAAAAAAGAAACAAAAAAACAATTTTTAGAACTTTATTGGTGATTGGCATACTTATTAAATTAATATATATATAAATTAAAAAAATTTTTCAAGTATATGTGTAAATCAGCCACATAGGTAACACTTCTTTTTATTTATGACAATTGTGTATTTATATCACAATAGAAAAAGAAGGTTTTTCTTTTAACCACCTAATACAATTTGATATAGAAGTGTTACCTATGTATCTCGACTTAAGCGGCGTTTATTTTACTAAGTAATAAACTAAATTTCCCGATCAAAAATTAACCATTCCTAAATCTTTAAAGCAAACAACTGGTGTTTTAACAATTTCTTTTCGTTTGGGAAAAAATGGTTAAACTCTTGACAAAATGACATTTTTTTAAGAAAAAAATCAATTTTTTTTCCATAAAGTTTTTAAAAGAAAAACAAATAAAAACAAAAGACCTTTTATGTTAATAAAAAATGGGGTAGTGAACATAAAAAGATACTTCTTTTTCATTATTTGATATTAATCGAACTTACATTGCTAGAATTGAAAATGGAAAAACTAACCCTTATCTTTTAAAGTTTTTATTATGAAAATTACTAAAAATGATTAAAGATAAGACTTTCTAAGGTTTTTGGGGGGGGCGTAAAAAGTAGTTTAAATGTTAGATAAAAATTAATTTAAACCAAATATTTTTCTTATTTTCTTCCCAACCACCCACAAAACAGCAAAAATAACTTGGGGATTAGAAAAAACCAAAAATTTTTTCCAAAAAGGAGAGGGGGATAGAAGAAAAAGATATAAAAAACGTTTAATACCGGCTGATATCCGTGGTTCGTCGTTGAAGATATTGATTTTGTGTAAATGTTGTGTGAAAAATAGTGTAAACATTGTGTAAAAGTTAGGCTTTATTTGGTTTAAAAAGTTTTTGGGAATTGGAGTTTGGTAATGTTTTTTAAGAAGAAAAAAGACTGGATAGACAAAGTTTTTCAGTTGATATTTTCTAATAATTAAAGCCATATTTTGCCATTTATTTATTGATAGTTTATTTTTTCTGATTACCTTATCTAAAAAATCATAGCGAAAAGCACCAGTAAAGTTATGATGGAAAAGATGAAGAGAAAGATAAAGTATTAAGTAGTAAGTATTAAGTATTAAGAATTCTTCATTATTGATTTTTATTTTTCTTTTGGTTTTTAAAAATTCCTCAGTTAACTGATTAATTGATTTTTGTGGATAAAGCTCATTAAAATGACCTAAATGAACGATTGATAGATCAACTAACTGAAGATGAATATCAAAGGTAACGATAAATTGATTATTTTTTTTATAAAAGGTTGCCTCAAGTTCTTTTTTTTGTAGTTTTTTAGCAGTTTTTGACCAATGAAGTTCTGCTTTCTGATATTGATTTTTTAAAAAAATTCTTTCAGCTGTTTCAAAATCTTTTTTATTAACTAAAACATCACAGTCAGCATAAATTCTTTGAGGATGAGCGCCTTCAAAATAAAGGTGGAGGGGTAAGCCTTTTAAAAAAACATAGTTGATATTTCCTTTATCAAATTCATTTTTAATTTTAACAATTTCTGAAAAGTAATTAGTTGACTGGATAAGGTATAGAGTTTCTGGCTTAAAAATTTGGCCGTTTCTTTTTATTTGATAAACCTTGCCTAGGATTTGTTTTGGGTAGATTTTACCATCAAAATTTAGATTGTTATCACCTTTGGTAATCAGATATTTTTTTGTTTTGTAGATTACCCGATGAGTAATGAGTTGGTTTTTCTTTTTAAAGACAATCAAATCGTTGACTTTGATTTTTGAAAAAGGGTTTTTTTTAAAATAGATAATGTCATTTGGTTGAAGAATAGGAAGCATACTTTGGCCTTGAGATTTTAAGGGAATTTTTTTTAGTTGAAGAAGTTTTTTAAACACTTTACTCATAAAAGTTTATTCTAATAATATTTTTTTCCTCTTGTTTTCTTTCTTAAAAAAGTATACATTTTTTTTATGAACCTTTCTCTTTTTTTAGAAAACAATCGTTTTCTAATGCTAGCTTTAGATCATCGGCAAAGTTTTATAAAAATTCTTTCAAAAGAAGGAAAGATAGTTTCTGAAGAAGAAGTTGTTGCCACAAAAAAAAGAATTTTAGAAGTTTTATCTTTTTATTTTTCTGGTGTTCTTTTGGATGTTGAATACGGTCTTAAAGCCTATCAGTTAATTAACACACCAAAAAAACCCTATCTTTTAGCGATTGAAAAGAGTGGTTTTTTAGAAGACGATGGTGAGCGGTTTAATAAGCTTCAGTATTCGGTTTTAGAGCTTAAAAAACTGGGTGCTTCAGGAGTGAAACTTCTTTTGTATTTTAATCCATTTTTAAAATCTGCCCGGTATCAATTGGAATTGGCTAAAAAAGTTTTAAAGGAATGCCGAAGTTTGGATTTACCTTTGTTTTTGGAAATTGTTACCTATCAACATGAAAAGACTTTAAAGATAAAAGAAAACTTTGTGATAAAGGCAGTTGAGAGATTTTTGGCAGAAAGTATTTACCCCTCGGTTTTTAAATTAGAATACCCAGGAAGTGAGGAATCTTGTCAAAAATTAACAGCTATGCTTAAGAAAACTCCCTGGATTCTTTTAACACGGGGTGACTCATTTGAGGATTTTAAACATAAGCTTTATTTTGCTGTCAAAAATGGGGCTTTAGGATTCTTAGCCGGGAGAGCCTTGTGGCAGGATATTATTGGTAAAGAAGGTAGACAAAAGCAAAGAATGTTAAACGAAGTTTTACCAAAGCGGTTTGAGGAAATAAAAAAGATTGTATGGCAAAAGTAAAATATGTTTTTCTTTTGACTTCTAGTTTTTTATTTTTATTAGGGTATTTATTTTTTTATTTAAAAAATTTTTATTTAAAAAAAACTTCCCAGTTTGTTTCTTATTCAATTGATGGAAGAGTTTATAATCTTCTTGTTGCCAAAACTAAAGAGGAACATCAAAAAGGACTGATGTTTTATCGAAACAAAAAAGATTTAAAAGGAGCGGATGGAATGATTTTTGTTTTTTCTGATAAAGATTATCGAGTTTTTTGGAATAAGAATACATTTTTAGACTTAGATATTTATTGGATTGATGAAGATAGAGTTGTTGGCAAAGACTTTTTACCATCAATTGAAAAAACTAAGGAAATTTTTACTCTTACCTCACCAAAACCAGTCGATAGGGTAGTGGAAATTGTAAGATAGATTTTAAAGGATAAAAAATCCTACATTCGCTTGACAAAAAGAGTAAGAATTTATTATATTAATAAAACCTTATGAAGATAACTCTTTCTTTAATCAAAGCTGATATTGGCGGGGTGGGAGGACATACAAGACCATCAAAAAAACTTTTGGAAGAGGTAAAAGGTTATATTGAAAAAAAAGGTAATAATCTTCTTTTAGATCATTTAGTTTTTTATACCGGTGATGATATCTCAATTTTAATGAGTCATAAAGAAGGAGTTTCTAATCAAAAAATTCATCAATTAGCTTGGGAGGCGTTTAAAGCGGGAACTGAGGTGGCAAAAAAACAAGGCCTTTATGGGGCGGGGCAGGATCTTTTAAAAGATTCGTTTTCTGGAAATGTAAAGGGAATGGGGCCGGCGGTGGCCGAAATCGAATTTGAGGAACGACCTAATGAAGCAGTTTTAGTCTTTACAATGGATAAAACTGAACCAGGTGCTTTTAACCTACCTTTTTATTTAGCTTTTGCTGATCCTTTGTGGTGTCCAGGACTTATCCTTTCACCTGATTTAGGTAAAGGATTTACTTTTGAAGTGGTTGATACCGAATATCTTTCAGGAACAAAAGTAATTAGGCTTAACACTCCTGAAGATTTATACGACTTGGCGTGTCTTCTTAGAGAGACACGGCGTTATGTTATTCGAGCAATATACTCACGGGCTTATCCTAAAGAACAAGTAGTTTCAACCTCAATTACCAGATTAAAACACATTGCGGGACGTTATGTTGGTAAAGATGATCCAGTGGCTATTGTTCGCGCTCAAAAAATCTTTCCGGCCACTGAAGAAATTGGGGGTGCGTTTCGATTGGCCCATTATGTTGGGGGCGATACCCGTGGTTCTCATAATCAACCGTTGATGCCGGTAAAATTTAATTCGCCAGCCTCAGTTCATTATTGTATTCCAATTGTTCAAGGAATTGCCTTATCGCTTCATGAGGGAAAATTTTCTGATTTTGTTGATGTTTTTGATGATCCTTTTTGGGATTATGTGCGAGAAAAAGCTTCGTTAAAATCGATTTTAATGCGAGAGCAAGGATTTATTGAGCCATCGATGCTTCCTAGACAGGAGTTGGAGTATGGCGGGATTGTTGAGCGATTAAAAAATTTAGAAAAAAAATTTAAGATCGAAAAATAATGAAAAAAATAAAAATTGGTCTTAATGGTTTTGGTCGAATTGGTCGAGCATTTGCTCGAATTGCTTTAAAACGGGGTTTGGATATTGCTTTAATTAACACTCGAAAAACTCCAAACCCAATGCTTGCTTATTTACTTCAATATGACTCGATCTATCGTAAGTTTGAAATGGAGGTAAAAGAAGAGGAAGATGGGATTTTAGTTTCTGGCAAAAAAATTTTTACCAGTCAGACACCAGAGATAGAAAACATTCCCTGGGATAAATATGAGGTTGATATTGTTGTTGATGCCACCGGGGCTTTTACAAAAAAGCCTGATTTAGAAAGACATCTTAAAGGATCGGTAAAAAAAGTGATTTTGACGGCTCCAGCCAAAGATGAGGAAACACCATTTGTTGTTTTGGGAGTCAATGATGAAAAATTTGATTTTCAAAAAGAAACAATAATTTCAATGGCTTCTTGTACTACTAATTGTGCTGCGCCGATGTTTAAGGTTATTTTAGATAACTTAGGGATTGAGAAAGGATTTTTAACCACAGTTCACTCCTATACTAATTCGCAAAACTTAGTTGATGATTCGGGCAAAAAACCCGATCGAGCAAGAGCTGCCGCTTTAAATATTATCCCATCAACCACTGGTGCTGCCAAGGCAGTTTCTAAGGTTATTCCTTCTTTAAAAGGTTTAGTTGATGGAATGTCGCTTCGAGTGCCAACCCCAACCGTTTCTTTTACTGATATTTCTGTAGTTACTAAAAAATCAACAACAGTTGAGGAGGTAAATAACTTTTTTCAGTATTATGCCCAAAACCAAATGAAAGGAATTTTGGCCTATGAAGAACAAGTTTTAGTTTCTTCAGATTATATTGGCTCGCCCTACTCTTGTGTTTTTGATGCTAACTATACCAAAGTGATTGATGGTAATTTGGTAAAAATCTTTGGTTGGTATGATAATGAGTGGGGGTATTCAACAAGATTAGTTGATTTGGTTGAAAGATTAGCTTCTTTTATTTAATTTTTATTTTTTACACTTTTGCCAAAGACCTAAATTTTTTTCTCTGGCTTCTTTTTGGGCCTGTAAAAAAAGATTAGTATATCTAACATCAGGAGGAAAAGTAGCGGCATACGCCAAGCCTTTTTTTACCAGAAAAAGATTAACAAATGATCCCTCATCAGTTGACATTTTTTCATCCAAAAAAACATAGCGAAGCAGACGATTATAACGATCTTTTTCTGAAACATCTTTTTGAAGATAAACTTTTTTTCCCAAAACTAATTTTTTATTTTCCTCAAAGGCTTCTTTTGCATAACATTCGATTTTATTTTTTTTATGATTAAGTTCGGGGGTATCGATACCTATATATCTAACTTTTTGCCCATTTTCTAAAACAATGGTATCGCCATCGATGACTTTGCTGACAAAAAAAGCCTCGACTGAGGCTGTTTTTGTTGGATTGATTATTTTTGAGGAAAATATATTTTTAGAAGATGAGATTTTTTTCTGATTTGGTTGATTTAAAAATTGGTTGACTAAAGAAAGAAATATAAGAAAGATTAAAATCAAAAAGGCAGTTTTTGAAGAAATTTTATTACCGCAACACATTAAGTGATTTTAACAAATTTGATTTTTTTGTGGTAATAAATTTAAAAAATCCCGAGGTGTTATATCTGCGTCACCTCGGAGGTGTTATAATTTAAAAATCAAATTGTTTTTTTTATCTCTCACGGAAAAATTTTTTTGCTAAAATATAAATTGAATACATTTTTGGGCCTGTAGTTCAGTTGGCTAGAACGCCTGGCTGGCAGTCAGGAGATCAGGGGTTCGAGTCCCCTCAGGTCCACCTAATCCAATTTTTCTTACTAATTTCAATTTATTTAGCTAAATTTTTTATCAATTAGTTTTTAAAGTTAAAAATTTAACTTTAGCAAGCAATTCAATAGATAGTTGATGTGCTTTTCTTTTTAAGATTAATATTAAGAAAGAAGTAAAAGACAATATCCTAAAAAATTAATAATTTTTTCCGGCCAAGAGTTATTTTTGTTTTTCATAAGAAGAGTTTGGCTAATAGTTTATCTTAATTCTATTAAAATTTTTCTATCTTTTAGGTTTACTTTAATTTTATCATTTGGTTTTATTTTTCCTTCAACTATTTGCAAAGCAATTTCATCGGTGATAAGTTCATTGATTATCCGTTTTAAAGGCCGAGCACCATAGACTTCATCAAACCCAACCTTTAAAAGATAGTCTTTTACTTTTTCTGAGACCTCAAGATTAAGCGATTGTTTTTTAAGCCTTTCTTTTAAAAGATTAAGTTGCAAATCAACAATTTTTCTCATCATTTCTAAGTTTAATGGGCGGTAAATTACTATTGAATCAAGACGATTTATTATCTCAGGCCTAAAAAACTTTTGCACTTTTTCTAGGATTTTTTCCTCGCGTTTTTTTTCATCTTTTTCTTCTCGATAAATTTCTGAACCTAAATTAGAGGTTAAAATAATAATAGTATTTTTGAAATTCACCGTTCTACCCCTTCCATCGGTTAATCTTCCTTCATCAAAAATCTGCAAAAATATGTTAAACACTTGCGGATGGGCTTTTTCCACCTCATCAAAAAGAATAACAGAGTAGGGTTTTCGTCTTACTGCCTCAGTTAGTTGGCCTCCTTCTTCATAGCCAACATAGCCGGGGGGTGCGCCAATTAATCGAGCAACGGTGTGGGCTTCTTGATACTCACTCATATCAATTCTTATTAAAGCTTTTTCATCGTTGAAAAGGCAGTATGCCAAAGCTTTGGCGGTTTCGGTTTTACCAACACCTGTTGGCCCCAAAAACAAAAACGAACCAATCGGGCGTCCTTCCTCAGAAAGGCCGGCGCGTGAGCGGCGAATGGCTTTGGCAATTTTTACTAATGCCTCATCTTGGCCAACTACTCGTTGTTTTAACTCCTCCTCTAAATGAGCTAATTTTTCTGATTCTTGCTGAAGTAGGCGAGTAACCGGTATACCAGTCCAGCGGGAGACAATTTTGGCAACATCATCATCGGTTACTTCTTCTTTTAAAAGCCTTTCTTCTTTTTTAATCTTTTTCCATTTTTCTTCCTCTTCTTTTAGCTGTTTTTCTAACTGGGGTAGTTTGCCATATTTAATTTCGGCGGCTTTATCAAGAAGAACCTCTCTTTCTGCTTGCTCTAACTGGTTTTTTAATTGATCGATTTCAAGCCTTAGTTTTTGAAGTTTTGAAACAATTTTTTTTTGTTCCTCCCACCGTTTTTTTAGTTCTTCAAATTTTTGTTGTAGTTTTTGTTTTTCCTCCTCAAGTGTTTTTTTTCGAGTTTCTAGTCCTTTTTCTTTTTTTAAGGCGGCAAGTTCTATTTCAAGTTGAAAGATTTTTCTTTTGATTTGATCAAGTTCTTGGGGCATCGAATCAATTTCAATTTTTACTGCCGCCGCTGCTTCATCAATTAAATCAATGGCTTTATCAGGAAGAAAGCGGTCGGTAATATAACGGGTGGAAAGGTTAACGGCGGCAATTAAGGCATCATCTGAGATTTTTATCCCATGATGAACTTCATATTTTTCTTTGATACCTCGAAGAATAGTTAGAGTATCTTCAGGCGTTGGTTCATCAACATATATTGGTTGAAAGCGACGTTCCAAAGCGGCATCTTTTTCAATATATTGGCGGTACTCTTTAACCGTTGTTGCCCCAATGGCATGAAGAGTGCCTCTTGCCAAGGCTGGTTTTAACATATTTGAGGCATCAACGGCACCCTCTGCTGCACCAGCACCAACTAAGGTGTGAAGTTCATCGATAAACAAAATATATTTTCCTTCACTTTTTTCAATTACCTCAAGAAGTTTTTTAAGTCTTTGCTCAAATTCTCCACGATAAGAAGCCCCAGCCAAAAGCCCAGCCAAATCCAAAGATAAAATTTCTTTGTGTTTTAATGTGTCTGGCACATCACCATCAATAATTCTTTGAGCCAGTCCTTCAACAATGGCTGTTTTTCCAACTCCTGGATCACCCAATAACACTGGATTGTTTTTAATCCTTCGCGATAAAATTTGGATTAATCGGCGAATTTCCTCATCACGACCAATAACCGGATCAAGTTTTCCGGCCTTGGCTTTTTGGGTTAAATTAATGGTATATTTTTCCAAAGGGTTGATATTATCCTCTGGTGGTTGATAGTAAATGTTCATAACTCGTCTAACACCTAACTTCTAACTTCTAGCATCAAATACCTTATAAAACTTGTAACGTGTAACGTGTAATAAATCAAATATCAAAAATCAAAATTATATATCAATATTTATTTGCTTATTATTAATTTTTGCTATGTTATTTTGCATTTTGATATTTGATTTTTGATATATTAAAAACGTTACACTTCTTTTTAGCCAATGTTTAAACAATTTTTACACAACTTTCTAAACAATTTTTATCATATGTCCTTCCTGATTTAATCAGGAATCTATATGATTTTTAACCTCATTAAAAACACACATAAGTAATGTCCCTAAAAGAAAATGTTTTTTAAAAAATCTCTCCTAATCACAACTTATTTCTATCTATATCTAAAAATCTCCATTTATCTCTCTTTCATATTCGTATTATTATCATAAACAATTTTAGCAGATTTGTCAAGAGAATGCTAAAAGAAGTTTTTATTTTTTTAAATCGCTTTCTAACAATCTAAAAACAGCTTAATATCCTATAGAAAAATGGACTTGACTTTTTCTTCTTTTTCTTGTAAAAACAAAATATATGACAGAGATTTTAACAACACAAGAGGCGCAAGTTGCAAGGCGAGGAGTAGAAACTTTGGCTTGGCAAACAGGAAAAGCAGCTGTAGAAACCGGAGCACAAGTAAGAGAGGGGAGAAGTTTATTAGAAAGATTGGAACTAAGAAGAGAAGTTGTGGAGCGTGCTTCTCCAACTGTAACTGAACTAGCTGCTAAAGTAGTAGAAGGAATAGGGCGTTTATCAACAAGAGTGGGAGCGTCTTTACAAAGAAGGGGCGAGCAAAGATTGAAGAGAGGGGAAGAATGGGCAAAAAGACAATTGGCTTCACAACAGAGAGAAGATGAAAAAGCACTCGATGAAAAAGCGCAATTATCACGAGAAGCACAAATTCGCGCAACAGAAGAACGAGAGGTATCTGAACGAGTAATAACACAAACTTTTGTAAAAGAAAGAGAAGGGAAATTGGAGGAAGCGTTGCGTAGATTAAGAGAAAGATTTATGGGTTGGCGAGCGAGAATTAATACGGTTGCGGGTCAACAGATGATTATGAGGGGTTTAGATTTAGGTAATGTTGGAGAACAATTAGTAGGAATTAGTGATAAATTAAGAGAAGGCTGGAGCTCAAAAAGAGAAGCTACTTTAAAGGAAATAGATAGGCAATTAACACCATTAGAGGAACGAGTAGCGGCAGGAGAAAGAATTCAACAATCTTTGGAAGAGGCATTTACAAGAGTGATTGAAGGAGGTCCAACAGTAGTTCAAGCAGCACGTGAATTTATTGCTTCCCTTAGACCAGAAGATGTAGCGGGTCAAGAAGAAACATTACGAGCTATGATTGATCATTTAGCAAGATTAGCTGGCGCTGGTCAACAACCACAAAGTCCATTAGAAGCGGCTAAAAATTATTAATTTAATTTTAAAAAAATATGAGACTTGAAAAAATACTTAATAAATTATTACTTGAAGTTCAAAAATCAACCGCGTTAGACGAAGAAACAAAAGAAAATTTGACAGATTTAATAATTTCAGTCAAACTAGATCCAACACCAGCCAATTTATCCGTATTAGGTGCTGTATTAAAAAAATGGGGTGAATTTGAGCAATACGTGGGTAGTTTAACAATTTCTTCTGATATTGAAGCTAAACAACAACAAGCAACAACTTGAAAGGTATTTTAATGAGAGCTTGAATAATTTTTGTTTATTTTCTTACTCAACCCACAAACTTCAGATAATTTTTCTTTATGTTTATCTTTGTTAACGCTTGAGGATAAGCTTTTTTAAAATCGGAAAGATTAGTTTTTTAGTTTTTGGAGATTTAAACTCAAAGGCAAAACAACCTATTACTCCACAAATAAGATATAACAATACCATCATCATCTAGTTTTTTGATTAAGGTTTGGTTATTGGTTTTCTTTTGACATTTTTTTTATTTTATTCTACAATTAGTAAAAATATTTACTAATTGTGAAATATTTTATGAATAAAAAGTGGCAGACGATTGAGGAAAAACTAAAAAAATTCCCTTATTATACTAAACAAAATCTCTCTCTTGTGTTGGAAAAGGACAATTTTTCTTTAGATTATTGGATTAAAAAATTAATTAGGCAAGATATTTTGATTCCGGTTAAAAAAGGTGTTTATGTTAGTTTTTATTATCTTGATAAAATAAAAGAAGAAGGATTTTTAAATTTATATCTTCAAAAACTGGCCAACTTTCTACGCCAACCATCATATATTTCTTTAGAAACCGCCCTTTCCTCTTATGGTTTAATTCCTGAAGAAAGTTTTAACATTACCTCAATTACTTTAAAATCAACCCGAGTTTACAAAAATAAATTAGCAATTTTTTTCTACCGAAACATTAAAAAAGAATTATTTCTTGGTTTTAACAAGGAAAATTTAAATTTACCAATCCAAAGAGCCACCAAGGCAAAGGCATTATTTGATTATCTTTATTTAAAAAAATTTAATAATATAAAAGAAATAGAGTATTTTTTAAAAGAAAAAGGAAGAATTAATTGGTTTATCTTTGATAAAAGGGATAAAAAAGAATTTGATCAATACGTAAAAATTTCTCAATCAAAGAAGATGATTCTTATTTCAAAGATTATTAGTTTAATTATCAAGAATGGATAAATTTTATCAAAGAAACTTAATTAAAGACAAAATCCAAGATTATATTCTTTATTTCATTTATAACAGCAAAGATTTTAAAAATTTGATTTTCACGGGTGGTACTTGTTTAAGAAAACTATACAAGCTTCCGCGATTATCAGAGGATATTGATTTAGATTATGAAAAACAATTTGATATTGATATTTTTTGTAAAAAAATTATTTCATATTTTTACTCTTTAAAAACAATACCTTTACCAAAGATAAAAATCGCCAACAATAAAAAAACAGTTTTTTTTAAATTTTTGGCTAAAGATTTTTTAAAAGAAGAAACTATTCAACCTAATGAAGTAATTTTTGTCCGATGTGACTTTAGCTTGATTGATAATTTTTTTTATAAAACTGAGATTAATCCTTATTCTTTTGATAATTTTAATTTCTTTGTTAAAAACTATGATTTATCAACTCTTTTTGCCAATAAATTATCAGCGTTTTTAGAAAGAGATTTTTTTAAGGGTAAAAGGCAAAAAATTGCTTTTAAAGGAAGAGATGTTTTTGATATTTTTTGGTTTCTTGATTTATCGGCAAAAACTGGTTTTAATTTTAAACCTAATTGGTTGATTATTCAAAAAAACTTTCCTGGTTTAAAAAAAGAAGATTTTATTCAAAAAGTAAAGGAAAAAATTACTTTAATTGATAAAAAAGATGTTTATCTTGATCTTTTTCCTTTTATTTCTGACAAAAACTATCTTGATAATTTTCTCAATAATTTCCAAAAGTTTATTAAACAAAAAATAATTTTTTTAAAGGAAAATTAGACTAACATTTCTAAAAATCTTTCCTCTTGACAAATTCCCAAAAATAATCTACTATCTATAATAGTAGATATGAACAATAAAACTTTTTTGGAAATTAATAAAAAATTAGGATCGCTTGAGGAAAGAGTTTTGTTTTTAGTTGAGGGAAGTAAAAGTCCAAGACAGATTTTAAATCAGTTGAATGATGGAGAAAAGAAATATGCTTATACAACAATAATGACGGTAATGGATAAGTTATATAAAAAAGGACTTTTGACCCGTGTTAAACAAGGGAGAACTTATTTTTACCAGCAAATTGATAATTTATCTACTCTAATTTATACTAATCATCTTTCTATATTAAATTTTTTGATTAAATTTTTTGGTCAGGTTGATTTTTTAAAAAAAAGCTTTTATTTAATCTTTATTTTACCGGTTTTAAATTCTATCAACCAATATGCTTTTTACTTTAATTTTGGCATTATTGTTTTAACCTTGATTTCTGGATTAAATTTATTCTTTAAATTTTATTTAAATGGTTTTTTTGAGTACTTAACAATTGTTTTTTCTAAACCTGAGATTTTGTTGCAAAACTTGGCTTTAAACACTTGGTATTTTTTAGAGAGTTTATCAATTTTAAATCTGATTATCCTTTTTTTAGGATTAGGTTTATTAAAAATTCAAACTTCAAAATTTAAATCTCAAAATGAAAATTTAAAGTTAAAAATTAGTAATTTAAATTAACTTTATGAAAAACCATAACCATAACCAAAATCAAAACCCAAGCAAAAATATATTAATTACCGTTTTAGTAGTTTTGGCAATTATTTTTGCTTTTGTTTTGGGAGTTAAATTTGGTCGGCGGGAGTTTTCTTATCGTTATCCACCGTTTATGCATCCGATGATGAGACTGCCAAAAGAAGGTTTTGTGCCGCGCCGTTTTAAAGGTCATGGTTTGATTGGCGTGGTTGATTCTGTTGGGAAAGAAAGTTTTGTAGTTAAAAGTCGTTGGGGAGAGCTTTTAACGGTTTTAGTTGACAAAAATACTCAGTATAAAATTGATGGAAAGACCGGCAGTTTTTCCGATATTAAAAAAGGGAAAACTGTGATGGTTCTGGGCGAGCCAAAAGAGGAAGAGATTGGAGTTAAGGCAAAGATTATAAGGATATTTTAACTATGAAAAAAATATTGGAAAAAATTTTATCGTTAAACAAAAAATGGTTAATGATTGGGATATTGATCTTAGTTATTTTTGTTTATTTTATTGTTAAAAATAAAAACACCTCTCAAAAACAAAGTTATCAAACGGCTAAAGTTTCCCGAGAAACAGTGATTGAATCGGTTTCGGTTTCTGGAACAATTTTATCTTCATCCTCTCAGATTGTTTCTACCAATGCTACCGGGGTTGTAAAAAATGTGTTTGTGAAAAATGGGGAAAGGGTAAAAAAAGGCGATAAGATTTTGGAGATAGATTTGGATCAGGCTGGTCAACAAAATTATCAGCAGGCGTTATCAAGTTATCTTTCCGCTAAAGCCAGTTTAGATAGTGCTCAAAATAATCTTTTGACTTTACAAGCTGATATGTTTGATAAATGGGAAAAATTTTATAACTTAGCTACTAATTCTACCTATCAAAATGCCGATGGGACACCCAATGAAACTAATCGACAACTGCCTGAGTTTTTAATTGCTAAAAACAATTGGCTAGCAGCTGAAGCCAAATACAAAGCCCAACAAAATCAGATCAATCAAGCGCAAAGTTCTTTAAACGCTGCCTGGATTAACTATCAAAAAAGTTCGCCGATAGTTTATGCGCCGTACGATGGAATAATTGATGATTTAATTTATGCTCCAGGAATGACAATTACTTCTTCAAATTCCTCAACTTCTTCAACCAATACTTCGGTTAAGATTGCCACGATTAAAAATCAAAATGTTCCTTTTGGTAAGTTTACTGCTTCAGAAATAGACGTCTCAAAGATTAAACCCGGACAAAAAGCAACCATTACCATTGATGCCTTATCGGACAAAACTTATACCGGTGAGGTGGTGGCGATTGATAAAACCGGCGAAGTATCATCGTCAGTTGTTTCTTATCCATTAACGATTAGATTCGATGAGGAAGCGGATGAGGTTTTACCCAATATGTCAGCCACTGCCAATATTATTATTGCCAAAAAAATTGATGTTTTAGCCGTTCCTTCATCGGCTGTTGTCAAACAAAATGAGCAAACTTTTGTCCGCCAAATAAAAAATGGAAAACTCGTTTTTACTCCGATTGAAGTGGGTATTAGCTCGGATACCAAAACCGAAGTTATTTTTGGACTTAAAGAGGGAGAGGAAATAGTTACTGCAGTTATTAATAATACCCAAAATTCAACCATAGGCAATCAATCGCCGTTTTCCAGTTTTGGAGTTGGCGGGCAAAGGATAAGGATGAGATAAATAAAATTCAAAATTCAAAATGCAAATCTCAAAACCTGCCTGCCGGCAGGCAAGGTGACAATGCAAAATTCAAAATAGAAATAAATAAAATATGCTAATTCAATTAAAAAATATTACCAAAGTTTATAAAAATGATTTTTTAGAGACAAAGGCTTTGGATGGAGTCAGTCTTTCAATTGAAAAAGGTGAGTTTGTGGCAATTATGGGGCCATCAGGATCGGGTAAATCTACTCTTCTTCATATTTTGGGGCTTTTGGATAAACCAACATCCGGAGACTATTTTTTTGAAGGAAAAAAAGTAGATGATCTTGATGAAGATGAATTGGCTGATTTTCGCAATCAAAAAATTGGTTTTGTTTTTCAAGCATATAATCTTTTGCCGCGCATCTCGATCTTAAAAAATGTTGCTTTGCCTTTAGTTTATCAAGGTGTGGAAAAAGAAGAAAGAGAAAAAAGGGCATTTGAGGAGTTAAAAGCGGTTGGGTTGGCAGATAAAATAAATCATTTTCCAAACCAGCTTTCTGGCGGTCAGCAACAAAGGGTGGCAATAGCTCGCGCTTTGGTAAGCAATCCATCAATTATTTTGGCTGATGAACCAACGGGTAATTTAGCTTCAACCCAAGCCAAGGAAATAATGAAAATTTTTAGGGATTTAAACAAAAAAGGAAAAACAATAATTTTAATTACCCATGAAAAAGACATTGCCGGATGGGCTAAAAGGATAATAAAAATTAGGGATGGGAAAATAGTTAAAAGTTAAAAGTCAAAAATTAAAAATTTTTTAATGTTAAATTATTATCAAGAAATAATTATTGAGGCAGTCAATTCGCTTTTAGCCAATAAAGTTCGGACTTTTTTGGCGGTTTTGGGGATTGTGATTGGAATTGCCTCAGTCATTGTAATGATTTCTTTAGGTGAGACCAGTAAAAAAAGTGTTGAGACCCAGATTAAATCTCTTGGTGCCAATCTTTTAACCATTATGCCCGGAGCAGTAAGTTCTGGGGTTGTTCGTCAAGCAGCTGGTTCTTCAAGTAGTCTAAGCTTAGATGATGCTTTAGCAATTAAAAAAAATTTTTCTGAAAAATATGTGACTGATGTTTCACCTGAGTTGTCAAGAAGATCACAGGTGATTTATGGTCGGCAAAATACCAACACCCAAGTTGTTGGGGTTTATCCAAGTTATCAAACTTTACGCAATATTAGTTTATCAGCTGGTGAGTTTATTTCTCAATTTGATGTTGATGGAGTAAGACAAGTTGCGGTTTTAGGGCCACAAGTGGTTTCTGATTTGTTTATTGATAGCGAAAATCCAGTCGGACAAACTGTAAGAATTGCCGGCAAAAGTTTTCGGGTGATAGGGGTAACTGAGAGTAAAGGCGGATCAGGTTTTTTTAATCAAGATGATATGGTCTTTGTCCCTTTGCCAACGGCTCAAAAAATTTTATTTGGGGTTGATTATCTTTCTTCCATTGCAGTTGGGGTTAAAAATGAGGGACTTATGAATCAGGCGCGGGATGAGATTGGTTATTTTTTACTTGATCGTCATAAGATTAGTAATCCTTATCAGGCTGATTTTTTAATAATCTCACAAGCGGATATTTTACAAACTGCCACATCGGTTACTTCAACCTTTACCAATCTTTTATCAGGGATTGCGGCAATTTCTTTACTTGTTGGAGGGATTGGGATTATGAATATAATGCTTGTTTCAGTGGTTGAACGAACACGGGAGATTGGTCTTCGAAAGGCTTTAGGGGCTAAAAATAAGATTGTTGTTTTACAGTTTTTAACTGAGTCAATTATTTTGACTTTAATTGGTGGATTGATTGGGGTGATAGGTGGAATTGGGATTTATTTTATATTAGCAAAATTAATGAATTTTTCTTTTGTTTTATCAATTTGGGGAATTTTGCTTTCAGTTTTTGTTTCATCGACGATTGGGATAATTTTTGGTTATTATCCGGCAAAAAAAGCCGCCTCTCTTTCGCCGATTGAGGCGCTAAGATATGAATAGAATATTAATTCAAAATTCAAAATGCAAATCTCAAAATGACAATTATTATTAGTTTTGTAAAAACCTATGAAAAACAATGTTTTTTCTTTTATCTTAATTGCGGTTATTAGTTTGGGGGTTGGGTTTTATGCGGGAAGTTTTTATCAGAAAAATCAACAGCAGTCAAGATTTTCCCAATTTGGGACAAGAAATTTTTCTGCTCAAAATCAGGGAAGAAGATTTGGGATGGGGATACGTCCAATAAGCGGTCAAATTATTAAAAAAGAAAATGATTCTATTACTGTTAAAACCCAAAATGGAACTAGGATTGTCTTTTTTACTGATAAAACCAATATTGTTAAAACTACTAAAACCAAAATTGAGGATTTAAAAGAAAATGAGACCGTTTTTATCGTTGGTCAGGAAAACTCTGATGGTTCAATTACGGCGCAAAATATTCAGATTGGGCAGATTGGATTAAGAAGAAGAGAAAACTAAGGATTAATCTAACATTTCTAAAAAATTTTCTTTATTAATTGCTTGCCAAGAAGATTGAGGATAGTTTTTTTGCCAAGCTCTTGGGGGTTTGTTTTTTGTTTTTTGCCATTTGATTTCGTAGGCAAAAATTTTTCCTTGATATTCTTCAACTAAATCAATTTCTTGTTTTTCGTAGCTGCGCCAAAAGTAGAGATTTTTAAGATCGCCAATAAAATTTTGTTGTTTTTTCTTTTCAGCAACAATAAAATTTTCAAACAAAGCACCAACATCGTTTCTTAAAGTTAAAGGGTTTTGGTTGTTTATAAGGGCATTTCTTATTCCCAAATCATAAAAATAAATCTTTCTTAATTTTCCCAACTCTTTTCTCCGGTTACGACTAAACGGTGGCACTTTAAAGATAATAAAAGCTTTTTCTAAAATATCAATATAAGAAGCAACGGTTTCTTTGCTGACACCAACCAAATTAGCCAGTTCATTAAAAGAAACTTCGTTACCAATTTGCAGAGCCAAAGCTTGAAGAATTTTTTTTGTTGTCTCTTCACCTTTTATTCCTCGCCATTTTAAAATGTCTTTAAAAAGATAATCTTGAGCGATGCTGTTGATGATTATTTTTTTTTCAGATAAGGAGGGAGAAGTGACAACCTCAGGATAAAGGCCATAGATTAAAAAGTTCTCTAAAAGTCGTTTTATTTCGTAAGTTGAGTATAAAGTGGCAATTTCTTTTAAGGAAAAGGGGTAAAGCCAAAAAGTAAGATTGCGACCAGTTAGAGGTTGGGTAATATTTTGCGAGATTTCAAAAGAAGATGAACCAGTAACTATAATTTGTTGATTAGGAAAATTATCTACCAAAAGTTTGAGTTTTATGCCAATATTGTTAATGTGTTGTGCTTCATCAAAAATTACTAACTGATGATTGCCAATTATTTGCTTTAATTGAGTGGAGGTTGCGGCGTTTTGTAGAAGAAGACGAATGTCTTCTTCATCACAGTTTAAATATAAAGAAGAAAGATTTTTATAGTCGGCAAGAATTTTTTTAACCAAAGTGGTTTTTCCTGTTTGTCTTGCTCCGTAGATAATGATAACTTTTTTTTTAAAAAGACAGTCTTTAATTTTTTTTTCGATTATTCGGGGAATATATACCTCATTTTCCATATTTTATATAAATTAGGCGATTAAACTATCCTAATTTATACCAAATTAGGATAATTTTGTCAAGCGTATTTTAAAGAGTCTACAATAATAATTTTTCAATAATACCCAAAAGCCCAATATCCAAATTGATAAACCCCGTGTTTTAAAAGAAACTCTTGTTTTTTTTCAACCGAAACATCATCTTCAAACCAGACAATATGTTGATAACCAGCGTCGTCAAAATATTCAATTTTGCTTTCTAAAGATAAAAAATCTCTTTTTATTTGAATATTTGGATTATGAAAAAATCTCTTTTTTATTTGATTGAGCGTTAAAGCGGTGGCTTTCTTTATTGGTCGATTTTCTCTATCAACCACCCAATCATAACCATAGAGTCCAAAAACGAAAATAAGTTTTTCTTTGGGAACAATAGTTAAAAAGTCTTTAATACAACTTGATAGACCATATCCATATTTTTCTTTTCCAAAAAGAGGAAAGTTGGGTCCGGGATTGCCTAAAGTTTTGTGAAAGTCGTAAGCCATCACATATATTCTGTCAGTTTTTGAAGATATAAATTTAATATCATATGGTCTTTTTCGGTAGAAAGTATCTCCGTATATTGTCATTGAAAAAATAAGATTTTCACTTTTTGCTTTTTGGGCAAAGTTAGAAACAAATAAGTTGATTTGATTGATGACATTTTCAAAAGGTAAGGCGTTTATTTCTAAGTCTAATATTAATTCTGAAAAATTTTTTTCCTTGGTGACTTTCATTGTTTCTTCAATGATTTTTTGCTGAAGATTTTTGTTTTCTAATATTTTAAAGTTTATTTCATCATTTAAAAGTCTTAAAACCAATGAAGAAAAAAGATGTTCTTTTTCTGAAGTTTTAATTTTTTCTAAATTAAAAAAGCCGACTTCATTTTTGTTGATTCCGTTTTCGTTGGCATTAATCCCAAAATAAATGTAATTAGTTTTTAGGTGGTTTTTATTTTTAATAAAGATTTTAGCTTCCTTTATTTCATTTATATTTTCTGGGATCTGCCAGTAAGGAACAAAGATTGAAAAATTAATTTTTTTAATTTCTTTTTTTTGATTTTGTTGGAAAGAGAGGGTAAGATTTTTCGATATTTGGCGGGTGGGGAGAGGTTTTTGGTTTATTTGATAATAGTTATCATTTCTTTTTTTGTTTAGGAGAAATTTTTGAGTAGAAAAAATAAATAAAATGAGAAAAATAATCAATAGAAAAACCTTTTTCATTTTAAAATTAACTTTTTTAATTTTTCCATTTCTTTTTTAGGATTTTCTGCCCTCAACAGTGCGCTTCCCGCAACAAAAATATCCGCTCCTGCTTGATTGGCTTTTTGAATGGTTTTTTCATTTATTCCTCCATCAACTTCAACCGTAGTTTGGGGAAAAAGATTTTTTATTTTTTTAATTTTTTCCAAAACTTTCTCTTGAAATTTTTGACCTTGGGCACCGGGGGTAACACCTAAAATAAGGATAAAGTCTATTTTTGAAAGATAAGGAAAGATTTTTTCAACCTTAGTCTTTGGATTTAAAGCCAAGCCTAAGGTAAATGGATATTTTTTTGATAAAAAATCATTGATATTTTTTTCTACTGCCTCAAAATGAACAATGACTCTTTTGGCATTTAATTTTTCTGCTAGTTTAAAGTACTTTTCTGGTTCAAAAACCATAAGGTGAAGTTCAAGATTTTGTTTAAATTTTAATGATAAAAGAGCGCTTAAGGATAAAGTTTTGCTTGAGGTAAATTTACCATCAGAAATATCAATCTGAAGCCAGGAAGATAAGTTTTCCACCTTTTTTAATTTTTCCTTAAAGTCTAAGATACTATTGGTTAGGATGGCGGGGATGATATTTTTAGTCATTTTTTTAAATGGTATTAAATCTCAATTCCAAAAAACTTTTTGATCAAAAAACCAATACCAAAATTGATGAGGGCAACCGAGAGGCTAATTACTGCCATTGTTGAAAATCTTGAAAAAAAATTATCTTGTTTGACGACTGAGGCATAGAAATTAAACAAGGCGATGATTAAAACAGCCAAAACTAAACTTGCTCCCAAAGCAAAAATTGCTTTTTTTAAAAAAAGAAATGGCAAAATTAAGGTGATGACGGTGAAAATATAAGCCAGGCCAGTCACATAACCGCTAAACAGTGGATTTTTATTGTTTTCTTCTCTTGAGGCTAAATAATTTGAAACCGCCATTGACATTGAAGCCGCAATCCCAGTGATTAAGCCAACCGTAGCAATAATCTTGGTATTGTTTAAAGCCAAAGTCAAGCCCGCCAAAGCACCGGTTAACTCAACCAAAGCATCATTAAGCCCCAAAACAAAAGAACCGATATAGGAAAGTCTTTTTTCATCGATTAAAGAAATAAGTTCTTTTTCATGATTGGTTTCATCATCGATTATCTTTAATGTTTTAAGCGATTCGTCTTGGTTGATAATTGAAGAGTAAAATGATTGAGAATATCTTTCACCAATTTCCATCAGTTGAAGAATGAAGTTCAAACCAAAGATTTTGGCAAGAACCACGTAAAAAATAATTTTAAATTTTGAAGGAGAAACATCTTTTTTTGTCAATTTTTTTAAGGTTTGGTAATGATTTTTTTCTTGTTGGGCTATTTTTTTAAGGATAGTGGCATTTTTTTTTGAGATATTTTTGGCTAAGGCAAGATAGATATAATACTCAGTAATCTCTCTTTTTTGAGCAGCAAGAAGTTGATTGAAAATTTTTTTATTCATTTTTTAAAAGATAAAATTTATAAAGTGGTAGTAAATAGTTTAACTTTAAATTATTTTACTATATTAAAATAAAAAAAATTAAAATAAAAAAATTGGGACAACGCTTTTAGTTTTAAAAATAACTTTGCTTTTGTCAATCTTTGATTTTTCTTATCATTTTTTCAATCTCGCAAACGACTTTTTTTGCAAATTCATCAATATTAACCAAATCCTTTTCAATTACCTTTTTTACTCCTCGTTTTTTGGCTTTTTCGTTGTAGTCTTTAACGGAGGAGATAGCAATTACTTTATTGGCTCCAAAGCGTTCTAAATCTAAAATGTGAAAAGATTGGTTTAATTTACAATCCCCATCAAGAAGGATAATGTCAAATTTTGCTTTAGGGTTGATATTAACATAATTTTCAACTTGCTGGTAAGTGGTCAGAACGATTACTGAAAAATCATAAGGCTGGTCTTGTTCTAGCTCATATAAATACTCAAGGATTTTAGATAAAACTTTTAGATTGTCTTCTAAAATTAAGATAGTTTTGGTAAGGGTCATTTTTTTATTATAATTTATGAAAATGACGCAATTAAATTTATCTTTCGCCAAAGAAGATAAAACAAATATTTTTACCGAAGTCAACGACTTATTTAGAAAAATATTTGAAACAAAAAACTCTGATGATTTTATTAAATTCCTAAGATTTATTAAAAGATTTAGGAATCGCTCTCCTTTTAATAATGCTTTGGTTTTTGCTCAAAATCCAGATTGTTATTACTGGGCAACAGCCAAAGAGTGGGAATTACTAAAGAAAAATAGAAGCAATAAAAGAAAAAATGAACAAACTTCACTTTGCTGATAAAGAGTATTATTTGACTTCAGAATACTTGTTAAAGCTTATTGCCAACGCTTCAAAAATCTTTGAAAGTTCGAACGAAGAAAAACGGCAACTTTTGAAATTAACACTTTCGAACTTAAGACTTGAAGGCAAAAAAGTGCTTTATGACTGGATAAATCCTTTTGATAAGATAGTAAATTACACCTCTCGTCAAGCTTGGCTCCCCCGCCAGGTCTCGAACCTGGAACCTACCGGTTAACAGCCGGTTGCTCTACCAATTGAGCTACAGGGGAAAAGTCAGAAATATATTATAAAGTAAAGATATAAAACATTCAACGTGAAATAATTTTTAGAATCTTTTAACATCGAAAAAATTTGGAAAATCATCTAACATCTAACAACTAACTTCTAACATCTTATAAGACGTGTAACGTATAACATGTAACGTATAACGTATAACATTAAACGTTAAACATTAAAAAAATAATAATTTGATTTTTGATGTTTGATGTTTATAGTTGATATTTAATATTTGATATTTGATTTATTACACGTTACACGTTATACGTTTTATAAGGTGTTTGATGTTAGGTGTTAGTTGTTAGTTGTTAGATGTTTGGTGTTAGAAGTTAGGTGTTAGATGATATAATAATATTGTTTCGGGGTGTAGTTCAGATGGCTAAGAACGTACGCATGGGGTGCGTAAGGTCGCCGGTTCAAGTCCGGCCACCCCGACTAGATGCTGATTTTTATCATTTTTTTTAGGAGTTTAATTGTTACCTTAATTTCGATCGCTTAGGCTTACTTCGCAAATTTTTTTATATTTTGGGATTAAATCAAAAGGATGGTTAAAATCAAAATCAGTTTTCTATCCAGAAAGTAGCAGTTCGTTTTAATTTTTTCCCCAAGCGATTTTATTTTATTCTTTTAAAAGAGATTCAATAATCAATGATTCTATTCTGGATTTACTCCAAAATTGCAATATCGAATAATTCCATTTTTGCCAATGATGACAGTTATTTTTAATCGCAATTTTCCATTTCATAAATATAATAACCTTTTTCTTTGATGGAAGATTCTACTTCTGGTTTTGCCTCTTCAGTGTGGCAAAAATTACATTCTTTTGAGGTTAATTTTTGACCTTCTTCTTTTTTTGTTTTTAAATATTCTCTTCCATACTCAAAAACTTTTTTTTGAGAGGTGCCATCTTCAACTATAATATCAAAATGCATAACTCGACCATCTTTTCTTGTAACATAGGTATCCCAGACAGCTACTTTCATTTTTTTTAAAAGTTAATTTATAACTGATTTTAATTTTAATATTATTTTACAAAAATGTCAATTTTTATTAATGTCAATTTTTATTTTAAGCAGAGGATAAAAAACTTAAGATGGAAAAATTTTTGTTTTGTGACTGAGGCCAAAAGAAAAATAAAAAATCTTTGGGTAGTTTTTGTGATAAAGATGAGTCGGAGGAAAAAATAAAAGAATTATTTTTTAATTTTTATTATAATTTTAATAATTATGTCTGGATTTGAAGGATTTGGAGAATTAGCCTTATCTGGTTTAGGAGAGGGTATGAAATGGTTATTTTTTGTATTTGTGATAATTTTTGCTACCTCTTTTTTAGTTATTTTTAAAATTATAAAAAGATTTACAAACAAGACAAAAAATAAAATTTTGAACAACCTTTTGATAAGACTAATTTTAAATGTGATAATAAGTTTTGTTATTTCGGTGATATTAATTGTTGTTTTTTTGCTTCTTTTTGTTAAAATTGAAGAGTTTTATTATCAAAAATTTAAAAATAATTCTTCTTATCAACTAGATCAATTATATCAAAGATAGCCAAATAGTCTTAAACATCTTTGAGAAGCTATTATAAATGTTTTTTAATGTTTTATATTTAACGTTAGTTTTTTGGTGTTAGATGTTTAGTGATATAATAATATTGTTTCTTAAAGTAGTTTGGATTGTTAATAACGCATGCGTAGGGTATGTTAGATTTCCGGTTCAAACCGGTTTTTTATACTTTTATGAAAAAACCAAACTGGGATGAATATTTTTTGGAGATTGCCAAAGTGGTAAAAAGCCGGGCTGATTGTTTACGACGTCAGGTTGGGGCGGTTATTGTTAAAGATTTTCGAATTGTTTCAACCGGATATAACGGTACCCCAATGGGTATAAAAAACTGTACTGAAGGTGGCTGTAGGCGTTGTTTTTTGCGCAATCAAGGAAAACTTGAAAGTGGAGAAAAGGAAGAGTCTTGTATCTGTCTTCATGCTGAGCAAAATGCGATAATTCAAGCGGCATACCTTGGCGTCTCAACTAAAGGGTCAACGATGTATATTACCTCCAATCCTTGTTCAACTTGTGCTAAAATGATAATCAATGCCGGAATTATCCGAGTTGTTTGTTTTGAGAATCATCATGATAAGCAAGGTTTAAAACTTCTTAAAAAAGCCAAGATTGAGTTGGATTTAAAATAAAAATTCAAACTTCAAAATGCAAATCTTAAAATGACAATTCAAAATTCAAAAAGAATAAAATTTTCAATTTTTAAATTTATCCAAATATTAATAGTATTTTTTGTTTCATTTTTAATCTCAAAAAATGTAATTGCCAATGAGCCCAATAACAAATTCGGTATTCATTTAGCCCAACCTCATTTAGAAGACTTAAAAAAAGTTTCAGAGCTTGTTAACTCATCTGGTGGTGATTGGGGATATGTGACTTTGGTGATTCAAGAAAATGATCGAAACCGTCAAAAATGGCAGGAAATTTTTGATTTGCTTCGAAAGTATCATCTTATTCCAATAATTCGTCTGGCGACAACTCCTTTAGGTGAAAATTGGAGGCGACCCAATCCTTCTGACGCTTACTCTTGGGCCGAGTTTTTAGATTCTTTAAATTGGGTGGTAAAAAATCGGTATGTTATTTTATTCAATGAACCAAATCATGCTAATGAATGGGGGGGAGCGGTTGATCCAAAAGATTATGCTAAAGTTGCTTTTTCCTTTGCTAAGACCTTAAAAGAAAAAAATCCTAACTTTTTTGTGATGCTTGCCGGTTTTGATGCTTCAGCCCCTCATTTACCACCAAAGTTTTATGATGAGGAGGTTTTTCTAAGAGAAATGTTAGCGACGGTCAGAGATTTGGTTCATAACAATTACTCCCAAAAAAATAGCAATCAGAGTCAAAGAAAAAGCAATAATCACATTGGTATTAATTTGCCAAAAATCAGTATTGTTCATAAATTTTTTAATTCTAATTTGTATGCAAAGATCAAAAAAAATATACCAAAAAGGAGATCCGCTGTCAATATAATAAGGTTACCGACTTGTTTGAGATTTGAAAAATTTGGGACAATAAAAATTGCTGCCAACCAAGCCGCCGAAAGATTAATTGAAAGTTCAGATAAAACACGAAAAAGCGCTTTTTTTGATTTTTTAGAAAGTTTTTTCATTAAAAATATTATAGCAGAAGAAAAAAAAAGCGGTCTTTTTGACTATATTGACGGCTGGGCTTCCCATTCATATCCTAATCCCTCATTTTCCGGCTCTCCTTACGATTTTGGAAGAGGAACAATAAGAACTTATCAATGGGAGTTGGAGCTTCTGCGTCAACTTGGAGTAAAAAAAGATCTACCAGTTTTTATTACCGAAACCGGATGGGATTTAAAAATTCTAAGTTCAAAATTTAAATCTCAAAATTTAGCAGAAGAAAAAGTAGCACAAAATTTCAAAATTGCCTTTGAACAAGTTTGGTTGCCCGATGAAAGAGTTGTGGCTGTTACTCCTTTTGTTTTTGATTATCAGATGGCGCCATTTTTGGGATTTTCTTGGAAACGTCAAGGGACTGATGATTTTTATCCACATTACTATCTTATTAAATCGTTACCAAAAATAAAAGGTGAACCAGATCAAGAAGAAAGAGGAAAAATTGATTTTAACTTACCAAAAGAGTTAGTTAATAAGTCGACTTATCAATTTAAAATTAAATTAAAAAATCAAGGACAAGGATATTGGGATGAGAGGGATTATTCGTTAATAGTTATAAGCAGTGATAGAAGAAAGACCGATTTTTTAATTAGTTATTTAGGGGAAATAGCTCCTGATGAGGAGAAAGATGTTAATTTTTATTTAAAAACTTTAGGAGAAGGTGAGGAAAAAATAAGATTTGTTTTACAAAAAAATGGAAAAAATATTTTAGAAAGCCAAGACTGGCATTTTAATATTTTGCCGTTACCAAGCCTTAAAATAGAAACTGGTCTTTTTCCAAAACTTAACGACTCGGGTTTTGATTTTGAGATTCAGATATTTGATGAAAGAGAAAATTTGGTTTATCAAAAGAAAAATGTTGCCATTAAAACCGGTTTGGGAAGCATTGATCAGATAGAAAATGTTGTTTTCGGAAAAAAATACCGACTGGTTATTTTAAAGCCCTATTATTTACCGCGTCAGAATTATTTATTTTTTAAAAAAGGCGAGAATAAAATTAGGTTTAAACCGATGTTGCCTTTGGATTTTAACCTTGATGGTAATTTTAGTTTAAAAGATGTTTTGGCATTAATGAAGAAACCAAAGTTATTAAGGTTATTAATTCCTTAAAAATCAAAAAATAAGATCTTATAGTTAAAATTAGAAGATATTCAATTTTTTTAAACAATTGATTAATTTTTAACTGTGTTTTATTTAATTTTTGTTTTGAATTTTTTAAAATTAAAAATAAAGTTAATATTTTTTAAATACCATATAAGATTTTTAATTTCTTTCTTGTAATTTTTTTTATTTTTAAAAGCATAATTAATTGAACCGGTAATGATTAAAAGAAGATAAATTTTTATCTTATTGATGTTTATTCTTTTAAACTTATAATTAAAATATCCATTTAAAAATGACTTAATCAGTGTTTTTGATTTTAAAAAAGAAAGTTTTATTGTGTAGGCCAAATCCCATTCTTTATCACCAATAAAAGAATTTTCAAAATCCCATAAGCTTTTGATTTCAAAATTTTCGTTGTTAAAATTGGCGGTGAAATTCTGTGGATGAAAATCGTAGTATAAAAAAGATGGGCTAAAATTGATATCATTTTCTAAAAAAGATTGAAAAAGAGATTTAATAATTTTAATTTTTTCAGAAGAAAAATTTAATTTTTTTAAAACTTTGATATCGTTTTCAAACCAAGGTTTTAAAAACAAATTACACCATTGATTTTTTCTTAGGTAGACTTCCTTAAAAATATTTATAAAATTACCTTTGTTCAAAAGAGTCTTTGTTTGAGAGTGAATATTTTCAAGAGTTTTTCCCATAAAAAAAGCAAATTTATCTTTTAAATTTTTTCTTTTTAAAAAATAACTACCAATTTTATTTTCGTCATATCTTTTTATTGTGAAAAAATAATTTTTGTATTGAAAGTAATCAAGGTATTGAGGTGTTTGAAGGTTTAGGTTTTTTTTAAGATAATGGCTTATTTTTATGTCTTTTAATATTTTTTCTTTTTCGTCAATTTGACTTATTTTTAAAATTTTATAGTTAAAACTTTTATCACTGATTTTAAAGACTAAGTTATTAGAGAAGCTAAATAGCCTTTTTATGAAGATAAGGTTTTTTATTTTTTTGATGATGATATTATTGATGATTTTTAAATCATTATCATTAATTGAATAAATGTTTTTCTCTTCGGCGAGGTTAAAAATAAAATTGATTTTGTTTAAATATACACTGGTTAAACTGGCGTTTTTAATTTTAAAAAGATCTCGTCTTTTAAAAATCTCATAATTTTTATCGTTGAAAATTAAACTTAAGATTATTCTTATGATTTCATCATGAGAAACAATTAAAATATTTTTTTTGTTTTGTTTTTTTATTTCATTTAAAAATAAAGAAACTCTTTTTATAATATCGATTTTTGCTTCACCTTTTGGCCAGGGTGTTTTCAAAGAATTTTTTTGATATAAGATAAAAAAAGATTGGTATTTTTCTTTAATTTCCTCCCAACTTTTTCCTTCAAACTCACCAAAATCTTGATCTTTTAATCTATCATCGACTTTGAAAATAATAGGTTGTTTTAAATTATTTTTGATTATTGTTGCTGATTCTAAAGCTCTTTTTTGGGGTGATGTAATAATAAGATTAATTTTTATGCTTTTTTTATTAATAAAATTAGTAATTTTTTTAATTTGTCTCACTCCCGTTTTTGTTAGAGGACTTTCGTCTTTTTGACCATGAATAATATTTTTTTTATCACTTTCAACGTTGCCTTTTGATTGACCGTGTCTAATAAGATAAAGAATCATTTTTTGGTAAAATAATTGATTAATTATGGGCAATAAAAATTTAATCTTACCAGAAAATCAAAATATTTTAGCAGTTTTTGCTCATCCGGATGATGATATTTTTGGGCCTTCGGGAATGATATTAACTCTTTGTGAAAAAGGAAATTTGGTTTTTGAGATTTTTGTCACCAATGGTGAGGCAGGCACCAATCAAAAAACTGGAAAAAAGGAGAAAGATTTGGGGGAGAAAAGAAAAAAAGAAGCCCAAAAATCAGCTTATTTGATGGGGGTAAAAGATGTTTTCTTTTTAGACTTTGATGATGGATCTTTATCAAACAACATTTATCATCAGGTTTCTGAAAAAATAGAAAAAATAATCAATAAAATTAATCCATCAGTTTTTTTAACCTATGAACCAAGAGGTGTTTCGGGACATGTTGATCATTTTTTTACTTCAATGGTGGTTAGTTTTTTGGCTTCAAAATTAAAAAAGAAGGTTTTTTATTATTGCTTGTCAAAAGAACAAAGACAGTTTATCAAAGACTATTTTATATTTTTTCCTGAAGGCTATAGTGAGGAAGAGATTGATTTAAAATTAAATGTAGAAAAATATAGGGAAAAAAAAGAAAAACTTATCAAAATTCATGAGACTCAAGTAAAAGATGGAGATATGGTTTTAAAAAATATGAAAAAACAAAGACCGTTAATTGAAAATTTTTTGGTAAGGGATTTTTCAAATGAATAATTTAGAGTACTATTTGGGTTTTTCTTATTTTTTAGGAATTGGACCACAAAGACTATCACTTCTTTTGCAAAATTTTTCCAATATCAAAAAAGCATATTTGGCAAAAAAAGATGAGTTGTTTGAGATTTTGGGAGAAAAATTGGCAGATAAATTTATTCAATTTAGAAATCAATTTGATCCAAAAAAGGAATTAAAAAAGTTAAAAGAAAAAGGGATTGGTGTTTTATCACAAGAGGATGATAAATATCCTCAATCACTAAAAAAAATCGCCGATCCCCCGATTTGTCTTTATATAAAAGGTGATCTTTCAAACTTTGATTTTGAAAAAGATTTTTTTATGGCTATTGTTGGCACAAGAAAACCAACTTCATATGGAGAAATATTGGTAAAAAAATTTTCCTCCCAGTTAGCCTCGATGGGAATTATTATTGTTTCTGGGATGGCTTTGGGGATTGATGCTTTGGCTCATTGGGAAGCTTTGAAAGTTGGTGGCAAAACGATTGCTGTTTTGGGATGTGGGGTTGATGTTATCTATCCACCAAGTAATGATAAACTTTATCAGGAAATTTTAAAAAAAGGAGGTCTTATTGTTTCTGAATTTCCACCAGGAAGAACCGTTTTAAAAGGTCTTTTTGTGGCAAGAAACCGGATTATTTCCGGATTGTCTTTGGGTGTTTTGGTGATTGAGGGGGCAAAAGATTCAGGGGCTTTAATTACAGCAAGATATGCGGCAGAGCAAGGTAAGGAAGTTTTTGCTCCTCCTTCTCCGATAAATTCCCCAATGTCTGAGGCACCAAATTTTTTGTTAAAACAAGGGGCAAAATTAGTCACTGATGTTTCTGATATTTTAGATGAGTTTAATTTAAAAGTTTCACCAAAGAAGAAAAAAGATTTAGCAAAAGATTTAAGCGATGATGAACGATTAATTTTTGAAAGCTTAAGCGCTTTTCCAAAAACAGTTGATGATTTGATTTTAGAAACAAAAATGCCAATTGATAAAGTTTTAAATATCCTTTCAATTTTGGAGATTAAGGGAGTGGTTGAGAAAAATAAAGAGGGAAAATATCAACTAACATCTAACATCTAACGACTAACACCTAACATCTAACGTCAAACACCAAACATTAAACATTAAACGTAAAACGCTATTTTTTTATTGTTTAATTTTTTTTTATCGATTAAAATAATCTTGATATGTTAAAGGTTGGAATAGTCGGTTTGCCAAACGCGGGAAAATCGACTCTTTTTAATGCTTTGGTTGAGAAAACAAAAGCGCAGGTTGGCGCTTATCCTTTTACTACTATTGATAAAAATTTAGGGACGGTAACGGTGCCTGATGATACTCTTTTTAAACTGGCTTCCTTAGAAAATATTGGCAAAGTGACACAGGCTACCATTGAATTCGTTGATATTGCCGGTTTAATCAAAGGTGCCAGTTTAGGGGAAGGTTTGGGCAATCAGTTTTTACATCATATAAAAGAGGTCGATCTTATTCTTCATGTTTTGCGCTATTTTAAAGATAAAGATGTCCCCCATGTTCATCCAAAAATTGACCCAGAAGAAGATTTTCTAATCGTTAATGAAGAGCTTATTTTAGCTGATCTTCAAACATTAGAAAGACGATTAAAGAAAGAAAAAATTACCCAAGAAGAAAAGCAAGTTTTGGAGAAAGTAATGAAAGAAATGAATCAGGGAAAGATGGCCAAAGATCTTAAGCTGTCGGAAAAAGAAAAAGAAGTTTTACGCCCCTTAAATCTTTTAACCGCCAAAAAGCAATTAGTCGTTGCCAATATTGATGAAAAAGATATCCAAAATCCCCCAAAAACTGTTGATGGCTGGCCGGTGATTTCGATATGCGCTAAACTTGAAGCCGAGTTAAATGCTTTACCTTGGGTAGAACAACAAAAATTTTTAAAAGCTTATGGTCTTTCAAAAAGCGCAAAAGAAAAAATAATTAAGGAAAGTTATAAGGCGCTTGATGCGATTACTTTTTATACCATTGCCAAAAAAAAGGAAGCCAGAGCTTGGACTTTAAAAAAAGGAAAAACGGCCCTTGATGCGGCGGCTAAAGTCCATACCGATTTTGCCAAAAACTTTGTTAAGGTGGAGGTGATTTCGGCTAAAGAGTTAATTGAACTTGGTGGTTGGCAAAAGGCTAAGGAAAAAGGAAAAATACTTCTTGAGGGAAGAGATTATCAGGTAAACGATGGCGATGTTTTGGAGTTTAAGGCGGCCATAAAATAATTTAACCTCTTTATCTTTTGTTACTCGTTTAAAAAGTTTAGAGCTTAAATTGTCTCATCGATTTTTTGAATTCTTCTTAAATACTTTTCTTCCATTTTTGGTGAGGTATTAATGAAAATATCAACTAATTTTTTTGCCTGCTCCAATCCACTCCCATTTTCTTCGTTTTCGTTTTTAAAATAATCAGAAGCCAAAGCCAAAACATTGATATGATCATTTTCTTTGGCGTGTTTGACTTGATCTTCAGAAAATCCCAACGCACAACGAATACCTTTGAAACGATTAACAACAATTGAGACACCAACACCTGAACCACAGATAACAATGCCTAAAAAGTCTTTGGGATTTTGAAGGACTGCTTGAGCGACTTTTTTGGCAAAATCAGGATAGTCATCTTCTGGATCATATTGATAGTTGCCCATATCCTCAACCCGAATATTTTTTTCTTGAAGATACTCAATTAATTTATTTTTTAACTCAAAACCGCGGTGATCGGCGGCAATAAAGATGGTCATAAAAATAGTATAAAGTATTAATTGGCAAGAATCAATGGGTTTAAAAATTACAAATCTTTTCTTGGCCCGCTTATAAAAATTAAAGATAAAACGATACCAACGATAAGAGCTGTCTCATAGCCTAAAAAAAGATATCCCAAAACACCACTAAAAACAAAAAAAAAGACCATCTGCATTAGATTAAATTCGCTGCCCATATTAACCGCAAAGTGCATAATCATAATGTAAAGAAGAGAAAGAATCACATATACCCAAAGATCAAAAGAGTTTAATGTTGATTTGGCAGAAGAGGTGGCAATTTCAATTGTTTGAGCTAAAACATAGAAGTTCATCTTTTATCAATAACTTCTAAAAAGCTTTTTTTAAACTTATAATAAGAAAAAAATTGAGCTCTTTTTAAAGCTTTTTCTCCTAAAGTTTTTTGACGGTTTTTATCAAAATAAAGCTCAATAATTTTATCGGCTAAATCGTTTGGATCATTTGGGTTAGCATATAAAGCATTATCTTTGGCAATTTCTTGAAAAACTTCAATATCGCTTAAGATCGATGGGCAGCCTTGGGATGAAGCTTCAAGATAGGAAAAGCCAAAGCCTTCATCACGTGATATTAAGATATTACCACTTGCTTTTTGATAAAGCTTGATTAAATCCTCATCTGAAACATAGCCTAAAAAAATAAATCGTTTATCATCTTTGACCAACTTAAAAAATTCTTTTAACTCTTTTTGCCAAGGATGATTAAAGTTAAACGTGGAACGTGAAACGTGAAACGTTTTGAAATTTTCAAATATTTTTCCAACAAAAACACAGGTGACATTGGCGATTTTGATGGCGCGAGCTAAGTTGACTAAGTTTTTATTCCAGGTGGCATCACCAACGTAGAGACAGAAGTTGTCTGACTCAAAACTCAAATCACAAATCTCAAAACTACAACTTAAATCTAAAAACTTTTTATTTTCATTATTTTTTTCAGTTTTAAGGTTTTGTGTTTCAGTTTTGTCCTCCGATTCGGAGAATGACTTTTGAGTTTTGAGTTTTTTATCAAATATCTTTGGCAGACATGGATAAATAACTTTTATTTTTTCTTCTGGGATTTTTAGGATTTGGACGATATCTTTTTTTGAAGTCTTAGAGTCAGTGACAATTAGGTCATAATTTTTTAAAGCAATCTTGTTTAAAAAAATATTAAAATTACCGCGCAATCCTTTGGGAAAATGTTGGGGGTATTTTAAAGGGATTAAATCATGAATGACAGCAATTTGTTTTTTGGCAATTCTTTTAAAAATTACCGGTTTTTGTAAAAAATTAAAAAAAGGATTGATAAAAGTATGTAACGTGTAACGTGTAACGTGTAACGTATTGGAAAAAATCCATTCAGGAAAGTTTTCTTTTAAAATTTGTAAGTACCGACCAACACCGCGCACTTGTGATTGTTTATCTGATGCGCTTGGATCAAAACACAAGATTTTGGTCATAGAAAGATTTTATAAAATTAAATTTAACTTGACAATGATTAGTGATTTTTGATTTATATAAAGACTGTTTTTGAAAAAGACAGTCTTTTTTGAAAATATGGATGTGGGTTATTTTTTTCTTTAGTTTTAAGCAGGGGGGAAGAATGATTACTTTTTTCTAATATGTTCAGTTTATTATATAAAGTAAGGTTTGACAACTTTTTTCTTTTCTTGTCAAGAGGTATTTGGTGAAATTAGTTTGAATTAGTTTTCTAATTCGAAGGGTAAATTAAAATTTTATTGATTTTTTATCGCATCACCTTTTCTTCAACCCGGTCATATTGACAGATCTCTTCTTTGGTAAACCATAAAGAGACTTCATATCTAGCTTCTTCTAAATTACCTGAAGCATGAAGAAGGTTTTTAATGGCTCTTTTTGCGGTATTGGCTAAGTATGAGGAGTCAAAAGAGTAGTCGCCGCGGATAGTGCCGGGTGATGCTGCCAATGGTAAAGTATGACCAGCCAATTTTCTTACCAACTCAACCGCATGAGGTCCTTCCCAGACCATTGCCAAAACCGGACCAGAAGTTATCATCTCAATCAACCACTGACGAATTATTAGACCAATTTGATAACTATCATCGGTGCCAAGCTCTTTTTTAACATCAACTCCCAAAGCTTTATAGTTTTCCAAAGTTTTTTTCCCCATACCACGGATGAATTCTTCTCTATCTTTTGGATAGTGTTTTTCAGCTAAATCTTTTGAGACTTTTATGAGTTTGCAGGCAACCATTTTAAGACCAACTTTTTCAAATCGAGAGATAATTTCACCACAAATACCACGGGAAATAGCATCGGGTTTTAAAACAACTAAAGTTTGCTCCATAATTTTAATTTTTAAAAATTAATAATTACTAAATAAGATTGAAATTAATTATACCAAGAAATTAATTGTACCAAAAATCTTTGGTAAAAGGTTTAACATTAAAAATATTGAATAAATCAGAAGAACTAGGTCAACCTCGGCTTAATTAGAAAATAAAATAAAAAAATCAATCGGAAGAAAAATTAAACTTTTATAAAATTGTGATATCATATCTTTTATGAATTTAAAAATAAAACTTATTGATAAAACTTTGCCCTTACCTAAATATCAGACCAAAGGGGCAGTAGCTTTTGATTTGTATAGTCGGGAAAAAACAGTTATCCCTCCGTGGCAACCAACTCTTATTCCTTTAAATTTAATTGTTAAAATTCCCAAAGGTTATTTTTTGATGCTTTGCGCTAGAAGTTCTTTATCCCTTACAAAAAATCTTATTGTTGCCAATGGGGTTGGAGTGATTGACCAAGATTATTGTGGAGAAGAGGATGAGATAAAACTGTCAGTGATTAACTTTTCAAAAAAAGAAGTGGTGGTTGAAAAAGGAGAAAGAATCGCTCAGGCGATTTTAGTTAGGATTGCTAAAGTTGATAAATTTGTTGCATTGAGTAAAATGAATAAAAAATCAAGAGGTGGATTTGGGAGTACGAATGTCTAAAAAGTAGTAAAAAATAGCGTAAAACTGTTTAACTATAGTTAAATGTTGTCTATAAATAAAACAACATCGAGAGAATATTGAAAAAAAGAAACTAAATTACTTGCAAAAGTAAAAAAATAATTTATATAATAAACGATATTTTTATGAACTATTCAAAAGAGGAACAAGAAATTTTAAAGAAATACTTTACTAATATTAATGATGATGTTTTTTGCTTGATTAATCTTCCTGAGGTGATAAAAGGAACACTTTTTTCTCGTTATAGTCGTTCAGCCAAGGATTTGCGGCGATTATTTTTGGATGAGTTTGTTAATGCTGCTGAATTTAAAAACTATTTTCAAAAAACAAAAGAAGAAAAAGACAGTCTTTTAAAAACAGAAAAAGCCGAAGACTTTTATGAAAGAATATTAGTTGGTTATGGAGATGATTCGGTAGCTGAACTTGGAGGAGCTCATTTGGCTTTGGAAAATATTTCAACTTTGGCAACCAAAAGCATTGAGGAACATCGAATTGGTTTATCGCCTTTGGAAAAGTCTTCCCGCTATGTCTATTTTGATAAAAAAGTTGATGGAGCTTATCAATTTTATACTCCCAAAAAAATTGCTTCCTCAAAATACGCTTCTTTGTATAAAAAAGCCAATAATCTTCTTTTTGATGCCTACTCAAAAATCGTTCACGGGCTTAAACCGCTTTTAATGGAAATTTATCCGGGTGATAAAAATGATTCTGCTTATAAATTTTCCATTCGCGCCAAAGCCTGTGATTTAGCCCGTTATCTTTTGCCTTTATCAGCAAAAACTAATCTTGGAATTTTTGGCAATGGGCGGGCTTTTGAGTATCTTTTAATTAATCTTTTTGTTGATCCTTTAGATGAGGTAGTTGATTTAGCAAAAAAAATTAATCAAGAGTTAAGAAAAGTGATTCCTGCTTTTATAAAAAGAGCCAATAATGAAAAAGGCTTAGTTTATCAAAATTATTTAAAAAAAAGAAATAAAAATATTGCGGAAGTCTTAAAAAAAATAATTACTCAAAAAATAAAGTCTTTGTCAGTAAAAAAAGAAACAGTTAGAATGGTAGACTACGAAAGAAATGGATTAGAAAAGATTGTTGCCACAATTATTTTTGAAAATAGTCATTTTGACTATCAGACAGTTTATAAAAAGACAAAAAAAATGAGTTTAAAGGAAAAAGAAGAGATTTTTAAGGCCTATCTTTCTGGTCGGCAAAATCGTCATCACAAAGTTGGTCGGGCTTTGGAAAATGTTTATTTTACTTTTGAAATAATGGCCGATTGGGGAGTGTATAAAGATCTAATGCGTCATCGGATTTTAACCCGTCATCGTCAACTTTTTACCAATGAGCTTTCTTATGCTGTGCCAAAAGAGATTGATCTTTTGGGTTTTGGAAAAGTTTATCGACAGGCAGCTGATTTTGCGGTTGAGACATATCTAAAAATCAAAGAAGAATATCCAGTAGAAGCTCAGTATTTAGTTTTACATGGCGCATATAATCGATTTTATCTAAAAATGAATTTGCGAGAGATTGTTCATCTTTGTGAGTTGCGTTCTTCCCCCCAAGGTCATCCATCCTACCGAAAAATTGCTCAAGAAATAGCCAAAGTAGTAATAAAAAAATATCCCGTTTTTAAACACGCTTTGCCTTTTGTTGATTATAATGAGTATCAACTTGAACGACTGTTTGCTTTTAAAAAACTAGTTCAAAAAGCACAAAAACTTAAAATTAATCCTTTTTCTGATTGATTTTTATGAAAAAAATTAAGCTTAATTCTACTCAGATGCAGTTGCTTTTAAAAGAAAATCGTTATCAAGTGAATGAAGTAAATAAATTTTTAAGTCGTTGTATTGATGGTCGATATAAAAACAGTTTTGACTTACCCGCTTTGGCCTTGCCAGGAGCGGATTTGGGGGAACTGGCTTTAATAATTGCTTGTGCTAATGACTTTGGTTTGGAAATTGATTATGAAAAAGTATTTCAAATTTTGATAAAAGTGGTTGGGGGAATAAAAAACTTTTCTTACCACACCGATTCTCATTATGGTGGTTTGGCTTTGGGATGTGGTCATTTTGCTCAAATAGGAAAAAATTTTGTTGCATATAATCTTAAAAAAAATGACATTGAATTTCTTGAAGAAAAGTTAAAGTTTTTACGAAAAGAAGGGGTTTTACCAACAGTTTTAGAAGGCAGCCACGATGAAGCGGCGATTTTAATAGTAAAGGGTAATTTTGGTATACAGCCACGATTTACTATTGAAACTGATGAAGGAAAAAAAGAAGTTTCGGTTTTTGTTTATCAACGGACTTTGGTTGATAAAAGACACCGAGTTTTAGCCAACAAATTAATAGAAGATAAGGCAATAAAACTTTTTAATAATTTAGATGAAGAGTATTTATATGAGGTTTTATCAGAAGAAGGAGAGAATCATCTTTTGGAGACATTTAATAGTTTGGCCTCCGACCTACCTTTATTTGAGGTAATTTTTGATGAGAGTGGGCGATTTAGTTTAACATCGTTAAAATGAGTAATTTTTTATACGATTATTTTCTTCCAGAAAAAAATTTAGCCAAAATACCAGCTTCTCCGCGTGATTTTTCCAAACTTTTTGTTTATGATACTAAAACCGATAAGATTTTTTTTGATCGCTTTTATCATTTAGATAAATATCTCCCTAAAGACTCTTTTTTAGTTTTGAATCAAACAAAAGTGATACCAGCGCGAGCGGTGTTGACGAAAGAAAATGGGGGGAAGGTGGTTGTTTTGTTTTTGGTTAATGAAATTGGGGAAGATAATAAAGTAAAAATTATGGTTGATCGAAAAATTAAGATTGGAGAAAAATTATTTTTTAAAAGCGGCGAATTTTTAGAAGTACTCTTTCAAGAAAAAAATATTTTTTTAGTTTCTTTTAATTTTTCAAAAGATAAACTTTTTTCTCTTTTGGAAGAACAAGGAACAATGCCGGTGCCATTATATTTAAAAGATACACCGCTTTCCAATAAAAAGTTAAAAGAAAAATATCAAACCGTTTTTTTTAAAAAAGAAAATGAGAAATTAGCTTCAGTTGCGGCACCAACGGCTTCCTTACACTTTACAAATCGCGTGTTTAAAAAAATTGAACAAAAGGGGATAGAAAGATATTTTGTTAGTCTTTATGTTGGAATGGGTACTTTTGCCCCAGTGGTTGAGGATAATTTAAAAACAAAAAAACTTCATCAGGAGTATTATCAAGTCGATGGTCAAGTTTGGCAAAAAATTTTATCGGAGAAAAAACAAGGTAAAAAATTAGTGGCGGTTGGGACCACGGTTGTGAGAACTTTGGAGTCGTTTATAAGATTGAAAACTAAAGATAATAAAACCAAACTTTACCAAACCGATTTATTTATCTTTCCCCCTTTTCAATTTCAAATGGTTGATATTTTGCTTACCAACTTTCATTTGCCAAAATCATCACTTATGATGTTGGTTGAGGCGTTTTTGCAATATAAAAAAGCAAAAAGACATTTGGTTAAGTTGTATAATATTGCCATAAAAAACAATTTTCGGTTTTATTCATTTGGTGATGCGATGTTAATAATTTAAAATTCAAAATTCAACTCCGATTCGGAGAGCAAAATGACAATGCAAAATTCAAAATTTTTTAAGGTTCTTTATCAATCAAGAAAAATGAACTCTCGGGCAAGATTAGGGGAGATTACAACTGCCCATGGAAAAATTAAAACGCCAGCGTTTGTTGCGGTTGGGACAAAAGGAACAATAAAAAGCCTTTTACCCCCACTTTTAAAAAAAATCGGTACTCAGGCGGCCTTTGTTAATACTTATCATTTGGTAACTCATCCGGGGGTTGAGCTGATTGAAAAGGCAGGCGGGATACATCGTTATGCTAATTTAGATATGCCTTTGATGAGTGATTCCGGGGGGTTTCAGGTTTTTTCGTTAGCCCAAAATAAAATTCAAAATTCAAAATTCACCCTCCGATTCGGAGGGCAAAATGACAATTTAAAATTAAAAACTAGTAGAGAAAAAGAAGAATTAGCAGTTTTAAAAATTTCTGATGATGGGGTAAGGTTTCGTTCGGTTTTTGACGGCTCAATTTTGGAGTTTACTCCAGAAAAGTCAATTGAGTACCAGCAAAAAATTGGAGCAGATATTGTGATGGCGTTTGATGAGTGTATTGCGTATGGTGTTGATTATGAGTATACAAAAGAAGCAACAGAAAGAACCCATCGATGGTTAAAACGATGCGTAAAAAAACTCAAATCTCAAATCTCAAATGTCAAAACTAAAACTCAAAACTATAAAACTAATCAATATTTATATGGTGTGATTCAGGGTGGGATGTTTGAGGATTTAAGAAAAAAATCAGCTAAGTTTGTTGTTTCTCAAGATACTTCCGGTGTGGCCATTGGTGGGGTATCAGTTGGGGAGAGTAAAAAAGAGATGAGGCAGCAAGTTGCCTGGGTTTCGCCTTTTTTACCAGAAGATCGGCCGGTTCATCTTTTGGGGGTGGGGGAGTTTGATGATATTTTGGATTTGGTAAAATACGGGATTGATACTTTTGATTGCGTTGAGCCAACAAGAAAAGCACGTATGGGTATGCTTTTCAAGTTAAAAGTTACCCTCCGATTCGGAGGGCAAAAGTTAAAAATCGAATATGAAGAGATTGATATTTTGCGGGGAGTTTATAGAAATGATTTGACAAAGGTTGATGAAAACTGCAGTTGTTATGTTTGTCAAAATTTTACCAAAAGCTATCTTCATCATCTTTTCAAAAACCGCGAACTTTTAGCCTATACTTTGGCGACATATCACAATCTTTTTGTGATGGAAAGATTTTTTAATTGGATAAGAGAGATGATTAAGAGAGATTTGATTTAATTTAAAAAAAATTTAGTATACTTTTTTAAATTAAAATTTTTTTCCAAAAATTATATGAATAAGAAAAGTTTAGATTTAAAACAAGCTATGTTAAAATTAGAAGAAATATTAGAACTTTATTTTTGTAAAAAAACACCATTTTTTATTCCCGATAAATTTAAAGAATTAATGGTTCAATTTTTACCTTATTTTAGTATTTTATTAATTATTATTAACATACCTTCAATTTTTAATGTTTTAACATTTGACTCTTTTTTTTCCTCTTCTAAATTTTTTTTGGGTAGAAACCTTTATTCTTTTAATTACTTTTTGTCGATAATTTTTTTAAAAGGAGCGCTGATTTTTGTTATTCTAGCCATTGCTGGTCTTTTTAAAAGAAAAGAAAGAAGCTGGCGTTTTTTGTTTTATGCGTCTTTGCTAAATTTTGTTTCTGGATTTTTAAGTGGCGATTGGATAGTGATGATTATCGTTGCTTTATTTTTTTGGTATGTTCTTTTTCAAATTAAACATTACTTTAATTAGAATAATAAAATTTAATTGATTACTAAATCTTTATCAAAAAATTAAAATATACGGTAAGCCCGATTAAAAGTTTCAAAATCAACTTCTTTTTTGCCTTCAAGCTGGACACGTGTAACGTGTAACGTATAACGTGTAACGTTAAAATTCATATTGATAATTTTTAATCTTTTCCCATTGGGAAGCAGGGTCCAAATGCCCGGCCAAGGAGATAGGCCTCGAAAATAATTGTAAATTATTTCCGAGGAATTTTTAATTTTTAATTTTAAATTTTTGATTTTTAAAATTTCAGGTAGTTCTTCAAGCTTTAATGGTCCATTTTTTAGGGCTTTTTTTAAGATAGGTAGAGGAATAAAGCCATCTTGTTTTTTTAACAACCTACTATAGGTAGCCATCTTATGATTTTGCTCTTTATATCGGCCTATATAAAGACTGTCTTTTTTAAGGACAGTCTTTTTGAAAAGGTTAAATCCTAAATCAGTTAGTTTTTTCTCCAAATCGGGGCGGTAGTCGGTATCTTCAATTTTTAATTTTTCCTGGGCGATAATAGGCCCATGATCGATTTTTTCATCCATTTTTATGATTGTTACCCCAGTTTCTTTTTCACCAAAAATCAAAGCATAAGCAATCGGGGATGGGCCGCGGTATTTGGGAAGAAGTGAGGGGTGGATATTCCAAAAACCAAGTTTTGGTATATCAAGTAGATCTTTTGGGATAATTTGGGAGAAGGCGTATACAAGACAAAGATCAAAATTTTTAATTTTTAATTTTAGATTGTAATTTGGGCCTTCGAATTGGAGGGGAGGATTTAAATTTTGAATTTCAAAAATTTCCACTCCATACTTCTTTGCCACTTTTTTTACCGGGGTTTCGGTGAGTATTTGTTTTCTGCCAGCCGGTTTGTCGGGTTGAGTCACCACCAATTTTACCTCGATTAATTTTTTTAAATCCAAATCAGTTAAGATTTTTTCCAAAAAATCAGCAGAAAAACTAGGTGAGCCAAAATAGGCAAGATTAATTTTTGTTTTTAAATTCATTTTATCCTTTATTAAGACTCTCCAAAAACTCTTTGTTGTTTTTGGTTTTGGAAAGTTTTTCAATTAGGGCGGTTAATCTTTCTTCTGGGGATAAAAGAGAAAGCATTCGTCTTAAAGTGGTGACTTTTTTTAAAGTTTCTTCATCAAGTAACAGTTCTTCGTGACGGGTGCCGGTTTTTTCAATATCAATTGCGGGAAAAATTCTTTTTTCAGCAAACTTTCGCTCCAAATGGAGTTCCATATTACCTGTTCCTTTAAACTCCTCATAAATTAGATCATCCATTCTTGACTCTGTTCCAACCAAAGCGGTGCCAATAATGGTTAAACTTCCTCCTTCTTCACAGTTTCGGGCAGCTCCTAAAAATTTTTTGGCCGGATACAAAGCTTGGGGATCAAAACCACCCGATAAACTGCGACCAGTCCCTGGTGTTGAAAGATTTAACGCTCTTGCTAGTCTTGTAATTGAATCCAAAAGAATAACTACATCTTTTCCCATCTCAACCAACCGTTTTGCTCGCTCAAGTGCCATATTGGCTACTTTTACCTGTTGTCTTGGTGATTGATCAAAGTTTGAGGCGGCCACTTCTCCTTTAATAAATCTTTTAATTTCAGTTACTTCTTCGGGTCGCTCACCGATTAAAACCGCCATAAGATAGACGTCAGGATAATTTTTTTCAATTGCCTGAGCAATTTCTTTCAAAAGAGTAGTTTTTCCGGCTTTTGGTTGGGAGACAATCAACGCTCGTTGGCCAAAACCAATCGGTGCTAAAAGATCAATAATCCGCGTTGAAAGAATATTTTTTTCCGTTTCCAGTTTAATTTGTTTATTTGGGTGGATTGAGGTTAATTGATCAAACTGTCTTCTTTCTCGGCTTTGTTCTTCGGTTAACTCAAGACCATTGATTTTTTTGATCAAAAGAAGAGAGTGAAATCGTTCGCCTTCTTTTGGTGGGCGGGCTAAACCTTCAATCTCATCACTTCGACGCAGCCAAAAGCGGCGGATTTGAGAGACAGAAACATAAACATCACGTTGTGGATTGACTTCATAGTCTTGACGTAAAAATCCATAACCGGCTTGGGTGATATCTAAGATGCCTTTGGTTGGGTAACTGATTTTTAGGTCCTCTGCCAGTTTTTCATTTAACATTTCTTCTTCGCTTTGTGGTGTTTCGGTAATTGGGGTAATTGGTTTTTCTTCGTATTCTTCAATAATTGAGGAAACGTCTAGGGGTTTTTCTAAAGATTCATCGGGGTTGTTTTTGGTTTTTTTGCTCATAGAAAGACACCAAATTTATAACGGATTTAATGGTTTTGGCATTTTTTATTTTTTTGGGGAATAAACATTTTTACTTTTTCTTTTCTATCAAAACCTTTATTTATTTTAGGGTAACTTAAGAGCTTCAATCTTAAGAAGTAATTTTTTTTAAAAAATTTCAATAATCCTCCAAAAAGCGACCCTTTGAACTTTTTCTCCAAAAAAAAATGGGGAGATGCCCTTTGATGACCACGGTCATCAAAGAGGCCATCTCATTCCCCCCTAAATCGGGAGGTTACCCTTGTTTTTGATTGTGTCGAGAAAAAGTTTTCAAATTGCGTCGCTTTTGGAGGATCAAAATTAAGTATACTACATTAAACCCGCTTTTGTCAAATGAAAATTAAATAACTTTAAATAGTCGAAAAAACAAAAACGATAAAAAGTAAAAAAGAATTACTTGAAAAATAGGAAGATATAAAGTTAAAAAGATAGTTACAATGGCTAAAATAAAAAAGGCTTCGTTGTGGATTGAGGGAAGAAGACCTTTGGTGATAAGCATTAAAATGGTAATGGTTAAGAGTGCTCGTTTATCAAACCACCAAAGACTCCAACCAAAAAAGAGCGCTAACGATAAGATAATTGAAGCTAAAATCAAAAAAAGTTCCTTAGTATCAAAATAAAATGGGCCAAGGTACATAAATTTATTTTATACAAATTTTTGTTTCAAATGCAAGAGGAAAATTTAATAACGTATAACGTTAAAAATCATTTAGCATTTTACATTAAACGTTAAAAAGTAAAATAAGAAACGTTAAAAAGTAAAATAAGAAATACATATTTTCAATTAAAAATTTTCAATTAAAAATTTGGTTGATTTTTATTTACTGGCTTCTTTTGGCGCAATTAAAATTTCTGGGGCGTTGGTGGCTTCTTTAACTTCAAAGTTTTTGGGATATCTAAATCTAATACCCCAACGTTTACTTTTATATTCTTCAAAAATTAAAGGGGTTGGAGTTGGAGTAGTTGTTGGTTTTGGGGTTGGAGTAATTGAAAGAAGAAAATCAATCGCCTTATTGGCTTTTTCAACTTTTTGACCATAGCGAACACCTAAAATAAAAAAAAGAATTAAAAGAATAACAACAATTAAAACTAAAGTTTTTGGTTTAAAAATGATTGAAGACTGGTTCATAGATAAATTTTATAATGTTTTTTATCAATTGCCAATAGGGTTAAAATTAAAAAAGGTTTTGATAATAATCTAAATTTTTAAACTAAAGTTAAAAAAAATCTATCTTTTGTCTAAAAAGTCAATATTTAATTTTTATGATTTTTAAAAAGATTTTTAATGATTGATTCAATCTTTTCATCCTCGATTGCTAAATCAAGATAGGGGATTTTATCGTTGATATAGGCGATAACGCTTGCTAGATCTTTTTTTTGGATACGAAAGACGGCTTTGGGAAATTGATAGGCGATTAGTTGACCAATTTTAAAAAGAACATTTTTTTTTATCTCTTTTTCCAGAATCAAAGAGACGTACTTAACTTGAGAAAACCTTTGAAAGATTGAAGCCAGGCTGCCATCGTATAAAATTTTTCCTTTATTGATGATGATTAGCCTTTTAGTCAATCTTTTAACATCTTCAAGGTAATGGCTGGTTAAAATGATGGTTGCTTTGAATTCTTTTTGATATTCTTTGATAAAATTTCGAATTGCTTCTTGCGAAAAGATATCAAGTCCGATTGTTGGTTCATCTAAAAAAACAATCTTTGGTTGATGAAGAAGGGAGGCGATAAACTCCATCTTCATCCGCTCACCCAAAGAAAGCATTTTTACCGGTTTTTGAATTAATTTTTCAACAGAAAAAATGGCGGTTAGTTTTTCAAGAGTTTTTTTAAATTGAAAATCGTCAATTTCATAAATTTCTTTATTTAAAAAAAAGGTATCAATAGCTGGTAAATCCCAGATAAGTTGATTGCGCTGACCCATCACAAAAGAGATTTGTTTTAAAAATTCTTCTTTTTTCTCAAAGGGAAAAAAGCCCAAAACCGACACTTTTCCTGATGTTGGGTATAAAATCCCCGATAAAATTTTTAAAGTAGTAGTTTTTCCTGCACCATTGGGGCCGATAAAGCCAACCAACTCGTTTTCACCGATTTCAAAAGAGACTTGATCAAGGGCCAAGATGTCTTCATACTTGCGAAAAAAGATATCGGTTAATAAACTGCCGGTTTTTCGATAAACTTTGTAGATTTTGGTAAGGTTTTTAACAGTAATCATCTAACAACTAACATCTAACTTCTAACATCTAACTTCTAACATCAAACATTAAATGTGTAACGTATAACGTGTAATAATTAAAAAAACATTTTAACAAGCTTTACACTACTTTTTACCCAATGTTTACCCTTTATTATTTTTTTTTAATGTTTAATGTTTAAAGTTTAATGTTTAACGTTGAACGTTTAATTTTTTTATCCTCCCGCCGCTTGATATTTTTTAAGACCAAGTTGCCAAAACTTAATTGACAATGATAACAAGAAAAAACTGATAAAAAAAGAAAAAACAATATTTTTTAAATTTAAAAAGTGAAACAAAGCTTTGACTGGAAAAGTAATCATCACACCAATGGGAATGATGAAAGTAAAGATGAAGCTAATTATTTGTTGATAAATTTCAATCGGAAAACGGCCTAAGTTTAAAAGATCCCGATAAATCATAATGGCGTTGTCAACCTCAGTAGTTAAAAGGCCTAAAGCTAAAACAAAGATATGAAAAGCAGTTGAGATAATTAAACCATTGACTACTAAAGTCAAGTACCAAAAAAATGAAAAAAAAGAAACATTTTCTTTAAAGATAAAAAAAATAAGAAGAAAAGAATAAGGAATAAGAAGTAAAAAATCTAAAAGATCAACACCACCTAATAAAACTTTTAAAAATGGATGATAGGGTTTTACTAAAATTAAGTCTAAATTACCAGAAATAACTAAAGGCCTAAAACGATAGACTTCGCGATATAAGACTTGAGAAAATGTGTCGATAAAATTAAAGGTTAAATAAAGGATAATTATTTGTTTTAAAGACCAGCCAGAAATGTTATTGGTTTTTGAAAAAATAAGAAAAATCAACCCAAAAAGAAAAACAAAGCGCAATATTTTTGCTAAGGTAAAAAGAAGAATTGCCTGTCGACTTTGAGTAGTTTTTTTTAATGATTGATTGGTAAATAATAAAAAAATTTTTATATTTCGTTTAATTTTTTTAAGCATATTTTACCTTCCCCAAAAAGAAAAACTTTTTAATCCTTTATGCCATAATAATCTTGTAGTAAAAAAAATAATAATTAACCAAAAAATTGCTGTAAAGAAGATAAATTCAAAATTGACTTTATTAATTAATGTCTTTGGTTCAGTAGTCATTTTCACCGGAATAAAAAATAGATAAGGAAAAGGAGTTACAAGGATAAGATAAAAAAGATTGTTTGGTAAAACATCAAGGGGGAAAAAATTACCAGAAAGAATTGAAATTAAAATAAAAAAGATAAATCTTGGC
>Ga0197143_1000024_pt1 | contig 156687 bp, 125 predicted proteins | sample GBS70_MetaG_FD_148603 | JGI IMG/M metagenome (GOLD analysis project Ga0197143, IMG submission 148603) | Sediment microbial communities from Great Boiling Springs, Gerlach, Nevada, United States - GBS 70_MetaG | ecosystem: Environmental > Aquatic > Thermal springs > Hot (42-90C) > Sediment... | reverse complement strand
AGGTGTGCTCTGCCTTGCCCGCCCAGACGAGTTGCGGGTCCAGGTGCGGGTCGTACTCATACTTCTTGGTCTGCCGCTCGCGGACTTCGTACGTGGGCGCAATGCCGGCAGGTGGATTGTTCTTGCGCCGGGCGTCGGCATGCCGGAAGTCTCGCACGCTGTGTGAATCCGCGCGAGGTGTTCCCTTTCGTCTCGGCATAAAGTCCTCCTTTTGCCCCTCAGTATAGCGACGTTACAAAAAGAGGGTCAAGCACCCCCCCCTCTTGACGGCACGCGCCAATGTGGGGTTTAATGTTTTCTAGCACTGAAAAATCATTCTCGGGAGAAGCGAGACATTGCAGGCGAGGGATGAAACGATCAGAGCCAAGCTGGCGCAGTTCGCCAAGCACTGTCGCGCGCGGGGACTGAGCGTGACCCCTCAACGGCTCGCGATCTATCAGGCGTTAATCACGTCACCGCGGCATCCGAGCGCCGAGGACATCTACAAGCGTATCCGACGCCATTACCCCACGATCTCCCTAGCGACTGTCTACAAGACGCTGGAAACGTTCGAGCGCGAGGGATTCATCTCGAAAGTGACCCCGCTACATGAGACGGCGCGCTATGATGCCAATCGGACGCGCCATCATCATCTCATCTGCGTGAAGTGCCATACCATCGAAGATTTCTCCGCAGAAGCCCTCGAGCACCTCTCGCTCCCATCGGAGGTCGTGGGTCAGTGGCGCATCCTCGAATACACGGTGCATGTGCTCGGTCTCTGTCGGGAATGCCAGAAGCGGGAGCAGACGTAGTGCGTCACGCTCCTCCCCCGACGAAGTGCACGATCTCCAACCGATCCCCCTCGCAGATCTTCACCGTCGCCCACGCCGCGCGGGGGATGACCTCGCGGTTTCGCTCGATGGCGACCCGCTCCGGATTCAGCTTCAAGTATTCGAGCAGGCCCAGGATAGTGAGGCCATTCGGAATCTCTCGCTCCTCTCCGTTCAGGATGACGCGCATCGGCACTCCTCTTCTCACTTCTCCGATGCCGACTCGCTCAGCACCTGCCGAATCATCCACTCGCCGAGACTCGGATTCTCGTTCCAGGTGAAGATGTACCGAATCTGACCAGCGCGATCAATGATGGCGATCGTCGGGACCCAGGTCACGTGATAGGTCTCAAAACTGCGCTGCCCATCATCCAGAGCCGTTCCATAGGGCAATTCGCGCAGGCGCTTGAATTCGGCCAGGAATCGCTCTTCCTCCTCCCGAGACGCGCGTCCGACCTCGCGCCCATTGAAGCCGTAGTATCGGGTCACGGCGAGGATTTTCAAGCCATCCTTCTCATAGCGCGCAGCCCAACTGCGCAGATGCGGGATCAAGCCCCGACAATCAGGACACCATGCAGCCCAGAACTCCAAAGCGACGACGCGACCGCGGAGCTCCGCCAATCGGGTTGGCGGCTCCTCGATCCACTTCGCGACGGTGATCTCCGGCGCGGGCTTCCCGATCAGCTCTAATTGCGCCAGCGTGCTCTCAATCTGCGCAACCGTCCGCGCGAGCGTTTGCAAGGCTTCGCCCTCGGCCCAAGGGAGCTGCCGCTGCAGCTCCTCCTTCAACCGCGAGAGCACTGCGCGACTCTCGCCGACCTTTCCCGTGGCGACATACAGCTCGGCCAGCGCGCGCGCTGCCTTCCACGCGAGCGGGACCACTCCACTTTCGCGAGCCGCCTCGTAGGCAGCCTCCTGAGCGCGCACTGCTTGCTCCAGTTGCCCAGCCTGTGTATATGCCGCGGCCAGACGCATCGCCGCCGCCGCCATCACCTCCTTCGCGTTGAAGGCATTGGGCGAGATAGCCGCCCGCTCCTCCTCCGCTTCCCGAAGCCGTCCGCTCTCGCAATATTTCTCGATGAGATAGAGGCGCAAGCGCTGCCGATCCTCCTCGCTCACAGTGCGATCCCCCATCAGCTCGCGGAAGACGGCCACCATGTTCTCGACGTCATTGGCCAAGTAGTAGAGATATCCGAGCTGGAACCGATCCTCGCTCCCCGTCACCCGACCTTTCAAGCGCGCCGCGTACTGCTGCGCAAGCTGCTGCGCGCGTTCGCGAAGTTCTGTTGCTTCCTTCTCCGCGATGTCCGCGCGTCCAGCCTCGCGCAAGAGGCGATGCACCTCCTCGACATACTGGGCCGCTGAATGCTCCGGCGTCGCTTGCCCAAAGGCGTTGCCCACAGAAACGCTCACGCCGAGCCATACCAGGAGAAGAACGCGGCTTCCCACCCGCCTCATCCATTCCCTGCGACGACCGACCTTTCCGATGCGCCACCTCATCGGCAAGAGTGTAGCACAAGCAGACCCGTGCTTGAAGATCGCGCTCGCTGATTGGCGAAGCCGCACCCGTCCAAAATCGCAGGATCTCGCTGAGAGCTATCCTCCTTATGGAGAAGGAGAGGACGGGGACCCCATCATGGGGTCCCCTTGCGGAGGGCGAGGCGCTCACTCAATTCTTGCGGTAGAAGGAAAGGAAGCCCAGACGTCCGCCCGTATTGAGCGGACCGATTCCTCCCCAGATGATCATCTCGCTGCCGGTCCAGACAGCCGTATGGCCACTGCGCGGGGTGGGCGCATGGGAACTGGTGAAACTCGACCAGGCATTGGCGCGGGGATCATATCGGCCACCGGAGTTTTGCGCACCGTTGAGATTGGTTCCGCCCCAGACGAGCATTTCCGTGCCGGTCCACACAGCCGTGTGCTGACTTCGTCCGTCGGGAGCATTCGCTGTGCTCATCGTCGTCCAACTATCGCGCGCCGGATCGTATCGGCCTCCCGTGGCGAAGAATTCGATGTTGTTGATCCCGCCCCAAACGATCATGACCGATCCGGTCCACACGGCTGTATGATGGCTGCGTGCACTCGGCGCGCCCGTCGTGCTCACCGGACGCCAGGTGTCGGTGCGCGGGTCATAACGTCCGCCCGTATTCGTGCGCACTCCACCGCTGCCGGCACCTCCCCAAATGATCATCTCGCTGCCGGTCCAGATGGCCGTGTGGCCGCTGCGCGCACTCGGAGCGTTAGTCGTCGACATTGGCCGCCAGGTATCGGTCGCCGGATCATACCGCGCACCTGTATTCACAGGGCCACGACTATCGCTTCCTCCCCAGACGATCATCTCGCTACCGGTCCAGATGGCCGTGTGGCCGCTCCGCGCACTCGGAGCGTTAGTCGTCGACATTGGCCGCCAGGTATCGGTCGCTGGATCATATCGCGCGCCTGTATTAAGCGGGCCCCAAAGCCCAATCCCCCCCCAAATGATCATCTCGCTACCGGTCCAGATGGCCGTGTGACCGCTTCGTGCGCTCGGAGCGTTGGTCGTTGACATTGGCCGCCAGGTATCGGTCGTCGGATCATATCGCGCGCCTGTGTTCGTGAAGCCTCCGATGATGAGCGTGCTTCCTCCCCAGACGATCATCTCACTGCCGGTCCAAACGGCCGTGTGGCCGCTGCGCCCACTTGGCGCGCCTGTTGTTGGGGTGGGGAACCACGCCTCGATAGCCGAACGCCCGATCTCCGAAAAACCTGATGTCAGGATCCTCGAGTCGTTCGGCTGCCCCAGGATGATGGCCCCAGAGGGCAGCGATCCTTCAGCCGAAATGACGATGCGCTCCGGTCCAGGTGGCCCCGGAGGACCAGGCGGCCCAGCCGGTCCCGCAGGCCCGGGCGGCCCTGGAGGTCCCGTCGGGAAATCCACAACACTCACGAACACCGACTCAGACGGTTCCGATTCGTATCGCGCCGGATCCAGGGGGGCGACCAGATCCACTCGAGCCAGCCCCACATCTGAAGACGCGAGCACCACGATCTCGGCGCACACGCGCTCGTCATGTCGAAATGACATCGGCTCACCTTCGTAGTGAAACTCGAGCGCATTCTTCAGAACGTCCACGCGCACGAGCCACTCCTCTGCACGGAATCGTTCTGAAACGACGTGCACGCGAATGACCTGACCATCAAGCAGCAGGCGCGTGGGGTCTGGCGCGACGCGCCACACATCGCCGCGCTGCACCTGCGCCGTTGCCTCTTTGTTCGCATTGCTCACGCACACGAGCGCATGCGCTTCTTCCCCAGCTAGGAAAAGGTTCGGCGCGATCGTCACGCGTGGGACGAGACGGTCACCCCCTGCGGCCACGCTCGGATGAGCGCCAACAAGCGCTATAAGGAGGAGAACACCGAGGGGTGCGCCTCGTTTCGCCTCGCCGGTTCGGCTCATGCGCGCATGCGCCTTTTGAGCGTCGGCGGACGCTGCACGGGATTCGTCCCGGATGTTCTTTCGCCTCATCGCTCCCTCCTTCGAACCCCATTGGGTTCGACTTCCGACGCCGGCCGAAGTGTTGCACGGAATTTTCTCACGGCTTTCGCTTGACAGAGCGCATGCGTTGCTCTATTCAGTAGCGGGAGAGTTCACAGGAGGCGAACAGAGGATGAGCGTAAGGTACAAAAGGATGGGCGCGCTTCTTATCACCATCGGTATCCTCGTGATCCCGCTCGGCGGAAGATCGGTTTCAGCACAACTCGAGTTCTGGGAGCCCACGAAAGGGCCATTGGGGGGGACGGTCCTCGCCCTGACCGAGAGCCCGACGGGCGCGATCTTCGCCGGTGCCTTTGGTGGGGGCGTCTTCCGCTCAGATGATCGCGGAGAAACATGGACTTCGCTGGGTGTTCTCGGCGCCCATGTTCTGAGCCTGACTGTTACCCCAATGGGAGACATTCTGGCCGGAACAGCCGGCCAAGGCATCTTCCTCTCGCGCGATGGCGGCGTCACATGGACGGCTGTAAACACGGGGCTCAAAAATCGCTTCGTGCAAGCCCTCTTCGCCACCGAAGAGTATATTCTCGCCGGCACATTCGGCGGCGGCATCTTTCGCTCCACCGATGGCGGCCAGAGCTGGGAGGAGGTGAATTTCGGCGTCGCGAATCTCGACATTCGCGCGTTTGCCAGGAATTCCCGGGGATGGATTTACGCCGGAGCCAACGGGGAGCTTTACCGCTCGAAAGATCAGGGACGGAGCTGGCGCTACACGTTTCATCTCGGCTTGCTCAACAACAACATCTCGAGTGTCGTCATCACGCCCGAAGATACGATCTACGTCGGGACGCTCGGCGGTGGCGTCTTCGTCTCGACCGATGAGGCCGAGCACTTCAGAGCTGCGAACACGAACCTGGGGGACTTGCAGATTCTCTCCCTCGCTCTAGCTCCGGACGGCGCACTCTTTGCCGGAACGGCTCGAAGTGGGATCTTTCGCTCCACCGATGGCGGCCAAAACTGGCAAGGCGTCAGCACAGGACTTGGGAGTTTCAGGGTCTTTCGAATCCTCCCCGTCGGCGATGGAGAGTTTTTCGCCGGGACTTTGGGCGCCGGTATCTTCCGCTCAACGGATGGAGGAACGAGCTGGCGAGCCGTGAATCGAGGACTGATCGCCTCGGTCGTCCTCTCGCTGGCTATTCGATCCGATGGCACGCTCATCGCGGGAACGTCCGGAAATGGACTCTTCCTCTCCCGCGATCAGGGCGAGAGCTTTCGGCACGTGCTTCCGCGCACGGTGGATGGATCGGCGCTCGCTGTGACCCGCGGGGGAACATTTCTCGCTGGGACACCCATTGGGATCTTCCTTTCGCGAGATGGAGAGAGCTGGACGCTCGTCGGATTGGAGAATCTTCCTGTTCACGCCCTTCTCGCGGCACCAAGTGGCACGCTCTTTGCCGGCACGGAGATTGGTCTCTTTCGCTCCGAAGATGGCGGGGCGACGTGGAGGAGATCCGGTCTGCTCGGGCGACGTGTCTTCGCCCTCGCCGCGAGTCCCGATGGTCAGCTTTTCGCGGGAACAGGCAATGGTGTCTTCCGCTCGACAGATGATGGCCGACGATGGAGTGGATATGGACTCTCAGGAATAGCGGGAATCGGGGGACAGAAGATTCGAGCCCTTGTGGTGACCAGTGGAATGCTCTTCGCTGCAACCGAGGGCGGCGTCTTTCGCACTCCGGTGCAGGAGAAGCCGCAATGGACGCGCGCGACGACGGGACTGGCGAGTCTCGATGTGCGCGCACTGGTGACGACTTCCGAGGGCCATCTCTTCGCCGGAACAGCTCAAGGCGTCTTCCGATCCCGCGATCTGGGGGGGAATTGGGCGCCGGTCAACGTCGGTCTGACGAATCTCTCGATTCGCGCCCTTGCCCTGGATGCGCGCCAGGTGCTCTACGCTGGGACCGAGGGAAGCGGCATCTTCCGCAGCAAGCGTCCCGTGAGTTCATAAAGGCTGAGACTCCGCCAGAGGCCTCGATGATGGCCCGAAACGCACAAGGTCCCAGCTGCCCCTTGCGGTCGTGGCTTCAGGTGAACGATGGGAGCGCCCTCCTACAGAGAGAGGGCCTCCTGCCGATCGTACGGGTCTGATCTCATAAAGTGCAAAAGCTCCACAGGCTGATGATCGGCTCCGGTGAAGATCCGGAGAGTGAGGCGCCCCATCTCGATAGCGGCGCGTTTGAGGGTGTGGACATCTGTGGTCAGACGGCGAAGAGAGAGCCGTGGGGTGAGGAAGAGGGCGACGATATTGGCCGACACCTCATGACGGCCGAGCGCGAGATCAAGAGCTCGGTTATAGGCCTCATGTCGGTGAAGAAAAGCGCGTTCTAAACTCGGGCTCAGAGGACGAAGCCAGCGCGCCGCCAAAGTGCGTTCGAGGATATGGGAGGGCTGTGCCCGGTGGGTCTTGGGGACGGTGAGGACGACCAGCAGATCGGTACATCCCTCGCGCAGAGCGGGCTCGATGGGGATCGCATTCGCGACGCCACCGTCTACGTAGAGGCGATCGTCAATGCGGACCGGATGAGGATAGAGGATAGGCAAAGCGGCGCTCGCTTTAAGCGCGGCCAGGAGATCAGCGTTCTCGTCATGACTGCTGAAGATGGTCTCACGTCCGGTGAGAGCATCGGTCGCGATAATTCGAAGCGGCGTCGGATTCTCGCGCAGGCGCACAAGATCGAGCCGCTTGCGACGCGCGATGATCTCGTCGAAGAGGAAATCCATGTCCACGATCTTGCGCACGCGCCAGGGATTGATGAAGCGGCGATTGGCGATATCCTGGTAATAGATCGAGGTCCCGAAGGCGGCTTGTCCGGCCAGGAAGTAGGCGCCGTTGATGGCCCCGGCCGAAGCGCCGTAGACGGCATCGAAGGCACGAGTGAATCCAAGCTGTTCCAGGGCAATGATGGCGCCCGCACTGGCGACGCCGCGCATGGCGCCGCCTTGCAAGATACAGGCCGTCTTACATGAGGTCGGAGCGATCTGCCCGGCCTCGCGTTCGGCTTTGCGCCTCAGGATATTTCGAACAGCTTCCTCGGGTCGGCGCCCTCCAATGCAGAGAGTGGGAAGCTCACCGAAGACGTCGCGCTCCTCCCGCACGGGCGGCGTCTCCCTACGTCCGCTCACGGAATCCAATCGGCGATGAAGATATTGGTCTCCCCGGGCGTCCGAGCATTGCGATTGGAAGCGAAGACGAGTTTCCGCCCATCAGGAGAGAACATGGGAAAGCCATCGAAAGTCGGATTGAAGGTGATGCGCTCAAGTCCCGTTCCATCGTCGTTGATGAGGAAGAGATCGAAATTGCGCCGCGTTGGATCATGGTGATTGGAGGAGAAGATGATGCGTCGGCCACTGGGATGAAAGAAGGGGGCGAAGTTGGCGGCACCGTTATTGGTGATCTGGCGCTGTCGCGAACCATTGGCCTCCATGACATAAATCTCCAATCGCATCGGGCGCAGAGCTCCTTCCCTGAGCATGGCTTGAAAATCGGCGAGTTCGGCCATGGTGCGCGGATGATGGGCGCGATAGACGATACGCTTTCCATCGGGGGAGAAGAAAGCACCCCCATCGTATCCCGGCGTGCGCGTCAAGCGCTTCACGTTACGACCGTCGGCATCCATGACGTAGATGTCCGGATCGCCGTCGCGCATCGAGGTGAAGACGATCTTCTTGCCGTCCGGAGAGATGGTAGCTTCCGCGTCATAGCCGGGCGTGTGGGTGAGCTGCCGGAGATCGGAGCCATCGGCACGAGCTGAAAAGATGTCATACCCCTCATAGAGGGACCAAATGTAGCCGCGCGTCCGATCGGGAGGCGGAGGGCACTCCGGGCTCACATGATGCGTCGAGGAATAAATAATGCGATCCCCTTTGGGGAAGAAATAGGCGCAGGTCGTTCGCCCTTTCCCCGTGCTCACCAATCGCACATCGTTCGTCTCCAAGTCGAGGATGAAAATCTGGTCGCACTGAAACGGCGGACGCGTGGATTGAAAGATGAGCTTCTTCCCATCGGCGGAGAAGTAGGCCTCGGCGTTCTCGCCACCGAAGGTGAGCTGGCGAATATTAGCCAGGCGGCGCTCCTCGCCGGGAAAGAGCAGACCACGCGGCTCGGACGATTCCGGCTCCTGTCCGACAGAGGGACGTGCGGTGAAGCTTGCACTGACCAGAGCGAGGACGACGACGAGAATTCGGATCACCCTGCGTTCATTCACGGTTTTCCCTCCCCTTCAAAGGATCCCCTGACGGAGGCCCTGATTGAGGACTCCGCTTGTCTTGATTCAAAGGGTGTTTAGTGTACGCCACCTCGTCCGTCGGGAGCAAGAGCGCGCATGAGCGTGTGCCGACGCGCGCATCGGCGATGGTCCAAGAGCACAGGGATCACGTGGCGACATCGTCTCCTTCGAGGATGACCTGGGCGATAGCCAGATCGCGGCCATGTGAAAGCGAGACGTAAGCGCGGCGTCCCCCTAGAGCGTGCAGGCGTTCACGTGCTCGGGCGTGGAACTCGATTCGCGGCTGGCCGCTCGGCGATGCTACAATTTCCACGTCATGCCAACGAATGCCGCCGCGTTTGCCGGTGCCGAGCGCTTTGAGCGCTGCCTCCTTGGCGGCGAAGCGCGCCGCGAAGCGTTCCGCCGGATATGCGGTGCGCTGGCAATAGGCGATCTCCGCGGGTGTGAAGACGCGCCGGAGGAAGCGCTCGCCGAATCTTGCGATGGCGGCTTCGATGCGCGAGATTTCAATAAGGTCTATGCCGATGCCAACGATCATGCGCGCGTTCCAGCTCCAGACCCGCGACAGTCTCACCTTTCTCGTGTGCACGCCACTTCTTGCCTTCGGCGTGCTGGTGGCCACCAGCACACGGCCCCGGCAAGAGCATGACGCAAGTGCCGGCGCTTGGCAAGGGGAATCGGGAGCATATGCCGGAGACGGTCGGCGCGGTACGGCGCGCGCGTTCGCTCAATTTCTCGCTGCTGTGGGCTTCGCGCAGCGTTCCGTGCTCACCCTCCGGCAGCGACATACGAACAGGTGCGTGTTCTTGGAAGACGCGGAGGTTTCAACATGGATGAACGAGCCGCCACTGGCGGATGCGGTGGTGACGCGCTCGAGCGATGTCGTGTTGGGGATCCTCACAGCTGATTGCGCGCCGATCTTTATCTTCGATCCGCAGACGGGCGTGTGCGCAGCCATTCACGCCGGATGGCGCGGCACTCTCGGGCGGATCGTCGAGCGCACAGCGGAGGCGATGGTCACCCACTTCGGGACGCGTCTCGACGTGTGTCGCGTGGCGATCGGCCCGACGATCGGCCCCTGCTGCTACGAGGTCGGTCCTGATGTGCTCGAACGGTTCCGCCGAGAATTCCCCTACGCTGAGGATCTGATCTCGACGCCGACACCGCAGAGCCGAGCGCGATTGGATCTCGTGAACGCCAATGTTCGGCAACTGCTCGACTGGGGCTTTCGGCGAGAGCACATCTTCGTGAGCGGACTCTGCACGGCATGTCATCCGCAACTCTTCTTCTCCCACCGACGCGACTCCCGAATCAAGGGACGCTCCGGGCTCATGCTCTCGGTGATCGGCAAGATGTGGCCATCATGAGCGTCCTCGCGATCGGCACATCCGGTTGGAACTATGCGCACTGGAAGGGCCTGTTTTACCCGGAAGACCTCCCCCCATCCGGCTGGCTGGAATTCTACAGCTGCCGATTTCGAACCGTCGAGCTGAACGTCACCTTCTATCGCACGCCGAGAGCGACGACAGTGCGACAGTGGGTGGGTGTGACGCCGGAGGATTTCGTTTTCTCGGTCAAGATGAACCGCCGGATCACGCACCGACGTCGGCTCCACAATGCTGAGGAAGCGCTGGAGACGTTTCTGGAGATGCTCAAGGGATTCGGGGGCAAGCTCGGCGTCGTCTTGATCCAACTGCCGCCGAGCCTGCGCTTCAATGCGGATCACATCGAGAGCTTCCTTCGGATGCTTCGCGACAAGAGCCCCGATGTCCGTTACGCCCTAGAGCCGCGACACAGCACATGGCTGCAGGAAGACGCCTACGCTGTGCTGCGCCGTTACGAGGTCGCCCTCTGTCACGCCGATTCCGGCGGACGATACCCCAAGGCGGAGGTCGTAACAGCACCTTTCGTGTATTTGCGGTTTCACGGGCCGGGCGCTCTCTATGCGTCCGCCTACGAGGATGCGCACCTACGCGCGATTGCGGAGAAGATCCGCCGATGGCGCGACGAAGGATTCGATGTGTACGCCTACTTCAACAACGACGTCCACGGCTACGCCCTTGAGAATGCTCGGAGGCTCACGGAATTCGTCGAAGAGGAGATGGGACGATCGCATAGCGCATCGGGGAGGGAGCAAGAAGAATGCGGAATCGGCTGAGCTGGGTGGATGGACTGCTCGTTCTGATGGCCACGATCTGGGCCGTCAACTTCACGGTCGTGAAGATCGCCCTTGAGGATTTCTCACCCCTCAGCTTCAATGCCATGCGGTTTCTCATCGCGTCGGCGACGCTGGCCCTCCTCTTTCAGAGGCGGAGGGAAGCGTGGACTGTTTCGAGCGAGGATTGGGGTGCGCTCATCGTTCTAGGCATTCTGGGGATCACGATCTACCAGGTGGCGTTCATCGAAGGCCTAGCGCGCTCGCGCGCGGGCACAGCAGCTTTGATCCTGGCGACAACGCCGGCGGTCGTCGCCTTATTGAACGCCGTCCGGGGTCAGGAGCGAGCGACCAGACGAATGGCCGTGGGCATCGGTCTGTCGCTGTTGGGCATGCTCCTCATTGTGAGCGAGGATTTGGGCCGTTTCCAAGCATCTCGCTTCGGCAACGACGCCGATGGTCTGCCGCACGAGAGCGCGTTCGGAGACATACTGCTTCTTGTGGCGACCGTGTGCTGGTCACTCTACACGATCGGGCTGAAGCGGCATGTCCATCGTTACGGCGCGTTGAAGAGCACGCTGCTGGTGATGATCTCCGGAACCATTCCGCTCGTCCTCATTTCGCTTCCCGCGCTACAGGCACAGTCATGGATGACGATTCGCCCGGTCTCGTGGGCGGCACTTCTGTTCAGCGCGCTGGGGGCCATCGTCTTTTGTTTTCTCGCGTGGAACTACGGCCTCAAGCGTCTGGGGAGCACGCGCACGGCTATCTATTCGAATCTGAGCCCAGCGATCGCCCTCTTGGTCGCCTGGGTCGTGCTGAACGAGCGTCCGAACGTGGAGCAACTGATCGGTGCAGCCGTGATCCTTCTGGGCATCTCACTGGCGCGACATCGCGAAGACGAGTCCGAGCTCACGTTCTCGTAAGCGGCGCGTTCAGGAGTTGGGCGAGACGGCAGATCCTTGCGGAGCATCCGCGCGCGATTCCTGAGACGGCGCCTTCTGTCCCTCAGGACGCCAACGCAGGACCGGACGTCGTGCCGCCGAGACTTCGTCCAGGCGCCCGAGGCGCGTCCGATGCGGCGCCGTGCGCACGAGATCGGGATTCTCTCGACATTCGCGATCAATCGCCTTCATCGCCTCGATGAACAGGTCTAACTCCTCGCGGCTTTCCGTCTCGGTCGGCTCCACCATGAGGGCTCCCGGAACAATGAGGGGGAAGGACATTGTCGGAGGATGGAAGCCATAATCAATGAGGCGCTTGGCGATGTCCACGTTCCGCACGCCATAAGCCCGCTGGCGCTTGTCCGAGAAGACGACCTCATGCATGACAGGCCCAGGGTAGGGGATCTCGTAGATGTCCTTCAGGTGATGGGCCAGATAATTGGCATTGAGCACGGCCGCCTCGGCGACCTCGCGCAAGCCTTCGGGCCCCATCGTCAGAATATAGCTCAAGCCACGCACGAGCACACCGAAATGCCCATAGAAAGCGCGCACGCGCCCAATGGAGTGGGGCCGATCGTGTTCCAGTGTGAGCGTCCCATCGGTCCGACGCACGATGCGCGGCACAGGGAGAAACGGCTCCAATTCCTCCGTCACGAGGACAGGACCCGCTCCTGGTCCTCCTCCACCGTGCGGCGTGGAGAACGTCTTGTGAATATTGAGGTGAAGGACGTCCACGCCCATATCGCCCGGTCGGGCAACTCCCACGAGCGCGTTCATATTCGCCCCGTCCATGTAGACCAATCCTCCGGCCTCGTGCATGATGTGGACGATCTCTTCGATCTCCTCCTCGAAGAGCCCGAGCGTGTTGGGATTGGTGAGCATGAGCGCCGCGACCTCATGATCGGCAGCGCGTCGCAATGCGTCCACATCAATGAGCCCGCGCTCATTGGAAGGAATCGTCTGCACGTGGTATCCGCAGATGGCGGCGCTCGCGGGATTAGTCCCGTGCGCGGAATCTGGGATGAGGACTTTCTTCCGCGGATCACCGCGCGCCTCCAAGCATGCGCGGATGAGCAACAAACCCGTCAACTCCCCATGGGCGCCCGCTGCCGGTTGTAGACACCCGGCGGCCATGCCCGTGATCTCGCAGAGCATCTCCTCCAGCATCTTGAGGACCTGCAGGCTCCCCTGTGACAGCTCTTCCGGCGTAAGCGGATGATGTTGGGCGAATCCCTCCAGCCGGGCTATCCGCTCGTTCACCTTCGGGTTGTACTTCATCGTGCACGAGCCCAGCGGATACATCCCAACGTCCACAGCATAGTTCCAGCGGGAGAGCCGGGTGAAATGTCGGACGACGTCCACTTCGCTCACTTCGGGCATCCCGGCCAAGTGATCCGTGCGGAGAAAGCGCGACTCAACTACCGTCTCCAGGGGAACCGTCGGAACGTCCAAAGGGGGCAGACTATAGGCCGTTCGCCCGGGACGGGAGCGCTCGAAGATCAACGCTTCTTCTCGACTCACCTGGCAAGGCATTATGGTCATAGCTCATCCAGGACACGCAGATAAGTTTCCAACACGGGGCGTGTGATCACCTCCGTCACGCAGACGAGGAAACACTCGCGCAGCTCAGGATAATAGCGCTCAAGGGGAAGACCGCCCAGGATCTTCCGCTCGCGCAGCTTCTCGAGGACCTGAATGACAGGCCGGTCTGAATGCACGACGAACTCGTTGAAGTGCGATCCGGAGAATCGGAGATGAAATCCCGACTGGCGCGCGATCTCGCGCGCCAGATACGCAGCCTTCTGCACGTTCTGCTCGGCGACCTCGTGCAAGCCGCGCGGTCCCAGGGTCGAGAGATAGATGGCCGCCATGATGGCGCACAACTCCTGGCTCGTGCAGATATTGGAGGTCGCCTTCTCGCGCCGGATATATTGCTCTCGCGTGGCGAGCGTCATGACAAATCCTCGCCGTCCCTGGGAATCAAAGGCCTGTCCGACAATGCGTCCGGGCATCTGCCGCACGAACTGTTCGCGCGTCGCGAAGAGGCCTAGGTACGGGCCACCGAAGCTGAGCGGGATGCCGAAGGATTGCCCTTCACCGACGACGATATCGGCGCCGAGCTCACCGGGTGGACGCAACAAGCCTAGGCTGATCGGCTCGGTGATGGCGACAATGAGCAGCGCACCGACCTCATGCGCGCGCTCGGCCACAGCCGCGATGTCCTCGATGATGCCGAAGAAGTTGGGGGATTGGATGATGACGGCCGCCGTCTCGGCATCCGGTGCCAGGGTGCGCATCGAGAGACTCCCGGTCTCCGGATCATAATCCAGAAGCCGGACGTTGAGGTCCAATGCGCGCGTGTAGGTGCGAACGACCTCTTGATATTCGGGATGGACGCTCCGCGCCATGAGGATGTCGCGCCGACGAGTCACGCGCTCGGCCATGAGCACAGCCTCCGCGAGCGCCGTCGAACCATCGTAGAGCGAGGCGTTGGCCACATCCATGCCCGTGAGTTGACAGATGAGTGTCTGGTACTCGAAGAGGGCTTGCAGCGTCCCCTGCGCGATCTCCGGCTGATAGGGGGTATACACGGTGAAGAACTCGGCGCGCGAGATGAGGGCGTCTACCACCGAAGGGATGAAATGGTGATACGCGCCTGCTCCTAGGAAGATGGCATACTCGGTCGCCGCCGCATTGCGCGCCGCCAGCTCACGAAAGAATGCGAGCAGCTCTGCTTCCGATCGTGCAGGGGGAAGCCGAAGCGGCGCCCTCAGTCGGAACTTCTCCGGAATGGGGCGAAAGAGCGCTTCGATCGTCGGACAGCCGATCTCCCGAAGCATCTCAGCCCGTTCGGTGGGCGAATTCGGAATATATCGCATAGGAGCTGGGACCTCTCTCTCAACCTCCGGCTCTCGCCCGCCAAGGCCTCACTTTTCCTTCTCCTCCTTCACGTACTCTTCGTACTCGCTCGCCGACATGAGCGTCTCCAGCTCCGCCGGATCCGAGAGCGCGACCTTCACCATCCAACCATCGCCGTAGGGGTCTTCGTTGACGAGCTGTGGAGATTCAGCGAGATCCTCGTTGATCGCCACAATCTCTCCGCTCACGGGCATGTAGAGTTCGCTCACGGCCTTGACCGATTCGACATTGCCGAAGGATTCACCCTGGCTGAAGTGATCCCCCACGCTGGGCAACTCGACATAGACGATGTCGCCGAGAGCCTGTTGCGCGTAATCGGTGATACCGATCACTCCTACATCATCCTCGACGCGAATCCATTCGTGTTCTCGCGTATACAGGCAATCCTCCGGATACGTCGCCATCTTCGACCTCCCTCCCTGATGAACCTTCCGGGCGCTCGGCCGTGAGGCCGCGCCTAGCGCGGCCTTTTGTAAAAGGGCGTAGGCACGACCTCCGCCTCGACGTCCCGATCGCGCACACGGATGTGAAATCTCGTTCCGATCTCCGCATATTCGATCGGCAGATAGGTCAACCCGATGTTCTTTCGCAGGAACGGGGCATAGCTGCCTGAGGTCACCCGTCCCACGACCTCACCCCGGATGAGGACGGGGTAGCCGTCGCGCGCCGGCGCGCGATCGTGAACTTCGAAGCCGATGAGTTTACGCCGCACTCCCTCCTCCTTCTGCCGCCGCAGGGCCGCACGCCCGATGAATTCCCCCTTCTCTAGCTTCACGATCCAACCGAGATCGGCCTCCCACACCGTCGTCGTCTCATCCATATCGTGACCGTAGAGCAACATTCGCGCTTCCAACCGGAGGGTATTGCGAGCGGCCAGCCCGCATGGCTTCAAGCCCGCGCGGTGCCCCACATCGAGCACTCGATTCCACACCCATTCAACCGACTCCGCCGGGATGTACAGCTCAAACCCATCTTCCCCCGTATACCCGGTTCGAGAGATGAAGACGGAGACGCCAGCCACCTCCCCCTGTTCGAACCAATAGGGACGAATGTGGTCCAGCTGGATCTCGGTCAGGTGCTGCAAGATCTCGCTGGCGGCCGGCCCTTGCAAAGCCAGTTGGGCCAGATGCTCGCTGACATCGTAGACCTCGGCGTCCTCGTCCGTGCGATGCTGGAGGATCCACCGAAAGTCCTTCTCCCGATTCGCCGCATTGACACAGAGTAGGAAGTAGTCCTCGCGAAAGCGATACACGGTGAGGTCATCCACGAACGTCCCCCGCTCGGTCGTGAGCGCCGAATATTGCACCTGGTGATCGCGCAGGCGCGCGGCATCATTGCACGTCACCTTCTGAATGAGGGCTAAGGCATCGCGCCCGCGGATCTCCAGACGCCCCATGTGACTCACGTCGAAGAGGCCAGCGGCCGTACGCACGGCCAGATGCTCCTCGATCGCCCCCGTGTAGGAGACGGGCATGAGCCAACCGGCGAACTCCGTGAACCGGGCGCCCAGCGCCTCATGCGTCGCATGGAGCAGCGATCGTCTCGGCGACGTGGCGACCACGTTCGACTCTCCCCGCATCTCTCCTTCAGAGGATTTGGCAAGCTAGCATAGCCTCTCCTCTTCGTCAAGCGCCGTACTTCAAGAGCTTCTGCGCATGCGCGAGCAACTGCGGCAATCCCTCCACCAAGCGAAAGCGGCCGAGACCGCCCCGCAGGAACGCGCGTTCGCTGAACTCCGTCACATCGTCCGACTGCAGATGCTTCGCATACAGCAGATAGGGGACGGGATGCCAACTGTGACCTCGCAAGACCGACGGCGTGCTGTGATCTCCCGTAATGGCCACGACATCAGGCCGGAGAGCGAGGATCGCCGGAATGAGAACCTCATCCACGCGCTCGAGCACACGCACCTTGCCCTCGAAATCTCCATCCTCGCCGCAGCTATCGGTCTTCTTCACATGCACGAAGAAGTAATCATAGCGATCGAAGTTCTCACGGAGCCGATCCGCGAGCGCGCTCAGGTCCTCCTCCGGCGGCGTCTCAATAAGATGCATGCCGACCAATCGCGCCAGACCTCGATACATGGGATAGGTGGCAATGGCGGCCGGCGTGAGGCGGAAGACATCGGACATCGAAGGGAGATTCGGCCGACGCGAGAATCCGCGCAGCGTCACGCCATTGGCCGGACTCTGATCCGCCAGGATCTCGAAAGCGCGCTCCAGGAAACGACGCACGACATGCGCTGTGCGCTCGGATGCCTCATCGCGCGCGACGACAGGCCGAGGCCGAGTCCCGAGGCGCTGCGGATCCGTATCCTCCAGAGCATCGCCCAATCCCTCTCCCCTCAAGATCAGCGCGAAGCGATGCTCCCTAACGGGACGGATGAGGACCTCCACGCCTTCGATCTCGCGAATCTCCGCCTGCAGTCGAGCGCACAACTGGAGGCACTGTTCGGTCGGAAGGCGTCCGGCGCGCCGATCCACGATCGTCCCCGTGCCGTCAAGCGTGACGAAGTTACCGCGCGCAGCCACATCGCCTGGCTCCAACTCTACGCCGATGCCCAGGGCTTCGAGCACGCCCCGACCGATCTCCCAGCGGAGCGGGTCATATCCGAAAATGGCCAGATGTCCCGGCCCGCTTCCGGGCGTGATGCCCGGAGCGACCGGATCGGCCAATCCGCACAGAGCACGTCGCGCCAGCTCATCGAGATTCGGCGTGCGTGCCACCTCCAGCTCAGACCGACCCGTCTCGTTCGGCAATCCGCCCAATCCGTCCACAACGAGCTGGACAATGCGCGTTTCTGTCTTCACGGCGAGATCTCGAAACCGTTCGATCGGAAACATCTCTCCCCTCCCGTTCACGCCCGGCGCCACTCGGCGCACAGACGAGCGGCATGAGCCCGCAGCAGCTCCCAAGCGCGCCGCACATGTCGCTCGCTCGTCCGCAGATTCCCAATCGCCAGGCGCAATGCGAATCGCCCCCGCACCCGCGTGTGCGAGAGGAAACACTCCCCCGTCGCATTGATGGCCTCAAGCAGCGCCTCGTTGAAGCGATCCAGATCGGCCTCCGACGCGGCGAGCGAGGATGGACGCGCCCGGAAACAGATCGTGCTAAGCGGCGTCGGCGCCAAGCGCTCGAAGTCGGGATCGGCATCCACCCACGCGGCGAACTGCTGCGCCAGACGAACGTGCTCGCGGATGCGCGCGGCCAACCCCTCCTGCCCGAAAGACCGAATGACCATCCACAACTTCAAGGCGCGAAAGCGCCGCCCAAGCTGTGGCCCATAGTCCATGAAGTTCCGCACCTCCGCTTCCTCCGTGCGCAGGTATTCAGGAACGAGGCTGAAGGCGCGCCGCAGTATGTCCAGGCGCCGGCAGTAGAACGCGCTCAGGTCAATCGGTGTGAAGAGCCACTTGTGCGGATTGACGACAAGAGAATCCGCACGCTCGCACCCCTCTAAGACGTGTCGAAATTCCGGCGCGATCGCCGCGGCGCCCGCATAAGCAGCGTCCACATGCAGCCACATCCCATAGCGTTCGCATACGCGCGCGATCTCCGCGACCGGATCAATGCTCGTCGTGGATGTCGTGCCGACAGTCGCTACCACGCAGAACGGTCGCCATCCGGCTGCCCGATCCTCTTCGATCGCCTGCTCCAGAGCGCGCACATCCATGCGGAAGGTCTCGTCGGTCGGAATCTTCCGCACGCCCGCCTGTCCCAAGCCAAGCACGATCGCCCCCTTTTCAATAGATGCATGCGCTTCCTCAGAAGCATAAAGGCGCAGGCGCGGCACCTCGGCCCGTCCCGCCAATCCGAGTTCGCGCACCTCGAGCCCCAGGGCTTCGCGCGCAGCCGCCAGAGCGCAGAGGCTGGAGATTGAAGCTGTATCGTAGATGAGGCCCTCGAACTCCGAAGGCAGACCGAGCATCTGCCGAAGCCAATCGAGCACAACCTGTTCCAACTCGGTCGCCGCCGGTGACGTCTTCCAAAGCATCGCATTCACATTCAGCGCGGCCGCCAGCAGCTCGCCGAGAATCCCCGGTCCCGATCCCGTGATCGCGAAATACGCCATGAACCCCGGATGATTCCAGTGGGTGATCCCCGGCAGAAGGATCTCCTCGAAATCGCGCAGGATCACCTCGAAGGATTCCCCCTCAACCGGCGGTTCTGCGGGCAAGCGACGCCGAATCTCTCCCGGGCGAACGCGCGCCAGGACCGGATATCGCTCGATCCCCGCCAGATACTCAGCGATCCAATCCACAACCTGATGCCCGAACCGCCGAAATTCCTCCAGCGGCATATCCGAGATCGAAATCGCTTTGACCTCTTGCTCCATAAGCGTCCTCCCCTCTGGCGATCCGAAGATCACCGAGGATGACCGAATGTTCACAGAGCCAACGTGCAGGCGCGCGTGAGAGAAAGTTCAAGCCAGAGCCGCCCTCATGTAGCCTCGGCGCTGCTCCAGAAGACCACCCGCCGCGGTCGAATCTTGATCACCAGGGCGTCTTCAAGCGGCATCGTGCGATAGTGCGGATATTTCTCTCGAAGTCGCGCCAGTGCGCGCATGTGCTCCTCGCCTGCGGAGAGCAGCTCGGCCTCCCCCAGGACGAGAACGTAGCGCAATCGGCTCCAGTCCTCTTGGTACTCGTCAATCAAGAGCGCGACGCGCGGATTCACGCGAATGTTCCGCACGCGCTTCAAGCGCTCGGACGTAACGCGCTTGGGCTTCGCATCCAGGACGGAATAAAACGCTGTTCCATCATAGGCGAAGCAGATGGGCACCACATGGGGTTCGGCCTCGAGACTGGCCGTCGCCAAACGCGCCACGCGTGCGCTGTAGATCAGCTCCTCCGCTTGCCCGCTCGCCATACTCACATAGCCTATCGCACCGGCGCGCATTCGACAAACCGAGGGCGTGCGTGAGCGGCTCCTTCGCCGTTGACAGTTTGTAGCGGCTTCCGCATGATGAACCCGATGACCGTTCGAGCGATCTTCTTTAACGCCGCCGGACGCATGCGGGCCGGATGGCGCGTCTCTGTGTTCTTCGCGCTCGTTTTCGCTCTCGGGCCGCTTGGGGGCTTTCTCATCGGGTCCCTCTACAGGATCCTGGCAGGCGGCGCCTTAACGAGCCCGGCACCGCATGCCCCTCCGAGATCGCTCGCGTTCTCTTTGCTTGCCTACGGCTCCCTAATGGGCGGGACGCTCCTGGCCTCGGCCATCTGCATGCGCTGGTTCGATCGGCGCCCTTTTCGAAGCCTGGGATACCGGTGGCGAGAGCGGGGATGGCTTGAGTGCCTTATCGGATTCGGCCTCGCCTCAGCGATGATTACAGCTGTGGTCCTCGCCAAGATGGTGCTTGGCCATCTGGAGCTGACCTGGAGAGGGCAAGCCCTCGGGGAGATGGTGCGCAGTATGGTCGCGGCCTTGCTCGTCTTCACCGTGGCCGCTGCTTTTGAAGAGAGTCTCTTTCGCGGGTATCCGCTTCAGACGCTTTTGCTCGACGTGCATCCGGCGATCGCCGTGAGCGTGCCGTCGCTCCTTTTCGGACTTGGGCATGCCGGGAATCCACATGCATCGGCGCTGGGGATCGCGAACACGGTTCTGGCGGGAGTATGGCTCTCGATCGCGTACCTGAAGACATATCGGCTCTGGCTTCCGATCGGATTGCACGCCGGATGGAATTTCACGATGAGCGCCGTCTACGGATTGACCGTGAGCGGGATTGAGGAGCCTATCAGCGCGCCGCTCTTTCGTGCCGTTCACGGGGGTCCCGCCTGGCTCACCGGCGGACGCTACGGCCCGGAAGGCGGAGTTCTGGCGACGGTTGTCCTCATGGGCGCGAGCTTCTGGCTCTGGCGCACCGCTTGGATTCGCCCGGCAGGCGAAGTGCCTGCCGCACCAAGCCGGACACCTCCGGTGCACGAGCCCTGAGGTGAGCGATCCGATGGCGCAGGCTCCGCGACCAGGAGAGCGAGGAGCATCAGCCCAATCCTGCGGTCTATTGAAAATCCTCAGCCGACTCACTATACTCATGCCTTCGATGAAGCGGAAGCCACAACGATCGGCGCAGTCGAAAAGTGTTCCGGCGCGCGCGGACACTTCGTTGGAGATCAGCGCGCTTCTCCAGAACTATCGGTGGATTCGACGCGCAGCGGCACTCGGGTTGCTCTCGGCGCTCTACCTCACGTGGCATTATAAGCTCTTCCTCTTCGGAGCCGGCGATCAAGCGCTCTGCAATGTGAGCGACCTCATCAACTGCGATCGCGTGGCGGCATCATCGTGGAGTCGGCTCTTCGGCCTTCCACTTGCAGTGTGGGGAGCCGGGGGGTATGTGGCCCTCATTGCGCACGCCACGTGGGTCGTGCGCCGACTCGCTTCGGCTCGCGGAGCGCGCGAGCCGCTTCCACTACCGGCCTACGCGTTGGCGACGCTGCTTTTAATCCTCCCGTTCGCCCTCGGAGTGATGATCTTGCCCGTTGTCTCGCTCTGGCACCTTCGCGCCGTGTGCCTCGGCTGCGCCGTGAGTTGGATCGCCGATCTCGGTCTGCTCATCTTTGGGATTCGCGTGCTCCGAAGTGCGCGTGCCGTGCAGGTCTCCTCGGCCATGTGGCGTCCGCTCTGGCTGTCGGCGGCGCTCGGCGCCCTCGTGATCATGCCCTTGAACTGGTATGCGCGTCCGGCTGAGCGGCCTGCGCCCGCGGAATCCAAACGAGCCTTAGAGCAGACACGCACGGTCTCCGAAACTGCCGATCTCACGGCTCCCGATCCGTTGAGTCCAACATTCGGGAATCCGGGAGCGCCGATTACGATCGTCTACTTCACAGACCTGCAATGCCCCTACTGCAAGCTGCAAACGGAAGCGCTTCGAGAGCTACTCGAGCGCCGTCCGCGCGCTGTGCGCGTCATCTACCGACACTATCCGCTCGATCAATCCTGCAATCTCCGATTGACGCGGACGGCTCATCCGTTCGCGTGCCTTCTGGCCCAGTTGGCCATTGAGGCGCAACGCCTCGGCGTCTTCGACGCATGGTCGCACGAAGTGTGGCGCGCGCAAGAGCACCTCACGCAGGAGCGAATTCAGGAGATCGCGCGTCGCTACGGCCTAGATCCGGAACGCGCCGTGCGGGATGCCGCGATCCAACGACGGCTCGCCCAAGATATCCGGCTTGCTGAGCGCGCCGGCGTGGATTCTACTCCGACTCTCCTCATCAACGGCCGGCTTATCCGCGGCTATCAGCCTCTCGAACGCCTCGATGCCTTTGTCTCAGCCCTCCTGGGGCAGTGAAGTCACTGCCCCTCACGCGCGCGGCGAATTCGCCCGAGCCCCCCTCTCAGAAGGTGATCTTCAGGGCCAACTGAATCTGGCGCGGATCGAAAGCCGCCGTCGGCTGCCCCGCCGTCAGGAAATTGTTGCTCACGTCGCTCACATTGACGCGATTGAAGGTGTTGAACACTTCGAAGATGGCATCGAGCCGCCACCGCTCGGTGAGGAAAAACGAGCGCGTGAGCCGAAGATCGAGACTGGCGAATCCCGGTCGCATTCCCGTGTTGCGCCCGAGATTCCCAATCTGTCCCTCAGGCGGAACAGCGAAGGTGCCAAACGGACGCTCGCGCGTAGGCGGGCCGATCAGGTTCGGCCGATCATTGAACGGACTCGTGTCGAAGTTGTTGTCCTGCCCGAGATAGATCGTGAAAGGACGCCCCGAGGAGAGTTCCAGAATCGGCGCCAGGGTGAAATCCGCCAGCAGTTTCCTCCAAAAGCCCCTGTCCGAACGCCGATATGGACTCTGGAAGACGCCGCTCAGGACGAAGCGATGCCGCTGATCGAAATTCGAGAGCGATTGCTCCAGATCCGCACGAAAGCTGTCCTGCGGAATGAGCTGCGATTGCAAATCGGTCGAATCGTCAATCGCCTTCGAGAGGGTGTAGCTCACAAGGAATTGGACGTTCCGGCTGTAGCGCTTGTTGAGGTTGAACGAGAAGCCGTGATAGGTGGAGCTGCCAGCCGTCTCTTGCAGGATGATCTGCGCATACGGGATGAAGACGCCCGGTCCCTGAGGCAAACCGAGCGTGCGCGCGATCTGTAGCGCCTGGTCGCGACCGATGCCCGCGCGCTGTAACAGGGCGAAATTCGGCCCCGAAGGACGGAAGAAGTTGAAGAAGGCCGTGGGCACGATGCCGCCTGCGAGATCCAAAACAGCGACTTGCAGCGGGTTGGTCCCCGGGGGAACCAGTCCCCGTTGGACCGCGCGATCCCGATTCCGAAGAAGGAGAGGAACAAGCGGCGGATTGATCTCGCGCGGGCGATTCAGATGCGTCCCCTTCACGAAGAGATAAGCGACACTCACGCTTATGTCCGAGAAGAGCGCTCGCTCAATCGTCAGATTCGCATGCTGTGCATAAGGCAGGACATTCGTGCGCGAGGTCGGGAGCATGAAAGGGAGCAGCGGACTGACCTGCAAAATCCCCTCTTGCGTTTGAAAGGCTGGCGCCTTAGGATCGAATCGTTGCTCGGCGGGGAGATAGCCGGGGAAGACAAGCACACCTTGAAAGAGCGAGGCCGCGTTGACGCTCGTCGGTCCGGGTGCCCCGATCGGGAGCACGAGATGGCGCGTCCCATTGGCGATGCGCGAGTTGGCGAAAGTGGCCAGGAACGACTTGTCGTGGAAGATCCCATAGGCGGCGCGAACGACCATCTTGCCGCTTCGGGTCGGATCCCAGGCCAAGGCGAATCGCGGCTGCACGTTGTTGTAATCACGCGCGATGCCTTCGAGCAGTCCCAACACGCGCTCGGCTTCAGCCGAAAGCGGTGTGGGCGGCGGCAGCGAAGGTGTGAACTCCACCTCATACCGTACGCCATAATTGAACGTCAGATGGGGACGCGGTCGCCAGCTATCCTGACCGAAGACGGCTACCGTCGTATTCGAGCCCGAAACGTGGGGATCACCGAATCCTTGGATGAAGCTTTGCGGCAGCCCAAGACCATAAGCCTGCACGGCCGTGAGCGGCGGAGCGATTCGCAGATTCGGATCGAGGACCGAGGCCGGCAGCGGCCCGAAGCTGTAGACCCCACCGAAATAGAGATGGAAATCAGCTCGCAGGGGGATGTAGTTGATGTCCGTCCCGAACTTGAAACTATGCGAGCCACGTACGAGCGAGAGGTTGTCCATCCACTGGAACCGCTTCTCCACACGATCCAGAGGGGAGAAGGCCTCTTGCCCGAAGTACGCAAATCCGGCGATGTTAACCCCCACCTCCGTGCTCTGCGGCTTGAACCCCAAACCGCGGCGCGCTGCCTGAAATCGCGCTTCGTTGACAATGTTCCCTCCCACGATGCTCGTCATCTGCGCGGCAAATGCCAGATCGCGGAACTGCTCGATGGCTGTCCGAGAGAAGGCGTTCTGCCCGAAGGGCTGGTTCTGCGAGGTCGTTTGAATCCCGGTCGTCGTGCTCGGCGTCACCGACAGCCGCGTCGTAAGCTTATGCGCGGGCGAGAGCTGATGATCGAATTTGGCCAGATAGAAGCTCACCTTCTGTGAGATCGGATAGTTCTGCCCCAAGGGGAGAAGCGGCTGAAAACCTCGCGGCAGCGGAACGCCGGTGGGGAAGACGCGCGGCCCTCCTGGTCCCATAGGACTACCAAACAGCGCCGTCGCCGAAGCAGCGGCGAGCGTCCGGAAGTAAGCAGTCCGCAACGGCTCGGGCACAGCAGGATTCGAGACGAAGGCCGCTTGCTCGCGCGTCAGCAACCCCGTCGCGCCGCCCACCGTCACCGGGACGAGATCGAAATTCCCCTGCCCGATGGTGGAGAACCCCGTCTCCTGCCGCCGCGTCGTCTCATAGGAGAAGAAATAGAAATGGCGATCGCGCACAAAGGGTCCGCCGAGCGTCGCTCCCGCCTGCACGCGCGTGTACGGCGGATCCGGCTCCGTCGAAAAGGCATTCGTCGCCTGAAACGAACGATGCCGAATGAAGCCGAAGAGGCTACCATGGACCTCATTCGTCCCCGAACGCGTGACGATGTTGATGACGCCGCCGGTGGCCCGCCCGAACTCGGCATTGTAGCTGTTGGCGATGATCTGAAACTCCTGCACGGCCTCCTGCGAGACGGTCGCGCGCACAGCGTTCACGGAATTGTCGTTGTTGTCCACGCCATCCACTTGTACGTTGTTGCCGCGCGCCCGCTGCCCACCGAAACTGAGCCCCGACGTGGGCGCCGGACCAATGGCCGGCGCGTTGTCGCGCGTCGCGAGCGAGCTGGTCAGCGCGAAGAAGAGGTAGTTCCGTCCATTGATCGGCAGATACTCGATGCGCCGCTGATCAATGGTCTCCACCACGGCCGTGCGCGTGCGCTCGATGATCTCCGTCCCCGCTTCGACGGTGATCTCCTCGCCCAAGCGCGCGACCTCCAGACGCACGTTCAGCTCCGCACTCTGTCCGACCGTGAGCACGACGTTCGGATTCACGACCTTGGCGAATCCCGGCGCCTCGACGATCACCTCATACTGCCCCGGTGGGAGGGCAAGGAATCGGAAGTGCCCGCTCTCATCGGTTGTCACCGTGCGCGAGAGATTCGTCGCCTGATTCCGAACCGTCACCGTGGCCCCCACAACGACGCGCGCCTGTGGATCAAATACAACCCCCATGAGATCGGCCGAAGCCGCCTGCGCCTGTCGGGCAATGACCGGCGCCGGATTCACGAAAGACACACTGAGGAGAAAAGAAGCGACCGCCGGGAGAAATACTCGCCTCATACTCTTCCCTCCATAGTCTCCCCACCTGCTGTTGGTCGGCCCGATTATACCACAACCGCATGGAGGACTCCTACTGACCGGCGCAAACGCCCCCCCAAAGGGAAATACCTCTGGCACACCCGGTACCAGGTCTTTTCTTCTCTCGATCGCAGAGGCGATCGCACAGATTCGACAAAGAGCGACACGCGCGATCAGAGAGGGATGACCCGGGATCAGCCGAGGGCGAGCACTGCGCAGCACAGCGAGCTCAGGGAACCAGTCCCCATGCTGATCTCCCCTCAGTCTGCGGACGCAGTCGGTCCATCGATCCTAGGTGAACGCCGTATGCCTCCCGATATCGAGCGCACGAGCGAGGACCGCCCCTTCGTCCGTGAGCACATAGGTCTCGTGCTCACCCCCTGACGATGCGCGCTCGCCCGCGTGCGCGGGCTTCACGCAGCACCATTATGTCACACTACTCGATTTCGAAGCTCTCCCAGATTTTCGATCCAAGCAACGACCTCATCTCCCTCTTTCAAATAGGCCGGAGGACGGCGCGCCATGCCGACCCCCGGTGGCGTCCCCGTCGCAATGATGTCTCCGGGCCGCAGCGTGAAGAGCTGTGAGAAATATTGCACCACATACGGGATCGAGAAAATCATCTCCCCTGTGTGTGAGTCCTGCCGCAACTCTCCGTTCACCCACAGCCGCACGCGCAGCGCGTGCGGATCCCTCACCTCATCCCGCGTCACCAGGACCGGCCCGCACGGAGCGAACCCATCGAACGTCTTGCCATGCGTCCACTGCCCCGTCCGAAACTGAAAGTCCCGCGCGCTCACATCGTTGAAGACCATTAGGAGTTACGCAGCTGACCGTGCCCTCGTCCTTGGGCTATGATGGGAGCTTCTGGAACCTCCTGGTGATTGAAGGGGGCGAGGCCGATGAATCGAGCCAAGGGTGAGGATCTGGATGATATCCAGTTTTTGATGGTCGCCCAGCGGGTTTTTCCCTGCACCGAGGCGGCTAAGGGGAGAACGTCCCTGCCCACGAGGCCTTCACCAGACTGCTTTCAAGAAAGCCTCCCGACACGGAGGCATTGTGGCAGGAAGCGAAGACCTTCGTGGATCGGCAGCGGGAGCGCTGGATTCTTCTGGACGATGCCTCCCGGACAAGCCCTATGCCCGGAAAATGGAGGTGGGGACGTATCATTGGAGTGGCAAACACCGAGAGGAGGTCCAGGGGGATGGCTCGGATCACCCTGCTCTGGACGGAGGGGAAGCCCCTCCTCCCCTGCGACTTCCGGATGTAGGACAAGCCGCAAGGGGGCAAGACCAAAAACGAACACTTTGTGGCCCGAAGGCGAGGATTGCAGCCGGAGGATGTGCGGATGGATAGCTGCTTCTTTGGAGAATTTGAAACGGATTGCCTCCTAAGGAAGAACTCCCGCTGATGACTCCATGTTCATCGCGCGCGGGCGTCACAGGGAGCGCATGCCGCTCTGCTTGGACGCCCGCGCACAGGGTGCTCTCGGACAGGCTCACCCCAAGGCGATGTCGAACTGCTCCTGATGGATCAGCGGATCAGCCTTGAGGGTCACGTTGCCCCCGAGATAAGCTTCGACCTCCTCCAGGAGCTTCGGATACTTCTCGCGAAGCGCGCGCGCGACTTCGGGATGGACGCGGAGGACAGCCTCTTTACCATGCTCAACCTCCTGTGCGAGCGCCATACGCTTGGCCTCATCCAAGATCTCCAAGCACACGGTCTGCGGCGACTTCACCAGACCGCTTCCGTGACAATAGGGGCAGGGTTCGCAGAGCGTCCGCTCCAGACTCTGCTTGACGCGCTTGCGCGTGATGGCGACCAAGCCGAAGTCGTTGAATTGCAGGATCTTCGTCGGTGCGCGATCCTTCCGCAGCTCTTCTTCGAGCACCTGCATGACCTTCTGCCGATTCTTCCGCTCCTCCATGTCAATGAAGTCCAGGACGATGATCCCCCCCAGATCGCGCAATCGGATCTGACGGGCGATCTCGTGCGCCGCTTCGATATTGGTGCGCGTGATCGTGTCCTCAAAACGATTCGTCTTGCCGACGAACTTGCCCGTGTTCACGTCAATAGCCACGAGGGCTTCGGTCTGATTGATGACGATGTATCCACCCGATTTGAGCCACACGCGCGGGCGGATGGCTTTCTCGATCTCGGCTTGGATGCCATAGTCCTCGAAGATCGGCGTCGGTCGCGTGTGCAGCTTCACGCGATTGAGCAGCTTGGGCTGCAAGCGGGCGACGAAGTTGATAATACGCGCATAATCGCCCTCGTCGTCCACGCGAATGGCTGTGAAGTCATCCGAGAGACGATCGCGCAGGATGCGCTCGATCAGGTCCAGTTCCCGATGGATGAGCTGCGGCGCCCGCGCGCGCTCGGCCCTTGCGCGAATGTCCACCCACGTCCGGTAGAGATACATCAAGTCATCGAGCAGCTCCGCCTCGCGGCATCCTTCGGCTGCTGTGCGCACGATCACACCGCCGGGGATCTTCTGCTGCGCGCGGAGCTCACTAATGAGCCGACGCAAGCGCGCGCGCTCGGCCGACGAGGTGATCCGTCGCGAGACGCCGATATGTTCGAACGTCGGCAGATAGACGAGATATCGTCCCGGGAGCGTGATATGCGTCGTCACGCGCGCGCCTTTTGTGCCCATCGGCTCCTTGGCGATCTGCACAAGGATCTCCTGCCCCTCTTCGAGCAGTTCGGTGATCGTCGGCTTCGATTCGGTGCGCTCCTCGCCAACCGCTGTTTCTGCCGAGCTCGTCCGCCCGGACCGACGACGCCGCACGCGTCGTCGCGCCGCGAATCTCGCGCGAAGACGCGGATGCCGCACGGACGCCGTCCCATCGGGAAGCGGAGGGTCGTCCGGCTCGCTCGACGGGGATTCTTCTCTCCTCTCCTCCGAAGAAGGCGCTGCGTCCATCGCCTTCACTGAGGCCTCCGACTCCTCAATCGAATCTTCCACTGTCGGACTTTCCGCCTCAGCGGCAGATACATTTGCGACCGAGGAAGATTCAGGCGAATCATCCACAATGCGCTTCCATCGCCCAGATCCACCCAGCTGCGCCTGGAACGAGCCGATGCGTGGTGCTTCGGCGGATGACTCCGATTCGCGCGATCCTTCTAGCTCCACGCGTTCCTCCTCAGCATGGAGAGCTTCGGTGATCTTTTCATCAAAGATCGCCTCCTTGAGGTCCACCTCAGGAGCAGCAACGATCTCCTCGACAGCCTCCGCCTGCGGCAGATCTTCGATCAAGCGCTCGACAAGCTCGGTCAGCTCAGGTGTTGCTTCTTGAACTCCGCGCTCAGGCGAAGGCGCCTGTGACTCGCTCAAGGCGCCGAGAATCTCGGCGACCTCATCTTTGGCTCCCCTCTCTCGCTCGCCGGAGGAGGCCGGTACCCGTTCCCCGGCGGGCTCAAATTCGATCTCCAAATCCTCCACGTCAATGACATCGGAGACGTACAGGAAAGCATCTCGCTCCAGGCCGATATCCACAAACGCCGATTGCATGCCTGGCAGCACGCGCGTCACGCGCCCTTTGTAGATGTTGCCGACGATCCCCTGGCTCTCCCCAACCCGCTCAACGTAATACTCCGTGAGCACGCCATCTTCGAGGATCGCAATCTTTCGCTCGAAGTCGTTGGAGCTAATGATCATCTCTTTCGCCATTGCTGAACTCCTCCACATCAAGGTCTCACCGCCAAGATGTCCGACAGGCTTGCCTCAGCAAGCCTCCGCTTCTCACCATCGTGTCTCTTCACCGTTGGCGGCGTCAGTTCACATAGCGATGCCATCGCACATTGGCGATCAGCCCTAGGCCGATGAACGTCGCCACCAGAGCCGATCCTCCATAGCTCATCAGCGGCAGCGGGATGCCGATGACGGGCACGAGCCCCACGATCATGCTGAGGTTCATCAGGATGTGAAATGCCATCATGCAGACGACACCCGTGACAAGCAATGTGCCCACTTGATCCCGCGCCAACTTCGCATGATTGAGCGCCCGGAGCAGGAGGAAGGCGTAGAGCGCGAGGACGCTCACCATGCCCAGGAATCCCAACTCTTCGGCCACAACGGCCGCGATGAAATCCGTATACGCCTTAGGAAGAAAGCGCAACCGGCTCTGCGTCCCGCGAAAGAGACCGCGCCCGGTGATCCCCCCTGAGCCCACGGCGATCATGGATTGATAGGTCTGATACCCATATCCCTGACGATCGGCCCGCTCGGGATAAAGGATTGTCTCAATGCGCTGCACCTGATACGGCTTCAGAACCTGATGGCGAAAGTACCACCCCAGACTCAGGGAGACGGCCACGCCCACGATCCCCGCAGCGATAACACGCGGACGCAAGCCGGCGACCATAAGCATTCCCCCTAAGATTGGGAAGAAGACGAGCGCTGTCCCAACATCCGGTTCCAGAAGGATGAGCCCAACGGGCAGCAGGACGATTCCCGAGGCTGCGAGCACGTCCGGCATCGTCAGATAGGGGGATTTCGTCTTCCGATGCCCTTCCCATCGCTCGGCCAGAAACGGCGCGAGCATGAGGATCGTCCCGATCTTGGCGAACTCCGAAGGTTGGATGCTGAAACGTCCGATCCCCAACCATGCCCTCGTCCCGGAGACCTCTTGTCCAAAAGGCAGGACGAGCACAAGGAGGAGCAAACAGAAGCCATAGAAGAATGGTGCGGCTTCGACGATCCGATGATAATCCACACTGGCCGTCACAAACATGGCCACCAGGCCAATGATCACCCACAAGAGCTGCCGCTTCCAGAAGTCCTCGTGCGGCTGCGAGCTATAGATCTCTACGACTCCAAGAAGAGCGAGCGCGAGCGCTCCTGCAAGGAGCCACCAATCGAAGTCCAGAAGCGCTCGGTGCTTCCGACGATAAGTCGTCATTGTCGGTTCGCCCGCTGAACATCTGGCGACAACCGACGTCGCCCTGTCTCCACTGCAACGGGTGAAGGCACGGTTGGGGAGGAACCACCGCGCATCGGTCCTTCCGAAGCCGGTGGGGAGATCGCAGCCACTTCCCCACTGCGAACATGCGTCTGCTTGTACGTCTCGTAGATCGCGCGGGCAACAGGCGCGCTGAATCGGCCGCCGAAGCCCACATTCTCAATGAGCACGACCACGGCGACCTGCGGATTGTCGCGCGGAGCGAAGCTCACAAACCACGCATGGTCCTTCAGATGGGCAGCACCGGCAGCTCGCTCCTTGGCGACGACCTGCGCCGTTCCCGTCTTGCCCGAGACATCCAGCCCCTCGACCCGCGCGGCCAGGCCCGTTCCGCCACCCTCGTTGACGACTCCCCACATCGCCGATCGAATCGCCGCAATCGTTTGCTGGCGAAGGGGCATGACCAGAGGACGATCCGCCGTGTAGACCGTCCCTCCTGGTCCCACCACCTCTTTGAGGACATGCGGCGTATGGAAGACGCCGCCGACGGCGATTCCTCCAATGGCGCGAACGAGTTGCAGGGGAGAGATCGCCACCGATCCCTGCCCGATCGAGGCGATCACCGTATCGAAGTCCTTCCAGCGCGGATCTCGCGGATTGAGCCGCGCCTTGAGAGCGCGACTCGGTACGAATCCCGCCACCTCATCCGGCAGATCAATGCCCGTTCTCTCTCCCAATCCGAAGCGCTTCACCCAGCGCTCCATCCGATCAATGCCGAGTCTCAAGCCGAGCCGATAGAAATATCCGTCGCAGGAGACGACGATCGCCCGATGCAGATCGGGCATCCCATGCGATCCGAGACACCGCACGAACCGGTTTCCCACCTGAATTCCCCGCCCGCAGGGCAGCGTCGAGCGCTCAGGCGTGATGAGCCCCTCTTCGAGTGCTGCCGCAGCGACGAAGATCTTCCAGGTCGAGCCCGTTGGATAGATGCCCTGAATCGCCCGATTGTAGAGCGGCCGTTCCGGATCGGCGAGCAATCGGCGATATTCTGCGCGCCCTTCCGGCGTATTGATCCGCTGCGAGAAGAGCGCAGGATCGTAGGCGGGATGACTCGCTAAGGCCAAGATCTCCCCATTCTGCGGATTCAACACGACGATCGCTCCACGCCGCCCACCAAGCTGCTCTTCGGCGACCCTCTGCAGATCGAGATCAATCGTCAGCTTAATGTCATGTCCGGGGACAGGATCCACGCGCTCAATCTCCCCGACCTCATGTCCGGTGCTATCTACGATCACGCGCCGATAGCCGTCACGCCCGCGCAGCCAGCGATCGTAGACCCGTTCCACTCCGGCGCGCCCAATCAGATCGCCCGGCCGATACTCTCGAAACTCCGGTCGCGCGAGTTGCTCGCGAGAGATCTCCCCGACATATCCGAGCACGTGCGCGAGCAACGTCCCATGCGGATACCGACGCTGCGGTTGTTCCATGACGTCCAACTCGGGATACTCGACTTGCCGCGCTCGAACCCAGGCGACGTCTCGCAGCGTCGCGTTCTCCTTCAGAACGAGCGGATAATACGCCGGCTGCGCGGCCATGGCCTCCAAGCGCTGTCGCACGCTCTCCCGATCCAACTCCAATCCCTGAGCGATCAGCTCCTCCACCAACTCCTGGGGTTTCCTGCCCCGAGCCCGCGCTTCCTCGCGGTTGAGGATGATGCTGAGCGTCGGGCGATTGTCCACGATGATGCGCCCGTGCCGATCCAGGATCGCTCCCCGCGGTGCCGGAATTGGGATCAGGCGAATCCGGTTGCTCTCGGCCGCCCGCCGATACTGCTCATGCTGTACCACCTGGAGGGACCAGAAGCGTACCCCCAAGCCGATGAAGCACACAACCAACAGATACTGAAGGAGCGTGAGGCGGTCGGTCATCGCCGCCACCTCTTTGGCACGCTCCAAGAAGTCCAAGCGCCGACTCGCCATCACCTCACCGCCGACGCCGAACTGTCCGGCCTAACGTCCGTTCTCGCTCGGCGAAGATTCGATCCAAAAGCTCGAAGAGAACAAGAGCCGCCGCTGCGTTGATCCCGACTAGCCCCCCCACCTCCTGGAGGAGCGTCGGCCACGCGGGATCTCCTATTAAATTCTGCCCGAAGAGCTGATGGAGACCAAGATAGAGCAGCGTCTGCACTGCGGCCGCCACTCCCAGCGCGATCACGCGCAAGGGGAAGTGATCAAGAGCCACCCGAATGCTCACCAGTGAGACGAGCAACGCCACGACCGTTTTGGTCAGACTCTGTGCGCCCACGATCCCACCGGAGAAGCCGTCTTGAAGCAGTCCGGCGCTCGCCCCGACCAGCATCGCGCGCACCGGATCCCGCGCGAAGCTCACGTACACCGTCACAATCAGGATCACGTCCACAGGACGCAAGAGGGGCACATATCGCACGATGACCAACTGCACGAGCGTCGCGATGAGAAGCGTGATGATGATCTTCGTCGACGTCACCGTCTCGGCACGCGCTGAGCCACTTTCCTCACGAATGACCCCAAAGGGGCAGCGCGCAAGAGGCCTTCTCGGCGTGAGACGTTTCCTCTCCGCACGCCGATACGGTCTCCGGTGCAGGAGCCGCGCATCGGTCGGCTCACGATGCAGGCAACCGGACCTCCGGGGGACGCTCCAGGAGGATCAGGACCTCCTCCAACTGACTGAGTCGGGCCGCCGGCTCGACCAAAATATCATGTGAGACCATCGCCGATCCGCGCCGCACGGCGATGACACGACCAATAGGCAAGCCGCGCGGGTAAATCCCATCCTGACCCGTCGTGTAGACCATCTCGCCCTCTCGAACGGGTTCGCTGCCGGGCACGTAGCGCATGCGACAGAGGGCCTCGTTGCTCCCCACGATAACGCCGACGGCGCGCGTCTCTTCCAGGACGCCGATGGCTGCGCCAACTCCGCTCCGTTCGTCGGTGATGAGCTGCACACGGGCGACCGTAGGGCCGACCTCGATCACGCGTCCGACTAGTCCCTCCGGGGTGATCACAGCCGCTCCGGAACGAACCCCGTGACGCGTTCCCCGATTGACGATGAGGGATTGAAACCACACGCTCAGATCGCGCCCGATGACGCGCGCCGCGATCGTACGCACCGGCAGCTCGCGCTGAAGGTCGAGGAGCTGCCCCAGGCGTTCAACCTCGCGAGCCTGCTCGCGCAGACGGGCGACTTCGCGCCGCAGCTCGGCCACCTCCTGGCGCAAGACGCGATTCTCACGCTCGAGCGCTCCCACCCGCAGATAGCTCCCCCAGAGTCCCTCTATCCGAGAGAGAAGCGCGTGAACGGACGAGAGAACGGGAGCCGCTGCCGTCACCGACCACAGGCGCAGCAGGGACTCCCCCGACTGCGGATGGCGCGCCTGCGCCGACATCAACAGCATCTGTCCACCGAGCAAGGCGAGAAAGACGAGAGCGACCGATCGTCCCCTCGGAGGCTTGCTCATGTCAGTATTCCAGACGCTCCAGATTCGTGCAGACCCGCTTGAGCAGGTCAATATCATCGAGCATCTTGCCCGCTCCGAGGACGACGGCCGAGAGCGGATCCTCCGCCAAGATGACCGGAACGCTCGTCTCCTGCATGAGCCGTTTGTCCAATCCCTTCAGGAGCGCTCCCCCACCGGCCAGCACAATGCCATGATCAATGATGTCGGCCGCCAGTTCAGGAGGCGTCCGCTCCAAGGCCACGCGCACGGCATTGACGATCGTGGAGACCGTATCGGCCAAGGCTTCGCGAATCTCCTCATCGGTAATAGTGATCGTCCTCGGCACTCCCTCGATCAAACTGCGTCCCCGAACCTCCATCGAGAGCGGTTCCTCCAATGGCCAGGCCGATCCCAACTCGATCTTGATCTGCTCGGCCGTCCGCTCGCCGATGAGGAGATTGTACTTCTTCTTGATGTACTGAATGATCGCCTCGTCCATCTCATTGCCGGCGATCCGAATCGAGCGGGAGTAGACGATCCCCGAGAGCGAGATCACAGCGATATCGGTTGTCCCTCCACCGATGTCTACGATCATATTCCCGATGGGCTCGGTGATGGGCAATCCCGCGCCGATGGCCGCCGCGATGGACTGCTCCACCAAATAGACCTCGCTGGCGCGCGCGCGATAGGCCGCATCAATGACGGCCCGCCGCTCCACCTGGGTGATCTCACTCGGGATGCCGATCACCACGCGCGGGTTCACCCAAGAGCGCCCGTTATGGGCTTTGCGGATGAAGTTCTGCAGCATCGCCTCGGTCAGCTCGAAGTTCGCAATGACGCCATCGCGCATCGGGCGAATCGCCACGATGTTCGCATGCGTTCGCCCCAGCATCTCCTTCGCCTCGCGACCGACGGCCTCCACCTTGTGCGTCACCTTGTTGACGACGACAATCGAAGGCTCGCTGACGACAATCCCCCGTCCCTTGGCGTAGACCAGCGTGTTGGCCGTCCCCAGATCAATGGCGAGATCGCTCGAAAACCATCGAAAGATGGAAAGTGCACCCATTATCCTTTCTACACCGCCTCAGGTCTTGTCAAACATACTCGCTCAGGCATCCAATGTAACACACCCCCGCGGGACATTCAACAGCTTTCCCATGGACCGCCCCCAAGCACCTTCCCGCGCCCCCCTCTGGTTGCTCTTCCCGAAGGTCCTGATCTACAATTCACAACTTCCGAAGCCCAGAGAGGAAGCGATATGCTGAAATTCTTGAGCGAGAAACAACGCGCCCGCAACGCATTGCTCATTTTTGTCGCCCTCATGATGGTCGTCGGCTTAGTGATCCTGTATATGCCCATTGGCGAAGCCCTCTACCGCCGGGCCATTGGCTCGGGCGACATCACCGATTCCACCGTAGTCGCCGAGGTAGAAGAGGAGAAGATCACGGCCGGGGAATATCGAGCGGCCCTCATGCGCCTCACGCAATCCCGCCTGGGGCGCGGCTTCGATGACCCCACTTTGTTGAAGCCCTTTAGCTCCACGATCTTGAATGAGCTCATCGAAGAGCGGCTCGTCCTCCTACTGGCGAGGAAGCTGCGCCTGTCGGCTACCGATGAAGAAGTCTTCAAGGCCTTGCTCCCCATGTTCCGCGACGCCAGCGGGCGATTCATCGGGCGCGAGCGCTATTTCCGCGCCATCCAGCAAAGCGGTCAGACGGTCGAGGAATTCGAGGAGAATCTCCGCCGCTCGATCCTCAGGGATAAGGTGCGGCATCACCTCACGGCTGGACTGGACATCAGCCCGCGCGAGATCGAGGAGGAATTCCTCCGCGAGAATACCTCCGTGGATCTCGTCTATGTCGTCATCCGCCCGGACACGTGGCGCGCGAAGATCCCGGTGAGCGAGAGTGAGGCTCGCGCCTATTTCGAACGGCATCCCCAGGAATTCTCCATCAGAGAGATCGAACGACAGGTCGAGTATTTTCACATCCCCATGGCCCGCCTCCCTGTCACCATCTCCGAATCAGAGATCCGTGACGAGTACGAACGCTCCCTCTCCGAGTATACCCTTGGCGCCGATGTGAGTCAGATCGAGCTGCCGTTCACCGAGCAGAACGAGGCGGATGTCCGCCGCCGGGCCGAGGAGCTCGTCAAGCGCGCCCGTGGCGATGAGAAGACGCCGGCCGAGGACTTTCAGAAACTGGGGGGCACGCGCATCGGCTTCGTCAAAAAAGATCCCAAGGACACGTCGTATCGCCAGCGCGTCTTCAGCCTGAGTCCCGCTCAGAAGGACGTCACCGACCCGATCCGCGAGGAGGGGAAATTCTACATCCTGAAGGTCACGCGCTGGCAGAGAAAAGCGTTGGCTGACGTGCGCGCCGAGCTCGTCCGACGCCTCCGCGAGCGCAAGCAGCGGGATGAGGCCGCTCGCCTCGCCGATGAGATCAAAAAGCGACTGGATGAGGTGAAGGACATGCGCCGCGTCGCCGCCGAGTTCGCTCCGAAGCTGGGCGGTCTGCCTGTCGAAGCGGTGATCCGGCGCACGGGCTTCTTCGCTGCTGGGGAAGAGCTGCCGGAATTCGGCGCGTATTCTTCGGGCTTCACCAGCGCGGCATCGGAGCTCGACGAGATCGGTCAGATCGGAAGCAAGATCTATCTGAGCGACGGCTACGCGATCCCTCGATTGATCGCCAAACGCGAGCCGAAGGAGAAGCCGAGCTTCGACGAGGTACGGGATCGCGTGATCAGAAAGCTGCAGGAGCAGAAGGCCATCGAGCGCGCGCGTCAGGTGGCTGAGCAGCTGATCGCTCAATCGCCGACGGTTGACGCTTTGCGAAAGGCCGCGGCGGCGCAGACGCTCGAGGTCAAGACCCAGGAGGGATTCAAGCGCGGAAGCTTCCTGCCGGAGCTCGAACGCTCGGAACAGTTGGAAGGGATGGCCTTCGCTGTGGAGGCCTCTCGCGTGGCGCCGCGACCGGTGCGGATCGGGAAGGATTTCGTCGTCTTCGGCATCACTAAGCGCAGCGATCCGGATCGGACCAAACTCGAATCCGAGCGCGCCGCCATCCGCGATCGTCTCCTTTCGACCAAACGCGATCAGTTCTACCGAGCGTATCTGGAGACGCTACGCGAAAAGATGATCGCCGACGGACGCATCCGCATCCATCAGGACGTCATCGAAGCGATCTTCTCCGGGATGACGGGATCGGGGCCGGCACGAGCGAAGCAGTGACTCCCATGCTCTCGCTGATGATCCTGGCGGGTGAAGCCTCCGGAGACCAACGGGCGGCCGAGTTGATACGTGCACTCAAGGATCTGGCTCCTGAACTTTCGCTTCATATCTTCGGCTGCGGGGGACCGGCCATGCGCGCCGAAGGCGCCGAGACGCTCGCCGATATCTCGGAGACAGCGATCATCGGACCGCTGGAGATTCTGCGCGCCCTCGCCCGCTTCTCCGCCCTCTACCATCGGCTCCTCGATGTCGCGCGCCAGCGCCGTCCGGCCGCTGTCATACTCGTGGACTGGCCGGAATTCAACCTGAAACTCCTGCGCCCCCTCAAGCGCTTGGGTCTGCGCACGATCTACTACATTGGGCCGCAGGTGTGGGCGTGGCGCACCTATCGCGTGCGCGCCCTCCGGCGCTACGTGGACCGGCTCATTGTCATCCTCCCGTTCGAGGTAGACTTCTATCGCCGCCACGGGATCCGTGCCGACTACGTCGGGCACCCGCTTGTGGACACTGTCCGTGCGACCCTCTCGCGCTCGGCGTTCTGCGAAAAGTATGGGCTTGATCCGGATCGCCCAATCCTCAGCCTCCTGCCCGGTAGCCGTCCGACGGAGGTCGAGCGCCTGTTGCCTATTTTGGTGCGCGCTGCGCGCATGCTGAACGTGCCTCCCCCTGCTCAATTCCTCATCCCACTGGCCCCAATGATTCGCCCCGAAACGGCGTGGGCGCTCATCCACCGCGTAGGGGCCGACGCGGGGAGGGCTTCGCCCGATCTCCCTCTGCGCGTTCTCGAAGGCGAGACGTACAACGCGCTCGCGCATTCGGATCTGGCCGTCATCGCCAGTGGCACGGCGACGCTTGAAGCCGCGCTGCTCGGAACGCCCATGATCATCGTCTACCGTGCGCGCGCGATCAATTACCTCCTGGTCCGCCCTCTGATTCACCTCGACACCTTCGGCATGGTGAATCTGTTGGCCGGGGAACGCATCGTCCCGGAACTCATTCAATGGGATCTGACGCCCCGACGGCTCGCTGAAACCATACGAGAATTGCTCACGGATACCAAACGACGTGATGCCATCAAGGCGCGTCTGGCAGAGATTCGACGACGACTGGGTGACGGAGGAGCTGCTCACCGCGCCGCCCATATCATCCTGCGCGCGATCGCCGAGTCGCTTCCCTCCGACGCCGAATCGAATCCAAACAGGGAGAACCGACTATGACGCCTGTCCCATTTGAGGCGCTCATCGAACTGGTCGAGAAGCTGCGAGGTCCCGAGGGTTGCCCCTGGGACAAAGAACAAACCTATGAGACGCTCGCCCCGATGACCATCGAGGAAGCGTATGAGCTGCTCGATGCCATTGAGACCCGCAACATCGAACAGATGAAGGCCGAACTCGGCGACCTCCTCTTTCAGGTCGTCTTCTATGCGAAGATCGCCAAGGAGCGTGGAGAGTTCACGATCGAGGACGTCATCGCACACGTGCACGAGAAGATGACGCGCCGCCATCCCCATGTCTTCGGCGCAGCGACAGCTCGAACAAGTGAAGACGTCCTGCGCCGCTGGGAGCAGATCAAACTCGAAGAGAAAGCGCGGCGTGGAACGGCTGAGCCCTCCATCCTCGACGGCGTCTCAGCGCGATTGCCCGCGCTCATCGAAGCGACGCAACTCACCGAGCGCGCTTCCCGCGTCGGCTTCGATTGGGGCGAGGCCGCGAGCGCCCTCGGAAAGCTCGAGGAAGAAGTCGCCGAGCTGAAACATGCGCTGATGACGGCTCCTCATACGCGGGAGAAGCTCATCGAAGAGATCGGGGATCTCCTCTTCATGGTGGTCAACCTCGCCCGCTTACTCGGCGTGGACGCCGAGACCGCCCTCAAAGCCGCGAATCGGAAGTTCAAGGAGCGCTTCCGCTACATCGAGCGCGCGCTGCGGCAACAGGGCCGCACGCTGGAGGAGAGCTCGCTCGAGGAGATGGAACGCCTCTGGCAAGAGGCCAAGCAACACGCACTCGGATCCTCGACACTACCTGAGACGGGCGGATAATCCGCTGTCCCCGCACGCCCGCCTAATCGGCGAGCGCCCGCTCGATGGCCGCCTCCAAGAGAGCGAGCCCCTCCGACATCTCGCCCTCGATCTCCACGCCGAGTTGCCGACGTCCCCGTTCGGCTAAAACGGCGAAATCCCCATAGGCCTGTGCGCGCTTGATGAGTCCGAAGGTGTACGGACGCCCGGGAATCTCTCGATCCTCTGCGTCCGAGCCGATGACATGCAGGAATACGCCCGCATTCGGCCCCCCTTTGTGCAACTGCCCCGTCGAATGGAGATATCGCGGTCCGAAGCCGAACGATGTCGCCACGCGCCGCGCATCCCGCACGCGATGTCGAATCGCTTGAAGCCGCTCCTCGTGGACGCGGTTCCGCCCCACATAGGCCAAGAGCGCGAAGTAATCCCCCTCCTGCAGGCGATCGAAATGCGCCCGAAGATAGCCCACAAGCGAATGCTCCCGCGCGCGCTCCTGCAACTCCCGCCAATTCCTTTCATCGGCGAAGAGTCGTACCCCTCCCTCAGAGAGAATCGGATCGGGTCGCGCAAGCACTCCCGTCTCCTCGTAAGCGCGGGCCAACGCGCGCGTCCTGGATTTGCTCGCTTCAACGTCGGGTTGATCGAAGGGATTCACGCCGAGAATCGAACCGAGCACGGCCGTGGCCATCTCCCACAGGAAGAACATTGCGCCGAGCTCATACCGATCCGAGAGCGAGACCGAGAGCACGGGATGCCCGGCCCCCTGAAGACGTTCCACGCGCTCCTCCGAATTCGGATCGGACTCCAACCGAAAATGGATGAAGAGCCGATCCGAGCCGTACACCTCAGGTGACCCGACCTCCTCTCCATCCACAGGGACGATTCCCTTTCCCTCCTTGCCCGTGGATTCCGCGAGCAGTTGCTCAAGCCAAGAGCCCAGTGAACGGAGCTCCCTCGACGCGAGCACCGTGACCTTATCCCTCCCCTCTCGAGCCGCCTCACCGAGGATCGCCCCCAAAACAGCCGCCGCATTTTGCGTGATCGGCACCTCCGGACAGCACTGCCGTATCTGCACTTCCGCCCGCTCCAAAAGCCGTCCGACGTCCACACCCAAAAGAGCCGCGGGAACCAGGCCGAAGACCGAGAGCGCCGAATAGCGTCCTCCGATGCTCTCGATGCCGTAAAAGCAATGCCGGAAACCTTCGCGCACGGCGACCTCCGAGAGCGGAGACCCGGGATCGGTGATCGCCAGGAAATGCCCGCCCGCGCGCTCGGGACCGAGCGCGCGTTTCAGCCGATCGAGGAAGTATTCGAGCAGGAGGTTCGATTCGAGCGTCGTCCCCGACTTGCTCGAGACGACGACCAGCGCATGGGGAGGATCGAGCCATTCCTCACAGGCACGTACGTCGGCCGGATCAATCGAGTCGAGCACACGGAGCTCCGGCGCTCCCGCCGCCGGGCCGAACACCTGCGCGAAGACTTCCGGCGCCAGACTCGATCCCCCCATGCCGATCACAAGCACGTGTCGGCATCCCGCCCGACGCACGCTCTCGGCGAGGGCGGCGAACATCGGCACGCGCGCCCTCTCCTGGTGAACGATGTGCAACCAGCCGAGCCACTGATCCTCTCGATCCCCCGTCCACACCGAGGCATCGCCCGCCCAGATGCGCTCGATCACCCGATCTCGCTCCCACCGCGCGAGCGTCTCGGAGACGGCGCGCCGGAGTGAGGGCGAGAGAGCTTCCCACCACTCTCTCATGATCCCTCCGATACGCGGTGGTAATCGTCGGCTAGGCGCACGATGTCATCTTCACCGAGATACTCCCCGCATTGCACCTCGATGAACACAAGCGGCTCCGTTCCCGTGTTCTCGATACGATGCGGCACTCCCTGAGGGATGACCACGCTTTGATTCGCGGCGACCGGGATCACTTCCTCACCGCGCGTCACGCGTCCGGATCCCGCAACGATCACCCAGTGCTCCGCTCGATGGTGATGATATTGTAGGCTCAGCCGGTGTCCCGGATTCACGGTGATCCGTTTGATCTGATACCGATCGGCTCGCTCCAAGACTTCGAATCTCCCCCACGGACGTTCCTCAACGTAGCGTTCCACTGTGTCTCACCTCCCGAAGGAAATCGCCGAGCGCCAGCGGCCAAGGGCGAAGCCGCGGAAGTCCCAACTGCTCCGAGAGCACGCACCACATTTCCGTGTACGGCGGTCGTCGGGCCGGTCGCCCCAAATCGGCGCTTCGCACAGGCTCGATGCGCGCTCCCGCGCTGCCCCATTGTCGGGCGACCTCGCAGGCGAACTCATACCAGGAACACGCTCCTTCATTGGTGACGTGATACGTCCCGGGCTGCCCTCGCGCGAGAATCTCCACAATGCGCGCGGCCACGTCCGCAGCATATGTCGGCGACCCTACCTCGTCCACGATCGCTCGAAGTACAGGCTGCGTGTGCAAAAGCCACGGCACCGAACTGGCGAAGTTCCTCCCTCCGAGGCCGAAGAGGCGGGCCGAGCGGATGATATAGTGCCGCGCCCAGGTGTGACGGACGGCTTGCTCGCCTGCCCATTTCGACGCTCCGTACTGATTGATCGGACGCGGAGGATCGGCGATCGTATAGGGCGCGCATTTGCTCCCGTCGAAGACGTAATCCGTGCTGATGTGGACCAACTCGGCTTCGATCTCCCGACACGCTTCGGCCAGATAGCGCGGTCCCGCGGCGTTCACCTCAAACGCCAACTCCGGCTCGCGCTCGCAGAGATCCACGTCCGCAATCGCTGCGCAGTTGATGACAGCCTGAGGGCGCACCCGACGTAACACGCGCTTCACCTGCTCGGGATCGCGCACATCGAGGTCCTCCCGTCGCAGTGCCCACACTTCGGCCGTCCGCGCGAACGCCCGGACGACATATCGTCCCAGCAATCCTCCAGCGCCGACGACAAGGATGCGCGCCGTCATCCGATCTCTCTCCGTCGTCCGTACATCCGTTCGTAATACTGCCGATACTCACCGCTACGCACCTTCTCGACCCACGCGCGATTCGCCTGATACCAGGCGATGGTCTTACGAAGCCCGCTCTCGAACGTCTCCAGGGGTCTCCAGCCGAACTCCCGCTCGACCTTGCTCGGATCAATGGCATACCGCCGATCATGCCCCGGACGGTCTTCGACGAAGCGAATGAGCGAGAGCGGCTTGCCGAGCAGCCCCAGGATCATCTCAACCACCTCCAAGTTCGTTCTCTCCGCGCGCGCGCCCACGCAATAGATCTCTCCCGCCCGCCCGCGATAGAGGATCAGGTCGAGCGCGCGACAATAATCCTCGACGTAAATCCAATCCCGCACCTGACGGCCGTCGCCGTAGATCGGGAGCGGGAGATCGGCCATCGCGTTCGTGATCACCAGGGGGATTAGCTTCTCGGGAAATTGATACGGCCCATAATTGTTCCCCGCGCGCACGATGAGGACATCCATCCCGAATGTGCGATGAGCTGCGCGCACGAGCAACTCGGCCGCCGCCTTGCTCGCCGCATATGGGCTGTTAGGTCGCAAAGGGCTCTCCTCGGTGAAGTATCCCGTCGGACCGAGACTCCCCATCACCTCGTCGGTGGACACCTGCACGAAGCGCTGGACGCGGCGCACGCGCGCCGCATCGAGCAGGACCTGCACGCCGAGCACGTTCGTCCGCACAAAAGGCGCAGCCTCCTCGATACTGCGATCCACGTGCGTCTCCGCGGCGAAGTTCACGATGGCGTCCGTCCCCTCCTCCAGTGCGGCCAGCACTGCCGAGGGATCGCAAATGTCGCCGCGGACGAACCGATACCGGGGCGACGCCTCCACGTCACGCACGTTGTCGAGATTCCCCGCATAGGTCAGCTTGTCGAAGTTCACGATCTGACAGCCCGGATGTGTCCGGAGCATGTGGCGGATGAAATGCGAGCCGATGAACCCAGCGCCTCCTGTGACGAAGAGCTTCACGCCTCCGACCTCCTCCACGCAGGCTCGCCTACGTTCTGATTATTCTATCTCACTTGAGGGGAGAAAACCGAGACCGGGTCACCCTGAAGCATAAAAAGGGGACGGATCACCCATCCCCTCTCATGATCGAGAAAGTCCCATTGTCGCCGGGATCTGTGGACGCGCCCTCCCGTGACGAAGGACGCGCCCGCCGAGCTCACTTCTTCCCGCCCTTCTTCTTGGTCGCCTTCTTCTTGGCTGGCATGTTACTTCTTCCCTCCTTTTTTCTTGGCGGTCTTCTTGGCGGCCTTCTTCGCGGCAAACTTCGCCGTCGAGGAACGCGCCGTCAGCTTCGCGGCCTTCTTCGTCGTCTTCTTCGCCGCAGCTTTCTTCTTGGCTGCGGTCTTCTTCGCAGCTGTCTTCTTCGCCGTCGCTTTCTTAGCCATCGTTTCCTCTCCTCGACGAGATTTCCGATGACCACAACATCCTGTGGTCATCTTGCACTTGTGCCCAATCAAAGATCACCCACAACATCTTGGCCTATCTTATAACCCTTTTCCCGCCAAATGTCAACAACTTTTTTCTCCACGCTCGCGGAGAAGGCGGGAGGCAGAGGCGCGAGGTCACCGCGTGAGCCGACGATAAATCCCAGGCAGCCGTTCTGGTAGGCTCAGGATGTCATCAATGATCATGTACCCGACTTCTCCGTACATGTCGCGGAGCTGCACTTCGGATTCGCGGTCAATGGTGATGCAGAAGGGAATGATGCCTCCTATGCGCGCTTGTCGCAGGGCGATCTTGGTGTCCTCGCGCGCGTATCGAGCATCGCCGTAGTCGTGATCATAGGGACGACCGTCGCTCAAGATGATCAAGAGCTTGGTGCGGGCTTCCTGTCGTCTCAAGCGAGCCGCCGCATGGCGGATGGCTGCACCCAAGCGGGTGTTGTTCTGATAGGTGATTCCGCCGATGCGCGCCTCGACCTCGGGCGAGTACTTTTGATCGAAGTCCTTGATGATATAAAACTTCACGTTGTGCCGCCCCTCGCTCGTGAAGCCCTGGATGGCATAGTGGTCGCCGACAGCCTCCAGGGCTTCGCTCATGAGCACCAGGCCCTCTTTCTCGATGTCAATGATGCGCTTGCTCGGACGCGAGGCCCCGACGCGCGGGGAGACCGTGCGTGCCGTCGAGCTGGACATGTCCAGGAGGAACGAGACGGCCACGTCGCGCTGGCGGCGCAAGCGCCGCACGTAGAGCCGCTCGGAGACGCGCCCGGACGTCTGGCGATCCAACGCATAGTCAATCACCGCTTGGAGATCGAACTCCTCGCCATCGAGCTCTCCCCGCACTTTCTGCAACGCCTCAGGACGCAGCAACTGAAACTGATGGCGAATCGAAGAGATGATCGGCCCGTATTGCGCGCGCACGGTGTGAACAAACTGTCGCGCACCGCGTCGCGCCGGCCGCTCAATCACCCGACACCACGCCATGCGGAAGTCGGCCAGTTCGTGATCCCACTCCTCGTAGTAGAACGCTTGATCGCCCGGCTCCAGATCCTGCTGCTCGAGCTCCTCGGCAAAGGGAGAGTCCTCCCGATGCTCCCATTCCATGCGCTCCGGATCATGGTGGCGCCGAATCCAGAAGTTGAAGGGCTCGAGTCGATCCGCCGGACGGGGCTGACGCTCCAATAGAACGCGCGGATGCACGGGCTGCTCGCCCATCTCCGGCTCAGTCTCCTCCTTCGAATCCTCAGCGCTCGTGTGGTCTGAGGAGGTCGTGGCCTCGCCCAGTGCGCCCTCAGCCTTCAGAAGCTGAAAGACCACATGCGTCGCCCGCACGCTGTCAGCGACTGTCGCCCCATCCCGCTGAACATGCTGATCCAGGAGGCGCTCCAGAAACGCCACCATCTGCGGAAATCGCTGACGAACCTCATCGGAGACGCCCCCGAGTAGGGCGAGGTGAAAGATCAGCTCCACAACGAGATCGGCCGGAGAGAGCTCCTCCAGCGGCGGACGTCGCTCGCGCATCCGATGCTGCACGACGTCGAGATCGCGACGCAATCCCCGATAATGCCGGCGGAGGAGAAAATCAATGCGCCCGTTCTCAATTGTGGTGAACACGCGCTCGGCCAGCTCACGATCCGGGAAGAGAGCGAGGAGAGTCGAGAAGGTCACCGGTTCGCGATCTGCAGTCTCGCCATGTGTCGGAGCATACGCCCGCCGCAGCTCGTCAGCCAGAGTGAGGAGTTCAGGCAGATCGCGCGCATACGTGCCGAACTCGAGCTGTCCCGCCGCATGCGCGGCCAAGACCTTGTAGAGTTTGAAGTCGGCCTCCTCATCGCCAAATTCCGAGATGGCCGCCGGCAGAAAGATCGTCCGGCCATCGGTGACGGACATCCGATCAGGCAGATGGCTCACCGGTTGAATCGTCACCGAGTGTCCGGTCATCGCTTGGATGTAGAGACGCAGCGTCTGACTCACGCGCTCCAGCGTGAGCCCGCCGGCCGCATGTCGCAGGGCGTGCTGGCTCGCTCGCGTCTCCAGCGCATAATAGGCTTGGGCGCGGCGGCTGTCTCGAGGAGAGAGCTTCAATCCCGCTTCGGCCCATTCGATGAACTGTTCCACCGTGGCTGATGCCAGGGCGCGCGGGCTCGAACGAAAGCACTCGATCCCCAGAACAATACTGCGGTCGCTCACCCGACGCACGACCTCAAGCACGCGAGGGATGAGCGGCTCCGGCGCCTTCGCCTGAAGCTGAGCGAGCGCTTCCAGAACACGCGGCGTGAGCTTCAGGAAGTGGTACACGGCCGCCGTGTCCTGAAGGGCGATCGTCCAGGTCAGATCCGTCCATCGCGCCAGGGCATCTGCGCCTGCCAGAGCGAGCACGCGCGCAGCGACATGGAAATATTGCAAGGCGACGCCCCCTCCCCGCTCGAGGAAGGCGCGCGTGTGATCGAGCAGCTTGAGATGATCCTGGAGGCGACCGCTCCTCGGCAGGCGAGAGAAGGCGATCAGGAACTCCGTCGCCAACCCCCCGGCCTTTTCCGCGAAGGAAGCGGCCACAGCGAGAGCTCGCTCCAAGAGCCAGCGCGACGCTCCATTCCCCGTGGCGATCTCCAGATCGCGAGAGGACATCATGAGGTCGCGAGGGCTCGCTTCCGACATCCGCTCGCGTCGAAAGCGCGCGATCGCTTCGGGCGCCCGGGAGAGGAACTCCGCACTCTGCGTGGCGCTTCGGCGCGCGATCTCCCCGGCGATAGTGTACACGCGCACGGCCAACTCCTCATCGCCGATGGTGCGCACGACTTCGGGGGCGGTCCGAAAGCTCTCCAGGACCGCTGTACCGGAGATCAGCGACTGCCGATGACAGGTCGTCAGAAGCTCGTGCCGAAGACGCGGGGGTATTGCCGTGAGGACAGAAGGGCTCGCCTGGAAGAAAGCGATCGCGCTCTCGGGATTCATGCTCGCCAGACGCCGCCCGACGTCCCCCCAAACCTTCAGCCCATCCGGATCCAACAACACTCCCACATCTGGGGCCACGCGCACGAATTCAGCCGCCGCGCGAACGCTCGCCGCGGCCATGCTTACCCCCATCTCCAAAAGCAGAAAGGCGCGATCGGCCGGTAGCTTCAGGAGCCGTCCCACCAAGTGTTCGGCCTTCTCCGGCGCCACTCCCCGCAGTTGTCTCTCTAAAGCCCGTCGCATCGACTCGTCCATAAAGTCCCGGCCTCAGATGATCGTGGTCACAATCTCGCGGAGGCTGCGTTGAATCTCCGAATCATCCGTGATCGTCTGAATGATCGCGGCCTCGCAGGCCTCATACGGGGGGATGCCCCTCCGAATCAATTGCGCGGCATAGACGAGCAAACGCGTGGAGACTCCCTCCTCCAGACCATGTCCCTTCAGATTCCGGGCCTTCTGCCCGATGCGCACGAGATCACGGGCCGTCTCCTCATCCACTCCGCCCTCGTGCATGACGATCCGCACCTCGTTCTCGAAGGAGGGGTAGTTGAATTCGAGGCTGACGAAGCGCTGCCGCGTGGATTGCTTCAGATCCTTGAGCACGCTCTGATAGCCGGGATTATAAGAGATGACGAGCATGAACTCATCGGGCGCTTCGAGCAATGTCCCCAGCTTCTCGATCGGGAGGATGCGGCGATCATCCGTGAGCGGATGAATGAGCACAATCGTGTCCTTGCGGGCTTCGACGACCTCATCGAGATAGCAAATCCCGCCGATCCGCACGGCCGTCGTCAGCGGTCCATCGTGCCAGACCGTCTCCTCTCCTTCCAAGAGGAAACGTCCGACCAGATCCGTCGCCGAGAGGTCCTCGTGACAGGCGACGGTGATGAGCGGTCTCCCGAGCCGCCACGCCATATACTGCACGAAGCGCGTCTTGCCACATCCGGTCGGTCCCTTGAGCATCACCGGGAGCTTCTGCCAATATGCCGCCGTGAACAACTCCACCTCGTTGTTCGTCGGCAGATAGAACGGTTCTCTCTTGATTCGATACTTCTCTGCCACTTCCCACATAGCCGTTGCTATGATAGCATCTTTGCAGGAAGCGCGCTACCACATCGAGGGAGCACTCACGATGCGCATCGCCGTCGCGATGAGCGGAGGCGTGGACAGCTCGACAGCGGCGGCCCTGCTGAAGCGCGAGGGGCATGAGATCGTCGGCTTCTCGCTCCAGCTGTGGAACCAGCGCCGCTTCACGGGGCCGAACGGAGAACCTCTGCCCTCGCGCTGTTGCTCGCTGGAGGACATCTACGATGCCCGGCGCGTCGCCGCGCATCTTGGCTTCCCCTTCTATGTGCTCAACCTGGAAGAGGAGTTCGAGCGGCAGATCGTTCTCCCCTTCGTCCGGGAATATTTGCACGGGCGCACGCCCAATCCCTGCGTCCCCTGCAATTCGCGGATCAAGTTCGCGACCTTCTTGCGCTTCGCCGAGCAATTGGGTTTCGAGCGCGTCGCCACCGGACACTACGCGCGCGTGGAGTGGGACACTGCGCGTGGCCGCTTCCTCCTCCGACGCGGCGTGGATCGGCAGAAGGATCAATCGTATTTCCTCTTCGAACTGACGCAGGAGCAGCTCTCGCGCGCCGTCTTCCCCTTGGGACACCTGACGAAGTCGGAGGTCCGTCGTCTCGCCCGTGAATTCGGTCTGCCCGTGGCTGAGAAGGCGGAGAGTCAGGATCTCAGCTTCGTCCCCGATGGCGATTATGTGCGCTTCGTCGAGCAGTACGTCGAGACGGGCCTGGTGCTCGAGGGGGAAGATCCATTGGCCGAAGAGCGCCGGAAGCTCCCCCGACCGCGGCGTGGAGAGATCGTGACAACGGACGGGCGCGTTGTCGGCCACCATGAGGGGATCCATCGCTACACGATCGGGCAGCGGCGCGGCCTCGGCCTCGCCCTCGGACGCCCCGTTTATGTCGTGGACGTAGACGTCGTCCACAACCGCGTCGTCGTCGGCGAGGAGCGCGATCTCTATCGAGAGACGCTCCGCGCTGTGCGCCCGAACTGGATCGCCATCGCCGAACTGCGCGAGCCGATGCGCGTCACGACGAAGATTCGCTCGCGGCACGAGGAGACATCGGCCACGATCGAGCCGAGCGAGGACGGCTCTGTGCTCGTGCGCTTTGATGAGCCCCAGCGCGCTGTCACGCCCGGACAGGCCGTCGTCTTCTACCAGGACGATCTCGTCATCGGCGGCGGTTGGATCCTCTGACGAGCGCGCTCCCGGCATGCGGTTCACACCGAACGACCCGCGAGCTCGGCCGAGATCGCGCGTCCGAACTCGGCAGCCGCCTGCGGTCCACTGGCTGTGATGATCCGTCCATCGGTGACGACGTCCACCTCCTGATACCGAGCGCCCCCACGGCGCAACTCGCTCAGAGAGGCTTCGGTCACGTACACGGTCGCTCGTCGTCCGCGCAAGAGGCCAGCCCGCGCCAAGACGGCGGGCGAGAGGCAGATGGCTCCGATGATCTTTCCCCTCGTATCAGCCTCCTGAAGCAACCGATGCAACGCTTCATCCGGCCAGAGATAGGTCGGCGATCCCATCCCCCCGACGACGACGATGGCATCGTAGTCGTCCGCTCGCGCGTCGGCGATGAGGAGATCAGGCGAAGCGGTCCCGCCCAGCATCCCCCGCGCCGGACCGAGCCGCGTCGAAGCGATCATCACCGTAGCGCCCTCGGCCTCGAAGATCGCCTTCGGTGTGAACAACTCCTCGTCCCGAAAGTCTTCCGGGGCGATGACCATGAGAATGCGTTTCCCCGTCAAAGCCTTCTCCCCCATATCCCAGTCTCCACGTGGGCGAAAGCCATCCCCCAGTTCATGGCGTTCGAAGCCGCCCTTTGTGCTCTAGCAAGCCCTATGCCTCTGCGTGTCCCCCCGCGCGCATGTCGCACGCGCTCGAAGAGTTACCGCACTTCTGGCGAGAGGGTTCACACCAGGCGAAGGCACGCAATTTCCCCCACGGCCTGGGGATTTCTCCACACTCCGAATGGGGTTCGGCGGGAAGCGGATCGGTGGTTTGTTTCGCTGTGTGTGAAGCGGACGAGGCCTGATCCGGTTCCGGTTCAAGGGCCGGTGGTGGGTGTGGATGTGGGGCTGAGCAGCTTCGCCACTCTCTCGGATGGGACGCGTTATGAGGCGCCGAAGCCACTTGCGGCGAAGCTGAAGCTTTTGCGGCGGCGTTGTCGGCAACTTTCGCGCAAGCAAAAGGGCTCCCAAAACCGTCGCAAGTACGCCCTTCGACTGGCGCGGTTGTACCGAAAGATCCGGAACATCCGCATGGATGCGATCCACAAGTTCACGACGATGCTGGCGAAAACCAAGTCGGTGATCGTCGTGGAGGATCTGTCGGTGCGGAAGATGATGCGAAACAGGTATCTGTCGAGGAGCATTGCGGACGTGGGATGGGGAGAGGTGATCCGCCAGTTGCGCTACAAGACGGCGTGGTACGGCTCGGAGCTTGTGATCGCCCCGAGGTATTTTCCATCCACGCGGCGGTGCTCCGGGTGCGGGAGTGTGGGCCCGCGTTTGAGTCTTTCTTGCCGGGTGTTTCGTTGTGGCTCGTGCGGTCTTGTCTTGGACCGCGACGAGAACGCGGCGAGGAACCTGGCATGGTACGGCCAGTTCGGTCGGAACCAACGGGCCTGTGGAGAGTCCTCTGTCGGCGGAACGGCCACAAGTGCTCGGTCTACGAGACATGGCTCGATGAAGCAGGAAGCGGACGCTACGTATCCCATTGGGATACGTGGGTAAGTTCTGCAGAACGGTCACCGTGCCGGATGCCGCGATGGATCCACCGTGAAGGAGATCGCCCTGCGCCGGACGAGACCGCTTACCGAAGATGAGCAAAAGGACGATGCGGCATGCGCCGGGCGCAAAATCTTCCACGCCAGACGGGCACCCCACGTAGGGACTCCCTAATCATCTGACGTCGTAGCGCTTCCGCTCAACTGAGCGGCGTTTCAACTCCCGAGGGAATGAGACGCGTCCAAGCGCGAAAGATCGTCCGTCCCATCTGCCGCACTGCGGGCAGATGCTGCGACGCTTGTCGAAGGATCTCCTCGCCGGAGAGGCCCACCGCGCGCAATTCTTCAGCGAAGGTCCGAACCATCTCCGCGATAATCGGCTCCGTCACTTCCAGGTGAAAGAGCAATCCGTACGCGTTCGTCCCATAGCGAAACGCTTGGCAGGCGGTCATCTCCGAGTACGCCAATGGGATGGCTCCGGACGGGCAATCGAACACATCGCCATGCCAATGATAAGCGATGAAGGGAGACGTCACCTCGGCCCACAGCACATCCGCTCGAGCCGCCTCTGTGAGCCAGACAGGAAACCATCCGATCTCCTTCCGCGGACCTGGCCGAACGTGAGCTCCGAGCGCCGACGCCAACAGTTGGCTTCCCAAGCACACGCCGAGGATGGGCGTACCTGCGGCAAGTGCATGCTCGATCAACCGAATCTCTGCGACGAGGAACGGATACCGATCGCGCTCGTACACCCCCATCGGTCCGCCCATGAGGATCAAGCCGACAGCCTCGCCTATCTGCGTCGGGATCGGCTCTCCGGCGAATGCGCGAATGTACATAGCCTCCAGCTGCGCTTCCTGAAGCGCTTCGGCGATCGTACCGAGCGTCTCACACGCGGCATGTTGCAGCACGAAGACCTTTCGCAGCTCCATCCTCTTCCTCCCACCGCCTGAGATCGGTGCGATTATATCGAACCATTGCCGGGCGCCTCGACATCTCCCCGAGCTGCTAACGACCAGCAAGGGGAGTCTCTGAAGTCCCAGAACGCCTGAGCAAGTCGCGGGCCGCTTGAAGCGCTTCCTCCAAGGTCGTGACTTTCCCATCTAACTGCAGCTCATAAACGGCGCGCAGGATACGGCCCATTTCGGGGCCAGGCGCCATCCCGAGCTGCAGGAGATGGCGCCCCAGAAGCAGCGGCCGCGGCGGCGCATGTTCGACCCCCAACTGACGCGCGCGCGCGATGAACCACTCTTCGGCTTCGGCCGTAGAGACCGGACCGCGCCCGAGCGCATCAGCTTTTGCTACGAGATACAGAAGCTCCAGGTCGCACCGAGCGGCCAGGCGCCGGAACGCGCCATCGGTGATGCGCTCGCGATTCTTGTAAAACTGCGCGGGCTTCAGATGGTGAGCCACCAAGGCGAGCACCTGCCCACGAACATCGTACCCATTGATCGTATGGATGTTCAACCGATCGAGCACACGCTGGCTGGGCTCAAGCCCCACTTCCTCATGACCGAGCGAGCGGATTCGCCCGCCCTCTACTTTGGTCGTGAGGGGCTTGCCAACGTCGTGCAAGAGCACAGCCAGCATTACCGTCAGCCACTTCTCCTTCGGCAGCCGATGTTCCCGAACTAAGCGAGCTGCCTCATCCACGGCGAGCAACGTATGCGTCCACACGTCCCCCTCCGGATGCCATATTGGGTCCTGCGGACACCCGACGAGCCATTTCAAATCGGGGAAGAGCTTCTCGATGATGAGCAGTTCGAGCGCGGCCTGGAGTCCGATCGAAGGTCGCTGTGCATGGAGCAGGAGCTTCTCCATTTCCCCCCAAATGCGCTCGCTCGGCAGATCATCGAGATCAATCTGGCGACAGAGCTCAAGCGTCTCGGGTTCGATCTCCAGCTCGAACCGGGCGCTGAGTTGCATCGCTCTCAGGACGCGCAAGCTGTCCTCCGGAAAGGTCCGCCGATCCACGCAGCGCAAAATCCGACGCCGGAGATCCTCCTGCCCGCCAAAGGGATCTAAAAGATCCTCGGTGAGCGGATCGTAGAGCATGGCATTGATGGTGAAATCGCGTCGGCGCGCCGCTTCTTCGACGCTCAACGTGGGATCGCCCACGATGAAAAATCCGCGATGCCCGCGCCCGCGCTTGCTCTCCCGACGGGGAAGGCTCACGTCCACCTCCCACCCGTCGAGCCGCAGCTTATAGACGGTGAACGCCTCGCCGACAGTGCTCGCTGGGCCGAAGCGCTCGAGAATCGCCTTCAGCTCTTCGGCAGGAATCCCGTACACCTCTAGATCGAAATCCTTCCACGGCAAGCCGAGCAGGCGATCGCGCACACCACCGCCGACAAGGAGCGCGCGCCCCCCGGCGTCACGGATAGTGCGACAGAGCGCGAGAATCTCTTCTGGGACATCGAAGGTCGGCATCCCGTTTCTCTCGCGTCGGCAAGAACTCACCTCACAAAAGAAGCGACGACTCCGGGCGGAACGCTGCCGCGAAATACTCCCGGAGTCTGGAAACGGGCAGACGTACCTGTTCCATTGTATCGCGGTCGCGGATGGTCACCTGCTGGTCCGAGAGCGACTGGACATCCACGGTCACGCAATAGGGCGTGCCGATTTCATCCTGACGCCGATAGAGCCGCCCGATCGAGGCTGTGTCATCGTAGACGACGCGACCGGGGATGACCCCCCGGAGATCGGCGGCAATCTTACGCGCGAGCTCAATGAGCTCCCCGCGATTCCGCAAAAGCGGGAAAACGGCCACCTTGACCGGCGCCAGATCCCGATGCAGTCGAAGCACAACGCGCTTCTCCCCGCGCACGATCTCCTCATGGTACGCCTCGCACAGAAGCGCCAGGAAGATGCGGTCTACACCCGCTGACGGCTCGATCACATAAGGTGTCACGTGTGACCCGCTCACGGGATCGAAATAGGTGAGATCGGCTGTCGAATGCTCGTTGCTCGGATGGGATTTCGAGTGCGCCCGAAGATCGTAATCGGTCCGGTTGGCAATCCCTTCGATCTCCCCCCATCCCATAGGGAACCGATACTCGATGTCCACGGTGCGCGTGCTGTAGTGTGCCAACTCCTCGCGCGATTGCTCCCGAAGCCGAAGGTTCTCCCGACCGAATCCCAGCTTGAGATACCACCTGTAGCGCTCCTCAACCCAATGCTCAAACCATCGCTCATCCTCCCCGGGGGGCACAAAATATTCGATCTCCATCTGCTCGAACTCCCGCACGCGGAAAAGAAACTGTCCCGGCGTGATCTCATTGCGGAAGGCTTTGCCGATCTGCGCAATCCCAAAGGGAAGCTTCCGTCGCGCGCTCCCAAGCACATTCAGAAAGTTCACAAAAATTCCCTGAGCCGTCTCCGGCCGCAGGTACACAAGCGCCGATTCCTCCTCGACGGGTCCCATGAAGGTCTTGAACATCAGATTGAACCGCCGAGGTGGAGTGAATGATCCAACAGCCCCACAGTGCGGACATCGAAGCGCTCCCCGTTCGTTCAGACCGGCAAAGATCGCGTTCCAAAGAGCCCTCATCATCTCGGTCGCCCACGGCTGATAGACAGTGAGCGCTCGGTAAAGGAGCTGAGTTTCGGAGTCGTCGCTTCGCCCCCAAATCGCTTCGATTGCTCGAATAGCGTTCAGCCAAGCATTCAGCCAATCATGAAGATGCGGCTCAACCCGCCCAATCACCTCGATCCATGCCTTCACCGGGCCAGAATCCGGCAGCGGCTCAAGCTGCGGGGGCTCCGGAATCCGACTCCGGAGCCGCTCGCGATAGGCCTCGTCCCTCAAAACCTCGACAGCCAATGCCCATCGGTTGGGATAGACACGTCCTCGCTCCCGCTCGTCGCGCTCGACCTCTTTGAAGAATGCGTCCAGCTCCTCGAAAGCTTGGCGCCTGTACTCCTCTATTTGTGAGAGCGTTTTCCCGAAGATCTGATCAAGCGACTCGGCCAGAAGATCATCAGCGCGGAATCGGCGCTTGCACTGGCGGCAGTCCACAAGCGGATCGGAGAAGGTCTCCTCATGGCCGGAGTACTTCCACACGAGCCGGTTCATGAGGATGCCCGCATCCAGACCCTCCATATCGTCCCGCTCGTAAACAACGGCGCGCCACCAGGCCCGTTTAATGTTGTTTTTCAGCTCGACGCCGAGCGGGCCATAATCCCAGATGCTCTCGATCCCCCCGTAAATCTCCGACGAGGGAAAAACAAACCCCCGGCGCTTGCACAAGCTCCGAATCGTCTCCAGCGTCACGCTCATCTTTGTTTCTCCACAGCGAGCTCCTGACTAAGACGAGTATGATACCAAACGTCTCGATGGAAAGGGTATCCCACGCGCTCTGGCCCACAACATTCAAAGCTCGCGAAAGGAATGTCGCTCCGTTTTCGTTTGACAAGGCAGGCATTCGCTGATAGGCTGATGAAGCCGCACGCGCTGTCGTCGGCCGAAGGATCGAGAGCGGAAAGCGCGCGTTCGAATGTCCAAGAGCGCGCTCGCGCGAGATCGCAGACCAGTTGAGCGAACGAGTGAGGCGATGAAAACCTATTTGGCCCTGTTCACGTTGGCTCTCGGATTCTCGTACGCGGTGACCCCGATCGTCCGCTCTCTGGCCACCCGATGGGGAGTTCTCGATCAACCTGGCCAGGGGCCGAAGATTCATGAGCGTCCGACGCCTCGATTGGGAGGGCTCGCCATTTATGCCGCCTTCCTTCTGGCGCTCGCCGGATTGCTCGTTGTGGAGAATCGAGTCGCCCTGTACTTTCGAGCGCAGCTTCCGCAGGTGCTGAAGATCCTGGGACCGAGTACACTCATCCTCCTGCTGGGCCTCTACGATGATTGGCGCGGGGCGAATGCTCGGGTCAAATTTTCCGTGCAAGCAGCAGCGGCAGCGCTCCTTTACGTCTTCGGCGTTCAGATTACGAGGATCTGGAATCCGTGGGGAGGGACGATCGAGCTCGGCTGGCTCTCGCTGCCTCTCACGCTCCTTTGGCTCATTGGTATCACAAACGCCTTCAATCTCCTTGATGGGTTGGATGGTCTCTCGGCCGGCGCGGCGCTCTTCGCTACGCTGACGTTGCTTGTGGCCGCGCTCTTTTACCAACAACCGCTGCTCATCCTCCTCACAACTGCACTCGCCGGAGCGATTGCGGGCTTCCTCCGATACAACTTCGCGCCGGCGACGATCTTCCTCGGCGACTCGGGAAGCCTCTTTCTGGGATTCCTGCTCGGCGCACTCGCCATCGAAGGCTCGCAAAAGAGCGCGACAGCCGTCGCCGTCGCCATTCCCATTGTCTCCTTCGGTCTTCCGATCTTAGACACTCTGTGGACGCTCATCCGTCGTGCGCTCAGCCGACGTCCACTTTTCCAAGGAGATTTGGAACACGTCCATCACATGCTGTTGCGGCGCGGATGGACGCGGCGACAGGTGGTGCTGTCGTTGTACGCGGTATGCGCGGTGTGCGGGCTCTTCAGCCTCCTCTTCGTGAATCCGCAGGGGAAGCCTATCGGCGTCCTCCTTTTCATCCTCGGCGCCTCGGTCTTCATCTTCATCCAGTCGCTCGGGTATCCCGAAGCCCGAGAGCTCCAGCACGCCCTCGGGAGGACGCTGCGCCGTCCTCGCCTCCTGACCCGGAACATCCAATGGCGTCGCACCATCGCCGAATTGCACCAGGTGAGATCATTCGGTGAGATAGATGCCGCGCTCGCCCGCGTGCTGGAGATCGGCCGAATCGAAGTCGCTGAAATCCGATGGATGGGTCCGCCCGAGTGGCACAAGGTCATCACCGCTTCTCGACGCGCAGCGTCCGATGGTTCGGACACTCCACGCGCTCCTCAGACCGCGTGGGGACCCCGTCTCGCTCCCGTATGGAGTGTGCAGATCCCCTTGACCAACGCGTGCGAGGAGAAACGGGGAGAGCTTCGCCTTCAGGGCACCTTCGCCGAGAGCGATCCTATGGTGGACTTCCATCTTCTTGAGCTCTTACAGCATGCGCTCACCGAAGCTTTGGAGCGCATGAGCCGGAGAGAGGCGCCGGCCGCGCAATTCTCCCCTCAATCACGAGGGTTTTGAGCAATGACTCGACAGGATCCAGGTCCGTGAAAATTTCTATTGCATCGGCTCGCCATTGTCTTTATCATTAGGAGTCCGCGCCGCCGGAACAGGTTCTTAAAGACGCAAGGCTGAACTGAGGAGGGAACAATGAGCCCGAAGATCAGGGGAGTATTCCCACGTGCCACGTTCAGGCGATGGCGAGCATTTGTATGCGTCTCGGTGGGGCTTCTGCTGACCGGGCCTTCCCTAGGGTCGGTATCGGCGGCTCTGACCGCAGAGGATGAGCCAGTGATTTCGGGGGCTCCAAGTCCCACGGCTGAGGGATCGCAAAGCGCTCCGAGTCAAATCACGAGAACGACCGCCTCGGTGGATCAATCGCTGCAGGAGCAGTTCATCCGGCTCAAGTCGGAGCTGGTTCTTCTCTCCATCAGCGTGACCGATCAGTTGGGTCGCTTCGTCACGGGGTTGAAACAGGATCACTTCACCGTTTACGAGGACAATGTTCCACAACAGGTCAAGTTCTTCAGCACCGATGACATCCCGATCAGCGTGGGGCTCATCTTGGACATCTCCGGTAGCATGAAGAACAAGATCGCACGCCTGCGCGAAGCCGTGCGCCGCTTCATCGAATGGAGCAATCCGCAGGATGAGTTCTTCGCCATCGCCTTCAATAAGCAGGTGATGCTCTTGGCCGACTTCACCGACGGAGAAGTCTTGCTCACCTATCTTCCGTTTCTGCGCGCTCAAGGTCGAACGGCGCTCTTCGATGCCGTTTATGAGGGCGTCGTGAAGCTGCGGCATGCTCGTCATGGGAAACGCGTGCTCCTGGTTATCAGCGATGGGCAAGACAACAGCTCGCGCTACAGCTACGGAGCCCTCTCGCGCCTGCTGAAAGAGTCTGACGTGCAGATCTACACAATTGGGACGCCCGATCCGACGCTCTACAACACCTATTTCGAGCAGCAGGGGATTGCCATCCTCCAACAACTCTCGAAGCTGACCGGAGGCCGTCATTTCACTGTCATGGGAGCATCGCTTCTGGAAGCTGTTTGTGCGACAATCGCGCGAGAATTGCGCCAGCAGTATAACATCGGGTACATCTCCTCGAACACGAGTCGCGATGGGAAGTGGCGACGCATCAAGATCGAAGTCGCCCGCGAGGGAGGGAAGAAATTCAAGGTCCACGCGCGGCGTGGCTATTATGCTCCGGTGGGCCAGCCGTGAGGATCGCTGCTCGTCGGCCGGGAGGGGGAACGATCATCCGGCATCGTGCTGCCCTCAGCGTATGGCTCCTCGCAGGGATTGGGCTGGTGGGCCCCGCCAAAGGGTATAATGGCCTTCTGGGGCCCACCCTCAACAGCGACGCGCTGGCGACGAAAGTGCCTATCCAAGCGCCAGTTCCCCGTCTGGCTGTCTTCGAGAAGCGACTCCAGGCCTCTCCCACGATCGAGATCAAGGTCGAGAATCCGCATGGACGTGTCCTCATCCGCGATGGCGCACCCGATCGGATCGCTCTCCGCATCGAGAGCAATCTCCCGATCGCGGAAGAGATGGTGCGACTCAAGGTCGGAAAGGATCGGATGAGTCTCCGCTGTGTGACCCGAGACGTCGAACAGACGCTCGATGTCTATCTGACGGTCCCAAGCGGCGTGCGGTTAGAAGTGAAGACGGAGGAGGGGACGGTGCACGTGCACGGACGGCCGCGCGTTGTGCGCGTGGAGACACTGAGCGGAGATGTCATCTTGGGCATCCCTGTCGAAGACTTGAAGGCTGAACTAGTGTGGACAGAGGGATACGTGCGCTATGCCGGTCCTATGCTGCCGCGCATCGCAGTGCCCGTTTCGTCCCGTCCTTCGACATCTGGTTTGGTTCCTCCGCCGGCCGTTCTCTCCGGGAAGATTGGCCAAGGCCATCTCTCAGTCTCTGTGCGCACGCTCAATGGATGGGTGGAGCTTGGTCCGCCGACAGCGCCCGATCGCGTCCTTCTGGGTTTGTTGCCTCCACAGCCGATGACGCGCGCTGCGCGTGCTCTGGCTGGGAACCGATATAGCGTCCTGGGGGCGGCCTTGCGCGAGCTGGAGCCACGCCTCGCCCACGCGGTCGAGGCGATCGGTCCGGCCACATGGCCTGCTGCTCCGGCCGAAGGAGATGAGGCTATCACCCTTGAGGCTCCTCTGGTGAATCTCCTGCTGAGCGTCACCGATGCCGAGGGCAAGGTCCTCAGCGGGCTCACGGCGAAGGACTTCAGCGTGTGGGAGGATGGCGTCCCTCAGGAGATTCGTCACTTTGCTGTCGAGACGAGCCCGTTCAATCTCGTCCTCCTCTTGGATGTGAGCGGGAGCACGCGGGGACAGTTCGAGGCGATTCGGGAAGCTGCACGACGTTTCCTGGAGCTGACGCGCCCGGAGGATCGGATCGCCCTGCTCCTCTTTGCGCGGGACGTGGAAGTCGTTGCGCCGCTCACGCATGAGCGCGATCAGGTGCTGCGCGCTCTGGAGCACGTCCTCCCGCCCCTTGGAAGTACGGCGCTCTATGACGCCATTGGATACGCCTTGGCCGAAGTGCTCGGCCCCGTGCGCGGCCAACGCAATGCACTTGTCGTCCTCACCGATGGGCGCGACAGCTCGTTCGCGTATCAGGGCACGCCTTTATGGAATGATCCCTTGCGACGCCCTGGCTCCTTCCTCAGATTCCAAGATCTCGCTCTTGGAGTTCTCCAATCCGATGCGCTCATCTATCCGATCATGTTCGATAATGAGGCGGAGCTGGCCGCCACCCTTCACGAATCCGGGCGCGAACAGGTTCGCGCAGCGACGCGCGTAGCCGAAGAGCGGTTGCGCCAATTGGCCGATCTCTCCGGAGGCCGCTTCTATCGCATTCGACACTTGAACCAACTGGAAGGCGTCTACGAACAGATCGCCGCGGACCTGCGCACGATTTACAGTCTGGCGTACACGCCGACCCGCACCGAACGGGATGGGAGCTGGCGACGCATCCACGTGCGCGTCTCTCGCCCGGGAGCGCGCGTGCGGGGCCGTCCCGGTTATTTCGCCTTCAGAGAGGTTCGAAGCGCGCCGTGAAGTGGCGCAAAAACGGTGCCTGCCACACGAGGCGATATCCGCGAATCGCCTCGCGTCGTTTGTAGACCTCCACAATGGCCTCGATCACATAATCAATGTGGCTCTGCGTGTAGACGCGCCGCGGGATCGCCAAGCGCACCAGCTCCATCGGCGCGGGGATCTCCTCCCCGGTCCGAGGGTCGCGCCGACCGAACATGACCGAGCCGATCTCGACCGAACGAATACCCGCTTCGCGATAGAGCTCGACGGCGAGCGCCTGCGCGGGATATTGGAGCGGTGGGATGTGCGGGAGCATCGCTCCGGCATCAATATAGATGGCGTGACCGCCCGGCGGTTGGACAATGGGAATGCCGGCTTCGGTGAGGTGCCGCCCCAGATATCGCGTCGACGCGAAACGATATTGCAGGTAGTCCTCATCGAGGACCTCCTGCAGTCCCACGGCGATCGCTTCCAGATCGCGACCGGCTAATCCTCCGTACGTGGGGAAACCCTCGGTCAAGATGAGCAGGTCTTTCTCCTGCTCGGCCAGACGATCATCGTTCGTGCAGAGGAAACCGCCGATATTCGCCAGCCCGTCTTTTTTCGCCGACATCGTGCAACCGTCGGCATAAGAGAACATCTCGCGCGCGATCTCTCGAACCGATTTGGTGGCATACCCCTCCTCGCGCAGCTTGATGAAATAGGCGTTCTCGGCGAAGCGACACGCGTCCAAATAGAGCGGGATGCCGTACTCGGCGCAGATGGCCTTCACCTCGCGGATATTCGCCATGGAGACGGGCTGTCCCCCGCCGGAATTATTCGTCACCGTGAGCATGACCAGCGGGATGCGCTCCGGCCCAACGCGCCGAATCAAGGCGCGCAGCGCCTCCGTGTCCATGTTCCCCTTGAAGGGGTGATAGACCGAGGGCTTGTAGAACTCGGGGATCGGCAGGTCTACAGCTTCTGCCCCGACGTATTCGATGTTCGCACGCGTCGTATCGAAATGTGTATTGTTCGGGACGATGTGGCCGGGTCGGCACAGGATCGAAAAGAGGATGCGCTCAGCCGCTCGCCCTTGGTGCGTCGGAATGACATGCTTGAAGCCGAAGATCTCGCGCACGACAGTCTCGAACCGATAGAAGCTCGCGCTCCCGGCATAGGACTCATCTCCCCGCATCATGGCAGCCCACTGCTCGGAACTCATGGCCGCCGTGCCGCTATCCGTCAGCAGATCAATGATGACATGCTCGGCTTTGATCAAGAAGAGATTGTATCCGGCTTCGCGCAAACAGGCTTCGCGCTCCTCGCGCGTCGTCATTCGAATCGGTTCGACGACCTTGATGCGAAACGGTTCAATAATGGTCTTCATGGGGACCTCCTCATTTCCCCGAGGACATTCTGGGCCCAGAGTGGTGCTCGCCTCACCCGAAGTGAAACGCTCTATTCCTCGGATCCGATTCGGCTCCGCAGCATCTCGGCCGCTTCGGCGCGCGGGATCTTCACGCTCGCGATGACGTTCCGCCCCTCTTGCGTGATGCTCAACCGAGAGAGGACTGCTGCCGCTTGAGGATCCAACCGCCCGGAATTCAACCGAGCGAGAAGGAGCAATCCGTTCAACTGGCTGACGAGCTGGGTCGCCTCAGCCCTCGATGGCGAGACGGCGATGAACCGCAGCTCAGTCGTCTCGGCGATAAGAAGCCTCACGGTCACAGATTGAGCGCTCGCCAATGGCGCCAGAATGCGCGCGCGGCTCGCTTCCTCGACGATCATCAATGCCGCGGCGTCCACATCAGGAACGCCCGAGGGCTCCACGAGAGTGACGTCCGTGAGCGCCCCGTCCTTCTGCACGCGAAAGGAGACGGCGACGGTGATGTCCTGGAATGCGAGGCGTCCCTCCTGCTTCGCGCGATAGATCTCCAGGATGGCCTCGCGAATCGGTCCGATGTTCAGCTTCCGCGCTTCCGCTCTGACCCGTTGCTCCAGTTCCTCCCATGTCTTGGGAAGCTCAGGCGCAGACGCCGATTCGCTTGTTGAGGCTTCGCGCTCCACACGCTCGCGCAGGCGACGGAGTGCTTCCTGGCGTCGGAGCCGCTCGCGCGCGCGCCGTCGCTCCTCCTCCGTCTCCGCGGCGGACCGAATGAGTCCCGGAGGATAATACAACGGCGCCAGCAGAAGCGCGCGATCTGACACCCGAAGGCCCCGAAGGCTCCCCGGCTCGCTCACGATCTCCAAACCGATCCAACTCCTCCACTGCGAGAGCGCGCGATAGGAATCGTAGAGGATGTATCCGAAGAAGGAGCTGTGCAGAAGCAGCGTCAGCGCGATCCCCAGTCGAACGTATCGCCGATCCGGTCGCGTGCGCTCTTCCAAAAGGCAAGGGAACTCCTCCGAAGCGCGCTCGGGCGCTCGCGGGGCCTCACGCGTCTCTTCCGGAAGTCGCTTCATGTCTCACACCCGATCATTCATGCTATCTTCAAGCGTTTTCGCATGGCCGCCAGGGTCGTCTCCTTCAACCGCAAGAGTCGCGCTGCGCGCCGTTGGTTCCCGCCGGTTCGTCGCAGCGCCTCCGTGATCAATCCACGCTCGAATTCCTCCACGAGCTCATAGAAATCCACTCCCTCCTCCGGGAAGGGAACCTTAGGAACGCGAGGCGCCGGATGCCCGATGGGTTCCGGCAGGTGCGTGACGTCAATGGGAAGCGGACTGGTTCGCCGCACCGCTATCTCGAGGACGCGTTGCAATTCGTCCACGTTCTCCGGCCACGTGTACTGCGCGAGCGCGTCAAGCGCCTCCCCAGTCAGGACGCGCTTTTCATAGCGCTGTCGCTGACAGATGCGCTCCAAGAAATAGTCCACGAAACAGGGAATATCCTCCGGGCGCGCGCGTAGGGGCTCGATAGCCAGGTGCGTCTCCCGAACCAAATGATAGAGATCCTCGATGAGCATCCCCTTACGCCGCAGCTGCTCCGGCGTCCAGTGGCTCCCGAAGATGAACCGAACCCCCATGGAGGTTTCCGATCCCTCATCTCCGATCGCATTCTGCTCGCGAATCACCGCCGCCACGCGATGCTGCAGGGGAAGCGGGATCAGGGAGGCTTCCGTGATGTAAATCGTTCCCGCCTTCAGCAGGGTCACTACCCCACGCCCCGTCGGCTTCGCCTCTCCCTCCATCCACTCCACATCGCCGAAGAGCAAGCCCGACAGCGCACTCGCCGAGACATGAGTCGTATCCACGAGGATGAAGGGCGCGAGCGCCCAGGGACCGCTATAATGCAACGTTTGCGCGACCCGGTGCTTTCCCACACCTCGCTCTCCGGAGAGGAAGAGCGGACGATGTGCAGCCGCGAAGGTCCGAATGAAGGCGCGGCGCGCCTCCGCACCCCGACTGACGCCGAGGATGTTCGCAATCTGATACCGCGCGCGCAGTTCTGCGCTCAAGCGCACTGTCGTCTCCTGTAGCGCCATCACTTCCAACCGGTCACGCACCGCTTGAAGCAACTCCTCCGGGTGAACCGGCTTGATCACATATCGGCCGAGCGCCAATCCCATGATCCACGTCCCATGCTCCCGCAGGGATTCCGGAATTAGTGCGATGACCTTCTGAGGCTCGATCTGCGCGAGCGTCTCCCCCAATGGCATGATCTCCCGCTCCATATCGGCGACCACAAGGTGGAAGGTCCTCCCCTCAAGCAGCAGATTCTCCAGGTGGAGGAAATCCGTGGTCGTCACGCGGCATCCGAGCTGCTCAATCACTCGCCCTAGCTCTGCCTGACGGCTCGCTGTTCCGGCGACGACTAAGACCTCCATATCCCGGAGGCGGCGAGAGGTCTCAACGGGCACGAGGCTCACACTTGCTTTTTCGTTCGACATCCTCAGTCCTCCTCTGGCTCCCTTCGTACTTTCACTACGCTTGGGTGGGGGAACTCGTTTCAAAATTCTTCCCGCGCGACGATCCCAACGAGTTTCAGTCTACCATGTCCCGCTTCTTCTGTAAAACTCCATGAGCACTTGGTGCACGGCCTCCGGAACTTCAAGCATAGGAAAATGAGCCGGGGAAGCCATCGTCACCAACATTCCGGCGGAGATGCGCTCAAAGAGACCTCGCGCTGTCTCGACCGAAGCCCAAGCATCGCGCGCGCACGCGACGATGAGGACCGGGCGCGCGCTTTCGACCACGGCCGTGAGGAATTGGCGCAGGACGATCTCCTCTGTGGCCGAATGAACCAACGCCCATGCCGCGCGCACGTTCACGTGAAGGAGATCGTCGGCGAGGATCTTTTGATACGTCTTCGGGAGGCGTCCGAGGGCATAGCGTCGAAAGAGGAGATTCCGGAGAAGCGGCACGGCAGCGAGGTTCTTCAACAGGAGCAGGAGCTGCACAGACGTCAGATATTTCCCCAAGGCTTGGGGTCGCCCCGGGAGTACGACGGGGTTGAAGATCGTCAGCGTGCGTACGTCCTGTGGGTGCCGATGCAGGCATAACGCCGCTGGGATCGCTCCAAGCCCATGCGCGACGAGATGCACCTCGCCGAGACCAAGCGCCGTGATCAGCTCATGCAGGTCTTCCGCATGCGCCTCCACATCGTAGGCTGCCGCGAGAGAGAAGGGCTGACTGCGCCCGATTCCCCGCGGATCGAATCCGATGACGCAGCAGGAGCGCTCCAGCCGATCGGTCAGCGGTCCCCAATACCGATGGGAGAGTGGCCACTCATTGACGAAGACAAGCGGAGGTCCCGTCCCCGCGCGACGATAGTACAACTCCCCTTCGGGAACGCGAACCGTCGGCATGTGCGAACGCTTCCCCGCTCACACGGATCCCCATCGGACGGGGCCACGACGACGAGGCGCGTGCTCTCGTCACTCCAGCGGCCGTTTGAAAGTGAACTTGACGTACCGACTGATCGAGACGATATCAATGCTCTTCTGCGAGCGATGCACGACGAATCCATCCACGTAGACGCCGACGAGCTCCCATCCCTCCTCTCCCAGCTTATTCAACCCGGCATCCACGTTCTCATCCACGAAATCCTTTCCCGTCACGATGGCCCCGAGCTTTCTCAGCTCTCCCCAATCCAGCGTCTTATACTGCCACTTCCTCATCGTCCCCTCCCCGTGCTCTTCCCCGGAGGCGAAGCTCTCGACGAGCTCCGTCTCTCTCCCCTCTCGCTCACCTGGTGCGGGTGCGCACGCGCGCCGCGATAGTGCGTCCGACCGCTTCGGTCGAGAGCGAACCGCCGAGATCGCGCGTGACCTCACCCCGACGAATCGCCTCGACGACGGCGTCTTCGATCGCGCGCGCGGCGTCCGCCTCCCCCAGATAGTCCAACATCATCGCCGCCGTGAGGATCGCGCCCATCGGATTGGCCACGTTCTTCCCCGCCAATGCCGGAGCTGTCCCATGCACCGGCTCGAAGAGCGAGATGCGCCCCGGATGGATGTTCCCCGAAGGCGCCAGGCCTAATCCTCCGATGAGCGCTGCTCCGAGATCGCTCAAGATGTCCCCGAACATATTGGTCGTCACAATCACATCGCACGAAGCCGGATCTTGCACCATGAGCAGCGCCATCGCATCCACATACTGATGCGTAGCGTCAATCTCGGGATAGCGCTCAGCCACCTCCCAGAACACGCGTTGCCACAGTCCATGTCCATAGCGCAACACGTTGGATTTGTCCACGAGCGTGACGCGCCGCCGCCCGTGCGCTCGCGCATACTCGAAGGCGGCGACGATGATCCGTTCCGTCCCCCGCCGCGTTGTGAGTTCATGTTGAAGGGCCACTTCCTCGGGCGTCCCCTTTTTGAAAACGCCCCCGATGTCCACGTAGGCGCCTTCGGTATTCTCCCGCACGATGACGAAGTCGATCTCTTCCGGCGTCCGCCCCTTGAGCGGCGTGAGACGTTCGTCCAGCAGTTTCACCGGACGCAGATTCACATACAGATCCAACTGCACGCGCAGGCCGAGCAAGATCTCCCGGGCATGCCGGTTATCTGGGACGCGCGGATCCCCGAAGGCTCCGGCGAGAATCGCATCGTACTCTCGCTCGAGCATCTCGACGGCTCCCTCGGGCAACGTGATCCCCTCGCGCAGATACTTCTCCGCCCCCCAATCAAATGGCACCATCTCCAGCCCGAGGCCGTAGACCTCGTTCACTGCCTCCAGGACGCGCACAGCCTCGCCGATCACCTCCACACCGATCCCATCGCCCGGAATGACGGCAATGCGCTTCCCCATCTCACCGCCTCTCGGCCCCGGCGAGCGCAGCCTCGATCCGAGGCAACGCCCGAAGGACGACATCTCCCACAATCTTCAAACTCTGCGGGCTCACCTTATCGAGCGTGTCCTGAGCGGTGTGCCAATACCGATTCCACAGTCCATAGTTGAAGTCAATGAGGTCCACTGCTGGTATCCCCTTGTGGAGGAAAGGCGTGTGATCGTCATCCACGAACGTTTCGCGATCCGTGAAGTGGCGCCCGTATCCGAGTTGCTGCGCCGTCTCCCAGATAATATCCTGAAGCCAGCGGGTCGAATACGCGTCGCGCAGGATATCGAGGTCTTTATCGCCGATCATGTCCAGGAGAATGAGAGCCCGAATCCGGGAGAGCTGCCTCTCGCGCTCCAGCTTCTCCACCATGTGCCGGCTTCCATACTTGCCGTCCGTTTGCGACCAGGAGACAAGCGCCTCTTCGCCATCGAAGAAGACGAACCAAAGCGTGAATCGCGGCGTCTCTTCGCGCGAGGCGAGCACGCGCGCCAGCTCCAGAAGTGCTCCCGTGCTCGATCCCCCATCGTTAGCGCCGACGAAGGCGAAGTCCGTGAAGAGCTTCGTATCGTAGTGACTGGCCAGGATGATCACCCCCTCGGTCGCCCCTTTGCGCTCGGCGATGATATTGACCATGGGCTTCTCCCCGAGCGGCGTGTGCGCGCGGAACTCGTCCGTCCATACGGTCAGCCCGTACTTCTTCAGTTCGGCCAGCAGATACGCGCGCATGCGGGCATGGGCTTCGCTGCCGACGGGGCGAGGCCCCAGCTCGACCAATCGGCGAACGTGCTCGAAGGCGCTCTCGCCGCTGAACTCCGTTGGAGCGAGAGCCTGTCCTCCTCCCGCCGCCGGGGAGGACGAGCGCGTCGAACAGGCCGCCAGTGCAACTCCCACAATCAGCAAAAGCCCACACCTTCGCATCGCCTCACCTCGCGGGGTTCACCAGTCGTCGAAGTTGCCGACAAAACTCCCGAGGATCCACCCGATACGTGAACGCCTTGGTCCCTTCGATGAAGATGACAGGGATCTGCTCCCCATAGCGACGGCGCAACTCTTCATCCTGCTCGATATTGAGGACCTCCAACTCAAACAGATCGGCGCACTCCACCGTCGCGAGGACGCGTTCGGCTTCTTCGCAGAGATGGCATCCCGGCTTCGCATACATGACCACGCGTACTTTTCCCCTCATCGCATTGTCCGCTCCACATTGCCGGATACTCGCCGCTATAATAACGAGCGGTCGTGGAGAAATCAACCATGGGTCGCGCTGAGGCATCGTCGGTGAGCGGGCATCTTGATGACTCGACACAAGCCCTCCCGGAACTACCCCTTGGAGATGTGTCGAGGGCTTCGAATGCGCGTGTGCACCTCTGGCGACATCGGAAGATCGTCGCGCTTCTCCTCGTCCTCATTGGGATCGGCGGCCTCCTGCTTCATCGAGCGATCGCCGAGCGTCGCTCGCCGATCGAACTGGCGCCGCAGACGGTCTTGTTCTACCTCGAAGTCCGCGATCCCGAACGAGCGTTCCAAGGCCTGCGCACGACGCGCGCCTGGCGCGATTTTCTCTCGGGGGCCCCGGAACGGGAGGTGTTGAGGGCGCTGCTCGCTGCGGATCGCCGAGAATGGGTGGAGCTGCTGCGTTCGCCCGTGGCGCTTTTGATCACTGGGCTGGAGTGGGAAGGGGAAATGCTCCGGCCGCATCTCGCCGTGCTCTGGATGACGGGACGCTCCGATGCGGCGCTCTCTCACTTCGCCCAGGAGCACCTGCGCGTGCTCGCCCGTCGCGCTTACGGCGATGTCATCCTCGACTCGATGAGGCACCTGGGGACGCCTATTTTCGGCTATCGCGCCCGCCGCTCCGGGCGTGGCCTCTTCTGGAGCGTCCGCGAGAAGGTGCTCATTCTGGCCACCCATCCGGACGTCATTCGTGCGATCCTCGAAACGGCCGAAGGACATCGCCCGTCGCTGAAGACGCACCCGCGACTGTCGCACCTGCGCCAGGCCGTCGAGCGCACATCGCCTGAGGAAACGCCGGGACGATCCTGGTGGACGCACGCGCGCACAAGCCCCGTGTGGGGATGGGTGAGCGGCGAAGCGCTTGCCCGTGGAGCGCACTCGCTGCCAGATACGGCCTCCCCCCTCCTTCGCGATCTCCGGCGCGCTCTCTTCTCAGCCCTCGCTGTCAACGTCGCGTTCACCTTTGAATTTGAGGAGGGGGGAGTCGTCGTCCGATCTGTGCTCGATCTCGATCCGAAGATCGTGAAGCGCTATAGGCCGCTCCTAGATGTCCCCGCACCGCTCGCGGATGAGGCGATCCTTCGCCTGATCCCTTTGCGAACTCGCCATTTCACGGTCTACCGGTGGACGGATGCCGCGCAGCTGGCCGAAGCACTTGAAGAAACGCTCACCGCATCACTCTCCGAACCCCTCGCCCGTGTCCTCAAAGGGACGCTCGCGCGCATGCGTCGCGCCTTCGGCTGGGATCCCTCGGACACGATCGCCGATGCGCTCGGATCGGCGCTCGCCGTTGTGGACACGGGCGATCCGATGCTGCTCCTGATCATCGAGATGCGCAATGCTCCGAAAGTGGCCGCACTGATCGGCAAACATCTCAAACGCACAGGGGCGAGCGTGCGCGAACGCTCCGTGCGGGGGGTTCCGATCTTCACCTCCGATGCGCATCCGGAGCGCGCGTTTGCCTTCCTCAAGGGGCATCTTCTCGTGGGACATCCGCACCAGATCGAGCGAGTTATCCTCGCGTGTGACGCCCGAGAGACCATGAGCGAAGATCCGGTCGTGCGCGCGCATCTGGCGACGGCTCAAGGCTTCGAGATCATGGTGATCTTCGAGCAGGAAGAGACAGCGCGCGCTCTCGGTCGCACCCTTGAGCGCCTTGGACAGGCGCTCTCGATGTCCATCCGCGCGCCGGATGCGGAGGCCGTGCATCGCCTCGCTGCCCGCTGGCCGCCGACTATCCGCGTTTCCGCGCTTCGCCCCGAAGGGTTATGGAGCGAGAGTCGCTCGCCACTCGGCGTGCTCTCGTTCGCTCTCGCCCTCGCGGAGGGAGAGAGAAACGATCCCGAATGAAGCCGGCGCACACGGGCGAACCACGTGCAGCCTGAAGGTGAGTCTTGGGATCGCGAGGGAAATCATCGAGTCGGGACGGAGGAACGGATCATGGATGGAATCCTGGGGATTCTCTGGCGTCGCCTTGTGCTCGTCATTCCGGTCGTCTGGGCTGTGGTGACGTTCGTCTTCTTGCTCTTGCATCTGGTTCCTGGGGATCCGGTCCTCGCTTTTCTCGGAGAGACGGCGACTCCGGAACAAGTCGCCGAGATGCGGCATCGGTTCGGGCTGGATCGGCCCCTGCTGGAGCAATATCTGGCCTATTGGAAACAGATCGCACGCGGCGATCTCGGCGTGACGTTTGTGGATCGGCGGCCTGTTGCCGAGAAGATCCTCTCGCGCTATCCGGCGACACTGCAACTCGCCATCGCGGCGGTGCTCGTGGCCGTGCTCATCGCGGTTCCGCTGGGCGTGACGGCGGCTCGGCACCAGGGGGGGATACGCGATGCCTTGGCCTCGCTTGTGGCGCTTTTGGGGATCGCGCTCCCGAACTTCGCGCTGGGGCCGTTGCTCATCCTGCTCTTCTCGGTGAAGCTCGGGGCGCTTCCCCCCTCAGGCTTTGGCGAGCCGGAGCATCTGGTCCTCCCGGCACTCACGCTGGGAGCGGCTCTGGCGGCGATCCTTACGCGATTGGTGCGCGCGAGTGTTCTGGAAGAGCTGCGACACGACTACGTGAAGACGGCCCGAGCAAAAGGTCTCGATGACCGCACAGTGCTCTATCGCCATGTTCTGCGCAATGGCCTCATCCCGGTCATCACCATTGTGGGCTTACAATTCGGCGTTCTGCTGGGGGGGGCGATCATCACCGAACGCATCTTCAACTGGCCGGGGATCGGAACGCTCACGATCGAGGCTATTGCCGCGCGCGACTATCCGCTTGTGCAAGGCTGTCTGCTTGTGATCGCTCTGACCTACCTCGTCGTTAACACGGCGACCGATTTCCTCTACCGCGTGCTCGATCCCAGAATCCAGGTGGAGTGACGATGAGCTGGACGGGAAAGATCGGATGGGGATTGGTCGTCGTCCTGCTCCTTGTGGCGCTCTGGGCGCCGTATATGGCGCCCCATGACATTCGCCAACAGGATCTGACGGCTCGACTGCAACCGCCCTCACGCGCCCATCCGATGGGACGCGACGAATTCGGGCGCGACGTCTTCTCTCGAGTGCTCTATGGCGCGCGCGTCTCCCTGCGCGTAGGGATCACGGTCGTCGCGATCTGCGCCAGTGTGGGGACGCTCATCGGCGCCTTGGCGGGCTACTACGGGGGATGGACGGATCGGATCGTCTCCGGATTCCTCTTCAATGCGTTTCTGGCCTTCCCGGGCATCCTCCTGGCGCTGGCGATGATCGCCTTTCTCGGCCCCGGCGTGAACAACCTCATCCTCGCGCTCTCGATCATCGGCTGGGTCAGCTATGCGCGGCTCATTCGCGGTCAGGTCCTGAAGGTGAAGGAGCTGGAGTTCGTTCAGGCCGCGCGCGCGATGGGCGCCAGCGATGCGCGCATCCTCTGGCGTCACATCCTGCCCAACGTCGTTCAACCCCTCATTGTGCAGGCGACGCTCGGCGTGGCCGGCGCCGTGCTCGCCGAAGCGAGCTTGAGCTTTCTCGGGCTCGGCGTCCAAGAACCGATGCCGAGCTGGGGAAAGATGCTCGACTCCGGACGCGCCTATCTGACGACGGCGCCGCATCTGGTTCTCTTTCCCGGTTTGGCCATCGCCACGACTGTCCTCGCCTTCAATTTCGCCGGTGATGGATTGAACGAGTGGCTCCATCCGCAGCGTTCCCGCTCGACATAAGCCCCGTGAGCTGTAGGGAAATCGCGCGGAGTGAACCCAGGCCGAGTTCCCTACACCGGGTCCGGCGCAAGCGAGGGTGAGAGACTCGCGTTTTCCCCCACACGGAGCGGAAGCGGTCGAGTATTCGCCGCTTCTGACCGTCGTGGTACACTATGGAGCTATGAAGGTGCTGACGGCAGCCGAGATGCGAGAGGTAGATCGGCTGACGACGGAGCGGTATGGAATACCGAGCCTCCTTCTCATGGAGAACGCAGCGGCGCAAACGCTGCGGACTATCATGGAGCGATTCGGAGACGTCGCCGATCGGCGCATCCTCGTCCTGTGCGGGAAGGGGAACAACGGGGGGGATGGGGCAGCCTTCGCGCGCCAGGCGTGGATGCGGGGGGCTCGCGTGGACGTGGTACTCTTGGCTCGGATCGAAGACGCGGCCGGAGATGCGCGCGTCAATTTCGACATCGTCCGGAATCTGGCCCGTACGTCGGAGGCGCTGCGCGTTTTCGAAGAGGTGACGCTGGACACCTGGCACACATTTCGGGAGCAGCTCGATCGCTATGACTTCATCGTGGATGGCCTTTTGGGAACAGGGCTCGAGCGACCGGCCGACGGGGTGTATGGTCATATCATCGCGGATCTAGCCCGCTTCGCTGAGACGCCGCGCGCGACGCGGATCATCTCGATCGATCTGCCGTCGGGATTGGCGGCCGATCGGGATCACGTGATCGGGCCGACCGTGCGCGCCGATCTGACAGTGACATTCACGGCTCCCAAACCCGCTCTCGTCCTTCCTCCCGCTTACCTGTATGCCGGGGAGGTCGTCGTTGTGCCCATCGGATCCCCCGAAGAAGCGATCTCCTCGGTGGGGGCGAAGCTGAACCTGATCGAAGCCGCGGACGTGCGCCGATGGCTCTGGCGCACGCGCCGACAGCCGCTCAGTCACAAAGGAACCTATGGGCATGTCCTGTTGATCGCGGGATCGCGAGGGAAGCCAGGCGCAGCCTGCCTGGCAGCACGCGCGGCACTTGTGGCCGGAGCGGGATTGGTCACCGTGGCCACAGTGCCGAGCGCTCAACCGGTCATCGTGGCGCAGGTCGCCGAAGCGATGACAGAAACGTTGACGGAGACGCCCGAAGGAACGATCGCCGAACAGGCGCTGGAGCGCGCGCTTGAGCTGGCGGCTGAGCGCGACGTGCTCGCCATTGGTCCTGGGCTCACGACGCATGAAAGCACGCGCCGCTTCGTGCGCGAGTTGATCGCGCGCGTGCAAAGCCCCATCATCCTCGACGCCGATGGACTCAACAACATGGCTCCGTGGCCGGAGCACGTGCACGGACAACAGCGACCTTTGGTCGTGACGCCGCACCCCGGTGAGATGGCCCGATTACTTGGAAGCACGGGCACGCAGGTTCTTGAACGCCGCGTGGAGATCGCGCGCGAGTTCGCCGTTGCTCATCACGTCCGACTCGTGCTCAAGGGCCATCGAACGCTCATTGCCACGCCGGATGGAGAGGTCTACGTGAACCCGACGGGGAATGCGGGATTAGCCACAGCGGGATCAGGCGATGTCCTCACGGGAATTCTCGCGGGCTTCTTGGCGCAGGATCGAAGCGGAGATCCGACGGAAGCCGTACTCGCCGCCGTGTATCTGCACGGCGTGGCGGGAGATCTGGCGGCTCGCCGCCTGGGCGCGCGCGCCATGCTCGCCTCGGATGTGACGGCGCATCTGGGCGAAGCGCTCGCTCACGTCGAGGAACCCCACGCGATCTTATGAGTGCAGAGGGACTCTTTGCCGAAGGAGAGGATGAAAGACATTCGGGGAACGTTCCTCACGCACTCGTCGGAGGAGACGCGCGCGCTCGCCGAACGCCTCGCTCGCGAACTCACAACGCCCGCGATCTTTCTACTCATCGGAGAGCTGGGCGTCGGAAAGACAGTCTTCGTCAAAGGCCTAGCCGCTGGTCTCGGCATCGATCCCGATGACGTCACGAGTCCCTCGTTCACGCTCGTCAACATCCATCACGGACGCTGGCCCCTCTATCACGTGGACCTCTACCGAATAGACGACCCGCGCGCCCTTGTGGAGCACCTCGGCCTGCGAGAGATCCTCGCGTCTCCGGCCGTCGTCGCCATCGAATGGGGAGAGAAGGTTCCGGAGGATCCCTTTAGGGATCCTCCGCTCTCGCCAGTTTATCGCGTCGAGTTCGTGTGGATTGATGAGACGACGCGACAGGTGACCATTCGCCGCGATTCTCCGGCCGAAGAGCGATCGTCGGGCGCATAATCCTCTTACCGGCGCTTGAAGCCTACGCGCCGTTTCTGCTATAACCGACAAACAGTCGGCGAGGGAAGAATCATGGCCCTGCTGGGTATACTTCGCGCGAAAGCGGAAGCCGGTGAACGAACCTTCACCGTTGAGATCAGTCCGCCTGTCAACTACAAGACGATCGTGAAGACGGACGAAATGGTGCGCGCCCTGAAGGACTTCGATATCGCGGGCATCGCCGTGACCAACAGCACCGGAGGCAGCTTTCGCATGAATCCGCTTACCGTCGTGGAAACGATCCGCGCCTGGCGACCGGAGACGCCAATTCTCATTCACCTGACGGCGCGCGACGAAGGCTCCCTCCGCAGCCTTTACAGCCGCGCCGATGAGATGAACCGGAAATCCGTTTCCGACGTCCTCGTCCTGCGGGGAGACCCAACGCCCTACCGCTCGCGCGAGGTGGATGCTTTTAAGTTTTCCACCCTCGAACTCGTCCAGCTCCTGCGCGCGTACTGCGACGAGCAGGGCTATGCACTTGACATCTTCGTCGCCGGTCACCCGGAATATCCCCCGCACGCGCTCTCCAAACACATGGCCTATCAGCGGCGGAAGATCGAAGCGGGAGCGCAAGGCATCATCGCCAATATCGTCGCTGATCCGGAAAACTACGTTCGCTATGCAGAAGTTGCGCTCGCTCACGGGATCACCGTCCCGATCCTCCCCTCTGTGATCCCGCTCACCAGTGTGCGCCGCTGCCGCTTTCTGGAGACCAAACTTCACATCCCCGTTCCGCGTCAGATCACGGAACGACTGGAAGCGGCAGCACACCCAGAAGATGCGGCGCGAGTGGGTCTGGAACTCACTCTCGGGATCGTCGAACGCCTCCTTCATGAAGACGCTCCCGGAGTGAACTTCAACCTGATCTTCCCGCACGACATCTCCTCCGTCGCCGAACTGCTGCGCACCGTTCGCGGTCATGCGACGATTTGGGAGAAGTACAAGATCGAAGATCCTGAAGAGATCGAATACTACAGCCAACTACGCAGCCGCCTCTTGTGAGAGAGCTCACATCGTCTTGCGACGCATCCCGAGAATCCCGCAGGCGATGACGAAAAGGGCGCGCTCTTCCGCGCCCCGCCTCAGCGAACTTCTTCTGAATTCCGCCGCTGAGCCAAGCGTCCCAGCAACGCCCACGCGGCAAGCGCGCCAAAACCGCTCATCAGGAAGAGGGGGATCGCCATCCCCACGCCAAGGAGAAAGATGACCGAGATCGCCCAGAAGAAGCCCGCCAGACGGACATCGGACTCCCACGGGGAGGGAACAAGAGGAGAGATGTCGAGTCCGAACCAAGAGCCACCGGGCACGCAGGCTGAGACCACGTCCCTCCCGATCACAAGGACGGGCATGACCTCCCCGTGACTCGCCCACGCCGCGACCTGCTCGATCCCACGGATCACTCCTGCAAGAGCTCCTACAACGAGCGCTCCCAACACACCGCTCGCCGCCAGCGCGAGAAGGAGATATCCCACAGCGCGCCCGCTCTCGCGCGTGAAGAGGAGACGGAGCCGATACAGCGTCTGCGAGAATGTCCCTCCGTCGGTCACCGCCAAGACCGGTCCGTAGACGAGCGCAGCGAGAAAAGCGATCCCCGCGACCACGACGATGAGCGCGAGCACAAATTGTGGGACGAAAAGAAGCGCCCAGATGAGGCGACCGACCGCACCACTACGCGCGAGCGTTCCAAGGGCCAGGAGAATCATGGCGCCCACCACAGCGATCCCGAGGAAGAGGAACACCAGCCCGACGATCGCCGGCACACGCCGCAGGATTCCCGAGGGGGGCTTCCAAGGGAATCGAAGCTGCGATCCCACATCGGCGATCAATGACGCGGCGAGAGTCGCGGAAGCCAGAGCGAACATCGCGAGGAATGCTCCCCATCCGCCGAGACGCCACCCTATGGCCCATTTCGCGGATCCTTCACCCCCGACGTACGCAAACAAGTGGAAGAGGGCCAAGAGCATCCAGCCGAGCATCACCTCCGTCCCATACCAGAGGATACGATGCCGATCGAAGAGAAATCGCACGGCCGCGAGCATCTCGCCGAGCGACGCGGCCGGACCAACCGCCGTCTCCCCATCCTCCCCCTCCACCCCTGCTTCGCCAGGTAGAGGCTCCGTTTGGAGAACCGAAGCGCTTGCTCTCAGCTCCTCGCCGGACGGTTCCCCACGCCGCCCTTTTTCGTCCCCCCCCTCCGCCACCGACTCGTCTCTCTGGGGTGCCGACGGGAATGCAGCCGATGGAATAGCTTCTTGCGAGGCCAACCATTGATCGAGCGTGGAAGCCCCACAGCTCGGGCAGAACGGCGCCCGTTCGGGAAGCGGGACGCCGCACTCCGAACAAAACTGCGCCATGGCTTATGAAACGGCGGCCGCGATGATGATCGAGATCCCGATGATGATCCCGGCGACGACGATCCCTACGGCGGTGTTCTTATCCTCCACCAATTCCTTCCCCAACGAGAACGGCGTGATCAGATCGAAGATCAAATACCCGACGACCGAGAGCGCGATTCCAAGGAGCCCATACGTCGCCGTCGAGATCAAATCCCAGATGTTCAACCTCTCCGCGACCCGCGGTGCTTGCATAGCAAGCCCCATCGAGCCCTCCCACCACAGCGCGCTCGCCCACAGCACGTTCATACAACGCACTCCTCATCACAGACGTCCGATATGCATGACGCGCCCCCATCCATTTACTTCCTCATCCAACGTCATGATTCAGGGAGAGCCCGGTATGATCCCCTCCGCATGCGCGCGACTTCGCTTGTGCTCCCTCCTTCGGCCCTTTCGCCGGAGATCGCTCCGGAAGCGACGATTCATCCGCGCGTGATGCTGATCTCCTCCTCCCCACCTCGCGTGAAGAACCAAATCAGAATGCACACCATAGCGATGATAACCAAGGTGATCCACACCCACTGGCTCACGTGCCCTTCATCCGTGGGGTTCGGGGCCGCTTTCCACTTGAAGAAGTACACCATCGAGAGGATCAAGCACACAGCGGCGACGATCCACAGCGCAGCATCCATGATCGCTTTTTTCCTCATATGCCCCTTCCTTCCCCGCTCGCTTTCCCCTCCCGATGCGAGAGGGTACGAGCGTGCATTCAAACGCTACGCCCATGCCCTATCGTCTTGCGTCCCCTTATAACTGTAATGCCCCCTATGGGGGATGACAAGGTGCTTCTCAGATATTCAAGAGCACGTTATCGCTCAATCGCACCTTTCCGACGAACGCCGCCAGCATCACCAGAGCCGGACGCTCCCCCAGAAGCGCGAGAGGCTCCAGCGTCTCACTGTCGACGATGGCGAGATATTCGATTCGGATCGTCGGATGCGCTTCGATCATCTCGCGCATCGCCCTGAGGATATCTGCCGCATTCCGCTCTCCAGCGGCCACGAGCACCTGAGCCTTCTCCAGCGCCTGCGGGAGGACGCGCGCGATCTGCCGCTCGCGCTCGGTGAGCCGATCGTTCTCGGGCGCGACGGCCAAGCCATCGGCCTCCCGCACGATCGGGCAGACGACGACCTCAACGTCTATGTGAAGGTCTCGAACCATCCGCCGCACAATGGCAACTTGCTGAGCATCCCTCCAGCCGAAGATGACGAAATGCGGATGGATGACGTTGAACAGGATCACCAGATACGTCGCCAGCCGGATGAAATGCTCCGGATGGGTGGCACCATAGAGGCGCTCACTCAATCCCCGGACGACGACGTCCGTGCAGGCCCCCTCGCCGAACAATTCCTCTTTCTCCGGCGCGAAGACGTAGTGCACCCCGAGCGGCGAGAGTACCTCGATCTCATCGGAGAGATACCGCCTCTGTCGTTCTCGCCTCTCCCTCCGCTCCTCCTCGGGCTGTTCCTCCTCGACCGCGAGCGCTGCGGGTGCGATGGAGACGATGATGACCTCCGAGAGCTCATGCGCGCGCCGGATGAGACTCAAATGTCCTTCGTGCACGTGCCCAGCCATTGGGATCAGACCAATCGTTCGCCCTTCAGCCCGACACTTCCGGGCGACCATGTGCATGCGCGTTGCGCTCTTGATGACCTCCATACGCTGAGCCGTCGAGCGTATTATAGGTGAAACCCAAGGCGAATCCAACCCTCGCCCGGGAGGACGTCTTGCCCGCGGGATGAAGCGACGTCTCCTTTACTGAAGGCGCAAATGTGCTATGATGATAATGGTTGCTTGACTTCACTCCGCGAAGGAGCTGAAGGTGAAGCGACCGCGAGAATGCCGGATGGGGAGAACAAACCAAACGTAAGGGGGTGACGGTATGCCGGTATACGAGTATCAGTGCAGGCAATGCAATCGAAAGTTCACGGTGACCATGAGCATCGCCGAGTATGAGAAGAAGAAAGTGAAGTGTCCCAAATGCGGGAGTCGAAAGGTCGAGCAACAACCGGCGGCATTCTACGCCGTGACCTCGAAGAAGAGTTAGGCCGGTGAACTGCTGCTCCTTCGCCGAAAGAGGAGGCGAGGCTTCGCTCTCGCGGCCGAGCCGGCAGCCAACGATGGCGGAGCGCGAATGACGACATGTCCGAAGTGCGGTGCTGTTTCGGCGGCAGAGGCGCGCTTCTGCCGTCGATGTGGGGCGCGCTTGCCGGAACCCTCTTGGGAAGAAGCTCCCACGCAGGTCCTGGAGCCCCCTCCAACCTCCCCCTTGGAAGCGCGACCGACGGAACCCGCGTATGTCCCTCCGGCAATTCCCCCTCTGTCGTCTCCTCGGCCTGAGATCCGCGTGGACGTGGGACGGTGGCTCTCCGAAGGATGGGCGATCTTCGCGCGCCAATGGCCGACGTTCACGCTCGCCACGCTGGTCGCTTCGTTCCTCTCCGTGGTGACGCTCACGATCACGACGGGTCCCTTCCTTCTGGGCCTCTATTTCATGGCGTTTCAGGCCATGCGCGGCGAGAAGATTCAGCTCGGCGATCTCTTCAAGGGGTTCGAGCAGTTCGGACTCGCCTTCCTGGCCTGGATCATCCAAGCCTTCATCCATTCCTCGCTCGGAGGGCTCGCGGAACGCGCCTCTGTGATGGGGCTTGCCTCGCTCGCCTTCTCTCCATTAGCGTTCGCGCTCTTCGCGTTTGTTTACCCCCTCATTCTGGACCGCCAGATGGATATCGCCTCGGCATTGAACGAAGCGTGGAAGGTCGTCGTCTCCCGCCACTGGGTGATGTTCTGGGCCTTGGGCGCCGTCTTCATGCTCATTCTCGTGGCGGGGGTGCTCGGCTGCGGGGTCGGCGCGTTCATCACGGCACCGTGGATCGTGTGCGCGGCTGCTGTCGCGTATCGAGATATCTTCGGAGTGCGCTCGTGGCTCCCGGAGTCTTTCTGGTCTTCGTCGGAGCCCTCGGGTCCGAGCTAACGCGCGCCGTTATCGGCTCGCTCCGGAGGCGTGCGATCGAAATTCCAAAGTTCCCCCTCCTCCTCCGAGGACTGCCCGGCGGCAGCGAAGTGTTCGACAATTCGACGCGCGAGCGACTCTCCGACGAAAGGACGAAGCTCCTCGATGGTCGCCCGTCGAATGCGCGACAGGCTTCCGAAGTTCCGCAGCAAGAGATCCTTCCGCTTCTCACCGATGCCGGGAATCGCCAACAGCTCCGAGGCGAAGTCGCGGCGCCGCCGACGCCGCCGATGGAACGTTACAGCGAAACGATGCGCCTCGTCGCGAATCCTCTGAATCAGATGCAGAGCAGGTGAGTGACGATCGAGGACGAGCGGATCCGTCCTCCCTTTGATGTAGAGGATCTCCTCACGCTTGGCGATCGCCGCGACCGGCAGATCTCCAAGGTTCAAGGCATCGAGCGCCTCCACGGCTGCATGCAGCTGTCCCTTCCCCCCATCAATGAGCACGAGATCGGGGAGCGGACGCGCTTCGCGAAGCACGCGCGCGTACCGCCGATGGATGACCTCGCGCAGCGCTCCGTAGTCGTCCCCCTCTCGCGCCGTTTTCACAATGTAGCACCGATACTCGCTTGTGCGCATCGTCCCGCCCTCGCATACCACAAGCGAGGCGACCATCTCCGCGCCGTGCAGATGCGAGACATCGAAGGCTTCGATCCGGTTGGGCGAGCGCGGCAGTCCCAGTGCGCACGCCAGCTCCTCCATCACGCGCGAGGACTCCGGTCGAAGCTCGCGGAAGCGCTCTTGGAACGCGAGCTTCGCATTCTGCGTCGCGAGAACGACCAGCTCGCGTTTCGTCCCCCGCTTGGGCTCATACACATGCACGCGCCGCCTCCGCTTGGCACTCAACCAACGCTCGATCAAAGGACGATCCTCGACAGGAGCCGGGAGGATGACCTCTGCAGGCACGTACTCGCCCGCCGCGTAATATTGCACGAGCACCTGACCGAGAAAGCGACCGAGATCCTCCGGCGGCAATTCCTCCCAATAGAAATCCCGCTTTCCGACGATCTTCCCCTCGCGCATGGTGAAGAGAGAGAGGGCCAGGCGCCGCCCGTCCGTGTGCAGACCGAAGATATCCGCGTCCACCTCGCTCGCGAGTGCCATCTTCTGTTCCTGGCCGAGTCGCTCGACGACGCGCAGCAGGTCGCGATATCGGGCCGCCGCCTCGAACCGTAATTCCTCAGCCGCTCGCTCCATGCGCTCCCGCAGGCTCCGGGCGAGATCGCGGTTCTTCCCCTCCAGGAACATCCGCACATCGCGCACTGCCTCCCAATACGCCTCGCGGCTGAAGAGTCCCTCTACACACGGCCCCAGACACCGCTTGATCTGATACTGCAAACATGGACGCCCCTTCCGCCGATAGGTGTGGAACACCTCATCCGAGCACGGACGCAATCGGAATTCCCGGTGGATGAGATCGAGCACCTCATCCGCCAATGAAGCGGGCAAGTACGGGCCGAAGTAGAGCGCACCATCGCGCTCGATCTTCCGCACTTTCACCACGCGCGGGAACGGTTCGTTGATGGTCAGCTTCAGATGGGGATAGTGCTTATCGTCCTTCAGCAGCGCATTGAATCGCGGCTGATACTGCTTGATAAGATGGCTCTCGAGAATAAGGGCTTCGAGCTCTGTGTCGGTGATGACGTATTCAAGGTCCGCAATGTGAGCGACCAGCTCCGATGTCTTTATATCCTGCCAGCGCGAGGCCTGAAAGTACTGACGCACGCGATGGCGAAGGTTCTTCGCCTTCCCGACATAGATGACCGTTCCCGCATGATCGCGATAGAGATAGCATCCCGGCGCTTCCGGGAGCCGTCGAATCTTCTCGGATAATGTCATAACGCCTCAAGCGCTCTCTCCGTCATATAATAGAGCGCGACGCCGAGGAAGACAACGAGCGAAGATGTGCTGCGATTCTCTCGGTTGATCTCCGGGATCAGGTCCGAAGCGGCGACATAGAGCATCACACCGGCTGAGATTGGCAGGGCATACGGAACCATCTCGCGCGCAACGCCAACCGAGGCCACTCCGAGAAGCGTGGCCGCCGCTATGCCGATGCTCGCCCCTCGAGCAGTGCGGCGGGAACGCCCCGAGGCGAGGACGATCGAGGCCACGGTGAAACCCTCCGGCAACTTGTGCAGAACGATGGCGATGAAGAGAAGGACGCCCAGCCGGTGCTCCATGTGAAATCCGGCGGCAATGGCGACACCATCGAAGAACGCATGAAGCGCCACGCCGCCAATTGCTGCCCAGACGACACGCCGTCCAACGAGCGCCTCCACGTGCGTCTCCTCCCCGAAGTGAAAGTGCGGCGCCACCGTGTGCTCGAACAACTGGATGAGCAAATATCCGACCAGCACCAAAATCAGCGGCATCGTCGAACGCTCCCGCCACATGTCCAGATCGAGGCTCGTCGGGATCACCTTTAGGAAGACGGCGGCGAGAAGGAATCCAGCCCCCACCGCAAGAGGGTACGAGAGCAGGGAGCGACGGGAGGCCAAACGCGGCCATGTCATCCAAAACCCTCCCAGAATATTCGCGAGCGCCGCGAGTCCGCCAAAGATCACCGCATCCACTGCCCCCCCAAAGTCCATCATTCAGAAGCACACAGTATAGCCGCGCTCCTTGAGGATCTCCAATCGAAGCCCATTGGCAGCGAGCCACGTGGCCTCCTGACTGTCGCGGATTTTCAAACTTTTTCGACCGGAGCCTCATCATAAAAAGCGGAAACCGTCGCGCCCTGAGGAAGGCGCGACGGATCGGCTGTCCGTCCGGGGCAGCGAAAGACATGAGGACGAAGGAGGGAGAGGCGATGCGACGAATCGCGATCTCAGGATTACTTCTGCTCTTGATAGGGGGAGGAGGGATCGTGTGGGCGCAGCGTCCTGCTCAAGTGCTGCGCTGGCGGGAACGACTCGGGCTCACGCCGGAACAGACCGCCCGAATCCAGGAGCTACTCAAAGCCCATCGGAACGACATCTTCCCACTGCAGCAGGAGCTGCGGGCGAAGACCCACGAACTGCGTAATGCGCTGGAGGCTCCGCAGCCTGACGCCACGAAAGTGGGACGGCTCCTGCTGGAACGCCGCGCGCTGAGGAAGCAGATCCAGGAGAAGAACCAGAAGTTGCGCGCGGACATCGAAGCCGTGCTCACCCCGGAGCAGAGGCAGAAGCTGAAGGAGTGGCAACAGGCCCTCCCGCCATGGCGCGGGCGCCGATGGGGCGCTCCACGGGCTCAAGACGGAAGGGCGCTTGGCCTTCTCCGATAGATCGGGCAGGATGACCTCTCTCGCGACGCCGCGCTGTCAGACTCTCCGGCGAGGGCCGGAATCGCCGGAGAGTTCCCCCCTCCCCCACTTCATCTCGAATCCAGAGTCAGAGAAGCTGCGACGTCCGGCCTCATCCCCATCTTGCGCACGCACGGAAAATTCCTTAAGTTCTCTCCCGTGCGGAGCCGGGTGGCACAATGCTCTGTGCTCCTTCTGGGGCTTTTCCTGAGAGCCGCCGCACATCCAGCAGGCGCGCCATGCGCGCCTCACGGGGAATGGCCTCCACTCGGCATTCGTCTACAGCTTCACGACCTTCACCCCTCAGTTCTCACTCCCGGCGATCTTGCGACGGTGCGCGTGCTCCTGAGCAACGATGGGGATGAAGAGGTCACCGTCGAATTCTTTCGGCTCCTTCTCCTCCATCGCAGTGCGGACATCATCCTCAAGAGCCTCTCACCTGACATGCTCGATTCACTGAGCACGGCATCCGAGACCCTTATCCCTCAGAGCCGGCGCTTACGGACCCTCACCTTCCGCGTCGCCTCTTCGGATGCGTCGTCTCTGATCGGCCGTCAGCGTCTGGCCGTAGTTGCTCGCCTGCGTTCCGCGCGAGGGAGTCACACGCTCGTCTCGGCGGCAACGGAGATCACGATCGCCCGACTTCGCATGCATAACCTCAAGCTCTCTTCGACTGTACTCCCCGACTGTCACGGAGCGACTTCCGTCTCCTTTGAACTCGATATCCTCAACATGACCTTCGAACCGGTAGATCATGCGGAGCTTCTCTACGAACTTCGGGAGCGCGACGCCCTCCTGGCGAGCGGACGCCTGCGGCTCGGTCGGATCATACCTGGAGAACGACGACACGTTCGCGTGCCCGAACCGGTGGAGATCCCGACGTCTGCGCTTGTCCCCGGACGACGTTTGGAGCTGCGCGTCGTGCTGCAGCCGGACGCCATCTCCGAACGCCGCCTTCTGGTGATCGGCACGGGAGCTGACCTGAAGGTAGAAGATGTCACCCTCACGTCTCCGGATCGGACACCGAGGGATTCAGTCCTTCCTGGAGAGACAGTTGCCTTGGGCTTCACGCTCATCAATAGGGGGAACCAACAAGGAACGAGCCCAATGCTCACCGTGCGTGTGAGCGCCGAGGCCAATGGACGGTCACTTCGTGTAGAGCCCGATGCCATTCGATTATCGAGTGTTGCACTCCCGCCCTGTGGCGGACACCTTCGCATCGGCTTCGCCCGAGAGCCTGGGGACGTGCTCTCGGATGCTCCCACGCCATCAATCGTCATCCCCGAGGACGTCGAGGAGGGCGATGCGATCGTGCGAATCGCCGCAGATCGCGTCGTCGAAGAGGAGGCGACGGACACGGATGAAGAACCATTCCGCGCGAGCTTCCACATCGATCTGCCGAATCTGCGCCTGCTCGATATCTCCGTCCCCCAGCAGGTACTGCTCGGCCAAAACGTGAGCGTGCGATTCCGCATCGCGAACGTGCGGGATCATCCTCAGGATCGCGCCCCCGCTCCGGCAGGCGTGCGCGTGCGCGCCGAGCTGATTCAAAGCGGACGGTCGCTCGCGCAAAGGGAATTCCGAACACGACGTCCACTGGGTGCCGGGGAGTTCGAATCCCCTCCCGGGGATTTTGCGCTTCGCGCGTCCGCACAAGCTCAGGCGGGACAAGCGCTGGTGCGTCTGGAGGTAGATCCACCGACAGAAGAGCGTCCACGTGGAGACGTGCGCGAGTCAAACGAAACGGACAACATCGTCGAAATCCCTATTCGGGTCGTGCCGCCGCGGCCTGACTTCGTGGTGGAGGCCGCGCGCGTTCTCGCTCCGGGCGATCCTCCGACGCTAACGATCGGCGCACCAACAGCGATCTTTTTCCTCATCGTCAATCGAGGCGAAGGCGCAGCCGATCCGGCGACTCATGAGATCAGCCTCGCGCGCACGATCACTATCGGTCCCTTCCCTCTTCAACTTCGCGTTCTCCTCCAAACGGTGGAGACGCCGCGCCTGGGGCGCGGCCGCTTCGTCCCCGTCTTCGCCGCACCACGAATTCCGCCGATCGTTCAACTCCCCGGTCTCCTTCTCCCCATCCCCATTCCTCCAGGACCCGCCGAGCTGCTCATCACGGCCGATTCGAAGGAGATCATCGAGGAGACCGACGAGGAGAACAACACCGTTCGAATCCCAGTGATCTTGATCCCGCCCCCGTGAGCGACGAACCGAAGCTTATGCACTCCTTGCGAATCGAGAGGGAACGAGAGTTCCGAGGCTGTGACGCCGGCACTGAGGTATCGGCTCACTCTGTCCATTCGCGAAATGATCTCACAGCCGCGATGACCTGCTCCTGCTCCGACTCGGTCAGGCCATAATAGAGAGGCAATCGCAGCAAGCGCTCGCTCACCGCTTCCGCAATCGGACACTCCCCGGGGCGATATCCGAATCGTCGCCCCATCTCCGAGAGGTGCAGAGGGATATAGTGCGGAGCGCTTGCAATCCCCTGCTGCCCGAGATGCCGTTTCAATCGCTCCCGCGTGACCGCCGAAGGGAGCAGCAGGTAAAACACGTGATACGTCGGTTCGCACTCGGAAGGGATCTGCGGCAAACCCACACCATGTTCCTCCGCCCACGTGCGCAAATGCTCAGCATATCGCACCCACAGGCGACGCCGTGCGATGTGGATGTGCTCGCGAGCTTCGAGCTGAGCATAGAGGAAGGCTGCCTGCAGCTCCGACGGGAGATAGCTGGATCCGATCTCCCGCCACGTATACCGATCCACCTCGCCCCGCAGGAAGCGCGCTCGATCCGTTCCCTTCTCGCGCACAATCTCTGCCCGCTCGACGTAGCGCGGATCATTGACGAAGAGAGCCCCCCCCTCCCCACACGTGAGATTCTTCGTCTCGTGGAAGCTCACAGCGGAGAGAGCGCCGAATGTCCCCAACGGCTTTCCCCTGTAGCGTCCGAACAAGCCGTGAGCGTTGTCCTCTACGACCGTGAGGCCATAACGACGCGCGACGTCAACGATGGACTCCATCTCGCACCCCACGCCCCCATAATGAACAGGCACAATGGCCTTCGTGCGCGGCGTGATCTTCTGCGGCAGTTGAGCCTCATCCAGATTCAGCGTATCCGGCCGAATATCCACGAAGACAGGGCGCGCTCCGCGGAGCACAAAGGCATTGGCCGTCGAAGGGAACGTGAACGCTGGGATGATCACTTCATCGCCCGGCTGCACGTCTATCAGCAGCGCCGCCATCTCCAGCGCATGCGTGCCCGACGGGGTGAGAAAAACCTTCGGAACCTTCAACGCCTGCTCCAAAAGGAGGCTGCACGCGCGCGCCCATGGCCCGTCGCCCGCGAGGCACCCCTCCTCAATCGCGCGCCGAATATATTCGAGTTCCCTTCCCACAAGGGCTGGCCGATTGAGCGGAATACGGATCCTCTCCATGCCTTTCGGCCCGAATTCTACGTGCCGGACCCCTCTTGGTCAAACACCGCTACGTTCTCGATCAAACCTCGGCAGCAGGTGGAACGAGGCGGCGGACGTCCGACTCCCTTCGATGGCCGGAGGTCGCGGAAACTGTCGGCATGGGCTCGAGGCCACTGCGGCTGCACATCGTCTCACGAGCGCACCGCACATTCGGGAAGTCGGAAATCGGAGAGCGCGGAAGAAAGAGCGGGAGGAAGATGGTCAACCCCATACTCGGAGCGACGCACACGCAGAGCTGAGGCCCGGAAGGCGTCGGCAAGAGCTCCCTCATCGTCTCGATGAAGAACAGGCTGTGGAGCGTGGACATCGCAGCTCATTTTTGACAAACCTCACTCCGCAGATCTATGGTTCTTTCGCAAACCGCAAAAGAATCCCGAAGGAGGACGCGGCATATGGGACGGTATCGAGGGATGCTCGCCTGGATTGTCCTCGGGGGGATCTCGCTCGCTGGAGCGGAACGGCTGGCGGCCCAGCGTCCGCTGCGAGGGATGACGTTCATGGACGTCTTGGAGATACGCACAGTTGGGGATCCGGCATTCTCCCCAGATGGAAAGTGGCTGCTCTACACGGTGACGACCCTCAACTGGAAAGAGGGGAAGCGCGTTCGCGACCTCTTCCTCGTCTCGACCTCCGGTGGGCCGTCGCGCCAGATGACGTTCACGGCGAACAAGGATGAGTATAGTCCTGCATGGTCGCGCGACAGCACGTTCTTCGCCTTCCTCTCGGATCGGGAAGGAAGCCCGCAACTGTACGTCATGCGTCCGGATGGGGGTGAGGCGCGTCGCGTGACCGAGCATAAGGAAGGAGTCGAGCGCTTCGCCTTCAGCCGCGATGGTCGGTGGCTCGCCTTCACGGCTGGCAAAGAGGGGGAGCGCCAACTATGGCTTCTGCCCGCGCGCTTCGATGCGGAGAAGCCCATCCCATTGACGACGCATGAGACGGGCGTCCTGCAGTGGGAGTGGAGTCCGGATAGCCGATGGATCTACTTCACATCTCCCGATACAGTGGACAAGCTCGATCGGGAGCGGCAAGAGAAGAAGTTCGACGTTCGCATCGTGGACCAACCGAAACCTCCCGCACATCTCTGGGCCGTAGACGTGGAGACGAAAGCCGTGAAGCGGTGGACATCGGGGTCGGAGTACAGCGTCACATCGTTTGTGATCTCCAAGGATCATCGCGCCATCGCCTTTCGTGGAGCTTCGACCTTTCGGTATGCGACGGAGGAGGATTCCGATGTCTATCGGCTCGACCTGGAGACCGGCGTCGTCGAGCGCCTCACGCGAAACACGGTGAGGGAAGGTACGATGAGCTTTTCTCCGGATGGCACATGGTTGGCCTTCACGGCCCCCAATGACTTCACCTACATGCGCAATCTGCGCCTGTATCTTGTGCCGACGCGCGGAGGTTCGGTGCGCAAGGTGGAGACCGATTTCGACGGCGATGTCTCCCTCGGCTTTTGGAACCGAGATGGCCAGACGATCTACTTCACCGAAGGCGTCGGAGTCAACGCCCATCTCTTCGCCATCTCCGTGGAGACGGGACACGTGACGCAACTCACTCGCGAGACAGGGGTCCTCTCGGCCCTGTTCGATGAGGATACCGGATGGGTGCTGCTCACCTTCACCGACCCGAGAAATCCTCCCGACTTCTATGTCACGACGCTCGAGAAGATCGGCCAACGGTCTCAGTGGACGCGCCTGACGCGCGCGAATCCGCAGATCGAGGGGATTGCGCTCGGGGAATATGAGACCATTCGCTGGCGGAGTACCGATGGACAGATGGTCGAAGGGATTCTCGTCAAGCCCATCAACTACGAGCCCGGGCGACGATATCCGCTCATCGTTCAACTGCACGGCGGCCCCGCGGCCGCATATATGAATGCGTTCTCGGGGAGCTACGGCACATACGTGCACGTCTTCGCGGCCCATGGCTATGCTGTCTTCCAGCCGAATTATCGAGGCTCGTCCAATTACGGCGAACGCTTCAAGATGCAGATCGCCGGCGATTATTTCCGGCAGGGATACGAGGACATCATGACCGGCGTGGATGAGCTGATCGCGCGGGGCATCGCGGATCCCGAGAAGATCGGCCTGATGGGATGGAGCGCAGGCGGTCACTTCTCCAATTGGGCGCTCGTGTCAACGGATCGGTTCAAGGCGATCTCGACCGGAGCGGGAGCGGTGAATTGGATCTCCCTGTACGCTCAGACGGATGTGCAGGTCCCCCGCGAGTTCTACTTCAAGGGACGACCCTACGAGAATTGGGACCATTACGTCGCCGTCTCACCCATCCGATATATCACGCGCGCCAAGACGCCGACACTCATTCACGTCGGCGAAGCGGACCGGCGTGTGCCGCGCCCTCAGAGCGAGGAGCTGCATATGGCCTTGAAGAAGCTGGGCGTACCCACCGAGTTCATCATCTACCCGAACATGCCGCACGGACTGACCAACCCCCGATATCAACTGGTGAAGATGATGGCCGAGCTCCGATGGTTCGAGAAGTGGCTCAAAGGGAAAGAGCCCTGGCTCGATTGGAAGCCCATACTCGAGACTCTGTCGGAGGAAGCGCCGGCGCACATCGAAGGGAGATGAGGTGAACCCTCTTTGACGGCGGCAGAATGCGCGATCACCTCGGGATCTCTCGAGCGCGCATGAGCCCGCCGTGCGCCCGAATCGCAGCACGAATCAGGCGGAGGCAGAGGGCCATTTGGGCGGTCACCTCGTGGCTTCCGAAGCGGAGAACGGCCCATCCAGCGCTCGCCAGGATATTGTTCCGATGCCGATCTCGGCGGAGCCCCTTCGGATCCGAATGCCACATCTCGCCATCGCACTCGACGTCAATGTTCCCGCGACGGCAAAAGATGGCGAAGTCCAAGCAATAACACGCGCTCCCGATGCGGACGAAGAATTGCCGCTCGCTCTCAATCCGACAGCGTTTCAACTCTTCGTAGAGTGCGTCTTCGAGCGGACTCTCGTGAAAGAGATCGTTGATCTCCTCAGCGCGACAGAATTTCTCCCACGTCGTCGGGATGAAGACCAGACGCCGTCCGCGCCGGCTGATGATCGGACGCTCCAGACATCGAAGCTCTCCAAGTTCCAGTTTATAGTAATCCTGATTCGCTCTCGGATGATCCGGTTGATCGGGGAATAGGTCGCGACGTTTCAGAATCGAGCGTCCGAGGATGGGCGCATAGTAACGGATCGCCCACCGTTCCTCACCGAACGCCTTCGTTTGATAAAAGGCGAGCCATCGGGCCGCTTCCAGGTTCTTCGGAGCGCTCCGGATCGGGATGCGATACCATCGCTCCACGCGCGCGATCTCCAGATCGCGCCGATCCTTCACGATGGCGATCAACACATCTCGCGTCTCCGTCCGCTCCGGCATCGGTGGCTATAGAGTACCCTGAGGAGGCATCCGGATGCAACCTCCCGCCTACTTCCGGCACCGAGGCAGCGCCGCCAACCGTTCAATGATCGCCTTCCCCGCTCGGCGCGCCTCCTCCGGCGGCATTCGCGCTTCGAAGATCGGGAACAGGATGCGTTCTTCCTTCCGAATATGATCGTGCAAGAGCGCGCCGAACTCCCGAAGCGTCTCTGCCGAAGCCGAATTCCGGAGCTCCTCGATCCAGGCGCGAAAGCGTTCGTGCTCCTTCCGCAACTCTTCGAGAAGCTCCAAGCGCCCGAGATTCGCCTCCATGATGGGGAAGAGCCCCTCTTCTTCAGCGGCGAAGTGCGGGGCGAGATCACTCTCGAAAAACGAGATGAGCGCGCACGCCAATTGTCGAAGTGCCTCAGCGTCGGACGCAGCGCGAGCCAGTTCGCGCCGTATGCGAAGACTCATCACAAGCCCATGGTGATGTCCGTGTGAGAGCGGAATCAGCTCCTCATGGCGGCGCGTCATTCTCTCCCTCCGTCCCGAAGTATGAGAGCGAACGTCAGAGCCATCCCTTGTGCCCCCTTTCACTCCGCTTCTGCCACTCGCAGTATACCACGTCGGCGCCCTCTTGGCTTTCGTCAGGGGCGAATCCGGCGACGAATGTCGCTTAGGATCCACTTCGTCGTTTCGGAGGACGCGGGCGAGCCTAAGACGCCGTGCGCTTCGCCGGCGCGCGTGGATGCGCCGCAAGAGATGGCCAGCAAAAGCCTGCCTGCGCTCTGCTCGAATCCAATTGCGGCCGCGACCGAACTCGAACTCTCGCTGTCGCACGAAGCCCCATGTATAATCCCAACCCCTTATGCGGCGCTCATGAACAAAAATGAGGATGGTGAGGAGGCTGGCTGATGACGCGAAGGAAGCGGATCGCATGCACGGTCATGACCGCTCTGGTGCTCCTGAGCACGATCGTGGGACCTTTGTGCGAACCGCCTTACACGATCCATGCTCGACAGCGAGAAGCGGTCGAGCTGATGCAGCGGAAGCGTGCTCAGGTGCAGCTTGTCCGGGAACAGGCCGTTCGGGTCAACGACCACCTGGCGGTGATCGTCCTTCTGGAGGATAAGCCGATCGCGGAGTATCGGGGGGAGAAGCCAGGCTTAGCCGCCACGAGTCTGGATGCCGCGCCTGAGAACCAGAGCGAGGGGAAGCTGGACCTCGACTCTCCCCGCTCGCGCGCTTATGCGGCATATCTCGAGCAGCGGCAAGATCTCTTTCTCGCGAAGGTGCGCCGCCAGATCCCCGAGGCCGTCGTGCACGCTCGCTACACCGTTTTGCTCAACGGCGTCGCTCTCACTGTTCCGGCCGAGCAGATAGATCGTCTCGCTTCATTCTCGGAAGTCGTCGAAATTTTCCCCATCGTGGAGATCCTCCCCCAAATGCATGCGGCCCCTGCGCGCGTGGCGCTGCCCTTGGACACCAGCTCCGAGCTTATGGGGGCCGATGAGCTCTGGCAGGCCGTCGGTGGACGCGAACAAGCGGGAGCGGGCATCAAAATTGGCATTGTGGACACAGGCGTGGACTTCGATCACCCCATGCTTCAGGATGCGACTCTTGCGCCTCCGGCCGGATTCCCTCGGACGAACACTGACGAGGGTCTAGCCAACGGCAAGGTCATCGTCGCAAAGGTCTTTCAATCCTTCAGAGATCGGCAAGCGAAGCTGGATCCGCGGTTCCGTACGGCGCAAGATCTGAACGGGCATGGAACTCACGTCGCCAGCTGTGCGGCTGGAGCACCCTTAGACTTGAGGACGATTCCCGGCGCTCGACCGGTCACAGTCAGCGGCATCGCTCCGAAAGCGTTCCTGGGAAGCTATCGCGTGTGCGCACCGCGCTGCGCTCTAGATAGCCTCCTGGCGGGACTCGAAGAAGCCGTGCGCGACCGCATGGATGTGATCAACCTCAGCCTGGGTTCTCCAGCAAACGCGCTGCTGGATCGTGCGGCCAGCAACGCCGTCTCAGCGGGAATTGTCGTCGTCGCCGCCGTCGGCAACGACGGGCCTCCGCCAGGTCAGAATCCGAACGCTGCTGGGGGAACGATTCGCAGCCCAGCTAATGCCGAGCGCGTGATCGCCGTCGGCGCGACGACCAATGCGCATCAAGGAGCGGCGGCTTCTGCCCTAGGCCGCGTGCGCGTGGAGGAACCTGCGCCCCCTCCGGAACTCGTCGAGGTGCTCGGATTTCGAGGGCTCAAAGGCGCAGCACCTTTCCCGGAAACAGCGCTCTCGGCGCGCCTCGTGGACGTGGACCTGGTGGATAACGGCGTGGCGGATGGAGGAGGACTCGCGTGCGAGCCTCTGCCCGCAGGCTCGCTCGTCGGAGCTATTGCCTTGATCCAACGCGGGCGATGCTTCTTCGCGGAGAAGAATCGAAACGCGGCTGCCGCCGGCGCTCTCGCCGTCCTCTTCTACAACAGCGAGGCGGGAGGAGATACGTTCCTCAGTCCCGACCTTAGCGGAGCACCTCTTCCCGCGCTTTTCCTCCAGCGGACGAGCGGACTTGCGCTCAAGCGATTCGTTGAAGCGAATGAGCGGGCAGGCCGTCCGACGCGAATCACGCTCTCGCCTCTCGACCTTCCTGATGAAACGATCGTGACGTTGCCGATCGCGCCGAACTATCTGGCCGATTTCAGCTCTCGCGGGCCCGGCCACACCTTCGCCATCAAGCCCGATGTCGTCGCTCCTGGATTGAGCAGCTATGCCGCTGTTCAAGACGATGATCCGCGCGGAGATGCGCGCTTCCCTGTGCCTCCCGGCGTGGAGCGAGATCTTCAGAGCCCGCTTTACGATCCGAGCGGATTCGCCTTTCGCAATGGCACGAGTTTTGCAGCCCCGCGCGTGGCGGGCGCTGCGGCGCTACTCAAGCAACTGCGTCCCCAGTGGGGGCCGAGCGAGATCCGTTCGGCCATCCTCACCACGGCGCACCGACCGCCGCAACTGGAGACGCGACGCGTGATGGATCGCGGTTCCGGTCTTGTCAACATGCGCGCTCTCGCCCGAGTGCTGACGACGGTGGACTCTCCTACGCACAGCTTTGGCGCCATCCGCGTTCGGCAAACGATCACGCGGACGAAGACCTTCACGGTGAAGAACCATTCGACGCAGCTTGTGACTTACCGGCTCTCGCTCCAGATGACGCACACGGATCCGGCGATCGAGGCCACGCTCAACAAGACGACATTCCAGGTACGCCCGGGCGGGACGGGGCAGTTCACTCTCATCCTGCGGATCGCTTCCACCATCGCCCCGGGAACGCGAGATTGGGAGGGGTTCATTTCCATCCGCGACGATGGTGCGACGATTCCCGAACAGCTCTACATCCCCTTCTGGGTGCGCACGGTGCGATGAGCGCATCACGAATTTCCGTTCGGTGGTTCCCCCGAGAGGTCTGTGAAGTGTCCGTCGAGCCTGTGATAAGGTCCCTTTTGGACCGAGCACCGGATCACCTGAGGTGACGCGCGACCCATTCTTGTGCGTCGCTCTTCCCACTGCAAAGGGGGATTCAACGTCCGCAATCGGGTCCGGATGTCTTCCGACGCGAGCCCTCTTCGGCCGCTCAATACTCCGCGAGGTCGAGAATGGCGCTCACCAGGTCTTCGACCTGCGGCAAGATGACGTTCTCCAGATCCGGACAATACGCGACGAACGTGTCCAGAGCGCCAATGCGGCGCACGGGGCCATCCAGATCCTCGAACAATTCATCCGCGATCCGCGCGGCGATCTCTGCACCGAACCCCCAAGAGAGGCTATCCTCATGAGCGACGATCACCTTACTTGTTTTCCTCACCGAGTGGGCGATCGTCTCCCAGTCATAGGGATTCAAGCTCCTCAGGTCAATGACCTCGACGTCGAGACCATACTGGTGCCTGACCTGTTCGGCGGCCAAGAGGCTTCGATGCACGAGCGCTCCATAGGTGATGATCGTGAGATCGCGTCCCGGGCGGACGATCTTCGCCTTCCCGAAGGGGATCATATAGTTCGGTCCCGGATAGGGACCTCGGTTGTAGGTCTGGCGATAGAGGTGCTTATGCTCGAGGAAGAGCACCGGATCATCGCATCGGATGGCCGTCCGCAGAAGGCCGTTAGCGTCTACAGCCGTCGAGGGCATGACCACGCGAAGCCCAGGGATATGCGTGAAGATGCTCTCGCCAGATTGGCTGTGATAGATGGCACCGCCCTGGAGGTACCCGCCAATGGGAACGCGGATGACCAAGGGGCAGGACCATGCGTTGTTGGAGCGCCACCGCATCAGGGCCAGCTCGTTGCGGATTTGCATCATGGCCGGCCAGATGTAGTCGAAGAATTGAATCTCAATGACCGGCTTCAATCCGCGCGTGGCCATGCCGATAGCGCGGCCCACGATGTTGGCTTCCGCTAGCGGCGTATTGAAGACCCGATGCGAGCCGAAACGACGTTGGAGGTTATGGGTGACTTTGAAGACGCCGCCTTTGCCTTTGACCTTGTCCAAGTATTGCTCGCGACTGCAATCGGCGACATCTTCGCCGAAGACGACGATCCGGGGATCCCGCGCCATTTCATCATGGAGACAAGCGTTCAAGAGGTCTACCATCGTCTTGGGTTCACCCCAATAGTGCGGCTCGGTCTCGAAATCCGAGGACGTGGGATCCACAGTGGGAGAGTAGACGTAGAGCGTGGCCGTCGCGGGAGCGGGTTTGGCCGCCGCCAAGGCCTCATCAGCCGCTCGGGCGACTTCAGCATCTACGTCTGCGCGAATGGCTGCGAGTTGTTCAGCGTCGGCCAGTCCCTCGCGGAGCAGAAATTCCGCCCATCGCGAGATGGGATCGCGCCGCGCTTCTTCCTCGCGCTCTTCCTCAGGCTTATAGAGCGTCTCGTCATCGGAGAGCGAATGCGAATACGGACGAATGACATGCGCATGCACGAGAGCCGGCCCGCGTCGTTGCCGCACATAGTCCACGGCCTCGCGCAACGTCGCGTAGCTCTCTAAGACGTCTGTGCCGTCACATTCTCGGACCAAGAGGTAGGGGAAGCTGCGCACCAGACGTGAGATGCTGCCCCCAGCCGTTTGCACTTCGATGGGAACGGAAATGGCATAACCGTTGTCTTCGATGAGGTAGAGAACAGGGAGCTTCAAGTTGCACGCCGTGTTCAACGACTCCCAGAATTCCCCCTCGCTGGTTGCGCCATCGCCGCTGGAGACGTAGACGATCTCATCCGCGTGAAAACGGCTCGCGCGATCCGCGATCTCCTCGACCAATTCATAATACCGTCCCGCTTCGGCGCATCCGACGGCTTGCAAGAACTGCGTTCCCGTAGGACTGGAGCTGGAGACGACGTTCAAGCGCCGGAATCCCCAGTGAGAGGGCATCTGACGCCCCCCGGAGCTGGGATCCGCCGCAGCGCCCACAGCCTGCAGAAACATCTCCTTCGGCGTCGCGCCCAACATAAGCATGAGCGCGCGATCGCGATAGTAGGGGTAGAACCAATCGTAGGCCGGCTTCAGGACTAAACCCGCAGCCACGAGCACCGCTTCATGGCCCGCTCCGCTGATCTGAAAGAAGATACGGTTCTGCCGCTTGAGCTGAATCTCCTTGTCATCAATGCGGCGGGACAAAAGCATGGTTCGATACAGACCGAGCAATACGTCTTGGCTGAGACCCTGGTATTTCTCAACTGCGATGGGAGTGACCGGATCCATTCCCTTCCCTCCTCATAGATCGTCGCGGAGCATCTCTGGAGATCGTTCCCCGACAGGAACGTCCCAAGGAGGAGCGCAAGGAGAGGGGCACTCTGCCCGTGGTGCTCCCTCTGATGACGCTGGCCCCGGAGATCACCTTCCCTCATTCAAAGCCATAGTTTAGAGCGTTACAGGGGACTGGTCAACAGGCCCCGGAACCTTTCGTCGGAAATGACGACCTGTGGGATCCCTCAGACCTCCCCGGGTGCTTCAACGGACATCCGGATATCGCGCGATGCTGGCTCACCGTGGGAGGAGGGGAAGACTGGGGCAGAGGGACGATGTCACAGATTTTCCGGGATGAAACCCCGGCGGTACATCCGGGTGGAAGAACCGGTGGAGTCAGGCATTTGACGGTCGCAGGGGTCCTCTGCTATATTGCCTCTTCGGGATCGGGCACTTAGCTCAGCGGTAGAGCGTTCGCCTCACACGCGAGAGGTCGGAGGTTCGAATCCTCCAGTGCCCACCATTCCCCTTCCGGTAACCGTTCGAGAGTCCGATTTGCACAGGAGCTCGTTAAGGAACGAGGAGATGAAGGCCAATAAAGACCGTCCCGGGGAGACGATCAAGAAATTCGGCATCGCGGCCTCCTTGGGGACGATCTTCGTCTCCTATGTCGCCGCCGGTTTCGCGATCGGATATTTCTTGGACAAATGGCTGGGGACATCGCCGTGGTTGTTCCTGCTCTTTTTCGCTATTGGTCTGGGCGGAGGGATTTACAACGTCTTCAAGCTCTCCGCTCGGTTGTGAGCGGAAATTGACAGGGTCTGTGCGCGTCCCTACAATTTGTACTTTTCGGTGAGATCAGAAGGAGGGAGGCAGGGCGCGTGACCTACGCGATCATCGCAACAGGTGGGAAACAATATCGCGTCACACCGGGCGAAGTTTTGCGCGTTCCGGCGCTTCGCGCCGAAGTGGGGGCAATGGTCGAGCTGCCGGTGCTCGCTCTGAGCGACGGGGAGCGCGTTCGGATCGGTCGCCCTTTTGTGGACGGAGCTCGCGCGGTATGTCGCATCCTGGAACACGGCAAGGAGCAGAAGATCATCGTGTTCAAGTTCAAGCGGCGCAAGCAATATCGCCGGAAGAAAGGGCATCGGCAGAAGTATACGGCCATTCGCGTGGAGGCTATCCAAGCCGCCTGAAGCGGCGAGGCGCGGGGAGAAAGGAGGGCATTCGCTATGGCGCATAAAAAAGGCATGGGGAGCTCGCGCAATGGGCGCGATTCGGTCGGAAAGCGGCTGGGGATCAAGTGCTTTGGTGGGGAATTCGTGACCGGAGGCTCGATCCTTGTCCGGCAGCGCGGCACGCGCTTTAAGCCGGGCGCTAACGTCGGGATCGGGAGCGACGATACCTTGTATGCCAAGATCTCGGGCATCGTCCGATTCGAAGACAAGGGGCGAATGGGTAAGTTCGTGAGCGTCTATCCGGTGACGACGGCCGAGAGCAAGTGAGCACGTAAACGGCGGTAGAGTGCGGACGCTGCCGTCGAGGGCCAAGGTTCCTGAGCGAAGAGGCCATGTTCGTTGATCGCGCTGAAATCCTCGTGAGAGCCGGAGATGGAGGAGACGGCTGCACGGCCTTCCGCCGCGAGAAGTATGTCCCCTTCGGGGGACCTGCCGGTGGAGACGGCGGAAGAGGAGGGCATGTGTACATGGAAGCCGTCCTCGGGATGAATTCGCTCATCCACTTCACGTACAACCCCGAGTACAAGGCCGGGCGCGGCGGACATGGCGAAGGGAACAATCGGCATGGGCGAGACGGCGAGGACATTGTGATCCGCGTGCCGGTGGGGACGCTCGTCTACGATCAAGAGACAGGGGAACTGATCCACGACTTCTCCACGCCGGGCGAGCGAGTGCTGATTGCACGAGGGGGACGTGGCGGGCGAGGCAATGCCCGTTTCGCGACGCCCACGCGCCGCGCTCCTCGCTTTCACGAGCGCGGGAAGCCAGGACAAGTGCGGCGTCTGCGATTGGAGTTGAAGTTGCTGGCGGATGTGGGACTGGTCGGATTTCCCAACGCGGGCAAGTCCACTTTGCTTCGGCGCATCTCGGCCGCACGACCGAAAGTCGCGGCCTATCCCTTTACGACGTTGGAACCCGTCCTCGGCGTCGTGGCGCTCGATGACGTCCGCAGCTTCGTCGTCGCCGACATCCCAGGACTGATCGAGGGAGCGCATCGCGGGGCGGGACTGGGACACGAATTCCTGCGACACATCGAGCGCACGCGCCTGCTTCTGCATCTGATTGATGTCTCGCTCTTCGCCGAACATGAGCCGATCACAAGCTACGCCATTATCAACCGCGAGCTGGAGGCGTACAATCCCACGCTGCTTGGAAAACCGCAGATCGTCGTGGCGACGAAGATGGACATCGCCTCAGAAGAACGAGCCCGCGCCTTGGAGGCTTTCTGCCGCGCGCGCGATCTGGACTTTGTGGCTATCTCGGCCGTGACCGGGCAGGGAGTGAGCGAGCTGCTGGAGCGCGTCGCCCAACGCTTGGAGAATGCCTCCGCGAATGCGGAGATGGCTCTTCCCGCCCGGTGACCTCGATATGCGCGTTGGACTCTTTGGGGGCACATTCGATCCCGTTCATAACGGCCACCTGGAGATCGCTGAGAAAGTGTGGCACTGGTTCTCCCTCGATCGCCTCTATTTCATTCCCGCTGCTCAATCTCCTCACAAACAGCAGAGACCAGAGGCCACGGCGTGGGACCGATTTGCCATGCTCGTGCTGGCGACGCAGCGCTCTGCGGCCTTCTCTGTCTCGGTGGTGGAGCTGGAGCGCGGAGGCGTGAGCTATACGATCGACACGATCCACGAGTTTCGTCGCCGGTTGGACGCAGGAGCGGAGTTGTACTTCATCCTTGGCGCCGATGCCTTCCAGGAGATCACGCACTGGAAGGCGTATGACCGCGTGCTGCAGTTAGTCCATCTTGTGGTCGTCCCTCGTCCGGGGTACCCGCTGAGCGCCGAACGACTTCCGAACGACGTCCGCGCTCGGGTCCGAACGTTCGCCCCGAATCACGATCATGTCGAGGAGGGCGGTCCATGGATCTACTTCTGCTCAGGAATTCACTCCGAAATCTCGGCGACGGCGATCCGGGAGGCGCGGCGGCGTGGGGAGGCGATCGCGCCGTGGGTCCCACCTGAGGTGGCGGCTTACATCGAGAAATATCATCTCTATGGTGAAGCACCTCGACCGTGAGATGAAGCTCGTATTCTCGGACCGAGATCCTCGACGAGACCTTGCGCTGGCTATCGAGGCGGCCAGCGACAAAAAGGCGGAGAACATCGTCGCGCTCGATCTGAGAGGAGTCGCGACGTTCACGGACTACTTCTTGATCTGCAGTGGGACATCCACGCGCCAGGTCCAGGCCATTGCCGAAGCCATCCTGGAGAAGCTGGAAGAACACGGCATGCGCCCGTTGCACGTCGAAGGGGAGACCGTAGCGCAATGGATTTTGATCGACTACGGTGATCTGGTTGTTCACGTCTTCGAGCAGAGTGCGCGGGAATACTACGATCTGGAGCGGCTCTGGCGCGATGCGGAGAAGATCCCGGTTCCGTGAGCGGATCTCGTCGCGGAATTCGCCCTAGGACTGGAGCCGGATCACCGTTCGGGCATCCCCCGTGGGAACTCCGTGCGGAGAGATGTATCTGGAATTCCTCTGGGTGGGAAAGACGAAGAATGTGCACTTGGCGGCGCTTGAGCAAGAGTATCTCCGCCGCCTCCGGCATTTCGTCCCGTGCGAGATTCGTGCGCTGCGCGCGATCGCGGAGCGAGATCCGAAGGACCTTCGTGAGCGAGAGGGAACGGCATTGCTTGAGGCGCTGCGACCCGGATCTCACGTCGTTCTCCTGGACGAGCGCGGGAAGATGTTCAGTTCTCCAGAATTGGCCACCTGGCTGCGCGCGCATCACCATGCAGGGACGCCCAGACTCTGCTTTCTCGTCGGCGGCCCCGAGGGCGTCTCTGAGCGCGTCCGCGAACGAGCCGAAGAGGTGCTGTCGCTTTCACGACTGACGTTGCCGCACGAGCTCGCCCGCGTCATTCTGCTGGAGCAAATTTATCGCGCTTTTGCTATAATACATAGCTTGCCCTATTCGAGGTAAGCATGGTGGCTCAAGCGGAGAGAGGGCATGCGATGACGAAGAAGAAGGTCGAGCATTATCGAAAGCGGCTGCTGGAGAAGCGCGAGGCGCTGCTCGAGGCTCTGGATCGCCATGTCCACGATGGGCGGGAGGCCGATCAGGATGTCGCGCAGGACCCGGCGGATAAGGCCTCGAACGCGTACTTGAAGGAATTGCTCTTCAGCCAGAGCACGAGCGACAAGTACATTCTCACCCTCATTGACGAAGCGTTGACGCGCATCGAGGATGGGACCTATGGCATTTGTGTAGCGTGCGGGACTGAGATCCAACCGAAGCGATTGGATGCCGTCCCGTGGGCTCGTCATTGTGTGACGTGCCAAGATTTGCAAGAGCGGGGATTATTGCGCGAGTCCGCACGATGAGATGCGCGTTGGCCTCGATGTGCTTTTTCTCCGGCACCGGCGCCTGCTGCGAGGCAGACGAATCGGCATCGTCATTCACCCGGCCTCCCTTGACCGAGACCGGCGTCATGCCCTCGACCGCTTCGCCACGGCCTCTGACGTTCGTCTCACAGCGATCTTTGGCCCTCAACATGGCCTGCGGGGTGAGACCCAAGATAACATGATCGAATGGGAGGGCTGGAGGGATCCGAAGTTGGGGATTCCCGTCTTCAGCCTCTACGGTGCGACGCGTGCGCCCACTTCGGAGATGCTCGCCGAAGTCGATGCGCTCGTTATTGACCTCCAGGATGTCGGGACGCGCGTCTACACTTACATCTGGACGATGACGCTTTGCATGATGGCCGCGGCGCGCGAGGATCGGGAGGTGATTGTGCTCGATCGCCCCAATCCCATTGGGGGCACGCGCGTGGAAGGTCCGGTTTTGCAGCAGGGATTCGAGTCCTTCGTTGGAATGTTCCCGATCCCTTTGCGACACGGAATGACGATCGGGGAACTGGCGCGCCTGTTCAACGAAGCGTTCGGCATTGGGTGCCGACTTCGGGTCATCCCCTTGGAGGGATGGCGGCGCGACTTGTGGTACGACCAAACAGGCCTGCTCTGGGTCCCCCCCTCGCCGAATATGCCCACGCTGGATACGGCGACTGTCTATCCCGGCGCTGTGCTCGTCGAAGGAACGATGCTCTCCGAAGGGCGAGGGACGACACGTCCCTTTGAACTCATCGGCGCTCCGTTTATTGATCCTGAGCGTCTGGTCGCGGAACTGCGATCGTACCGACTCCCGGGCGTCTTCTTTCGACCGTGCTACTTTCAACCGACGTTTCACAAGCATGCGGGACAGCTCTGTGGTGGCGTACACATTCACGTGCTGGATCGCGTTCGCTTCAAGCCCGTACTCACGGGAGTCGCCATCCTCAGAGCCATTCACCGCCTCTATCCCGATCACTTCCAGTGGCGCCCGCCGCCATACGAATACGTCTTCGACCGTCTGCCTTTCGATATCTTGGCCGGGACGGATCAGGTGCGCGAGCAGATTGAGCAGGATCGGCCGCTGCGGGAGATCGAAGACTCCTGGCGCGCGGATCTGGAGCGATTCCGCCGACTGCGCCGAGCGTATATGTGCTATTGAGCCGCGCTCGGGGGAGCTTACGGAGGATCTCCGTGCGGCTCATCTCTCGTGAAGCAGTCGAGCCGCATGGACGATATAGTGAATCCCGGAGACGAGGGTGATCGCGAAGCTCACGACATACATGTAGGGAAGGAGTCCTGCACAGCTTCCCCAGGCGTTCGCGAAGAGAACAAGAGCGACCGTCAGGACCTGAATCACCGTGTGGATCTTTCCCGGGATCGAAGGGCGGAAGCGCCGAAAGCCTGTCACGATGAAGAGCACGAGCGCTCCGAAGACGATGAAGACGTCCCGACTGACGACTGCGATCGTGAGCCAGAGAGGGATCGGCGGGTAACCGCGATTCGGGAGCGTCAACAGAACGAAGGCTGTGACGAGCAACAGCTTGTCGGCCATCGGGTCGAGGATCGTCCCAAGCGGCGTACTCTGGCGAAAATACCGCGCGACGAACCCGTCGAGCGCATCCGTGATTCCGGCCAGCACGAACACTCCGAATGCCGTCTGCAGGTCATTGTAGAGGACGAGGGCCGCGAAGGCCGGGACCAACATCAGGCGGATGAGGGTGAGAAGATTAGCGAATGTCGCGATGCGAGTCATTGGGGTGTTCTTTCGGGGGCTCCCTCTGGGGGAGCACCGAAAGCGGTTCGCTCTCTTCTTCGGACGCGCCTCTCAGTTCGAGCACGGTGATCTCGGGTCGGCAGCGGTAGCGGATAGGGATCAGAACAGTGCCCAGCCCGCGATTGACGTAAATCTGCGTCGGCCCATATCGCCCATGGCCACGTAAAAGCGGCCAGAAGCGGCGTAGACGTCGCCGCCAGGAGGGGATGTTGATCTGACCGCCATGCGTGTGTCCGGCCAGAACGAGCGCCACGCGCTCATGAGCCGCCTGCCAGATGATGTTCGGATTATGCGAGAGCAGAAGGACTGGCCATCGGCGATCCAGACCGCGCAGCGCTGCGGGCAAGTCATCTTCGCCGAGCGTCAGATCATCAATGCCCACGAGCCCGAGCGCCTCTCCACCTCGGCACACGTAGGTGTGCGCATTACGTAACACCTCGAGGCCCTGCCGACGAAACGCCCGTGTGAGAGCTTCCGGGCCGGTCCAGAAATCGTGATTGCCGAGCACGGCATAGATACCGCTACGAGCGCGCAGCTCCCCGAGCGCTTCGGCGACCCCATCAATATACCACCGCGAATGGCTCACGTAATCTCCGGTGAGGACGATCGCATCGGGGGCCAAGCTATTGGTGAGCGCAACCGCGCGGGCGATGTATTCCACATCCACAAAAGCGCTATGATGGATGTCGGACAGATGCGCGAGCGTGAAACCGTGGAAACTCGCGGGCAGCCCTGGGAGTACGATTCGCTCCCGCACGATCTCGATATCCCGCGTTTCATCTCTTGCGTGACGCACGAGCTCCAACAGCGCGCGAACTCGTCGCCCGGCCGCCTCACCGCGGATGTATCTCTCCGGACGAAGCCGCATCATATGCCCCTCCGCTACCGGCACCAGCGGCTTATTATAGGCGAGAGCCAGGGACATGGCGAGCCGCCGTTGGTCGGCGGAGCGCGCAGGTCAATCCCTTCTCGGTGGGGCCGGAAAAAAGATGTGGCGTAAGGGGGGAGATCGCGCTATACTAGTGGCTCTTTGTGCGGACATCTCAGCATGGAGGGAGCCCGATGAGACGACTCCGCTTGTATGCCGCAGCAATGCTCTTGCTCACCGTCCTCCCCTGGAAGGGATTGGCCCGCGAGGCCAAGCTCGTGCGATATCCCCATTATCACCAAGGGCGTCTCGTGTTCACCTATCTGGGGGACATCTGGACGGCGGACGAGAATGGTCAAAATGTGCGTCGCCTCACCGTCCATCGCGCGCGAGATATCTATCCCCGCTTCTCGCCCGATGGTCGGTGGATCGCGTTCTCCAGCGATCGTCAGGGGAACTTGGACGTCTTCCTCATCCCCTCCGAAGGCGGGATGGCGAAGCAACTGACCTTCCACTCGGCTGACGATATCGTGCTCGGGTGGACGCCGGACTCGCGCGCAGTGCTCTTCAGTAGTCAGCGCGGGGAGTTCTTCATGCCCAAGCTGTACACCGTGAGCATTGACGGCGGAATGCCGCGCGACGCCGGTCCCGATATGGGCGTCTACGGATGCTATTCTCCGGACGGACGGAAGCTCGCCATTAACCGCAAGTCCCAGGCCTACTGGCGCAAGTTCTATCGCGGCGCCTATCAGAGCGACATCACGGTGATGGACCTCTCGACCAAGCGTTTTATTGACCTGACGGACTTCGAGGGGATGGATTCTTGGCCGATGTGGGGGCGTGACGGGTACATCTATTTCGTGAGCGATCGCGACGAGGGCGGGGTGACTAATATCTGGCGCGTTCCCGAGCGGGGAGGCCGCGCCGAACGCGTCACCGCGTTCCGCAGCGGCGATGTGCGGTGGCCCGCCATGAGCGCCGATGGGCGCGTCATCGTCTTCGAGCACGACTTCGGAATTTGGAAGCTCGATGTCGCCACGCGGAAGGTGACCCCCATCCGGATCGAAATTGCAGCGGAGACGCAAGAGGACATGATCGAGGTGCGCGACTTCACCTCGGAAGTAGACGATTACGATCTGGCACCCTCGGGACGACGCATCGCCTTTTCGATTCACGGGGAGATTTTCACAGCGCCCGTCGAGTCGGGCGATCTCAAACAGATCACCGACAGCCCAGCCCGTGATCGCGATCCAAAGTACTCGCCCGACGGGAAATGGATCGCTTTCATCTCGGATCAGAGCGGACGCGAGGAGTTGTACATTGTTCCCGCTGATGGGTCCGGTCCACCACAGAAGCTCACCGATGAGGACGTGCTCAAGTTCGCATTCGCGTGGTCGCCGGATTCCCAAGAGATTGCGTACACGACCTCCGATCTCAAGCTCCGCAAGATCCATATCGAGACAAAGCGCGTCGTGGAGCTGACGTCATCCGCGTATGGACCGGTGGGCGCACCCGCCTGGTCTCCCGATGGGAAATGGATCGCCTACGCCAAACCCAATCACGCCCGGCGGAACGACATCTACCTGATCCCGTCCGACGGCGGGGAGGAACGGCGGGTGACCTTCGAACCCTTCAACTACTCTTCCCCGCGGTTCGCGCCCAACGGGCGCAAGCTCTACTTCCTGCGGAGCGAGACGAGTCTCTTCTCCAGTCAACCGTCGGCGCAGATCTTCTCGGTGACACTGGAGCGCGAGGAGCGAGATCCGACCGAACCAGACGAGCGGAGCGAGACGGCAGAAGCGGCTGAAGGAGGACCGCGCCGCCCGCAGATGCAACGGCCGGAGCCTCCCCGAGAAATCTCCATTGATTGGGCCGGATTGCGGCGCCGGACGCGCCCGCTCACACGCATGCCGTTTGCTGTTTCGAGCTACGCTGTCTCTCCCGATAGTCGCACGATCGTCTTCGCGACGAGCGAGCCAGCAGGAACGCGCACAGTGCCCGTCCTCTACTCGATTCAAGAGGACGGTCGGCGGCTGACGCGAATCACGGCAGGGACAGTTCCGGAGGAAGAAGGAAGGCCACCGTTCCCCGGCTTTGGCCCGGGAGGAGGGATCAGCGACATCGCCTTCTCCCGCGATGGACGCACTCTCTTCTTCCGCGAGGGCAATGGTGTATATTCGGTTTCGCTCCCGGCGAGCGTGGCGACGACTCAAGCACCCGGGGCTCGAGGTGATGCCCCTCGTCGGCGCATCACGTTCACCGTCAAGGTGAGGATTGATAAGCCCGCGACGTGGGCGCAGATGTTCGACGACGCCTGGCGCACGATGAAGTACCGCTTCTACGATCCCGCCATGCACGGGAAGGATTGGGACGCAGCGCGCGAGAAATATCGGCCGCTCGTCGAGCACGTAGGCGATCGCCAGGAGCTGCTCAACATCATCAACGAGATGATCGGAGAGCTGAATGCTTCACACACGGGGACGGCTCCACCGCCGCGCGGACGCGCTTCGGGTGTCTCCACCGGACACCTCGGCCTCGATCTGGAACCCGATGAAAAGGCTGGGCGCTACCGCGTGACGTACATCTACGAGAACGGGCCAGCCGACAAGGATTGGGTGAAGGTGAGCGTCGGCGATTATCTGATCGCTATCGAGGGGCGCCCGATCAAAGCCGGAGACAACTATTATCCCCTGCTCAATCACCGGCTCAATCGTAAGATCGAAGTGACGTTCAACAGCGCGCCGACGGAGGAAGGGGCATGGACGACGCGCATCGAGCCGATCTCGATGGCGGCCTTCACGCAACTTCGCTATGAGCGGTGGGTCAAGGAACGACGCCAGCTCGTGGAGAAACTCTCCGGCGGACGTATCGGCTACGTGCACATTCAAGCGATGAATCGGCCGTCGCTCTTGCGCTTTGAGCGTGAACTGCGAGAGAACCGAGATAAGGAGGCCTTGATCATTGACGAGCGATGGAATGGCGGCGGGAATATCGAGCAAGAGCTGCTGGCCCTGCTCATTCAGCGCCCCTATCAGATCTGGCAGCCGCGGGGCACCGAGCCCACCTATCGCCCACTCAGCGGATTCTTCGGCCCGAAGGTCGTGCTTCAGAATTGGCGCTCGGCCTCCAATGCCGAGATGTTTCCGGCGGGATTTCGTGCTCTCGGTCTCGGCAAGGTGATCGGCACCAAGACGATGGGGGCTGTCATCGGAACCGGTTCGTACCGGCTGATTGATGGCTCGACCATTCGCACGCCAAGCGTCGGCGTCTTTCTGGCCGATCCCCGGCGCACGAATATGGAGAACTACGGTGTCGAGCCAGATATCTTTGTCGAGAACACACCGGAGGATAACCTCGCCGGTCGCGATCGTCAGCTCGAAGTGGCTGTTCAAGAGCTCTTGAAGGAGCTGAACCGAGGGCCACGACTGCCCATCGCCTCAAGCGCCGTGCGCCAGTGAGGAGCGCGGCGGACGCGGACCGTCCAGGGGGGCTCCCGGAGGACCGATCTCCGCAATGGAGCCCCCCTTCTTTTGCGTCTCACTCACGGTTGGCTTCCTCTCAGAAAGCGATCGAAGAAATCGGCGGCGGCGCGATAGGCGCGGATCCAGTTCCGATGCAGGAGGAAGTCGTGCACCTCATCGGGGAAGATGAGCTGCTCCACATGCGCCTTGCCTTCGGCGCGCAAGCGCTGAATGAGGTCGGTCGTCTCGATGAAGTCCACGTTCCGATCATCGTCGCCGTGAATGAAGAGAACCGGAGAATACCAAAATCTCACGGACGCCACAGGAGAGGATTCCCACGCTAACCGCATGAGGTCCTGTCCGTGGAGGCCCCAGCCACCCCCATCGCGCAAGCGCGCGCGCAGCGACCAATCATGCACGCCGTGCAGATCCACGCCCGCCGCGAAGAGATCGGAATTTCGCGCCAGGCCAAGCGCCGTCAGATATCCCCCATAGGAACCGCCCCACAACCCGATCTTCTGCGGGTCCACCTCGGGGCGCCTCTGAAGATATTTCGCCGCAGCGATCACATCCTGATATTCCGAGGCGCCACGCGGCCCTTGATTGGGCGCCAGGCGAAATGCGCGTCCGTATCCGATGCCGGAGCGGAAGTTCACCGAGAGCACGACATAGCCCTGACTGGCCAGATACTGGTTGAACCCGTAGGCGCGATGGTAATACCCACGCGGGTGCCATCCGAGGAGCATCTGCCGAATCGGCCCGCCATGCAAGAAGATCACTGCTGGTCGCCGATCGCCCGGTCGAGCGTTCGGGGGCAGAAAGAGCTGACAGTGGATGGACCACCCGTCAGGAGCCTTCACAATCACCTGTTGCGGCTCCACCAGATGCGACTCGGGGAAGTCGCGCGGGATAGCCTCCGGAGCGATCAGCCGCACGCTATCCCTTTCTACGAGCGCGGGAGCAGCCGGTCGTCGCGCCGTAGAGGAGAGGCACAGGATGAACCGGCGCTCAGCCGTGACGACCGGACTCCATTCGATGCCCGTACCGCGCGTGAGCGGTCGAAGTCCCGTCCCATCCACGTTCACCTGCCAGAGGTGACGACGATCAATATCGTCCTGATTGGAATTGAAGACGAGCAGGCGACCGTCAGGAGAGAGTGTGGAATCCTCGACCTCGAACTCCCCAGGCGTCAAGGGGGTCTCCTTTCCCCCGCTGACGGGAACCGAATAGAGATGCATCCATCCCTCATGCTCGGAGTAAAAGACGAGGCGATCCGAATCGGCCCAGCGCAGCGGCTCAGATGGATACGTCTGCGCGAATCCCGCCGTCGCATTGGGCGAAGTCCACACCCGGCGCGCCTCGCCCGTCTCCACATCGGCGACATAAAGGGAGAACGGCAGCTCCCACTCCCGCGTGCGAGGAGGATCGGCCGTTGCCCCAGGAATGCGAATGAAGGCTAAGCGTCGGCTGTCGGGCGCCCACACGGGTTCGCGGTCCCGATCCACAGATGGGGCCATCCATGTGATCTGCCGTCGCTCCAGATCGAAGACGCCAATGAAGCTATGGTCGCCTCGCGAGCTGACGAAGGCCAGCTTCGTCCCATCGGGCGACCATGTGGGCGATCCGTTTCGCCCGCGCGCTTCGAAGAGTGGGCGTTCGCGTTCCCCTCCTGCGAGCGGTGCGACGAAGATGCGCCCCCGACGCTCAAAAGCGATCCAATCGCCTCGGGGCGAGATGCGCGGATTACTGCCTTCGGCGATCTCCCACGTCCGCCCGTCCTCAAGGCGTACAGCCATGATGAGCTGTCGCGCGCCACGCGGGTCGCTCGTCGGGTTCGGAACTTCGCCCTCGCGATTGGGTGGACCACCGCGCACATAGACAATGACCGAGGCATCGGGACTGAACGCAAGCTGGCTGAGTTCCTGGCCATCATCTTCTGTGTACGAAGTAACCGGCCGCGCTTTGAAATCCGGCCCATCGGCCACCCAGATGTTCCGACGCCCTTGCGCATTGAAGACCCACGCCACGCGATCTCCGCGCGGCGCCGCAACGAGGTTGTAAGGGAAGGGGGCGCTCAGCACTGCTTCGATCGAAAAAGGACGGTCTCTCTCCCCACTCGGTCGCGACGCGATTCCCACCGATGGCCATGCGGCAGCGACAAGCGTCCATATGAGGCTCATCCCAATTCTGAGAATCTTCTTCTTCATCTTCCTCCTCCTTTTCGGCGATATAAAAGGGTGCGCTCCACACGGGAGCTCCCATGAGGTGACTCTGGTAGGGCATCGCCCGCCATCTTAGCCGTCGCGGACGACCTGGGTCAAGATGTTCGAGTCTCCCTGTGAGAATAGCCGAGCCCCGCCCGGAGTACCCAACGACGCCGACATGAAGGCGCCGGACATTCATCCGTTCTGCAGAACTTACCCACGTATCCCAAGAGGGATACGTGGCGTCTGCTCCCTGCTTCATCGAGTCGTGTCTCGTAGACCGATCCCCGACGGACCGTTCCGCCGACAGAGGACTCTCCACAGACGTCACTTCCCGCCGAACTGGCGGTAGGGGGAAATATCCCCCAAACTCTAGGACAACCGGCGTGGTTCTTACTGGTCAGCAGTTGTCACCCCAGCTTCGGGAATGCGACCACACTTCCGGCCATCCTAGCCGAACCGTGAGATCGTCCCGACGGAGCAACCGACCGAACCGGTCGGTATTCACACCCCTCAGGTGCCGCCGAAGCCGATCGTCACGTGCTCGCCGTCCACGATCACCGGAACGCTGCGCGTGCCGCCGGAATACTGCAACATTTGCTGAAAGGCGGATTCGTCCTTCTGGACATTGAAGTATCGAACCTCGTACCCGCGTCGGCCGTAATCCTCCCGGGCGGCCGTGGTGTACGGTCACGTGTCTTTGCCGAAGATGAGCACGATTCTCTTCTGCTCCATAGCTCCCTCCTCCGCTTCGCGAGCATCCCTCAGGGCGAGGCTGGGCGCAGGCGATGGTATTCCTGTAGGCAGCCAACCTCCAACTCCTCTTTTTGGAGCGCCTCGATGGCCTCCACAGCGGCGCGGGCACCCGTCAGCGTCGTAATACACGGAACGCGATACTGCACGGCAGCACGACGGATCGAACGGTCATCATAGAAGGAGGCGCGTCCAAGCGGCGTGTTGATGATGAGATGGATATGGCGACTCTTGATGAGATCCACGACGTTCGGGCGCCCCTCGTTCACCTTGTAGACAAATCGGGCGTCCAGGCCCGCGCGCCGCAAGGCGTCGCGCGTGCCCCGCGTGGCGATCAGCTCGAATCCCAGCTCCTGCAGGCGTCGCGCGATGGGGATCACGTTGGCTTTGTCATTGTCGTTGACGCTGATGAAGGCCGTCCCCTGACGCGGCAGGTGAGTTCCAGCACCATATTGGGCCTTGAGGAAGGCACTGCCGAACGTCGAGGCAACTCCCATGACCTCCCCTGTCGAGCGCATCTCCGGCCCCAGAACCGGATCCACGCCCGGAAACCGCGCAAAAGGAAAGACGGGCGTTTTGACATAAAACCGATCGACTTTCAGCTCGTCGGGGAGACGGAACTCGTCCAGCCGATGGCCGACCATGAGCAGAGCCGCGATCTTGGCAAGTGGGACGCCTGTTGCTTTGCTCACAAACGGGACGGTGCGCGAGGCTCGCGGGTTCACTTCGAGGACATACACGGTCCCGTCTTTAATGGCGTACTGGACATTCATCAGGCCGATGACCTGCAAGGCCTCGGCCAAACGTCGCGTGTACCGACGGATCGTCTCCAGGTGTTCGGCCGGGATCATGTACGGCGGGAGCACGCACGAGCTATCGCCGGAGTGAATTCCCGCTTCCTCGATGTGCTCCTGAATACCTGCGATCACACACCGCGTGCCATCGGCGAGCGCATCCACATCCACTTCAAAGGCATCCTCCAGGAAACGGTCGATCAGAACGGGATGCGCGGGGGAGGCTTCGACAGCATCCCGCATGTATCGCTCCAACGCACGCTCGTCATAGACGATCACCATCGCACGACCACCGAGCACGTAACTCGGTCGGACGAGGACGGGATACCCGATGCGCGCCGCGATCCGTTTCGCCTCCTCAGTGCTTGTTGCTGTCCCGCTCTCGGGCTGCGGGATGCCCAGCTCGCGCAGGAGCCGACCGAACCGCTCGCGATCCTCGGCCAGGTCTATGGATTCCGGCGACGTGCCGATAATGCGCACACCTGCGCGCCAGAGTTTCATGGCGAGATTGAGGGGCGTTTGCCCCCCGAATTGCACAATGACCCCATCGGGGCGCTCCCTCTCGTAGATGCTCATCACGTCTTCGAACGTGAGCGGCTCGAAGTACAGCCGATCGGATGTGTCGTAATCGGTCGAAACCGTCTCGGGATTGCAATTGACCATGATCGTCTCATATCCGTCCTCGCGCAGGGCGAAGGCCGCATGACAGCAACAGTAATCGAATTCGAGGCCTTGCCCGATGCGATTGGGTCCGCTCCCCAGGATCATGATCTTGCGCCGAGACGTTGGGGGAGCTTCATCCTCCTCCTCGTAGGTCGAATAGAGATAGGGCGTATAGGACTCGAATTCCGCTGCGCAGGTGTCCACGCACTTGAAGACGGGGCGGAGGCCGAGCTCAAGGCGCTTTCGACGCACGGCCTCGTCGGTCGTCCCCCAAAGATCGGCCAGACGCGCATCTGAAAAGCCCAAGCGTTTGGCGCGCCGCAGATCCTCGCGCGTTACCGTCGAGAGCGTCTTGGTCCGCAAGCGCTGCTGCTCCTCGATGATCTCACGAAGCTGCGACAAGAACCAGGGATCAATCTGGGTCAGCTCGTGAATCTGCTCGATGCTCCATCCGCGATCCAGAGCGTAACGGATGTAGTTGATGCGCTCGGGCGTAGGGACCCGCAACCGATGCCGCAGCTCTTCCTCCGGCACATCGTGATCGAAGCGAAAGAGGCGACCGGTCTCCAGCGATCGAAGCCCCTTCAGGAGCGCCTCCTTGAACGTCCGTCCGATGGCCATGACTTCGCCGACGGACTTCATCTGCGTCGTCAGCGTCGGATCAGCCGCGGGGAACTTCTCGAACGCCCAGCGCGGGATCTTCACGACAACATAATCAATGGTGGGCTCGAAGCTCGCCCGCGTCTTCCGCGTGATATCGTTGGGAATCTCATCGAGCGTATATCCGACGGCGAGCTTGGCCGCAATCTTCGCGATGGGGAATCCCGTCGCCTTCGAGGCGAGAGCTGAGGAGCGGGAGACGCGAGGATTCATCTCGATGACGCGCAGCTCCCCGGTCTTCGGATGGACGGCGAACTGGATGTTAGAACCGCCCGTCTCCACTCCCACCTTCCGGATCACCGCGATGGCCGCATCGCGCAAGCGCTGGTACTCTCGATCGGTGAGCGTTTGCGCCGGAGCGACGGTGATCGAATCCCCCGTGTGAATTCCCATCGGATCGAAGTTCTCAATCGAGCAGATGATGACGACATTGTCGGCGAGGTCGCGCATGACCTCCAACTCATACTCCTTCCACCCGAGGATGGACTCTTCTACGAGAACTTTGTGAATGGGCGAGGCCTCCAGCCCGCGCTCGACGATCTCTCGGAATTCCTCATCGTTATAGGCGATCCCGCCGCCTGTCCCTCCGAGCGTGAAGCTCGGGCGAATGACGATGGGATATTCCAGAGCGGCCGCGACCTCCCACGCCTCCTCAAGCGAAGAGGCGAAACCGGCGCGCGGCATCTCCAGACCGATCTCCTCCATCGCCTGTTTGAAGAGCCGCCGGTCTTCGGCGATGCGAATCGCCGACAAGTTCGCGCCGATCAATCGCACGCCGTAGGCATCCAACACTCCGCGCTCGGCCAACGCGACCGCCAGATTCAATCCCGTTTGCCCACCAACGGTCGGTAGCACCGCATCGGGCCGCTCCCGCTCGATGATCTTGGTGAGGACGTCCACCGTCAACGGCTCAATGTACGTCCGATCGGCGAACTCGGGATCGGTCATGATCGTCGCCGGGTTCGAGTTCACGAGAATGACCGTGTATCCCTCGCTGCGCAGCGCCTTGCAGGCTTGCGTCCCCGAATAGTCGAACTCGCACGCCTGTCCGATGACGATCGGCCCCGATCCGATGATGAGAATCTTCTCGATGTCCGTCCGCTTCGGCATGACTTCTGCTCGCAAAAGAGGTCTAAGTATGGTACATTGCCGCGCGAGGGAGCAAGACGGAGGCATCCTCTTCCGCTCGACATCCTAGATGAAGCTCGTCTGATTCGAGGGCTTCGCTTTTCGCTCAGATAAAGCCACCTCTCCACCGAAACCTGTCCCCCTGCAAGCTCTTCGATATTCTCTGGTTGACAACCCCAGGGGCTTTGTGCTATTTAGTGGGCGCTATCACGATGGGAATCAGAGCGCCGGTTGTCGTCTTTTTTTCTGCAAGCGGTACGATGTTCAGGGAGGAGTGAAGACGATGTGGCAGCGGATCATCAGCGGACTCATAGGGATACAGCTTGTCCTTCTTTCGATCTCAGGGGCACCTGTGTCGGCTGGGGAGGATCCAAGCCCCAAGACCTCTTCCTTGCAAGGGACGGCGCCCGCAGAGACTCCTTCTCCCTTGGCGCAAGATCCTCAGCTTCGTGCGCTCATACAGCGCGCCGAGTCCCTCTTTCGACAGGGGGAGGCGGCCTATCGCCGAGGAGATCTCGTGCGCGCGCGAGAGACGTTCGATCGCGCTGTGGATGCAATTCTCGAAGCTCGTGTGAACGTGTCTGCCGACCCGGAACTGTGGGCGTACTATCGCTCCTTGATCGAGCGGATCCACGCCTACCAGCTCGAAGCGGCCATGCAAGGTGCAGAGTTTCGACAACAGTACGAGCCCTCACTGCTTGAAGAGCTGGCGAAGATCGAGCTGGGGGAAGAAGACATCAAGGCAGGGGAGCGCGAGACCGAGGAGATCACGCTCGACTTCCCGGTGACGATCACGCCGGAGGTCCGACAGTTCATCCACTACTTCACACGAAATCCCAAAGGTCGGGCGACGATGGAGATCGGGCTGCGGCGCGCCGGGCGATACCTGGAGATGGCGCGGCGCATCTTTCAAGAGGAGGGTGTCCCGCTGGATCTTGTCTGGCTGGCTCAAGCGGAGAGCAACTGGCGCCCCCATGCGCGCTCTCCCATGAACGCTCAGGGGATCTGGCAGTTCATCCCGGGAACGGGAGCGAAGTACGGATTGCGGCAGACAAGTTGGCTCGACGAGCGCTCGGGCTTGGAGCAACCGACGCGAGCGGCGGCTCGCTATTTGAAGTTCCTCTACGAGCGATACCTCGATTGGTCGCTGGCCCTGGCCGCCTATAATTGCGGAGAGGCGACCGTGGACAAAGCGATCGCCGCCTCCGGATACGCTGATTTCTGGTACTTGCATCGGAACCGGTTGCTGCCGACTGAGACCCGCAATTATGTCCCGATCATCCTAGCGATCATCGCCATCGCGAAGAATCCGGACCACTACGGCTTCACCAATCTCCAGCCGGAGCCGACACTGGAGTACGAGACCGTGCCCATTGAAGGACCTGTCGATCTGCGACTGATCGCCGAGGCTGTGGGCACGACGCCCGATCACCTTCGAGATCTCAATCCGGAGCTGAAGCGCGGATACATTCCGCTCGGGGAGACCTACATGGTGCGCGTGCCCGTGGGCACGGGCGAGCAATTGAGCGCGCTACTGGCACGCGTGCCTGTCGGACAGCGGGATTCCTGGCGCATTCATAGTGTTGCGGAGGGAGAGACGCTCCAGAGCATCGCCGAAGAGCACCGCGTGAGCGCCGAGGAGATCGCGCGGGTGAACGATCTGGATACAGCAGCGATGCTTCCGGCGGGCATGCGATTGATCCTCCCCGTGGCGCGGCGCCGGTCCCCGGAGCGTGTGCCAGGAGTCGAACTAGCGCGGCTCTCGCTCGTACGCGTGACAGTGCGTGTGCGCCCAGGCGATACGCTCTCGCGCATCGCGGCGCGCTATGGCATCTCCGTTCGCGAGGTCGCGCGCCTTAACGGCCTGAGCCCGCGGGCACGGCTGCGCGCCGGTCAGACACTGGTCCTTGCTCTTCCCTCGGACCGGGTGAGGAAGCCGAGCTCCTCGAGAGCATCCCTCACCTCCAGGCACCGGCGTCGCCTCACCTATCGCGTGCGTCCAGGGGATACGCTCAGTGAGATCGCTACTCGGTACGACGTGAGCCTCGCCGATCTCCGCCGGTGGAATCGCCTCTCGAGCGACCTTATCAAACCTGGTCAGACCTTGGTGATCTATCCGTAGTAAAGCATTCGCTCAGGAGACAGAAGCTCGCCCATCAAGACACCGACGAACGGCCTGTGCGAGCGAGCGAATATCATAAGGCTTGAGCAGGAGCCCATCGGCCATTTCCCAGGAGAAATTTGTGATCTGATCCTTTGAGCCATAACCCGTCATCACGAGGACCCGCACCTGTGGATTGATCCGACGCAGCTCCTCAAGCACGCGCTCCCCGCTCATTTCCGGCAGGACGAGGTCTAGAAGGACAAGCCGAATGTCCTCTCGATATCGGGTGTAGACTTCGATGGCCTCCAGCCCACGTTGTGCCGTGAGGACGCGATAACCGAGCCGTTCAAGGAGATCGCGTCCGAGCTTCAAAATCACCGCATCGTCTTCCACCAGAAGCAGCGTTTCGCCGACTCCTTGGGGGACCTTTTCCTCCTCCTCAGCCTTCGCGTCCGTGCTCGATTCCTCAGCGATGGGCCAAAAGACGTGAAAGCTCGTCCCACGGCCGAGTTCGCTCTCCACCTCGATCCATCCCCCGTAGGAGTGAACGATCTCCTGAACGATAGCAAGCCCAAGGCCCGTTCCCCTTCCCGCCTCTTTCGTCGTGAAGAACGGCTCGAAAATGCGAGGCAGGGCATCGGGAGCGATTCCCGTTCCGGTATCACTGACACTCAAGCAAGCGTAGGGGTGGGAATGAACACGTGTGCGAGAGGGACCACGAAAAACTTCGGAAGCTATACGCTTGGTTTGAAGACGCAGGCGCCCGCCCTGCGGCATAGCATCGCGCGCATTGACAACGAGATTGAGCAGCACTTGCTGAACGTGAGTTGAATCTACGTCCAAGACGATTTCTTCAGGGGCGAATTCGAGCTCAAGCTCGATGTTCTCTGGAATCATGCGACGCAACAGCGCCGCGAAGTCTCGTAACAGAGCGTGCAGTGAACAGGGCCGCTTGGACGTTCCCTCCGGACGGCTCACCAGCAGCAGGTGCCGCACCAGATCGCGCGCTCGTCGGCTCAGAGTGAGGACCTGGCGCAGGGAAAGGACGACTTCATCAGCATTTCCCTGCGCAGATTCTAGTTGCGCGAGCGCCAACTCCGTGAAGCCCATGATGCCCGTAAGCAGATTGTTGAAATCATGGGCCACGCCAGCTGTCAGCGCTCCAAGCGATTCCATCCGCTGAGCGTGAAGCAGCCTCTGCCGAAGCTCTCGAAGGACCTCCTCCTGGAGACTTCGCTCCAATTCCCCAGCGGCACACGATCCGATGATGTCCATTATGGCGGACTCGATTTCGGTGAGGCTTCGGGGTTCAGTGGCATAGAGGGCCAGCACGCCAAGGGTTTCGCCGTTTCTATGGCCCACAAGAGGCATTCCCCAGCAGCTCTCCGCCTTGCACGTCTGGAGCATCTCATCTTGGGGAAAGAGCATCCACGCTTTCTCACCACAGGTATAAAGGCGTCCTGTCTCGAGGATCCGTTCGATCGCCGTTCCTGGTATGGGAAGAGTTCCGTCGCGCTCAATAAGACCGTTACGATACCAGCTCACGACCCGCAGCCGCTTCCCCTCCTCTTCGCATCGGCCCAGAAGGACAAATGGGACATCGAATAGCTCCGCCAGCACCGTCACCGCTTGCTCGAAAAACACTCGCCCTCGGTTCTGGCTCATCAACTGATGAATGCGAATGAGAGTCTCCGTCACTGGCATATGCTCACTCATAACCCCGTGTTGTTAGTTGTTTGCTAATGGGCTCGCTTCTTACACAGCCCGAGGCTTCCCCTTTTGCCCATTCGACTTACCGATCAGGTCATTCCCTCTTGAAGCCTCCGCACTCACACCGTCCTCCGGCTCACCGGCTGGAAGTGAGGATCTCCGCCAGACGCATCGGCGCGACATTCCCCCCACTCAGGAGCACAACGGTCGGACCCCGAGGACTCACCCGCCCCGAACGGAGAGCAGCAACACCGACGGCTCCCGAAGGTTCGACGACGAGCTTCTCCTCGCGCGCGAGCCAAGCGACGGCCTCTGCGACCTCATCGTCGGAGACCACCACGATGTCGTCCACGTATCGCTGAATGAGCGAGAACATGAGCGTTCCCGGGCGCGTGGCTGTCAAGGCGTCACAGATCGTACGGGCCTCCGGGATCGTGACGACCGTCCCCGCTTTGAACGAAAGGTATGCGGCCTTGGACCCCTCCGGTTGAACTCCGATGATCGAGGCGCGGGGATTTCGCTCCTTCAAGGCAAGTGCGATGCCCGCAATCAATCCCCCTGTGCTGATGGGCACAAGGACAGTCGGCGTTTCGGGAAGTTGCTCCAGGATCTCCGCTCCGATCGTCCCGTGCCCGATGACGACATGGGGATCCTCCAGATGGTTGATGGCGATGAGACCGCGCTCGGCTTCCAGTTGTCGGAGCATTTCAAACCGTGCCTCGAAGCGGTCTTCGCACCAGACGATCTCGCCGCCGAAACGAGCCGTTCGCTCGGCCTTGAAGGGCGAAGTTCGGCGCATCATCACCAAAACGGTGGGGATGCCAAGTCGGCGGCCCACATAGGCGAAAGCCGCAGCGAAATTTCCCGATGAGGTGAGCGCGACGCCGCGGCGCCGTGCGTCCTCGCCCAAGCGGTGGAGCACGGTAAATGCCGCGCGAGCTTTGTAACTGCCTGTGACCTGCACGTTCTCGCATTTCAACCAGATCGAATGGCCGAGCAAAGCCGACAGCTCCTCGCTCTGGAGAAGTGGCGTCCGCCGAATGAAGGGCGGAAGCTCGGCGCGCGCTCTCTCGATCTCCATCCATGTGATCTCGCTCATCGCTTCCTCTCGGCGAGCCGATTATACCATATCGGGCGGGAAATTTGAGGAACTTGCCTTCCGGACGTTGATATGTTTGACTCATGTGCAATGGGAGGGCCCTTACAAGACGGGAACCGAATTCGATGACCGAAGCCGGGCTCGGAGCGCCCGGCAAGGAGGGACATGATATGAGCGTCCGAAAAACAGTTTGCTCTGTCGCGACCATTCTCTCGCTCATCGTCACGGTGGCGGCTCAGGGACCGAAGCCGGTCAGGATCGCCCTCACAGATGTGCGCTTGGACAATGGCCTACGCGTGATCTTAGTCGAGGATCATAGCGCACCGGTCGTTTCGCTCTGCGTCACCTACAATGTGGGGTCGCGCAATGAACGGCCCGGACGGACGGGGTTTGCTCATCTCTTCGAGCACATGATGTTCCAAGGTTCGGAGAACGTCGGCAAGGGCGAACATTTCCTCCTGATCTTCAATACCGGAGGGACGATGAACGGAACGACCAATGAGGAGCGCACGAATTACTTTCAGACAGTTCCGGCCAATCAGCTTGATCTCGTGTTGTTCCTGGAGGCCGATCGCATGCGAAGTCTCGATGTCAGTCAGCAGAACCTCGACAACCAGCGACAAGTCGTGCAGGAGGAGCGTCGGCTCGGTTTGGACAATCAGCCCTATGGGCGAAGCCGAGAGAAACTGCAGGAGTTGCTCTACGACAGCTTCGCCTATAAGCATTCGGTCATTGGCTCCATGGAGGACCTCAATGCGGCGACGCTCGAGGATGTCCGCGAATTCTTCCGCACCTACTATGCGCCGAACAATGCTGTTCTGACGCTTGTGGGAGCTTTCAAGACGGAAGAGGCGCTGGCGAAGATCCGAAAGTATTTCGGAGGGATTCCCCGGCAGCCCGATCCGCCTCCGGTTGAGGTGAGTGAATCTGAATTGACAGCCGAACGACGCGCGACGGTCGAGGACCCGCTGGCGCGGCTGCCGCGCCTGGACATCGCGTTCAAGACCGTGCCGGGGAACACGCCGGACTTCTATGCCCTTCAGGTTTTGGCTAATGTCCTCCACGGCGGACAAAGCTCGCGGCTCTATCAAAGGCTCGTGCGGGAGAAGGAGTTGGTGACAAGCGTCTCAGGATTCGTGGATGAGAAGCGCGGTCCCGGAGGGTTTTATATCACGGCGACTCTGCGACCGGGGAAGAAGGTGGAGGAGGTCGAAGCGATCATCGCCGAAGAGATCGAGCGGGTGCAGCGCGAGCCTATCGCCGATTGGGAACTGACGAAAGCGAAGAAAACGGCGCGCCGCGCGTTCATCACGGCGATTGCCAGCTCGCTCTCGCGCGCTATCCTGATCGGCCAGTATGCGGTCTATTACAATGATCCGCAACTGATCAATACTCGGCTCGATCGGATCATGGCCGTCACCAAAGAAGACGTGCAGCGCGTGGCTCAACGGTATCTGCGCCCGAATAATCGCGCCGTTGTCATCACGATCCCCAAGGCCGCAGCGCTGCCGACATCCGGTCAGGAGGGGGAACTATGATGCGCACTCGGACGCAGATCCTTTCGTTGTGGGCAATGTGTGTTCTCCTCTGCTCCTCGGGAGGGGCGCAAGGGCCAGGCGGACCGCAACTTCCCGGTCCGACCAGCCCATCCATGAAGGGCGTGGTGATCAAGGGCAAGGCGCCTGTCGCGCGCGAGATCCTTCGCGTCCGCTTGCCGAGGCCTCAAGAGGCGAAGCTCAAAAACGGGCTGGAGGTCTTACTTCTTGAAGACCATCGCACGCCGACGTTCTCGATGCAAATGGTGATCTTGAGCGGCGGATTAGCCGATCCCCCCGATCAGCGCGGCTTGGCGCAATTCACAGCGACGCTTCTGCGCGAAGGGACGAAGCGACGCACGAGCCGGCAGATCTCCGAACAGTTGGATACGCTCGGAGCGACACTGAGCGCCGAGAGCGACCTCTCTTCGCTCACCAGCGTCGTGAGCGTCTCCGGATTAGTCGAGGACCTGGACGAAGTACTTGATCTCTTTGCCGATATCATCCGGAATCCCACATTTCCGCCCGAAGAAGTGGAGCGGTACAAGGCGCGGATGCTCGCGCAACTGCAGCTTCAACGGACGATCCCTCAGCTCCTGGCCCGAGAGCGCCTCAATCGCGCGCTCTACAGAGAGCATCCGGCCGGATGGACGATGCCCCCCGCGGACTCGCTTCGACGGCTCACTTCGGAAGCCCTCGCTCGCTTTCACGCGACGCACTATCGCCCGAACAACGCCTTTGTGGCTGTCGTCGGCGATGTGACGCTCCGCGAGCTTCTTCCCAAGATCGAGCGATTCTTCGGCGATTGGGAACCCGCCACCGTCCCTCAAGTGCCGATCCCTTCAGCAGCGCCGCCGTCGGAGCGGAGAGTTTATCTCGTACACCGACCGGGATCGGTGCAGACCGCCGTGCAACTGGGCGTACTGGGGATCACGCGCACGGATCCCGATTATTTCGCTCTGCTTGTAGCGAACCGTATTCTCGGAGGAGGTCCGACCGGACGCCTCTTTTTGAATCTGCGTGAAGACAAGGGGTATACCTACGGAGCGTACAGTACCTTCACCAGCTCGAAGTTTCGCGGCGCCTGGAGTGCGGGCGCCGAGGTCCGAACTGAAGTGACCGAAGGAGCGATGCGGGAGTTCTTCTACGAGCTACAGCGGTTGCGCGAGGAGTTGGTTTCCGCTGAAGAGCTGGAGAATGCCAAACGTGCTCTTGTGGGGAGCTTTGCTCTCTCGCTTGAGAATTCTCTGGCGCTGCTGCAACATATCATCACGCAGAAGATCTACAACCTGCCGGCCGATTACTGGGACACGTATCCGCAGAAGGTTTCTGCCGTCACAGCTCGCGATGTGCAACGGGTGGCGCGAAAGTATCTCGACCTCACGCGCGTGCAGATCGTCGCCGTCGGAGATGCGCAGCGCATTCGCGATATTCTGGCGCAGTATGGACCGCTCGAGATCCTGGATGCGGAAGGCCGACCCATCTCAGCGCTTAACTGAGACGCGGAAGACCGAAACGCGACGGTGTTCCCTGCCCTGCGGCGCCGTATAGTGTGGAATGTTCGCTCGTCGTGCGGTAAGCCCATCCGGTTTCGTATTGAGCCCACGAATCTAATCCAATTCCGTTGAGCCCCCAAAGGGGGCGACTCGATCGTAGCCTCGGGCGAGCGCAAGCAGGCCGTCGTGAGTAAATTCAAACTCCGTTCCGCCAGCCAAGCCTCCGAAGGGGGCGGCCCGATAGTAGCCTAGGGCGAGCGAAGCAAGCCGTCGTGAGGGAATTCAAACCCAATTCCGCCGGATTGAGCCCGCGAAGCGGGCGACTCGGTATTAGCCTAGGGCGAGCATTAGCGAGCCCTCGTTGGCAAATTCAAACCCCATTCCACCAGTCGAGCCCCCGAAGGGGGCGACGCGATACTAGCCTAGGGCGAGCGAAGCATAGCGGAGCGAGCCCTAGGAAACCGGATTCCACAATCCCCCCCCCCCAAGCCCGCATGCGCGGGCGGCCCATCCGATGTGCATGAACGCCGATTGTTCTCCACCAATATCGAGCGCGTGAAAACCGCCTCGGACGTCTCACCGGGGCAGGGTCGCCCCCTTCGGGGGCTTGGGTGGGTTTTTGTGGCCCGTCGTGTCCTAGGGTTCGCTTCGCTCACCCTAGGCTACGTTCGGTCGCCCGCATGCGCGGGCTCCATGAGGTTGGGGGGCATCTCACTAGGGTTCGCTTCGCTCATCCGAGGCTACGTTCGGTCGCCTGCTTCGCAGGCTCAGATGCGGTTGGGAGTATCTCAATGTTCTTCGAACGCCTACTCACGCGTACCTAGGGTTCACTGCGCTCACCCTAGGCTATATTCGGACGCCCGCGTGCGCGGGCTCCATGAGGTTGGGGATCATCTTAACAGGGTTCGCGTGCGCTCACCCGAGGCTAACATCGGACGCCCGCATACGCGGGCTTCACTATTCCGCGAGGTCGAGCCTGCGGAGCAGGCGGCCCGATATTAGCCTAGGGCGAGCCGAGCGAGCCTGTGTCATGAGGATTCACCCCTCATTCCGCGAGGTCGAGCCTGCGGAGCAGGCGACTCGGTGCTAGCCTAGGGCGAGCGGAGCGAGCCCTAGGAAACCGGTTCCCCACAAAATTTCCCCCAAGCCCGCGCACGCGGGCGACCCATCGGATGCGGAGGAATTGCTTCCCCAAGATCGAGTGATCGCCTGGGATATCTGCCAAGCAGCAGGGTCGCCCCCTTCGGGGGCTTGGCCGATTGTGCGCGAAACCCTGTCCTAGGGTTCGCTCGCGCTCACCCTAGGCTAATATCGAACGCCCGCACACGCGGGCTTCGTTGCGGTCGAACGGATCATCTCAACCAGGTTCGCTTCCGATTCCAAACTGACCCTTTCGTCCCAGGGACGAAAAACGGCTACAGCATCCCTTCTGGCCTGAGAAGCAGGGGAAATCATCACGTCTTACTCTGAGACCATTTACTCTGACCTCCATCGCCCTCTCACGCCACAGCGTCCTTGTGGCCGTGGAGCCCTTCCCACGACCCCTATTTTAGGGTAAGCCTTCTCGCAGTCAAGGGAAATCTCACTGCTTGACAGAGGGCGCGGATATTGGGAATACTTGGGCGTGAGAAGATCGGAGGCGGTGAGGTGCGTGAGCCTGGCTGAAACGGACGGTTTGCTAAACCGTTGTAGGGCGATAAGCTCTACCGTGGGTTCGAATCCCACCCTCACCGCCAGGGAGGCCCAAGCCGAGTCTCGACGTCAGCGTCGACTTGGGAACCTCAAAGCGAGGCGATCCGCGTGAGCCGCATTCGCGTTCGATTCGCGCCATCGCCAACAGGGTATCTTCACGTCGGAGGGGCGCGCACGGCCTTATTCAACTGGCTCTTCGCCCGCAAATATGGGGGCACGTTCATTCTGCGCATCGAGGACACGGACGTGGAACGCTCCTCGCCCGAGATGGTGGAAGGGATCATCGAGGGCCTGCGATGGCTGGGATTGGAGTGGGATGAGGGCCCCTATTTCCAATCCGAGCGCCTCGCCCTCTATCGCGCTCGCGCCGAAGAGTTGGTCGCATCCGGATGGGCGTATTACTGCTTTTGCTCCCCGGAAGAACTGACGGCCAAACGCCAGCACGCGCTCGCGGAGAAGCGAACGTGGAAGTACGAAGGAACGTGTCGCCGCCTCTCGGCCACGGACATTGCGCGACGGATTGCCGCCGGTCACCCGCGCGCGATTCGGTTCAAGGTCCCAGAAGGAGGGGTGACGCGATTCACGGATTGCGTCTACGGAGAGATCGAGGTTCGGAATGAAAGCCTCGAGGACTTCGTCCTGCTGCGTTCGGATGGTCATCCGACCTATCACCTCTCGGTCGTCGTGGACGACGCCGACATGCGCATCAGCCACGTCATTCGCGGAGCGGATCATCTCTCGAATACGCCCAAGCAGGTCTTACTCTACGGCGCTTTCGGATGGGAGCTGCCTGTCTTCGCTCACGTGCCGCTCATTCTCGGACCGGACCGCTCGCGGCTCTCCAAACGCCACGGGGCGATGAGCGTAACGGCCTATCGGGACATGGGCTTTCTGCCTGAAGCGATGCGAAACTTCTTGGCCCTGCTCGGATGGTCGCCGGGAGATCCGAGCCGCGAGATCCTGCGAACGGCCGAATTGCTCGAATTGTTTTCGCTGGAGGGGATCAGTCGGGCGAACGCGATCTTCAACTTCGAGAAGGCCCTGTGGATGAACGCCGAGCATCTGCGCGCGATGAGCGCCCTGGAACTCTTCCCCTTTGTTCGAGCGGAGCTGGAGAAGGAGGGATTGTGGCGCGAGGACTACGCGCAGGATCGCCGGGAGTGGTTCCTCTGGGTCATTGACCTGCTGAAAGTTCGCGCGCGCACGCTTCGAGATTTTGTGACAAGCGGGCGTCCGTACTTCAGCGACGATTTTCCGATGGATCCCGCGGCGGTGGAGAAAAACCTCCGCAAGGATGCGGCGGTGAAGGCGCTGCTGCTCGAGTTGGCCGATCGCTTCGAACGGCTGGAGCCGTTCGATCTGCAGACGACCGAGCAGGTCTTGCGCGGCCTCGCCGAAGAGCGCGGGGTCAAGGCGGGACTGATCATCAATGCGGCGCGCACGGCATTGACGGGTAGCGCCGTGAGCCCGGGAATCTTCGACGTCATCGTGGCGATCGGGCGGGAGCGTGTCGTCCGTCGCCTCCGTCATGCCGCCGCTACGCTCTGAGGAACGCTCGGAGGAGGCGGATCGGGCCGGCGAAGCTCGAACGTTTGAGATCGGCAGCGATGGCCACCATGAAAAGACACAACGCAAGATCACGAGGATGGCGAGAGCGATGGCTTCGTCTCGGGTCGTGGCTAGCGCTTCTGCTCGTTCTGGGAGTTCTCGTCCTCTGGGGAAGGCCGTCGCTGGGAGGCGATGGGCCAACGCCCGCACAGATCAGAGAGGATTTCGTCGAAGCGTTGCGCATCGTCGAGGAGCACTATGCGGGGGAGGTGAACTCGTCAGCGCTGCTGACGGCGGCCATTCGCGGCATGCTGGCGGCGCTCGATCCACATTCCAACTATCTCACACCGAGAGAGTACGCGGATTTGCGACAAGAGCAGGAGAGCGAATTCTTCGGCATCGGCGTGACGATCAACCAGCGTCGCGGCCGCGTGTACGTGATCTCGGTGATCCCCGGTACGCCTGCCGATCGCGCGGGCTTGCGCTATGGGGATGCCATTCTCGCTGTGGACGGACAGTCGGCTCAGGGATGGTCTACGCAGGAGGTTGCGCGTCGCGTTCGCGGCGAACGCGGGACGACGGTGGAGCTGACGATCGAACGCGCCGGAGAGAGCGCTCCGCGCACGTTTCGCATCACGCGAGCGCCGATCCCGCTTCCGACGATTCGCACGGCCTTTGTGATCTCCTCCGGCGTCGGATACATCGGGCTGACCGGGGGATTCCAGAGCACGACGACCGACGAGCTGGATGAGCATCTGCGCCGTCTGAAAGCGCAGGGGATCACGGCGCTTCTCCTCGATCTGCGAGGGAACCCGGGAGGATTGCTCGACCAGGCTGTCGGCGTCGCCAGCCGGTTCCTGCGCCCGGGCGAGACCATCGTCCACATTCGCGGGCGCACGCGAGAGCGCCGGTTCAAGGCGGAGAGCGAGCGAGTGGAGACGATGCCCCTGGTCGTGCTGATCAATCGCGCTTCGGCCTCGGCATCAGAGATCGTCGCCGGAGCGCTGCAGGATCACGATCGCGCTGTGATCGTCGGCGAGACGAGTTTCGGCAAAGGGCTCGTGCAGACGGTCATTCCGCTCCTGCGAGGCACAGCCGGAGCGCTCACGCTCTCGACAGCGCGGTACTATACCCCTTCGGGTCGGCTCATCCAGCGCGACTATCGCCACATCTCTGCCTACGACTATCGTCTGGGGCGCTCTGACAGGCGGTCTCCCGGACCGGCGGCGCGCACCGACGGAGGACGGCGCGTCTACGGGGGAGGGGGGATCGAACCGGACATCCCCATCCCGGTGACGTCCGATCCCGTGCGACAGCGACTGTTCGGAGCCGCGTTCGAGTTCGTGCGCCATGCCGTCAACGGGAAGATTCCCGGGTTTGAGCATCTTCGGGTCGAACGGCCCTCGGAGCCCGCTTCTCCGAAGGATCTGTTCATCGAGGTGAATGATCCGCTGATCGAAGCTTTCCTCGCTTTCGTCGCCCGGCGCACTGACCTGGGCGTCAGCGAAAAGGAGATACGCGCGCATCTGGACTACGTCCGTCAGAAGCTCCAGGAGGAGCTGGCGACAGCGCGCTTTGGCCTTGATGCCGCCATGCGCGTGATTCTCCAACACGACGAGCAGGTGCGGCGTGCGCTTGAAGCCGTTCCGCAGGCGAAACAGCTTGTTGAAAGCCTGCGCGATTCTCGCCGACGGTGATTTCCAACGATGCGTGTGCGGAGATTCATCGTTTCGATCCTCATCAGTGGACTCCTCCCAGCCTCGACATTCCCGTACGCGTCCTCGCTCGGGCACCTGCTCACGGCCCTTCAGGCGAAATACGCGCGGATGCGGAGCCTGACCGCTGATTTCGTGCACATATATCACGCTGCGGGCTCCCCCACGCGCCGCGAAGAGGGGACAGTCCTTCTGGCCAAGCCGCGCCGCATGCGCTGGCACTATCGTCGGCCCGAGGAGAAGCTCTTCGTCTCCGATGGCACGCACGTCTCTCTCTACGTGCCTGCTGAGCGACAGGTCATCCGCGCGAAGATCCGCGAGGCCGAGGACATCAAAGCCTCGTTCGCCTTCTTCCTGGGGGAGCTGGACCTGCAGCGCGTCTTCACTCGGATCGAGCAGGTCGCCCATCCCGCGCCCCTGCACGCGGGCAACATTGTTCTCCGCTTCATCCCGAAGGATGCGCGCTTTGGCTTCTCCGAGGTGATCGCGGAGATCAATCCCGTATCGCTGCATATTGTCCGCGTCCTGATCCGCGAACTCGATGGCGCGCGCTCGGATTTCCTCTTCTCGAATATCCGAGAGAACGTCGCCGTCTCCCGCTCGGATTTCGTGCTCTCGCTTCCCCCCGGGGTTCGCGTTCTCCAGGCGCAATAGCGGGATGCGCCGCGAGGCGATACAATAGAGTGCGAGGATCGCGAAGGGGATACCGCTCCCCAGGAGCAGCGGGGACTCGGAGTGGGTCGAGCCCTCGATGGAATGTGCCGGAGAGCCGCGGAGCGCAGGCCATATGTTCGTGGATATCGTGCTTGCCGTGAACGCGCGACACGCGTTCACGTACCGCGTGCCCGAAGGAATGACGGCGTCGGTGGGCGCGCGCGTCGTCGTTCCATTTGGGGCGAAGGTACTCGTGGGTCTTGTCGTCGCGCGGAGAGAGGAGCCTCCGCCGCATGTCGCCGAATCGTCCATCAAGCCCATTCTCGCCGTTTTGGATAAGGAACCGCTGCTCAGTCCCGAAGTGTTGGAATTGACGCGCTGGGTCGCCGAGTACTACTTCGCGCCATGGGGAGAAGTCGTTCACGCGGCCGTGCCTCCGGGACTCATGGCAGCCGTCGTCGAAGCCTTCTCGATCACCGAGCGGGGGCGCGCGGACCTCGATCACATGACGAACGCACGGCAGAGGCGCTCTTTGCGCGGGCAGATTTTAGAACAGCTTGCCCAAGGAGAATCGCTGCCGATCACGGAATTCGCGAAGCGGTTTGGAGCACGGCGAGCGCGCGCAGCGCTGCGCGACTTGGAACGGCGTGGGGCGATCTCCCGCCACTATCGGATCGTCGAGCCGCGCGTGAAGCCGAAGATGGAAGAGGTGGTCGTGTGGGCCGGCACGGGATCGCCCTCGGATGCCGGACACGGCATTCGCGCCGACGCCGGAGCGCGGTTTCTCGCGTGGCTTCACGCGGCGCGCGAGCCCGTCCCGCTGCGCGAAGCGGCTGAACAGACGGGCGTGCGTCCTGCCCTGATCCGCGCGCTTCAGGCCGAAGGCCTGGTTCGCATCTTCTCTCGACCCGTGTCCCGAGATCCGTTCGCCCATGTGGAGGTCTCTTCTCCGGAATGGTTCGAACTGACGCCGGAGCAGAATCAGGCGCTCGAACAGATCACGCGCAAACTCGACGAGGGGAAGTATGCCACGTTTCTGCTGCACGGCGTGACCGGCAGCGGCAAGACTGAAGTCTACATCCGTGCCATTCATCAGGCGCTGGCGCGAGGGAAGACGGCGCTCATGCTCGTGCCGGAGATCGCTCTGACGCCGATGCTCGGCCGACGACTGCGCGCGCATTTCGGCCGAGACGTCGCGCTGTTGCATTCTTCGCTCTCAGAAGGCGAGCGCTTTGACGAGTGGTACCGTATCGCGCGGGGGGAAGCGCGCGTGGTTCTCGGCACACGTTCCGCTGTGTTCGCTCCGCTCTCGAATCTGGGCTTGGTCATTGTGGATGAGGAGCACGATCCCTCTTACAAGCAAGACGAGACCCCGCGCTATCACGGGCGCGATACGGCCATCATGCGCGCGCTCCGGCACCAGGCCGTGGTGATCTTGGGAAGCGCGACGCCCTCGCTCGAGTCCTATCACAACGTCCACCTGGGCAAGTACATCTACCTGCAGCTCGGCGAGCGGATCGGAGGTCGGCCTCTGGCCGAGGTTCGCCTGGTGGACATGCGCGAGGTATTTGCCCGATATGGGCGGCAGGTCGTCCTCTCCGACGAGCTTGTAGAGGCCATTCGAGAAACAACCGAGCGCGGCGAGCAAGTGATCCTCTTGCTCAATCGTCGCGGCTTCTCCTCCTTTGTCCTCTGCCGCCGCTGCGGCCTGACCATGCGCTGTCCTCGCTGCGACGTCTCGCTCACGTACCATCGGTCGGTCGAGCAGCTCATCTGTCACTATTGCAACTACCGCGCGCCGGTGCTCACGCGCTGCCCCAGTTGCGACGGCGAGTACATCTACTTCGCCGGCGTGGGGACTGAACAGGTCGAGGAGCGGCTCCGCCGACTCTTTCCGGAGCTTCGCATCGCGCGGCTCGATCGAGATACGGCGAGCCGGCGGCGCGCTTATGAGCGCATTATCATGGCCTTCGCCGCAGGCGAGATCCAGGTGCTCGTCGGGACGCAAATGGTCGCCAAGGGTCACGATTTTCCGAACGTGACACTTGTGGGCGTCATCTCGGTGGATGCGATCCTGGGTCTTCCGGATTTTCGCGCGGCCGAGCGGGCCTTTCAGCTCCTCACGCAATCGGCCGGTCGCGCCGGGCGCGGCGATCAGCCCGGCCGCGTCCTCATCCAGACGTACTATCCGGAGCATTACGTGTTGCGCTACGCAGCCGCGCAGGATTACGAGGGGTTCTATCAGCGCGAGATCCATTTCCGCCGCATGTTGCACTATCCGCCGATCACGACGCTCATTCAACTGATCGTCCAGCATCGCGACTTCGAGCGCGCGAATGCTCTGGCGCAAGAGCTGGCACGGTACCTCCGAGCGGCTGATACGTCCGGCCTCATGCGCGTGCTCGGCCCCGCACCGGCGCCGCTCAGCCGATTGCGCGGCCGCCACCGCCTGCAGATTCTCATCAAAAGCCGCCAGCGTTTGGCGGCTCACCGCGCACTGGACTTCGCTGTGGAACACCTACGCGCTTCCGGATTTGATACTCATGCCCTTGTCATTGATCCCGATCCTGTGGACGTCATGTGACGGACGTCGGCTCGCTTCTCGGACGCGCGCCGATCGCACCGCGTGAATCCGCGCCTTGAGAGCGCCATCTCTTTCGCTCCCGGTCTTGACAATGCCCGGCGCCTCGCCTACCTCATCCCTTTCGATGAGGAGGTGATTGGCGATGCGGAGTACGCGAGCGCGTTTTGGACTCGGCATGGGACTAGCCCTCGCTCTCATGAGCGTTTCGCTTCCTTCGTTCTCGCGCGCCGAGCGCGCGAGCGATATCGGATACGCGGCGTGTAGCGGACGCCTCCTGCGACGCGAAGAAGCCTGGCTGCGCGTGAGCGCGCAGGGTCTCTTCGTCAGCCATGACCGGGGAAGGAGCTGGCACCGCGCTGGGCGCGGTGTGGAGGCAGAGGCCATTCCCCTGGTCCTTTGCGCCGCGCCGAGCGATCCGCAGCGCCTTTATGTCGGGACGCTGCGGCATGGTATTTATCGCAGCGACGATGGTGGCAAAAGCTGGCGACCGGCTCGCCAGGGGTTGCCCGAGGCAGCCGTCGAACGCCTCCTCGTGCATCCGGAAGATGCGGATGTCGTCTATGCTGTGACAGACCTCTATGGCTTCTATCGAACGCGCGACGCTGGAACGTCATGGGAGCCGGTGAACGAGGGTCTGCCGGTCCCCTTCGCTTATCGAACCTTCACGCCGCTACTCACGATGAGCCCAGCGGATCCCTCGCTCCTTTACACCCTCATCGGAGTTCCGCTCCATTCCCACCGCGTGGATATCGCACTATATCGAAGCCGGGATGGTGGCGAACGCTGGGAGCGATTCGCCGACCTGCCCGATGACGCGCGTGTCGAGGACATGAGGATCAGCGCAACGGATCCTCGCAAGGTGCACCTCATCGTCAATGGGCGAATCGTGCGAATCGCGGATGAGGACTCTGACGGGGCATGGAGGGAAGAGATCTCAGCAGCGGACGCGCACACGGAGAGGTCCATCGCGGCCCTACAGGATTTCGACGCCGGGCATATCGCTGTGCTGCACGACGATGGAACGCTGCTCCATGTCTTCGATCTGGAGGGGAAGACGCTGCAGTTCACACCTCTTGGGAACGGGGGGTTCGCCCTCGCCCTCTCCGACCTCATTTTCGATGAGGAGCTGGGGCAGCGATTGGACCTGAGAAACGATGACGCCGTCGAGATCGCACTCTCGTTTCGATTCCCGTTCTACGGGCGGGATCGAGATCGGATGTTCGTGAACTCTAATGGGAGCCTCTCGTTCGGGGGACGGCGGCTCTCGCCGCATCCTTCGACGCTGAGCGATCTGCCCATGATCGCGCCGCTGTGGACGGATCTGGATCCGAGCGCGCAGGGTGGTGTCTTCCTTAAGAGGACGCCGGAGCGAGTGGTCGTCACCTGGAACGAGGTGCCTGTCTCGCGCACGTCCAACAGGAACACGTTCCAGGTCGTCCTCGAACGAAGCGGGCGGTTCTCGATGAGCTTCCGGCGCGTGGATGCGCGAACGGGTGTGACGGGCGTCTTCAACGGGAATGTCCTCGCGCAAATTTTCTTCGGCCGCTCGGTGGACTTCTCCGATGACCTCCCCATGAGGGCCTCGACGCTGCCGGCCGTGTACGAACACTTTGACGGCACTTTCCGGGATGAACAAATCGCCCGCCGATTCTACGCCTCTCACCCGGACGACTTCGATATGCTCGTCGTCTTCGGAGCGAGCTTGATTCCATACAACGTGACTGGAGGGCCGTTCTCCTACTACAAGCCCATCCGAAACGATGCGCACGGGATCGGGCAGGGTGTCGGGACGTTTCACGGAGGGCCACGCGCCTTCGGCAGTCAGGGCCGTCTGCAAGGCTTTCTCAATATGAACACGCTCGCGCAGTATCCGGAGGATCCCGAGCGGATCTTCCGCGATGGCCTCTATTCACCGCTCACGCTTCTGGCGCGGGAAACAGGACGGCGATGGATAGCCTACGTGAGATTCAACGATGGGGGGAATGAAAGCAGCGCTCTGCGAGGGAGATCTGGCGAATGGAGCTTCTTCCTCGACACAGAGGCTTCGGTCATGGGGGGAAACAACTGGGTGGATAATGGAGATGGGACCTTCGAGAGTTTAGAAGCTGTCATGCGCTACAGCGCGCTCGACCAATATCTCATGGGCGTTCGCTCGCCGCGCGACGTCCCCGAGTTCTTTCTGATCATCCCCCCGGAGGGGTACACGCGCCGTTTCCCGAGCAGTCCACCCGAGGTCGGCATCATCGTTCCAGGGACATCGAAAGTGATCACGCTGCGCCAGATTGCGGAGGTCGAAGGGTGGCGATCGCCGGCCTATCCGCGCGCGCCGAGCCTCTTCCGACAGGCCTTCCTCCTGATCGTCCCCCAAGGCGAAACGGTCTCCGTGAGCGATCTGGAGAAACTCGATCGCCTTCGCACGGAATGGGAGATCTTCTTCCGCATCGCGACCGGGGGACGAGCTCGAATCTCCACGCGCTTGAGGGCTTCGCCGTGAATGAACCAACAGGGGACAGCAACGTCCCTCGCTCCCCTCTGTCCTCGGATCGCCCCGAAGAGCGTGAACTCCCCCCTCCACCGGAGCCTGTGGCCTGGGTAACGGCTCCCCCCCACCAACTCAAAGCATCGGTGCTTGCTTGACGAACTCGAGCAAACCGAGGAGAATTATAGGCTCGGTGAATCCCGGGTGGGATCGAACCAAAGACGGGGAGACAGGACATGTATCGAGGACGCGAGGGAATGTGGTCGTGGATCCTGCATCGGGTGACCGGCTTAGGCGTCCTGCTCTTTCTCGCCATCCATATTGTGGACATCTATTTGCTGGGCTGGCCGGACGTGTTCAACAAGCTTCTGTTCCTCTACCGCCATCCGGTCTTTCGCGTGGCTGAGGTCTTTCTGGTGGCAGCCGTGCTCTATCATGCGCTCAACGGCATTCGCATCATACTTGTGGACTTCTGGGTGGAGGGGACGCGCTTCCACCGCCAGATCTTCTGGGCGCAGGTGGCGTTCTTTCTGCTCATTTGGATTCCGACCTCGTGGGTAATGCTCAGCCCAGTCGTCTTCGGGAAGTGAGGGAGAGAGATGTACGTAGGGCGAGAACGACCGACAGGAGGGTTCGAACTGTTCGCCTGGTTTTTCATGCGCATCTCGGGGGTGGTTCTCCTCATCCTCGTTCTCGGGCACCTGGCTATCATGCATGTGATCCATACGGTGGACGAGATTGACTTTGATTTTGTCGCCAGGAGATGGGCGAGCCCGTTCTGGCGCACGTATGATCTGGTGATGTTGTGGCTGGCGCTCTTGCACGGCGTGAACGGGATGCGGACGGTCATTGACGACTATGTGCATCGGAGGGGCTGGCGAGTGGTCTCGCTCACGGTGCTGGCGCTTGTGGGCTTCGTGCTTCTGGCGATGGGGACGCAGATCATTCTCACGTTTGAAGCTCCGCTTGGGCGGGAGGTAGCTGGGCGTCCTTGACGGAGGGGAAACACCATGGCGACCGTTCATCGCTATGATGCCGTGATCGTCGGAGCGGGGGGAGCGGGGCTGCGGGCGGCGCTCGAAGTCGCCCGAACGACGCCGCGCGTCGCTGTCGTGAGCAAGCTCTATCCCATCCGCTCGCACACGGGCACGGCTCAGGGAGGGATTGGCGCGGCCCTCGGCAACATGGAGGAAGATCACTGGGAATGGCACATGTTCGACACGGTCAAAGGGAGCGATTATCTGGCTGACCAGGACGCTGTGGAGATCATGTGCCAGGAGGCGATCGCGTGCGTCTATGAGCTGGAGCATTGGGGCTTGCCTTTCGATCGCACGCCGGAGGGGAAGATCGCGCAGCGTCGCTTCGGGGGACACACGCGCAACTTCGGAGAGGCGCCTGTGCAGCGCGCCTGCCATGCGGCCGACCGAACGGGGCACATGATCTTGCAGACGCTCTATCAACAGTGCCTCAAGCACGAGGTCCAATTCTTCAACGAGTTTCACGTCCTGGACCTCCTTGTGGAGGACAATGTCTGCCGTGGGGTGGTCGCGCTCTCGCTCGCTGACGGCGAGATGCATGTCTTTCACGCGAAGGCGGTACTCTTTGCGACCGGTGGATTCGGTCGCATGTACAAGGTCACGAGCAATGCGCGCTCGCTCACCGGAGATGGCGTGGCCATCGCCTTGCGCCGAGGGATCCCGCTCGAAGACATGGAATTTTTCCAATTCCATCCGACGGGGATCTATAAGCTCGGCATCCTCATCTCGGAAGCGGCGCGGGGCGAGGGCGGCATCTTGCGCAATCGGCAGGGCGAACGCTTCATGGAGCGATATGCGCCGACGCTTCTGGATCTGGCGCCGCGCGACATCATTTCTCGGTGCATGTACACGGAGATTCGCGAAGGGCGGGGCATTGACGGGAAGGACTATTTGCACCTGGACCTGACGCATCTGGGGCGCGAGGTCATCGAGAAGAAGCTGCCCGACATCACGGACTTCGCTCGCACGTATCTCGGCATCGATCCCGTGCGCGAGCCGATCCCGGTGCAACCGACGGCCCATTACGCGATGGGAGGGATTCCGACCGACGTGCACGGTCGCGTCATCCGGGATGAGAAGAACACGCCCGTGCTCGGCTTCTATGCCGCGGGCGAATGCGCCTGTGTCTCCGTGCATGGAGCGAATCGGCTCGGCACGAATTCGCTCGTGGATATTCTCGTCTTCGGGAAGCTGGCCGGCCGGCACATGGCCGAATACATCCGCGGTGCGGATTTCGCTCCATTGCCCAAAGAGGCCGACGGCCCCGCGCGCGAGGAATGCGCGCGGTTGCTCGCGAGCAACGGCTCGGAGTCGGTCGCCCGCGTGCGCGAGACTCTACAGCGGGAGATGATGGACAAAGCCTCCGTCTTCCGAACGCAGGAGGGATTGGAGGCGATGCTCGCCATCGTGAAAGAGCTTCGGGATCGGTACCGGCGTATTCGCCTGCAGGACAAGGGGAAGATCTTCAATACGGACCTTCAGGAGGCGCTTGAGCTGGGCTATCTGCTCGATCTCGCCGAAGTGACGGTCGTCAGCGCCCTGGCGCGTCGCGAGAGCCGAGGTGCCCATTATCGGGAGGATTTCCCTCAGCGCAACGACGCCGAATGGCTCAAACACACGCTCGCCTATCGCCTCAACGGCGAATTCGAGCTACGATACAAGCCGGTGGTGATCACCCGCTTTCAACCCGTCGAACGGAAGTACTGAGCGGAGAGAGCTTATGCGCGTGCAGTTGAAGATCAAGCGTTTCAATCCGGAACGGGATCGGAAGCCCTACTGGGCGGAGTATGAGGTCGAGGTCGAGCCCGTAGATCGCGTCCTGGATGCCCTCGAATATGTGAAGTGGCATCTGGATGGCACGCTCACGTTTCGGCGCTCGTGCGCGCATGGCATTTGCGGCTCCGATGCGATGCTCATCAATGGGCGCAACCGGCTGGCGTGCAAAGTGCTCATCAAGGAGTTGGGGTCACGCATCACGGTCGAGCCATTGCGGGGCTTCTCGGTGATCAAGGATTTGGTCGTGGACATGGAGGGGTTTTTCGCGAAGTATCGGGCCGTTAAACCCTATTTGATCAACGACGAACCTCCGCCAGAGACGGAACGCCGGCAATCTCCGGCCGAGCGCGCGCGGTTCGATGACACAACCAAATGCATCCTCTGCGGCGCCTGTACGACCTCTTGCCCCTCGTTCTGGGCTAACGAGGCGTACATAGGTCCGGCGGCGATTGTGGCCGCTCATCGGTTCATCTTCGACAGCCGCGATCGTGGAGCGGCGGAACGGTTGGCCCTCTTGAACACGCGCACGGGCGTATGGCGCTGCCGCACGATCTTCAATTGCGTCGAAGCGTGTCCGCGTGGTATTGATGTCACGCGCGCCATTGCCGAGGTGAAGCGCGCCCTTCTCTTCTCCGAGCTCTGAAGCGAGTTTCCCCGAAGGAGGGGTCGGGCTGAAAATCCCCCGCCTCCACCCCCCGGCCCCTCCGTTTCAGCGCACGATCTCCTCGTATGCCGCGCGAATACGTCGCCGATGCTCCTCATGCTCCCGCTCGAGATCGTCGGGGGAGGAGCAGCCGAGCCATGCCGCGACTTCTCCGAGCGTCGCGCGATGCGTGGGCAGCGCGTGGACCGGACGTCCGAAGATCACACGCAGGGCGTGATCGAGCTGGCGGAGAAAGTGGTATCCGGCAGTGAGGCGCTCATGCTGCTCCGATGTGAGGACGCCGCGCTCATGTAAATAGGCGATCAGCGGGATTGTCCCCCGCTCTTCAGGCTCGGGGATTTGATGCTTCAGTTGGAGATAGCGGGTGGCGAAATAGACATCCATCATCCCCCCCCAGCCGAACTTGAAATTCCGCGACGATGTGGGTCGAGCGTTCTCTCGCTCGATCCGATCCCGCATCTCGCGTACGTCGCTCGCCAACGTCGCGGGATCGCTGGAACGGGGATGTAGGATGAGGGCTTGCAGTTCCTCATGAATCTGCCGGCCGAAGTGAGGATCGCCAACGATCGGGAAGGCTTTCAAATACGCGAGCCGTTCCCATGTGGAGGCCTTCGTCCTCAGGTAGTCGCCAAAAGCCGATCGACTGTGAGCCAATGGAGACGCATTCCCTCCGGGCCGCAAGCGCAGGTCCAGGCGATAGAGATATCCTTCGTGCGTGATCGTCGAGAGAATGTGGATGATCATCTCGACCAAACGCCCATAGGCCTCCGAGGCCGAGAGCATCTGGAGTGGGCTCGCTCTTCGATCCTCGTAGACGACGATGATGTCCAGGTCCGAGCCATAGTCCACGCCCATGTGGCCGAGGCGTCCGAGACCGAGGATCGTGAAGACGGCCGGTGTGCCGCTCTGGCCATATCGAGCGGCGAGCTTCTGAAGCGCCAATTCGCTGGCAACCTCCAGCGAGGCCGACGCCAGAGCTGTCTGCAGTTCGTTAACTCGACGAAGTGCCACGCGACCGACGACATCTTCATATCCGATGCCGAGCAACTCCTCAGCCCATGCGCGACGAAGCGCGTTCATGGCACGCGCGAGGGCATCCTCCTCGCTCCCCTGATCCTCACCGGCTACAGCCGCCCGCAGGCGTCGCGCGTACTCGGCGCGACTCTCCGCCCTGAGCTCGGAAGCCCGCAGCAGACGCCAGAGCCGCTCCGGGCGCCGGATCACCAACTGAGCGAGAAAATCGCTCGCACCGAAGAAGCGCACGAGTGCAGGCAGTTCTGCCTCTATCGCGCGCGCCACCTCTTCGGAAGCGCGTGCGGATCGCGCGGACATCCATTCGCCAATCCATGTGCGGAAGTTCACAGCGGCGCGTCTCGGATTGAGGGCGCCCTTCATGCCCTCGAGGATCCGCGGCTTCGCATCCGTCCATCGCGCGTCTGAGTGCGGGAAGGCGCGAGCGAGCTCCCGGTACAGAGCGTCGGCGAGCACCTCCAGCGTGTCTCCTTCTCTCGGCGAAGGAACGCGAGAGCGCGCGCGCCCAAGGGGCGCTTTCTCGTGGAAGACGCGCTCGAAGATCGCGGCGACGCGCTGGCGATGCCGGTCGAGATCGCGCATCAGTTCGTGACTCTCGGCATATCCCATGCGTCGCGCCAGACGATGCAGTCGCTCTCCATCCAGAGGGACCACGTGCGTGCGCACACCGTGCTCCATCTGCAACCGATGCTCGAGCGTTCGGAGGAAGATGTAGGCCTCAGTCAGATGCGCCCGCTCCTGATCGGTCAACCCCCCTTTATCTGCGAGCCGCTGCGCGCCGATGAGGATCTGCGGGTGGCGCACCCAGGGATCGCGTCCGCCGTAATAGAGCTGCAGAGCCTGTACGATGAACTCAATCTCGCGAATGCCTCCGCGCCCGAGCTTGATATCCACACCGGTCGCCGTGGAGCGCTCCTGATCCAAGCGCTCCTTGGAAGCGCGAATCTCATCGAGGATCTCCGCAAGTGGCTCCGGCTGATAGAGGACCTCGCCGACGCGCGTGAGGAAGTCGCGGACGAGCGCCTCGCTTCCGGCAGCCGCACGCGCGCGGATGAGCGTCTGCCGCTCCCACTGGCGCGCTTCCCCGCGATAGTACGCAACGGCTTCGCCGAGCGTCGCCACGAGATCGCCATCGCGCCCGCGCGGGCGCAAGCGCAAATCCACGCGATAGACAGCTCCTTCGGGACCGATGCCGCTGATGATCCGCGTGATCCGCTCAGCGAGCTTAGTGAAGAACTCCTTGTTCGTCACCTGATGCGACGATGTCCTCCCGTCGCCCGAATAGAGATAGAACAGGTCAATATCCGAAGCGTAGTTCAGCTCCTGACTCCCGAGCTTCCCCAGGGCGACAATGGCGAATTCGGCCTCGCGCAAGCGACCGCGCGCATCGGCGACCTCTGGCCGACCGTAGTGCTCCACCAGTTCTTGCCACATGCGCCAGAGCGCGTAGTGAAGGATGACATCGGCCAGATCCGAAAGCTCGCGCATCGTCTCAGCGAGCGTGGCCAGACCCAGGCAATCGCGAGCGTAGATGCGAAGCAGCTCTCGCTGTTTGAATCGAACGAGAACGCGAGAAAGGTCCACGTCTCCTTGTATAGCGGCGAATCGCGCCAAGTCGCTCAATAACTCCTCCTTCGGCTTAAGACGAGCGAGGTCCTCGGTCGCAAGCCACCGGATGTACTCGGGATGCGCGATGAGCACCTCTCCGAGGTACGGGCTGTACGTCGCCAAAACAAGCAGGTGCGCCAACAGCGCCGGTTGAGTCCGACAGAGCGGGATCACATCGGGATGCTTCTCGAACAGCCGCGCCATGAAGATCCGCGCAGCCTCCGGCGTTGGCAGGCTCTCGATGAACGCTTCTGAAAGCCGCTGCGTCATCGCGCGAGAATCCGGCAGGGATTGTAGATCAATCCTCCCGGGCTTTCAACGCAGGATCCCGCACAGGTTCGGTACACCCCACAGAGACTCCTCTGGAGGTAGTCCGCGAACACCTTGCTCCTCGATCCCCCTCCGCCTATGATGGACACAGGGACGTCGGATCCGAAGGGAAGCGTCATGGAGCGACTGCCGGAGATGCGCACGGTGCAAGTGTCCGCTCCCGAAGCGGGGCAACGCCTCGATGTGTACCTGACGCGCGTGCTCGCCGAGGTGAGCCGCACGCGCATCCGGGCGCTGATCGAAGAGCAGGCTGTGCTCGTGAATGATCGTCCGGCCAAACCGAGCTACAAAGTGCGCGCGGGCGATCGCATCGAGGTCGAACTCCCTCCCCCGCCGGTGCTCACGGTGCACCCGGAGCCTATCCCCCTCACGATCGTCTACGAGGATGACGACCTGCTGGTCGTGGAGAAGCCGGCCGGAATGGTCGTCCATCCGGGAGCTGGTGTCTCCCGTGGAACGCTCGCCAATGCGCTCTGCTTCCACATCCAAGGCCTCTCGGCGAGAGGAGAGACGATCCGGCCTGGGATCGTCCACCGGCTCGATCGCGAGACCTCGGGACTGCTCGTCGTCGCCAAGACCACTGGCGCGCATGACGCACTCGCCGAGCAATTCTCTCGACGCGAAGTGCAGAAGTTCTATCTCGCTCTCGTCATCGGGCGGATGGCCGAACGCGAGGGTCGCATTGCTGCACCCATCGGCCGACATCCCACGCATCGGACGATGATGGCCGTTCGCCCCGATGGGCATGGGCGCGAGGCTCTCACGCTCTACCGCGTGCGGGAGTGGATCGGCGACTTCTCCCTGCTGGAGGTAGAGCCCCGGACCGGTCGGACGCATCAGATCCGCGTGCATTTGACCTCGATAGGACATCCTGTCGTCGGCGATGCCGTTTATGGACGCGCGCTGTGGACGAAAGTCAAAGACCCTGCGCTCCGTCATGCCATGATGCACCTTGGTCGCCATTTCCTGCATGCGTATCGGTTGCGCTTCCGCCATCCGAGATCGGAGGAGATGTTGGACTTCACCTCACCTCTGCCGGAAGAGCTGGAGGCCTTCCTCGCCCTCGCGCGCGAGAGAGCGGAATCGGAGAAACCCCGCTGAATGCACTCGCGAGCATCCCACGCGGGGACCCCGCTCAGCCTCCCGTGACCGTCGGCCTCACCGCGCGATCTTCACTTCGGTCCAATATCGGTCGTAGAGCAGCGTGGCCGGACCGAGGTCCTGCATGTATTCGCTCTTGCGCCGCACATCGGGGGAGAGGAAAAGCAGGGGATGGCGTCGCAGCTCCTCGCGCAGGAGGGGTCGGGCCGCGACATTGGGCATAAGGTACATGATCTCGTTCATGTTTGCGGCGGCGACAGTCGGATCCAGCAGATAGTTGATGAACTCATGCGCGAGATCGGGGTGGCGCGCCGAGCGCGGGATGCAGAGGTTGTCCACAATCAGCGTCGTCCCCTCGCGCGGGATCGCGAATTCGATGTTCGGGTTCTCTCGGCGCGCTCGGAGGATTTGCCCATCCCAGGCGTGAGCGATCCACGCCTCACCGCTCAGCAGCAATTGATCGAAATTCGCGCTGTCGTAGGCGCGCACAAGCGGTTTCTGCGCGAGAAGCCGATCGCGTGCCTGACGGAGCTGCTGCGGATCGGTGCTATTGAGCGAATAGCCGAGGAGCTTCAAGGCCGCGCCAAAAGCTTCGCGCATGTCATCGAGCATCACGATGCGCCCGCGCCATCGCGCGTCCCACAGATCGGCCCAGCTCTCGATGGGCTCGCCGATCTTGTCCTTTCGATACCCGATCCCCGTCACCCCCCACGTATAAGGGAGCGAATATGTGTTCGCGGGATCGAAGGGGAGATTCAAAGCGGACGGATCGAGATGGCGGACATTGGGCACTTGCGTGAGATCGAGAGGCTGCAGCAGATTCTCCAGAATGAGAATGCGCACCATGTAATCGCTCGGGACGATGAGATCGTAGGTGACGACACCCGCTTGCAATTTCGCCAAAAGAGCTTCATTCGAGTCGTAGGTCTCGATGCGAACGACGGCTCCCGTGCGCTCTTCGAACTGCCGCACGACGCTCGGAGCGATGTAATTGGACCAGATCAACACATTCAGCTCCGCACGCCCGTGTTTCCCGGCGAAGCCTCCGAACGCGAGCCCCACGAGCCCAAGGAGGATGAATCCGACCAGAGCGAGAGAGAGCCGCCCGAGCCCTCGCTGCTCAATGCGAAAGGCGAGCGCCACAAGCGCTAGCGTCACAACGAGCAGCAGCGTCGAGATCGCGTTCACCTCGGGCGTGATTCCCGTTTTGATCATCGAGTAGATGCGCACGGGAAGCGTCGTCGCTCCGGCGCCCGCGACGAACGATGTGATGACGTAATCGTCGAGCGAGAGGGTGAACACCAGGAGCGCCGAGGCGGCGATCGCCGGAGCGAGAAGCGGCATCGTAATCTTCCAGAACGCGCGCCACGGATGAGCGCCGAGATCGAGCGCGGCTTCTTCCAAGCGCGGATCGAGCGTGGCCAGGCGAGCACGCACGACGAAGAAGACATAAGAGAGGCTGAAGGCGACATGGGAGATGAACACGGTCTCCCAGCCCAGTCGAACGCCGATCCTGCCGAAAAAGGTGACCGAGGCAAAGCCCATGACGATCTCCGGCACGACGATGGGCAGCACAAAGAGCACCTCCGAGAGCGTGCGCACACGTCCGCGCATGCGCTCGAAAGCAAGCGCCGCGCTCGTCCCGAGGATCGTGGCCACAAGGGTCGTGAGCGCAGCAATGAACAGACTCAGGCGCAGGGCTTCGAGCATGGATGGATTGTGAAGCGCGGCTTTGTACCACTCCAGGGTGAATCCCCGCCATACGGCCAGAAGACGCGAGTCGTTGAAGGAGAAGATAGCCAGCACGACGATCGGCGCGTAGAGGAAGAGATAGGTCGCTCCCATCCACACCGTCAGTCCGAGCGAACGCTGTCGCCGCTTGCTCATCGCCTCTCCGTGGTGTGGGCCAAGCGCAAGGCCACACGCAACAGACCGAGGACGATCAGGATCAACAGGACCGAGAGCGCGGCTCCCATCGGTTGATTGCGCTGCACGAACTGATTCTGAATGACCGTGCCGAGCACCGCTGATTTCGCGCCGCCCAGAAGGTCAGGTGCGAGGAAGGCTCCTAAGCTAGGGATGAACACGAGCACGACGGCCGTGACGATCCCCGGTTGCGTAAGCGGGAGCAGGACGCGCCAGAAGACCTGCACCCGATTCGCTCCGAGGTCCATGGCTGCTTCGATCAGGCGCACATCCACGCGCTCCAGGGCGACATAGAGCGGTAGGATCATGAAGGGCAATTCACCGTAGACCTGCCCGATCACGACGGCGACATCCGAATAGAGGAGCCACGAGATCGGACGCTCGATCACGCCGAGCATGAGCAGCAGGGTATTGATGAACCCTTCTGTGCGAAGCAAGAACATCCACGCATAGGTGCGCAAGAGGAAGCTCGTCCAAAAGGGGAGGATCGAGAGAATTAAGAGCGCGCGTTTCCACTTCGGATCCGCGCGCAGGGCTATGTAGTAGGCGATCGGATAGCTGATGAGCAGACAGAGTACTGTCGTCACCGTCGCCAGAAGGAGCGAGCGCCCATAGACGGGGAGGTAGAACGGATCTATGGCTCGATGATAATTCTCCAGTCCGAACGTCCATCGTACGCCGCCATAGAGGCCGCGCTCGGCGAAGCTCATGAGGAAGACGAGCCCCAGGGGAAGAAGGAAGAAGATCAGGAGCCACAGGACAGCAGGAAGGAGCCCGAGCCATCGGTCCGCACCCGCTCCCGAAGGCACCCGCATGACGGTCTCACTGAGTGAGGACGATGATGCTCTCTCGCGCCCAGCAGAGGAAGACACGCTGCCCGTCACGGAAGGTCTCGGCCTTCGAGCCCAAGCGATTCGGCTCCGTCACGGTGATGCATTGATCGCCGACGCGTACGCGCCAGTGGGTCGCGTCTCCAAGATAGACGCCCTCCTCGATGATCCCCTCCAGTTGCACGAGATCAGAGCTTCGAAGCGGCCGCGCGCGCAAGGCGATCTTCTCCGGGCGAACGGCCACCTGAGCCCGCGAGCCTTCGAGCGACCTCCCGTTGAGCGAGACGCGCACCGTTTGTCCGCACAGCCCGAGAAGCGCCTCTCCATTTTCGCGACCCACGACCTCGACCTCGAAGACATTGGCTGATCCGAGGAATGTGGCGACGAATGCCGTCTCCGGATTCTCGTAGACTTCGCGGGGCGTGCCGATCTGCTGAAGGCGTCCACCGGCGATCACCGCAATACGATCCGACAGTGCCAGAGCCTCCTCCTGATCATGCGTCACCAGAAGGAAGCTGATGCCCACTTCCCGCTGCAGACGTTTCAGCTCGCGCTGCATCTCCTTCCGAAGCTGGAGATCGAGGGCGGCTAACGGCTCATCCAGCAAGAGCGCCTCCGGCTCCAATACGAGCGCCCGCGCTAGTGCCACGCGCTGCTGTTCGCCGCCGGACAACTCGTGCGGCCACCGCCGTTCGTAACCGGGAAGGCGCACCAGCTCCAGCGCCGCCGCCACTCGCCGCTCGATCTCATGGCGCGGGAGCCGCTTCTGCTCCAGTCCGAAGGCGATGTTCTTGTAGACGGTCAAATGCGGGAAGAGCACATACTGCTGAAAGACCGTATGCACGCGGCGCCGATAAGGGGGGAGATCCGTCACGTCTTCACCGCTCAGATATACGCGTCCGGCATCGGGTCGCTCCAAGCCTGCGATCACTCGCAGCAGCGTCGTCTTCCCCGATCCCGAGGGACCGAGCAGCGTGAGGAATTCTCCGCGTTCGACGTCCAGCGAGACGGCATCAAGGGCCGTGATCGCGCCGTAGCGCTTCGTCACGCCCTCTACGCGGATCACCTTCGTCTCGATCGCCATCCCCTTGCCTTCGGGGGTATAAAATAGATGACGCGCCCGCAGCGCGCAAGACCCCGAGGCTTCGAGAGGGTTCCGCACTCGCCCCAGTGGGATCTCACACCGTCTCGTCGAACGCGCTCTCGATCAGTTCGCAGAGGATGTGCCCGAGCGTGATGTGGACCTCTTGAATGCGCGGCGTCTCCTCAGCGGGAACGATCAGAGGTATATCCACGAGCGGCGCGACGAGACCTCCATCGCGCCCGAGAAGTCCGATCGTGCGCAGGCCTAGACGTCGCGCCGTCTCGACCGCTCGAACGACATTCGGCGAGCGACCGCTCGTGCTGATGGCGATCGCGACGTCTCCCGGTTCCCCGAGCGCTTCGATCTGCCGACTGAAGACCTCCTCAAAGGACGCATCGTTGGCGATCGCCGTGAGGATCGAGGTATCCGTCGTGAGCGCCAGCGCGGCCAGCGCCGGACGCGCGCGCCGATAGCGATTCACCAGTTCCGCCGCGAGATGTTGAGCGTCGGCCGCGCTGCCTCCATTCCCGAAGAGAAGGATCTTCCGGCCCGAGCGCAGCGCGGCGATCAGCAGTTCGGCGGCGCGCGCCACATCTTCTGCGCGCTCCTCGAAGAAACGCTCCTTCGCTCGAATGGAAGCGCGGGCCAATTCCTTGACGTGTTCGCTGCGCGTCATACGCGATCCTCCCCCGAGGGAAAGGCGCCAATGCCGACTCTCTCCAATCTTCTCCTCATCGAAAGATATCGCGCCACGCGGCGACGCCTCCCCACGTCACTCGCGCTCCCGCTCGGAAGTTGAGTCGAGGCGCGGGATAGCCGAAGACTTCGGTGTACCGTTGATTCAATACGTTCTCGACGACGGCCACAAGCGCGAACCGCTCGTGGATGCGATAGTGCGCACTCACGTCCAGCTTCTGATATCCCGGATTCAAATTGCGATTGGGCAAGAGCATCGAGGGACCGAAGAAGGGATCCGAGAGGAACGTGCTCGTGTCGCGACGACTGACGAAGGAACCGGTGAGCACCACGCTCCAGCGCGAGCGGGACCACATGAGCAGCAGACTCCCCACATGCGGGGGACGCTGAAAGGGTCGCGCGCCAACCAACGGAGCGAAGGCGCCGATGGGGATTCCAGGAAAAGCAGGATTACTCGCGGGCCGCAGAGCATCGCTCGAGAAAGAGCGGAGGATTCGCGCATCCATATAGGTGTATATCCCGCGCGCAGCCACGCCGTGGCCGAAATCGGCCGTCAGCTCGACCTCCACGCCTCGAGCGCGAAACGACTGTGCGTTCACGTTCGCCCCCAAGGGCGTCGCCTGCGCGACCTCGGCCGGAACGCCCAACTGCAGGAGCGCCGAGCGCGAGAGGAATTCGATCACATCCTCGAACCGGTTGTGAAAGAGGGTGAGCGAGAGCCGAGCGCGATTCCGTCCGAAGGTTTGATCTACGCCGAGGTCGAAGTTGCGATTCCGCTCCGGCCCGATAGGCGCGATCCGAAACCGCGCGATCAAGGATTGGCCGGACGGACCTAAGTCGCGCAGCACGGCGAAGAGCGACGATCCCTCTTGGAAGATGCTCGGCTCTTTGATGCCGGTGCCGAAATAGAACCGCAGCCTGGTCTCATTCCACCATCGCGAAGGCTCGGCCCGTCGGAGCACGTACGCGAGCGAGACGCGTGGATTGGCATCGAAGCCGAACACGGCATTATCCTCGAACCCGATGCCCGCCCCCACGAAGAGGCGGGCGGCGAGATTATACTGCCCCTGCAGGAAGTAGCTGAAATTATCTCGGGAGACGCGCTGCGCGCCAGAGCGACCACGCTCGTTCTCGTATCGGAATCCCACTGTGCCCGTGAGCGCCTCCCCCCACCGAACGTCCGAGTGCGCCGAGAGCGATTGTCGAACCGTATCGGTCACGAACGTCCGGGGGTACGAGCCGCCGAAGTCCAGAATGGCGCGCCCGCTCACGCGGAATCCGTTCCCCCCCACGATGGTGACCGGGGCGCCGAGATACACCGGGCCGAATCCGAAGGGATCGAAAGGCTCCCCCGTCGGTGCGGGATTCGTGAAGCGGCTCATCGAATGGACGGAAGAGAAACGGAGATGGTGCTGCCACCGACGCACCGTGTGATACCGCGCGCTCACGTTCACGTAGGTCTCGCGCCCGCGCATGGACGAATCATCGGGAATACCATAGAAATCGAGCGCGTTCGGCGTGCCGAGCGCCATCACGGCATGTCGGAGTATGAGGCGGATCTCCGAAGCGACGTTCGGCTGCCAGCCGAAATTCCCGACATACGTCCCATTGTGATAGGCGTGATTGGGGAGGTGATTGTCGGTATCGTAGCGACTGAAACTCGATGAATAGTCGAACATGCGCGCGGCCCCAAGGAGCGAGACCTCCTGCCGAAGGCTGTCATAGCTCCCCCCCTCGACCGCATATCGGAAAAGCGGGATTCGCGCATACTCGCGTCCCCGGCGGGTGAAGATCTGGATAACGCCGCTTGCAGCGTCTGATCCGTAGAGGACGCTGTTGGGATTGCGCATGACCTCCACGCGCTCGATATGCGTCCCGAGCAGCGTGGAGAAGTCAAAGGATCCGCCAATCTGATTGATGGGCGCTCCATCGAGCAGGACCTTTGTGAAACTGCTATTTCCCCCGCGCAGGAAGAGGCTGGTCAGACCGCCGCGCCCTCCCGTCTGCGCGACGGAGACGCCCGGCAGGAGTCGCAACAGCTCGAGCACATGCACCTTCGCCTGCGCCTGAAGGTCCTCCTCCTGAAGGACAGCCACGGACGCCCCGAGTTGTGCGCGCGGGATTTCGGTCGCTGTCGCCGTCACGACAATCTCTTCTCGGAGCGGACCGACCGAGAGCAAAACGTCGAGAATGCGCGTGGCACCTGACGGGAGAAAGATGTTCCGAATCAGGCGCGGAGCGAATCCTTCGCGTTCCACGCGCAGGTGGTAAAGGCCGCTCTCCACATCCGCGAACCGATATCGTCCCTGTTCATCCGAGCGTGTGCTCGCAACTGTCCGATCTTCGCGCAGGAGCATAACGGACGCCCCTGGAACGACGGCACCGAGTGGATCCGTGATTCGCCCTTCGAGCCCACTGCGCTCGGAGGACTCGCCCCCAGCGCCGACGGTACCGACGGACAGGAATAGACTCCCGAGCAGGAGCCCAAGGCAACACATCACGCGCGCTTTCGTCATCATCCCCTCCTTCTTAAGATTGCTCCGGACGGAAGGCCTCGGCCTCTCGGCCGGAGAAGGTGATGCGCGGTAATCCGCTCAAAGGATTGCGATCGACGCAGACGCGTATCCCGAAAGCGTGTTGGAGCATCGTCTCCGTCAACACCTCCGGAGGCGATCCGAAGGCGAGCGGGCGGCCGTCCTTCAGCAGAAGGACGCGGTCGGCGAATTCGGCGACCAGGTTCAGCTCGTGCGCGACGAAGACGGAGCTGAGGGCACGCTCTCGGGTGAGCCGTCGAATGAGCGCGAGCATCTCCACCTGGAACCGCAAATCGAGATTCGCCGTCGGCTCATCCAGCAAGAGCACGCGCGGCTCGACGGCGAGAGCGCGCGCCAGAAGAACGCGCTGACGCTCGCCTCCAGACAGCTCCGTCATCCACCGATCCTTGAACTCCAGCGCGCGCGTGAGCTGGAGGGCCGAGAGCGCAATCCGCACGTCCACCTCACTTTCGAAGCCGAATCCCTGGGAATAAGGGAACCGCGCCTGAAGGACATATTCGAGCACAGTCATCCGAAAGCCGATCCGCGCGTCCTGCACAATGACGCCGAAGGCTTGGGCCAACTCGCGAGGGGAGAAACGCGCGAGCGACTTCCCTTCCCACAGAACCTCGCCGCTCCGAGGACGCAGTAAGCCCCGCAACACGCGTAAGAGCGTCGTCTTTCCTGAGCCATTAGGGCCGATGAGGGCGACCACTTCGCCCGACGCGACCGCGAGCGAGACTCCGACGAGCGCGAGCCGAGTGCCATAGGCGAAGGTGACGTCGCGGACTTCGAGCATCGCTTATGCCCTCCGCAAGAGGAGGAGGAAGAGGGGAACACCAAGGAGCGCTGTCACCGCACCGACAGGTAGCTCGCGCGGAGCGAGCACCGTTCGCGCCAGCGTATCGGCCAGCGTCAGGACGATCGCTCCCGAAAGTGCCGCCGCCGGAATCACCAACCGATGATCGCTCCCCCAGAGCAAGCGCACGAGATGCGGGACGACGAGCCCGACGAATCCAATCGCTCCGGCGACGGAGACGATCGCTCCCGCCAGCAGCGACGCCAGAAGATAGGTGAGCGTCTTCACCCGCTCCACCTCCACGCCGAGCATACGCGCCTCCTCTTCTCCCACCAGAAGGAGATTGAGCTGACGCGCGTGCGCGTAGGCCACACCAAACGCACCGACGACGACTCCAAGGATGAACGGGAGCAACCCATCTCCTCCGCCACTCAGATCGCCCATCATCCAGAAGGCGAGTCCCCGCAAACGCGGATTCGGCACAAGAGCGAGCACCAGCGCGATCGCCGACCAAAGCAGCGTCGCCGTTATCAAGCCGGCAAGGACGAGGCGTTCGGTGGACATCCCCATCCGGCCACGACTCATCACGTAGACGAGAGCCATCGTGAGTGCAGCCCCAAGGAAAGCCAAAAGCGGACGCGCCATCGGCACATTCTCCCACTCGAGAATGGCGAGGATGGCTCCTATGGCGGCACCGCCGGAAACGCCGAGCACGTAAGGCTCAGCCAGCGGATTCCGCAGGAGGGCTTGAAGCAACGTCCCCGCCAGGGCGAGCGCGGCTCCCGCCGCGAGGCCGAGCAGCACACGCGGCCCTCGAATCCGCCAGACAATGACATCGGCGACGGTCGGCTCCCCGGTTTGCCCAAAAAGATGCGCCCACAGGACGCGACCGACGATCGTCCGCGGGATCGGCTCGCTCCCAAGATGCACCGCAAGGAGAGCCACGCCAAGTCCGAGGGCAGCAAGAAGCGCGCAAACGAGACTGACCTTCCCCAGCGTGGCGGGTCCCCGCTCGAACAGAGCATGAACCCAGGAGCGACGTGAGTCCATCAAGACGCGGGTCGGCACACCTCTGACATGAGCTTCCGACTGATCGAGCGCGGGAACACGACGCCGATGAGTCATGAGAACATCTCCGGGTGCAGGACGCGCGCCAGCTCTTCCACTCCCTCGACAAGTCGAGGGCCAGGACGCATGAGCAGATCGTTGAAGATCGCATAGACGCGCCTGTTGCGGAGCGCAGGCGTCACCTCCAACTCCGGCCACCGCACGTCCATGAGCCGACGCGTGACAGGCTCGCGCGAAGGGAGAATGATCACCTCGGGAGCTCGAGCCAGGACAGTTTCCACGCTGTAGGGCGCCCATTCTCGCTCCGCATCAGCCGTGATGGAGCGCCCGCCCGCTTTCTCGATGAGATCGTTCATGAAGGCACCGCGCCCGGGAACAATGAGCGGATCGCGCTGAACGACCATGAGGACGCGCGGGCGCGGTCGTCCTTCGACTTTCGCGCGAACCTTCTCCAGGCGAGCGCGCAACGCGCGCACCACGCGCTGAGCTTCCGCGCGAGCGTCCAGGATCTCCCCCAAGTTTTCGAGCGAACGGAACACGTCCTCGACGCGCTCAGCATCTACGACATAGAGGGGGATGCCCATCTGCTCCAGTCGCCGCGCGAAGAGCTCCAATTGCGTCGCCGTCGAGACGATGACCAGATCCGGCCGCAAGGCCAGGATACGCTCCAGACTCGGACGCAGCACATCGCCCACGCGCTCTTTGGCGCGCGCCTCTGGCGGATAATCGCAGTAGCTCGTCACGCCCACGATGCGCTCTCCCAGACCGAGCGCGAAGAGCATCTCGGTGACGCTCGGGGCCAAAGAGATCACCCGCTGCGGATGTCGAGGGATCGCGACGCGTCGGCCAACCTCATCGGTGACGATCCGAAACTCTGCGGCTCGGGATGCGGACCAAGGGGATGACCGGCATGCCCACCATGAAAGGATCACGGGGAGGAGGAAGAAAAGAACGGCTCGCTTCGCATTTGGCATCCCAGCGTCACCTCGCGCCAGTTTCTGCCACACGCGAGCGGGCAGGTCTCCTGACTAAGTCCCTGGCTCATCCGCGCGATGAGCAGGTCAGCGCCTTCCCAGCCATCGTCGGCCAGTGGCCTGAGTGCCGACCATGCGGGACATCACAGTGGCGAGGGCCGTGCCGGATTCGCACCGGACTTCCCTATTCTCCCGAAGCGCCCTCACGCCTGCGGGCTCTTCGGGCACCCGCCGCGCTGTGAAAGAGCATCATGTAAACGGAAACTATAGTCCTGGACGATCGCGTCTATCAAGCTGCCTCCCCGACCGATCCTCATCGGAGCGAAATGCCGCCCCGAAGAAAAAAGCAGGTTTACAAATTTCCCGAAACGGAATTGCCCGCGCGGGCATCTAAGCGGGTGGCGGTGAAAAGAAGCGAGGACAACGGAGACGAGGAGGCGAAGGCCTATGTGGGAACGAGTCATGCATGTGCTAGCGCCACAAGTGGCTGTGGATCTGGGAACGGTGAACACGCTCATCTACGTGCGGGGTCAGGGGATTGTGCTCACAGAACCGACGGCTATTGCCGTGGATCGAACGGACGGGCGCGTGGTGGCCGTTGGGCGTGAGGCCATGAGCATGCTCGGTCGCGAGCCGCGCGATGTCCTCGTCCATCGCCCCATTCGGTCGGGCGTCGTGGCCGATTATGAGCTGACGGAGAAGCTGCTGCGATGCTTGCTAGAGCAAGCCTTGGGCTACCGCATGCGCGCGTGGATCTTCCCGCACGTAGTGCTGGGCACGCCGAGCGTGTCCACGTACGTCGAACGACGGGCGCTCCGCGAGGCCGCGCATCGCGCCGGCGGTTTCCATACGACGCTCGTTGAGGATGGGATCGCCGCCGCTTTGGGCGCCGGAGCGCTCGCGCAGAACGGCCATGCGAGTCTCATCGTAGACATCGGCGGCGGAACGACCGACGTCAGCCTCGTGACGACGGCTGGCCTCATTACGGCATATTCCCTGAACGTGGCGGGCATCGCCATGGATCGCGCCATCAGCGAATACGTGCTGAAGCGCCACGGGGTGATCGTGAGCGAGGAGATGGCCGAAACCATCAAGATCACACTCGGAGCGGCGCTCCCTCAAACGCCTTCGCGACAGATGACCGCCGCTGGAAAGAACGCGCACACGGGCGCTCCCTGCGAAATCGTCCTCACAAGCGACGAGGTCTTTTCCGTCTTGAATGGTCCCGTGGAGACAATCCTTCAGGGCGTGCGCCTTCTGCTGGAACGCATGTCTCCGGAAACGGCTTCCGATCTCTGTGCGACAGGCATCACGCTGACGGGCGGCGGATCGCTTCTGCGCGATCTGGATGTGCGGTTCCAGCAGGAGTTCGGAATTCCCATCCTCCGAGCGGAGAGTCCTCTGGAGTCGGTCGTGCTCGGTCTCGGGTACCTGCTCGAAGAACCGATATGGCTCGAACACTTCCAGTGCGAAGAAGACGACGTCGAGTGGGAGAGCGAAGTGGAACCCCTCTATGGGACTGCCCGATGACCGCCTCCTCGGTCGTCACGGAACGATCTCCAACCGTGGGGAGATGCGCTGACGGGTGACGAGCAAATCCTCCTTGTGCTTGATCATATCTTCTCGGGTGAACCACGCCAGCTCGAAATTCGGCCCCATGGTGATCGCATCCTTGGGGCACGCTTCCTCACAAAAACCGCAGAAGATGCACTTCCCGTAGTCGATGTCGTAAACTTTGGCGTAGCGAATATCCACGCCAATGCGCTCGGGATAGGGGCGCAAATCCTCGGCCGCTTCAATGTAGATCGCATCGGCCGGACAGGCGATAGCACAGAGGAAGCAGGCGACGCATTTCTCGCGCCCGTTCTCATCCACGTGCAGGATATGCTGGCCGCGAAACCGTCGCTCTAACCGGACCGGTTCATCCGGATACTGCGTCGTCACGCGATCCGGCAGATGTCGAAACGTCGTCGCGAGCCCCTGCGCGATTGCTTTGACAATGTCAAGAACCTTCATCAGCGTCGTCCTCGCGTGGAAGATGAAAGGTACAGTATAGCAGAGCGCCGACGTCGTGTCACCCCACGCCGCACCGTCTTCACGATGACTTCCGACGCGCCCCCGAAGAGCGCCAGAGGATCCCCAGATGATGCGCATGGCAGATGGCAATAGCTAAAGCGTCGGCGACGTCGTGCGGCTCAGGCGTCTGAGGAAGATCGAGCAAGAGGGCCACCATGCGCTGCACCTGCTGCTTCTCAGCGCGGCCATATCCGACGGTCGCGCTCTTCACCTCCAGCGGCGAATACTCGTAGACGGAGAGACCAGCTCGCGCGGCGAGCACGAGCACAACGCCGCGCACATGTCCGAGCTTGAGAGCACTTTTCGGATTGATGGCGGCGAAGGCTTCCTCCAGGGCGAGGGCCTCAGGCTGCAGGCGCTCCAGGACATCCTGAAGGCGCTCGGCGATGTAGAGCAATTTCTGGGCGAAAGGACGATTGCGCGGCGGACGAATAGCTCCGCATTCGATGAGCCGATACGTTGTGCCGTCGGACTCGATGACACCATAGCCGGTCGTCTCGCTGCCCGGATCCACGCCGAGGATCCGCATAAGGCGCTCCTACATACTTCCATTCCCGTCCCAGCGCGGGAGTAAGCATTCTACGGAAGGGGGGAAAGCGAGAGCAAGAGATCGGGGCATCGTCGCCTCGTCCGCGCGATCGCTGATTCCGATGCGCGCTTGACCATTTCGGGAACACTCGGACTATACTCTCCCTCACGGTGAATTCGGGACACGGCGCGCCGTGCCGTGTGATCTTCACGAAGGGAGGAGCGAACAGATGAATCCGGTTCACGTGCATCTGCTGCTCAACCACATTCCGGTCGTTGGCCTCTGGCTGGGAATCGTGCTGTATCTGATAGCGCTCGCGAGGAAACCGGAGTGGCGATCGCTCAGCTTAGGCGTCTTCGTGATGATGGCCGTTCTGACGATCCCGGCGTATCTGAGCGGAGAACCGGCGGAGGAAGCGATCCGGGGTCTTTCCGGAGTCTCAGAAGCGACCATCGAAGAGCATGAGGAAGCCGCTCGGCCTGCGCTCCTCGCCATGCTCGCCCTCGGAGCCGTGGCCCTCGCCGGACTCTTCCGATTCCGCCATGCGGAGCGCTGGTCCCGAGGATACGGATGGCTCGTCCTTGGACTCGCGCTGTTGGCCGGAGGATTGATCGGACGCACGGCGAACCTCGGAGCGCATATTCGACATCCGGAAATTCGCTCGACCGCTCCTGCCAGCGCTGCGGGGCCCAGCGAGCATCTGGAACGCAGTGAGCCAAATCCTCGGTGAGGCGCGCCGCACGCTCAGACATGCAGCTCCACAATATCGCCGTCTTCGAGAACGTGATCCCGGTGGACGAGCTGGCCGTCGAACTTCCCCGCCCCCCACAAGCGCGCGTACTTCAGGCGCTCGACGAAGTCCCGGTGAATGGCGCGGGCGACATCGGCGATCGTGCTCCCGCGCTTGAGCACAAAGGGAGCTGCCAGGTCAGGCTTCTTCCCCGGCTCTTTCGTGTAGACGCGGATAATCCCGAGCAGGTTGTAGACCTCGCGGCGAAGCGCCTCCAGATTCTCCCCCGTTTGAGCGGAGATGGGCAGCACGCGAAAGCGCTCGCCGAGCCACTCTTGGAGAAACTCCAGGTTCTCGCGCGCACCAGCAAGATCGAGCTTCGTGCCGAGAACCAAAGCGCGCTTGGACACAAAGGGCGCGAATGTTCGTGCGTCCTCGGAAGCGGAAGGCGTGTGGAGATACAGGTTTGCGCGCTCGAGCAGTTGCAACGTCTCCTCGGCCTTTGTGAGGACATCCTCATCGGCCAGATCGAACACAAGCAGTGCCGCGTCGGCATTACGCACAAGCGCTAACATCCAGGGCTCGGTGTAAGACGGAGCCAACGGGGGCATGTCCACCAACTGAATCTGCACGTTCTCGAACTCCATCATGCCCGGCAGAGGCACGCGCGTCGTGAACGGATAGTCGGCGATAGCGGGCGTGGCATGGGTCAGGCGGGCCAGAAGCGACGACTTCCCCGAGTTCGGAGGACCGACGAGGACGACCTGTCCCGCCCCTTCCTTCTCAATGTGAAAGAAGGGCTTGCGTCGGGCGGTGCTCGGACGCCGCTCCGCATCCTGTCGGAGTCGCGCGATCCGTCGGCGGATGTCGGCCTGCATCTTCTCCGTCCCCTTGTGCTTGGGGAGGGTAGCGAGCATCTCTTCGAGAGCAGCCAGCTTCTCCTCGTGCGTGGTCGCCGCACGGAACTTCCGTTCCGCCTCCAGATACTCAGGCGTCAAGTTGGCCGGCATTGCGACCTCCGCTTCTGAAGCTTCCATGAACAGCAAGGCCTTTCACGGAGCGCCCTCCTGGCATATTATATCAAGCCTCCAAGGTGACTTCCGCCCTTGGTCTTGGCGATGGGGAGGAGACCGACATGAACGCGCTTATCTCGGAGGCCATGCATGCGGCAATTCGGGAGAAGTTCTGGTATGTCTCCGAAGACCGCCGAGGCGTCTCCCGAATCTTCTTCGATAGCGGAGCGGGCAGTCTGGTGCTGAAATCCGCGCACGAGGCTATCGAGCGGGCGTCGCGCCTCAGCTCCTACGGAGGCGGCGACTTTCCCGATTCACGATGGGTGGACGAGATTGTGGCCGAAGCTCGCTCGGCTGTTGCAGATCTGCTCAACGCGCCCTCGCCCGAGAACCTCTTCACCGGCGAATCGGCGACGGCTGTCCTCCGACGACTCGCTGAAGCTATTCTCCCCGCGCTTCCGGATGGGAGCCGGATCCTCATTTCGGCAGCCGATCACAATGCCAACGTGGACCCCTGGCGACAAATGGCCGCTGCTTTGCCCTCGAAGCAGTTGGAGGTGCGACAGGTGCGCTTCGATCCGAGAACGGGAACGGTGGACCTCAATCACCTGGAGTCGCTCGCGGATCCCCGCGTGCGGGTTGTCGCTGTCTCCCATGCCTCGAATGTGCTCGGTGCGGAGAATCCACTGCGGGAGATACGCCACCTGCTGCAGCGCGTGGCCCCTGAGGCGTGGCTCATTGTGGATGGCGTGCACTTCATCCCCCACGGGCCTGTGGACGTGCTCGCGATGGGAGCCGATGCCTATGTCTTCTCCAGTTACAAGATCTTCGCCCAGCGGGGATTGAGTTGGGCATACGCGAGCGAAGCGATCCTTCGGCTCCCGCATTATAAATTGGCGCCTGCTCCCGAGCAGCCGCCGGAGAGTTGGGAGTGGGGCTTTCGGAACCCGGCCGACGTCGCGCCGATCATCGAGGTCGTTGAATATCTCGCCGAGTTGGGACGCACGTGCTTTCCCCTCTCGGATTCAGAAGCGCCCTCGGACCGACGACGATGGGTGCGACTCGGTCAGCACGCTATCCGCCAGTATGAGTACGAGCTGGTCCGCGCGATGCTCGATGGGGTGGGAGGGACGCCAGGCTTGCGCGCGCTCGAAGGAGTGACGCTTTACGGGGTTTGCGAGCCGGAGCAGTATCACCTGAAAGAGCCGACGTTCAGTTTCACCGTCGCGGGATGTTCCAGCCGAGAGGTCGCCGCCTGGCTGTGGGAACGTCACCGCATTGCCGTGCGCGGCGGAGATCACTACGCTGTCGAGACTCACCGGCAGCTCGGCGTGCGAGAGAGCGTGCGCGCTTCGCTCGCCCACTATAACACAGTGGGAGAAGTCCGCGCCTTCCTTGACGCCCTCGCCGAATTCCTCGAGGAGAGACGGCGCAGGTGAAAGGCGCGGTTGATGGTCGTCCGTGCTCTCGCACCGCACCCGGAGAACGGAGACGAAACTCCGTGAGCTTGTAATGAAGATCGCCTTGACTTCTTCTCGCGATCCGTAATACTATGCTGCGACGGGGAGCGACACTGTGAGCGATCATGAGGTGCGGAGGCGGTCAAGCGGAATGGTCCCGACACAGGATGTTGAGCCGTGTTGGCGCCTCGCCGCAGAGGGCCGAAGGCGAATGAGGTCATGGAGATGATGCGAAAAGCGGTGGCATGGGGGCTCGTCGTCCTGTTGATCGCGTGCGCGTGGGATGTGAAAGCGAGCGCTTCAGATCGGTCGGCGAGAGTGCGGAGGATCCCCGTTGGGGAAGTCGTCACGAACGGACACGTGTTCCTGAACGGAATGGCCGTGACTTCGGGGAGCACCGTCTTCGATGGGAGCGCGGTGCGCACCTCTCGGGGAGGGAGCGCGATCCTCGCACTTCGATCTGGAGCCGGAGTGATCGCACTGCTGCCCGAGAGCGAAGCACGCATCCGGGAGGCGACCCATGTCTGGGTCATCGAGCTCGCGCGCGGAACCGCCCTCATTCGCGCGCGCGCGGCGACGGAGGTGAGGGCTGGACGCCTGCACGTGCGCTCGCTGCAGGGGAACTTCTATCGCATCGCTGTGAACGAAGAGGGAATTCGCGTGGAGACTCTGGAGCGACCGGTGACCATTCGCGCCGAGGGCCGAGAGTTCACGCTCGCGGCCGAACGCTCCCTCCTGCTTCAGACCGACGGGGCGCAGGTTGAAAGCGGAGCGCCTCCACACACTCCGCAGCCACGCCGCACGCGTCGCCGCGTGGTGATCCCCGCTCTGGTGATCGGCGCCCTAACTGTGACGCTCGCCCTCACTGTCGCTCGCGGTGAGCGGTCGAAGGTCGTCAGCCCTGTAGCGCCACAACGGTAGGGCGAGGCCACTTCGGATGCTCGCGATGGCGAGGAGCGTGTTCTCTCCGAGATGCTCACGACCGCACGTGCGCCGGATGAGGCCGAAGATATTCCCTCCTTCGCCGGAAGGCGCGGGCCTGGTCCTTCCTCTCTCCTCTCGAGGCGCGCGCGCGCTGTTCTTGATCATGTGGTTCGCTGTGCTCGGCCTGGGAGGGCGCCTCCTCCTGCGGGAATTTCGCGGGTATGCGCTCGCAGCGCTCTTCCAAGACGTGGAGGGGTTAGAGGAAGCCGTGCGGTTCGTCCCCCACGCACCCGAAGTGCACGAGCAGTTGGGGATGATTTATCTCCTCGATCCCGCCCATTTCGATCCGGGACGCGCTCTCTGGCACCTCCGGCGCGCGGTGACGCTGTCGCCCCGCGATGCGCGCCTCTGGGTGAACCTTGGGCGGGCGTATGAGGCACAGGGCGATGGAGATCGCGCGGCCGCGTCCTATCAGCGGGCAATCGCCTTGGCGCCCCATCACTTTCGTCCTCGGTGGGTATACGCCAACTTCCTCTTGCGCCGCGAGCAAACGGATGCGGCTCTGGAGCAGCTCGGCACGCTGATCGAAGCGACGCCGGAGGCGGTGGAGAATATCTGCGATCTCGTCTGGCAGGTACGCGAAGGAGAAGCAGCACTCTTGCGTCGGTTGGCCGAAGGGCGTCCCTCTTGGATCGCCGTCAAAGTGAGCGACTATCTGATGGCCAATGGGCGATTCGAAGATGCTTTCGCCCTCTGGCGCACGCTGCCTCCGGGAGATGACACCGCGCGGGAGGGAGGGCGACGATTAGTGCGCGGACTTCGGCGCGCTCGACAGTGGACGCTGGCCGAACGCGTCTGGCGCGAATGGCTGCGCCGCGCATACGGGCAGGAGCCCACGACAGTGCTCTGGAATGGTGGCTTCGAGCATCCGCCCGTTGAGGGAGGCTTTGATTGGCAGATCGCGCCCTCGTCGCAGGTGGACGTGGGCATTGATGAGACCGTGGGGTATGGGGATTCGCGCTCGCTGTTTTTGGACTTCCGCGCGCACGAGCAGGTGCGCTACACGGGCGTGTGGCGTGAGATCGTGGTCGCGCCCGCGACGCCCTATGTGCTTCGGTTCGCGTACCGGACGCAGGAGATGTTGTCTCCCAATGGTCTGTACGTCGAGATCGTGGATGCCGACGACCCGCAGCGAATGCGCGCGCGGCTCGCCACACTGAAGGCGAGTGAAGCGTGGACCGTCGTCCAGCTCGAGTTCCATACGACAGCACTGACGCGCGCCGTACGTCTCATCCTCGGGCGGGAGCCGACACACCCGCTCTACGATTACATCCGCGGGCGCGCCTGGTTCGATGCGTTTGCGCTGGAGCGGATGTCCGATGGTCCGAGTGCTTGAGCACTTGATACTGGTGGGAGTCTTCGCGGCCGTCTTCCTCGCGCCGTGGCTGTTCGGTGCGGTGGAACGATGGGCGATTCACATACTCACGGCGCTCCTGCTTGTGCTGCTCGCGCTCTGGGGCGTGAAGGCTGTCCTGGAGCGCGCCGTACGTGTGCATCCGACGCCGATGCAGGGTGTGTTGCTTGGCGCGCTGCTTGTCGCCGCGCTGCAGATCGCGGGGACGCCGACGACGGCGCACGACGAACGAGCGATGGACCCGACAGGGGCGGAGGCCTCAGGCGGAGAATATGAGCCGAAGGTCGAAGCGAACCTCTGTCGCTCCTACGATCCTTCTGGGACGCGCCAGGCGATGTGGCGACTCGCGATGTTGCTGGGGTACTTTGGGCTGGCCCATGAGCTTCTTCGTGGACCTCGCCGGCAGGTAGCGGCTCTTGTCGGACTCATGATCTTGGGATCTTCGCTCGCAGTCGTTGGGGTGATCCAGAAGTTCGCTGGCAACGGGCGACTGTTGTGGATTCGCGAGGTCGAAGCCGGGGATCTTGCCTTCGGTCCCTTCGTCAATCGGAATCATGCAGCCGGATTCTTGGAGATGCTCTTCCCCCTGCCGCTGGCGCTGATCGTGGGGCGCGGAGTCGCGCGCGAGCGGTGGGGCATCTGTGGCTTTCTGGCGCTCGTCATGGGAACGGCATTGGTGCTCACAGGTTCGCGCGGTGGGTTGCTTGTGCTCGGCGCGGAGCTGATACTGCTGCCGCTGCTGTGGGGAAGGATGGATGCGAAAGCGGGCCGGAGTCGCCGCTTCAGCGTTCTGATCACAGCAGCCGCGGGTGCGGGGATCGCGTTGGGTGTGCTCTGGATTGGAGCCGAGCCGATCGTGAGCCGATGGACACAGATCGAAGGGATCACAACTGTATCGGCGGATCCGCTGAATCGCCCGATGATCTGGCGGGCGACGGGGGAGATGATACGCGATCATGTGTGGTGGGGTGTTGGCCTAGGTGCTTATGGCGTCGCCTATACGCGCTACGACCGGTCCATCGGTCTTGCGCGCGTCGAGCAGGCGCACAACGACTACCTGCAACTCGTGGCCGAATTGGGCGTGTGGGGCGTCGGGTTGCTCCTCGGAGCGTTCCTCGCCCTCAGGCGAACGCTTCGACGCGCGCTGGGACCGATGCCGAGGGGAGCCCTCGTATCTCCTTCGGTGCGAGGAGAGCGCGCCCTCGCGCTCGGAGTAACGGTTGCCCTCATCGGGATCGGTATCCACAGCGCCTTCGATTTCAACCTGCAGGTGACGTCGAATGCCCTGTTGTGTCTGTTCCTGCTCGCGCTTTTGGAGAATCTCGGCGCTCACGCTACAGGGTATCCCTTTCTCGAGGAGAAGGAGGTATGAAGCGAGCGCTCATCACAGGGATCACGGGACAGGATGGATCCTATCTGGCGGAATTCCTCCTGGAGAAGGGCTATAAAGTCTACGGGATCGTGCGGCGCACGAG